>Ga0180007_10000359_pt1 | contig 80230 bp, 73 predicted proteins | sample MM_PC_MetaG_FD_121122 | JGI IMG/M metagenome (GOLD analysis project Ga0180007, IMG submission 121122) | Groundwater microbial communities from the Aspo Hard Rock Laboratory (HRL) deep subsurface site, Sweden - MM_PC_MetaG | ecosystem: Environmental > Aquatic > Deep subsurface > Groundwater... | reverse complement strand
TTTTTATAAAAACAACTGAAAGTATTCGACCGGGCAGAGAATACCCCAGAAAACATAAGGTTAAGCAAAAACAATTTCATTACGCTTATAAACAAAACTCTTAAGGAAACGGCATTGAACTTATGGCTATAAATTTTTGAAGTCCATGTTCTGCCCTTGCAGGAATATGCAAGGGCAGAACATGGCACAATTCCACACCCAATTTACCTGGCTTGCTTTATAGCACCTTTCATTGATAACAAATACCTATAGCCCGGCATTTATCTTGAATATCTGTTTCCATCGAAACGTCCATTTTTAGTCTTTACTTTTCCGGCTCAATCACCTATAAAAACAGAAATTCTAAATATCATTAAATGATGCGGATAACCATCCATCTGATACAGACAACGCACCTTGTGACAGTATTGCTCGTAAAACAAATCATCCGGAATCAGAGATAGTAAAACGTTTTTAAGATTGTAAGATAACCTTAATAAAATATTCAACCGCCTGTTTTGCAAGTGAAGGCCTGACTAAAAAATCAGCATCATGAGGGAATCATGAACAAATTCATTATCAGCGTCTTGCTTGTTGGACTTGGTGTATTATTGAGTTTGCCGGTCTTCAGCATCACCTACTATACGATGGTCAGGACATCAACCCCCCAGTTCTGCGCCTCCTGCCATGAAATTCAACCTGCAGTCAATGAATGGCGGACGTCAACCCACGTCAACAACGAACAGGGATTCGTGGCAGACTGCATGGATTGCCACCTTCCTGCCCCCCATGACATGCTGAATTTTTTCTATCAGAAAACCATGCACGGCATGAAAGACGTTTTTGCCCATTTTGTTCACAATGACTATGATCGCCTGAAAGCAAGAGAATCGGCCTATGCATCATTTAAAAACGCCCAGTGCATGAAATGCCACAGAAATATCCTTTATATCCCCAATAAAAGAGGTGCCATGCTCGCACACAGGGATGTCCTTTTTACGCGGGCAGGTTATGAAAAACGTTGCGTGGACTGCCATAAAAATCTGGTCCACAATTCTTCGGAAGTTTTCAGATATAAACAGTATGAAAATACATACAGAGGGTTGGGCTTATAAAAATTATTCGTTTCATATGTAAAAAAACAGGGAGAGAGATGCCATGAGAAAATCTGTATCAGGAAGACTGTATATGCTTTTGGTGATGATGGTCTTTGCCATCACACTTTCTGAGAATGCCTTTGCCCAAGTCAATACAGCCAAGGACAAGGAGTTCCGCATTGAAAGAAGCATGCCCAGGGAAGCGATCGCCTGCATTGACTGTCATAAAAAAGAGCATCCGGGCCTTTTTGCCGACTGGGCGGGCAGCCGTCATGCCAGCGCCAACATCACCTGCATTGACTGCCATAAGGCCGAGGCGAGCGATCCTGATGTCAGCCAGGCCCATTTCAAACAATATGAGCGATCTGACCAGAAATTCGGGACAAAGGAATATAAAATTCCGATTGCTGCGGTTGTCACCCCAAAGGACTGCTCCAGATGCCATCCGGATGAAGCCAAACAATACAGCGTAAGCAAACATGCCAATACTATGGAAATCATATGGAAAATCGACCCCTGGCTGAACAAAGGCATGAACAGCGATGTTGAAAGGACTGCTGGCTGCTATCACTGCCATGGCACGGTCCTTGAAATGAAAGATGGCAAGCTTACCTCTGAAACCTGGCCAAATGTGGGCGTGGGAAGAATCAATCTGGATGGCAGCAAGGGAAGCTGCACCAGCTGCCACACCCGCCACCGGTTCTCCGTGATGGAAGCAAGGAAGCCCCAAGCTTGCGGCCAGTGCCATTTAGGGCCGGATCATCCCCAGATTGAAATATTCACCGAATCCAAGCATGGCGATATTTATGACGCATTTGGTGATGATTACAACTGGGAGGCTGCACCAGGCACCTGGTCTCCAGGCGTTGATTTCCGGGGTCCCACGTGCGCGTCCTGCCACATGTCCGGTGCAGGAAGTGTATTAACCTCACATGATGTCACGGAAAGATTGTCATGGGAACTTCAGGCGCCCTTAACCGTAAGGCCATCCGAATTTAAACCGCTTCCGGCAAAAACCAACTGGGAAACCGAAAGAGATAAAATGAAAGAAGTCTGCACCCAGTGCCACGGAAAAACATGGGTGGACGATCACTACATGAAGCTTGATAAAGTGGTTCAGGAATATAATAATGTCTATTTTAAACCTGCAAAGGCGGTTTTTGATGAGCTGAATGAAAAGGGTCTTCTGGACCAGACCCGATTTTTCGATGAACCGCTTGAGGTTGAGTTCTATGAGCTGTGGCACCACGAAGGAAGACGCGCCCGAATGGGATCTGCCATGATGGCCCCCGACTACACCTGGTGGCATGGATTTTATGAATGCAAAAAAAGATACAATGGGTTCATGGAAGAGGCCAGAGATATGATCAAACACAATAAAAAATCATATATATCCACGGACTACCCAAATGCGACGGGTAACACTGAAAAACCAAAGGCTGTATTTCCTAAACAATAATTAGAAAAATACTCAACAGATACGCCGGGTGTCTTTTCCTTTCAAGAGGAACTGACATCCGGATTTTTTTTTGTTTTTTCGGAAGATTTTCTTGAGAAAGCGAGCTTGATGCCTTCAAGCATCCCTTCCAGAACGATCTGGGTTTTTGCCATGGTGAGCCCTGATTTAATTACCCGGTGACCATTCAGCACAATAAGAAAATAGGCATTGGTCCTTTTCAGTTCCAGATATTTTGATTTCTTGACTAACGATGCATTTATTCTATCAAGGAGTTCTTCTATTTTAGTCAATGACGCCATGGTCTTCAAGAACCTCCGAAAATACTATTCTATTTTTCAGTCATTAAATTATTAATTGTGTAATTACTCTTGATATCGACAGATATAGTCATTGTCAACACAAATAACCTATTATAATCTATGCATATAACATTTTAAATCCATTTTCATTGTGCGAATTCAATTTCTTACACAAGTAATTTAGATAAAAAATAACGAATGTCTTGTAGTATAAAATATGATTCGGCAACAGATTGTGGCTGAAATATTCGACATCCTCCCCTGAGAAATGTTGACAGAACCGCTTCATAAAGATAGAACGTTTTTCAATAAACGGCAGCGTTTTTTTCAACGCATCATTTGAAGCAGCAAACGAAGAAAAAGGAGAATACAAAATATGAAACGTTTTTTAATGGGTCTGATTCTAAGCTTGGCGATCATGATGACCGGATGTGCATATGTGAATGTTAAAACACCGCTTGACACAGACATGGACCAGACCTCTCTCGGGACAAAAACAGGGGAAGCAAGCCTTCAATCCGTTCTCTGGCTGGTTGCCTGGGGGGATGCCGGGACAAAGAAAGCTGCCGAAAATGGCGAAATAACCGTCATCAGGCATGCCGACCAGAAGACCTATTCCATTCTTTTCGGATTATATTCAAAAGTAACGACCATCGTATATGGTGATTAGACGCCATCTGAAAACAATGGAGGATTTCGAATGAAACGCCTTTACATCACCCTTGTCATTCCGCTTCTGATTTTTTTTATGGCAGGATGTTCACCGACCAACGTGATTGTTATTCCCCAGCCCGGTACTCCCAGACCGCCATTAAAAGGAATTACCAGCCAGGCATATCGAGGGCTTGTTTATACACACACCATCACGCCCCTGGACCTGAATATGAAAGAAACGCCAAAAGGGACGAAGCAAGGCATGAGTGACGTCAAACATTTTTCTTTTTATTACTTGAATTTCATATGGGACAGCAATGCCATTTATGATATTGCCCGGAAAAATGGCATTAAAACCGTTTATTATGCTGATCTTGAAACGCTTAAAATCCTGAGCTTCTGGACACAGTACACGGTTCATATTTACGGCGAATAAAAAAACGATTGAAACAAGGAAGGGAGACCCGGGAAGAGTGCTTTCCCTTCTATTCCCCCTAAATGGCATCCATATCATCGACCATAAATGGCATACACTGAAGGGCAACACACTTTTTCTTCACCCAGATTCTTGCAACCGGCACAGTCTCGCCATCCACATTAACAATATTGGGCAGCTCCTCCACAAAGGTGATATCTTTTGCCCTGAACTCGTAGTAATGTGAAATCGTATTATACGGGTCAGCCACCAGAATCACACGATCAGGATGATAGGGATGTTTTTTGGGTGTTCCTGAAAACGGGACATGCGTTTCCCTCAGGGTTTTAACATCTTTGGGTTGCTTATAGGATTGTATTTCAAGTTTTTCAGCTTTTTGAAGTCCTTTGGTAATGGTCATCACGCTCACCCTCAACTCATTTTAAAAAATCCATTCCATCATGTTTCCGCCTTGGCCCTTTCCCAAAAAATATCTTTTTCTTCCTGACTGAGTTCAGGAAGCAAAAGTCCTTTACCGGCAAGCGCCTTTTTCATATGAAGATAACGCTTTTCAAATTTTCCGGTTGAATCCTTTAACGCTGTTTCCGGGTGGATACCGGCAAAACGGGCCACATTTACAAGAGTAAACAGAATATCGCCAAATTCAAGGGCAACATCCTTAATACTTTTTTCTTTTAACGCATCTTTCAGTTCAAACCATTCTTCCTCCACTTTTTCCATGACGCCTTCAATATCATCCCAGTCAAACCCCTCCCCGGCTGCCCGGGATGAAATACGATAAGCCCTCATCAATGCGGGCAGAGATGCCGGTACAGATTCAAGTGCAGATGTCCCATCCGTATCTTTTTTTTCTTTGGCCTTGATCTTGTCCCAATTCTTTTTCACGTCCTGAACGGAAGTCACTTTTACATCACCAAATACATGAGGGTGGCGTCCTTCCATTTTCCTGATATTTTCTTCAATGATCTGGGCAAGATCGAACGCCCCTTTTTCCCTGTAGAGCTCAGCTATAAAAAGGATTTGAAAAAGCACATCCCCCAGTTCGTTTCTGATCTCATCCCCATTATCTTTTTCAATGGCCTCAACCAGTTCGTATGCTTCCTCGATCAAATAGGTTGAAAGCGACTGCGGCGTCTGTTTTTTATCCCAGGGGCAGCCCCCTTCTCCCCGAAGGGTTTGAATCAGCTGGATGATCCGGTCCACATCCATTTATTTTAAATCCTTATTTATTTTATAGGCCACTTTTGCCTGATCGACCAGGCGATCTCCCCATGACTCTTTAAGTTTCTTCAATCGCTCACCGAATTCCCTTTTCATCTCATCAGGAACGGCCCTTATCATGACCACAGAAACCTTTGCCACGTGTTTTGAAAGAACGGATGTCCGGATAAGTGACGTATCTCTAGGCAACAGCGTTGCAAGCCCGATCAGTATGACGGAAACAATCAATATTCCTTTGATGCCGCCGAACAAGGTTCCGAGAATTCGGTCGACCCACCCGAGATAGGCAATTTTCATGATAAATTTAATCAAAACGCCCAGTAAGCTTATTATCAGATATATACCACAAAACAGCACAAGAAAACTCAATACATTCATATAGATTTTTCCTGACGACATCAAACCGGATAAGTAGTCGGACAGGTCCGGATAATAGGTATATGCAGCATAATATCCGGCCATGACACCGATGATTGAAGATATTTCCTTGACAAACCCTCTGAAAAGACCTCGGATAAGACAAAATGCCATAATCACAACGATAATCATATCAAGTGGATTCATAACGCTCCGGTTTTTTTATTATTTAGAAAGCGCCTTACAATCAGGCTATTTCATAAAATCGTAAAAAATATTAAAAAAATTTATAATTTTATCAAAGGCTTTTGATTATCAAATGGAATTTTAACCGTCAAGATCATTCAGAAGGGTTTTTAAATCAAACGCGAGGATTGCTGTTTGCAATCGTTTGAAAAGGTGTGATATGTATTAGACAATTTTTTAAGGACCATCCTTGATTTGCATATTGACAATTAAGGATATTAAACGGCCGGTGACCGCAATAATGACGAATGAATGGACCAAATGACAGATACCCAGCACAACCGTTCAGAACTGACTTTTCCGGATTTCGATTTGGCAAGACAGCTGTTTGGTGAACATAACAGCAATCTGAAAAGAATCGGCCAAGCAATTGATGCAACCATCAATGCAAGAGGGAATACGGTCCTCATTGAAGCGGATGTGGTCACTTTAGGGCTTGCTGAAAATATACTGAACCAGCTCTATCACATATTGAAAGAAAAATTTTCTCTTTATCCCAATGATATTGATTTTGCCGTAAGAGCATTAAAATCTGATGATCGGGTGAAACTGAAGGACATTTTTCTGGATACGATTTTTGTAACGTCAAAAAAACGTTCGGTCACCCCAAAAAATCCAACCCAGAAAAATTATATTGAGGCGATCAGAAACTTTGATATTGTTTTCGGAATCGGGCCGGCCGGTACAGGAAAAACATATCTGGCCATGGCCATGGCAGTGGCCGCACTGTCCAAAGGCAAGGTCAACCGGTTGATATTAACCCGCCCTGCTGTTGAAGCAGGGGAGTCTCTGGGGTTTCTTCCCGGAGATCTTGCAGAAAAAGTCGACCCTTATTTAAGACCCCTCTATGATGCGCTGCACGATATGCTTCCATTTGAGAAAGTTGCGAGCCTGATGGAACAGAGAATCATAGAAGTGGCGCCCCTGGCGTTCATGCGAGGCCGGACGTTAAACGATTCATTTATTATTCTGGATGAAGCGCAGAACACAACCACAGAGCAGATGAAAATGTTTTTAACACGCATCGGATTCAATTCCAAGGCTGTTATCACGGGCGATATCACTCAGACAGACCTTCCAAAGGATAAAGCATCCGGATTGATTGAGGCTAAAAATATCCTTCAGGACATCGAGGGTATACAATTTGTATTTTTTTCCAAAAGAGACGTTGTTCGCCATAAGCTTGTCATGGAAATCATAAAAGCCTATGAAACCTTAACGGAAAATACCAAATAATTTCTGTGTCTATAGAACATCACGTTGTGATATACCCACGGAAATATTGTTTTTACTCCAAACATAAAGTGAACACATATGGACCTTAAAATAAATACCAAGCCGTTTTTCAAATTTCTAGTAACAAAAAGACAGGTTCTGTGGTTTCTTTTAATCTTTGTCACGCTCATATTTACATTTTTCCTGAACCCCAACCTGACAGTGAAGCAGCATTCCTACAAGCTGGGAGATATCGCCAAAAGAGATGTAAAGGCCCCCAAAGATTTTTATATTGAAGATACAGTGGCCACTGAATTCAACCGGAAACAGGCCATAGATTCTGTTTTAACGGTTTACGATCATGACACCGCACTTCTTCCGGACTTGAAATCACGGGTATTCCACGCCTTCAAGGAATTGAAAACCCTTCTTTCTCCGGAAGAAAAGCCGCTGGAAGAATCTGCCGGCACAACAGAAACCGCTCCCCGGATGGATACAAAAGTAATACCTTCAGACGATGAACTGAAAACCATCTTTGAAGATATTGTTGGTACGTCAATCAGTTCAGGGGCATTTCAAATCCTCAAGAAAGATAACTTTTCAACTGACATATCTGAGATTATCAATAAAATCATCACTGAGATTATTGAAAACGGCGTTGTCACAAATAAAGAAATTCTTCTTAAAGAACAGGACAAGGGCATCATTTTACGATCGGTAGGTACAAATGAAGAAACCGTCGTAAGAAACCTGAAACGTATCTATGGCCTGGATCAGGCCAAAACCATGGTCAGAATTATTGGAGAACCGCTTTTAAAAGATACGAGTTCTAACCTTAAAAATCTTATCGTTGATTTTTCGCAGAAACTGATTCAGCCCAATATTACCTTGAACAAAAATGAAACTGAAAACAGGCTTAAAGCATCTGAGGCAGAAGTCAAATCCGTTCTTTATATGATCAAGGAAGGAGAAATGCTCCTCCGTGAAGGCGAACGGGTAACTATGCCCCAGCTGATCAAATTGAAAAACCTTGAGACCCAGACCAAACAAAAACATATCGTAACGAGCAGTGTGGGAACGGCCATGCTGATCCTCTGTTTTCTCATGATTTCCTATGTGCTCCATTTTAAGCGCCAGAAAAAAATGGATCGCAACCTGAACAAACATCTATTTTTTCTGGCCCTCATTCTGCTGGCATTTCTTTTCATGGTCAAGATGATCGCTTTTTTACCTATTACCAAATCTTCGGAACTGGCATTTGCAGTATCTGACACCTCCCTGGCCTATTCACTGCCCATGGCTGCAGCGACCATGACGATCTGCCTTTTCCTGGGCATCGAAATCGCCATTCCGTTTGCACTGATTCTCTCTGTTTTTGCCACAATCATTTTCCAGAATAAATTTGAAATATTTGTGTACTTCTTCCTTCAGAGTGCCATGGCCACATTCTGGATTCAGGATTGCCGTGAACGGAAAGTATTCATCAAGGCAGGTTTAAAAATCAGTTTATTGAACATCATATTGATCACAGCAATTGATATTTATATGGACCAGATAACAGGTGAACGACTGCTATGGGGTTGGATATTCGGATTTGCAAGCGGTATCATGTCCGGTATAATAACCTCGGGCATAACCCCGATCATCGAAATTCTCTTCGACTACTCCACAGACATCAAGCTGCTGGAACTGGCAAACCTTGACAAGCCCATCTTAAGACGACTGATGATAGAAGCCCCCGGAACTTATAATCACAGTGTCATCGTAGGCACCATGGCAGAGGCGGCAGCGTCGGAAATCCAGGCAAACCCTCTTCTTACAAGGGTTTGCGGATACTATCATGATGTGGGAAAAATCACAAAGCCCCTCTATTTCATTGAAAATCAGACACCGGGGAAAAACAAGCACGACAAACTGGCACCATCCATGTCTGCACTGATTATTACAGCCCATATCAAGGACGGTGTGGAAATCGCAAAAAAAGAAAAACTGGGAGCGGATATTGTCGATACAATCAGGCAGCATCATGGCACCAGCCTGCTGAGCTTCTTTTTCGAAAAAGCGAAACAGCTGAAAGGTGCGGGACAAACCGTTAACAGTGAAGATTTCAGATACCCGGGCCCCAAACCCCAGACAAGGGAAACGGCAATCGTCATGCTCGCAGATGTGGTCGAAGCAGCTTCAAGAACCCTTGACAACCCGACCCCCTCCCGGATACAGGGGCTGGTTCAGAATCTGATCAATAAAATATTCATTGACGGCCAGCTTGACGAATGCGAACTTACGCTGAAAGACTTGCACAGTATTGCAAAAAGTTTCAATAAAATATTAAATGGTATCTACCATCATAGAATCGAATATGCTGAAACCACAGCCACGCAGCAGGAAGAAAAAAAGGAAGATGAACGTTCTGATAACAAACAGGCAGACCAGCCAAAAAATTTCCCTGACGCAACTGAAGAAAAAGGCCAGAGTCATATTAAGCGCCTTGGGATCTCGTGATGATTATGAGCTTTCCATAACGATTGTGAATGACGTGGAAATCGAATCGTTAAACAGGGACTACCTGAACCGTGACGGTCCCACAAATGTTATTTCTTTCCCCATGTGTGATGGCGACTTCAGTGAAATTTCTCCCCATCTTCTGGGTGATGTGGTGATTTCTATAGACACGGCAATACGGGAAGGAGAGCATGCCGGCATTAAAACAGATGAACGACTATCTCAACTTCTGGTTCATGGCATTCTCCATTTGTTCGGATACGACCATGATACTTCCCCCAATGAAGAAAAAAAAATGACAACAAAGAGTATAGAACTTTTAAGATTGATAGAAAACAATACAGAACTTGATTATTTTTAAAATATTAAAATTAAGGAGATGTCCATCATGGCAGGACTTGCTGTAAATGTTGATCATATTGCTACCTTAAGAGAGGCTCGAAAAATAAATTATCCGGACCCGGTAACTGCGGCAGCCCTTGTTGAGCTGGCAGGGGCAGAAGGGGTCGTGGTCCATCTCCGCGAAGACAGAAGGCATATCAAAGACAGGGATGTAAAAATTCTAAGGCAAACGGTAAAGACCAAACTGATTCTTGAAATGGCCGCAACCCCTGAAATGCTGGGTATTGCCCTTGAAGTCAAGCCGGATCTGGTCACCCTGGTTCCTGAAAAACGAAAAGAGCTGACAACAGAGGGCGGATTGAACCTTTCCCTGAACATGGACATTATTTCTGAAGGTGTGGAAACGCTTAAAAGTGCCCATATTCCCGTAAGTCTGTTTGTTGACCCGGATGCAGAACAAATCCGGATCGCACACAAGATAAATGCCGATATGGTGGAAATTCACACTGGTGGTTTCTGTGATGCAGATACACCTCAAAAGCGGACAAAAGCATTTTTAAATATCGTGAACGCCGCCAAACTCGCAAAAAAACTTAAACTCGGCGTAAATGCCGGCCATGGATTATGCTATAACACGATCAAGGCCTTTAAAGGGATTCAGGAAATAGACGAATACAGCATCGGCCACAGCATCATTTCACGTGCGGTTCTTGTGGGCCTGGATAAAGCCGTGAGGGAGATGCTGGCACTGGTCAAAGAACTTTAAAATTCAAACTTGAGCGATTGCGATGGAACTTGTTACGGCTGAAGAGATGCGGGAAATGGATCAGAGAACAATTACCTCTTTTGGCATACCAGGGGTCGTTCTCATGGAAAATGCAGGCCGCGGGGCAACCCGCGTCCTTATGGAACAGTTTGGCGATCTTGAAAATAAAAAAGTGGGGATACTGGCCGGAAGCGGAAATAACGGCGGAGACGGATTTGTCATTGCAAGATATCTTTTTTTAAAAGGTGTAAGACCCACTGTATTTTTATTGACCCAAAAAGAGAAAGTCAAAGGGGATGCCGCTTTAAACCTTTCCCTCCTCGCTCCTTTGAATATAGAGGTTTGTGAGGTAACAGATACCGCAGCTTTTCAGGAAAAAAAAGCGGACATGGCCCATCAACATCTCTATGTGGATGCCATTTTGGGTACCGGCCTGAATTCGGATGTCAGAGGCCATTATAAAGACGTGATTGCATTTGTAAACGAACAGAAAAAAAACGTATTAAGTGTTGATATTCCATCCGGCATTAACTCAAATACAGGCCAAGTCTGCGGCATATCCATCAATGCTGACGTCACCGTTACCTTTGCCTTTGCAAAACCCGGACATGTTGTCTTTCCAGGCGCACAATATGCCGGGAAAATAGAAATTATCGATATTGGCATTCCCCACCATATCAGAGACGACGTCAAACCCAATCATTTCCTTATTACAGACCAGTTGGTCAGAAAAACATTTCCTGTTCGCGCCCCTGAAACCCATAAAGGCCATACCGGCCACCTCCTTATAATCGCCGGGTCACCAGGGAAAACTGGTGCTGCCGCACTGACATCGATGGCAGCGCTTCGGACAGGTGCAGGTCTTGTGACCCTCGGATGTCCCAAAAATCTCAACCCCGTTCTTGAATCACTTATCACAGAAGGCATGACCTACCCTCTTCCGGAAACAAAAAACGGCAATCTGTCCGAATTATCCTTTGATGCCATTTTAAATCTCATGGCAGATAAAAAATGCATCGCCATTGGTCCTGGCATTGGCACGGACCCTTCCACCAAAAAACTGGTCCGTAAACTGGTTGAAGAAAGCCGTATCACGATGGTGATTGATGCAGACGGATTAAACTGTCTGTCAGGACATGTGGATATATTAAAAACAGCAAGCATACCGGTGATCATGACACCTCATCCCGGAGAAATGGCCCGCCTCATGGGAACAGACGTCAATACCATCCAAAAGAACCGTATCGCTATAGCCCGGGAATTTGCATCAACATATCATGTTTATCTGGTCCTTAAGGGCGCAAAAACGATTATCGCCCATCCGGATGGCAGGGTATGGATTAATCAAACCGGGAATCCGGGGATGGCATCCGCAGGCATGGGAGATGTATTGACAGGCATGATAGCAGGTCTTGTCGCCCAGGGCCTGTCCCCTGAAGATGCCGCTGTTTCAGCCGTTTATCTTCACGGGAAGACATCCGATACCCTTTCAGAAGAGATCGGCCCTGTGGGATATCTTGCATCAGATATTGTGAAGACCATTCCGGAACAGATAAGGCGCATGTTGGCCCTTCACGACAATGAAAACCGGACGGTTTTCAGCAAAAGGCTTTTTAAAACCAGACAGACCATTGATATCATTTAATATCGTTAAAACAATGCCAGACAAAATAAAATATACAGTGACCACCACATCCCCTGAGAAAACAAAAATGATGGCCGAAACCATCGGCGTATGGGTAGAAAAAGGAACCGTGATTTCCCTTGCAGGCGATCTGGGCAGCGGCAAAACGTCCTTTGTCCAGGGACTTGCAAAAGGGCTGGGAGTGCCTTCCACCTATTATATAACAAGCCCCACATTCAACATCATTAATGAATATCCGGGACGCCATCGCCTGTTTCACATCGATATTTACCGTTTGACCAGCATGGATGAGCTGGATGACCTGGGTTTTTTTGATATCATCAACGGTGAAGGGGTTGTCGCCATTGAATGGGCAGACAAATTCCCGGAACATTTTCTAAAAGAAGACATCAGCATATCGATTGATATGACAGATGATACCGATCGCATTTTTACGATCATTATATCTGGACAGAAAAATCCGGATTTGATAAAAAATTTTGACTTCAAATAAAATACCATATACGAAAAAATAACGTTATTGGGGCAAGATGTTTTTTTAAGATAAAGAATGCCTTTTTTAAGGAGAAGTTGATGGGACTGATTGTTCAAAAATATGGCGGCACTTCGGTAGGAGATCTTAACCGGATAAGGAATGTCGCAAAAAGAATTATTAAAACGTATGATCAGGGAAACGACGTGGTCGTTGTCTTGTCCGCCATGGCGGGCGTTACGGACAACCTGATTAAAATGGCTCAAGAGATATCGGATCTCCCGATTGAGCGGGAAATGGATGTTCTTCTCGCAACAGGTGAACAGACCACCGTGGCGCTCATGGCCATGATGCTTCAATCCATGGGCTACAAGGCACAATCTCTTCTAGGATATCAGGCGGAGATTCTCACGGATAATGCGGCTACCAAGGCACGTATTCAAAATATCGGTGCAGCGCGGATAAAAGACCTGATCGCCCAGAAACATATCGTTGTGGTCGCCGGATTTCAGGGAAGCGATCATCAAGGGAACATCACCACATTGGGAAGGGGCGGCTCAGATACCACGGCAGTAGCCGTTGCTGCGGCCATCAAGGCAGACAGCTGTGAAATTTACACAGACGTTGATGGTATCTATACAACAGACCCCCGCATATGTGAAAAAGCACGAAAATTATCCCGGATTTCCTACGATGAAATGCTCGAGATGGCAAGCCTGGGCGCCAAGGTGCTGCAGATCCGATCGGTCAGTTTTGCCAAGAAATTTAATGTACCCATACACGTAAGATCATCATTTAATGAGGAGGAAGGAACCATGGTCCTTGATGAAAATACCGGGATGGAACGTCTGGAAGTATCAGGCATCACCTGTGATAAAAATGAAGCAAGAATAACCTTGAAACGCGTTCCGGACCAACCGGGCATTTCATCAAAAATCTTTTGCCCGATTGCCGATGCAGGTATTGTCGTGGACATGATCATTCAGAACACCAGAACCGGTGGGGATACAGACCTCACCTTCACGGTCACAAAAAGCGACTTCAAGGCGGCTGTTGAGATTGCTGAAAGAGTCGGTAAAGAGATCGGAGCCACAGAAGTGCTCACCGCAGAAGACATTGCAAAAATTTCGGTCATAGGCGTTGGCATGAAAAACCATTCCGGCGTGGCAGCCAAAATGTTCAGCACCCTTGCCCAGGAAAATATCAATATCCGGTTGATCAGCACGTCTGAAATCCGGATCTCCTGTGTCATTGAAAAAAAATACGCAGAGCTGGCTGTAAGAGCGCTCCACACGGCGTTTGGGCTGGATAAAAAAGAATAATTTTTGTTCGTAAATCAAATCTGAAAGGCGGTTTCAGTGAGTTGGAATCGCCTTTTTTGCCTTAAGTTTATGACATTGAAACAGACATTAGTAATAATGCAGGCGGCTTAACCGGCTTTTCGCCTGCCCCCCTTTCTTACGAAATATAAACCGCCACAAATACATTGACAAAAAAATAATCTTTTTTCATACTCCGCATTTGCAACTTGGGTTAATGTTTTGTACAAAAACAAGCTTCAGGCCTAATTATTCAATAATTTGAAATGCCAAGGGGGAAAACATGCCAGATGTAGACGACCTGAAAGAAGGCAAGAAATATTTTGCCGACACACCGCAAAAGACCGAAGGATTCTTTCTCAAGGGTTCGAATTCTCTTGACTGGGGAATGAAAAACAGGCTTTCAAGAATTTTCAATCCCAAAACCGGACGAACCGTTATGCTGGCCATTGACCATGGCTATTTTCAGGGGCCTACCACAGGGTTGGAGCGGATCGATCTGAACATCCTGCCGCTTGCGCCATATGCAGATACGCTGATGCTGACCCGAGGTATTTTAAGGAGCATTGTGCCACCGTCGTTTTCTCAGTCGATCGTATTGCGAGTGTCCGGTGGGACGAGCATTTTAAAGGAACTCTCCAACGAAGATATCGCCGTTGACATTGAGGAATCCATACGGTTAAATGTTTGCGCCATGGCCGTTCAGGTGTTTATCGGCGGGGAATTTGAAAAAGAATCGATCATCAATATGACCCGAATGGTAGACATGGGAAACCGTTACGGCATACCCGTTCTGGCTGTAACCGCCGTGGGCAAGGATATGGCACGGGACGCCCGTTATTTCAGGCTTGCCACAAGAATATGCGCAGAATTGGGCGCGCATTACATAAAAACCTATTATGTGGAAGAAGGTTTTGAAACCGTAACCGCTTCCTGTCCGGTGCCGATTGTGATGGCGGGCGGCAAGAAAATACCGGAGCTGGAGGCGCTGACCATGGCATATAACGCTGTCCAGCAAGGCGCAAACGGTGTGGATATGGGCCGCAATATTTTTCAGGCAGATTCACCGGTTGCCATGATTCAGGCCGTTAAAGCGGTAGTCCATGAAAATGAAAAACCGGAAAAAGCATTTGAACTCTATAACTCGTTGAAGAATCAACACTGATACAGCAATAGCAGGATAAAAACATATGAAAATTTCCATGTGGTATAACAACAGCGATATCCGGATAGAAGACGTTCCCCTGCCAGAACCTGGCCCTGAAGAAATGCTTGTAAAAGTCATTTCATGCGGCATATGCGGCAGTGACATTTCAGAATGGTACCGACTGCCAAGGGCTCCCCTGGTATTGGGCCATGAGATTGGCGGTAAAATCGTAAAAACAGGTGAACACGTTAAAAAATACGCACCGGGTGACAGGGTTTTTGTTGCACCCAAAGTACCCTGCATGGCCTGCCACTACTGCGAAAATGAGCACTACCCGGTTTGCCCGAATGTAAAAGACCGGCTGCCCGGGGGATTTTCCGAATGTATTGTTGTCCCGTCCGGCCTGGTTGAAAAAGGGACGTATCTTCTTCCTGAAACCATCTCTTATGATCAAAGCACCTTTATTGAACCGCTTGCCTGTGTGGTCCGGGCGCAAAGGCTTTCGGGAATTAAAGAGCGCCAAACCGTCATGATCATGGGCTGCGGCATGTCCGGCTTGATTCATTTGAAACTGGCCAAAGCGAAAAATTACAATACAATCGCCGTAGACATCAATGAAAACAGGCTTGAATTTGCAAAAAAAATTGGCGCTGATATTGTGATTAACGCGTCTGATAACGTTCCTGCCCGCCTGATAGAGAAAAATTCAAAAAAAGCCGACGTCGTCATCCTTTGCACATCCGCGCTGTCTGCCATCGCGCAAGCCTGGGAATGTGTTGAAAAAGGGGGGAGTATTGTTTTCTTTGCCGTGCCGGAACCGGGAAAAGATGTGATAGTCCCCATCAATGATTTCTGGATGAAAGAAATTAAAATACTCACCTCTTACTATTGTGGCCCGCCGGATATTTCCGAAGCCATTAAAATTTTGGCGCAAGGGTTGATTACCGTTGATGACATGATTACGCACAAACTGCCCCTGAATGATATTAAGAAAGGATTTAAACTGGTTACCGAGGCAAAGGATTCGATAAAAGTTATCATTAAGCCAAATGAGTGACACGATAAGGGGAAAAAACATGAAGATTTTACATTCGGGTCTGACGTGCCAAACAGAAGAAAATGCAGACAAATTCTACCAGGAACTTTTAGGGCTCACGAAAAGCCAACCTAAAATTCTCCCTGAAAGTCTATCTCAAGCCATCTTCAACATCGCTTCCGACCTGAAAATGATCAACTATATGAACGATAAATGTCATTTTGAGATATTCATCCATGATCAGAAAAAAACCAATGCCGGCATCATCGAACACACCTGCCTGGAAGTGGAAAACCGTGATGATTTCCTGAACCGCTGCCAGTCTTTAGGCATAAAGATCAACCGAATTCCAAAAGGAGACAAAAACCTTGTGTTCATCTTTGATTTTGACGGCAACTTGTTTGAAATCAAGTAAGTCTTTGTTTCAGTTCTATAACCGTGTGGCAAATCCACATAGCAAATTGGTTAACACTCTTTAGTTAACCCACTATGATGGTCTCGTAAAAAGCGTCAGCACATCCATAAACGATTTATTTTATTATCTAAAAATTACGATAAAATTATCATTTCTACCTTGCGTAAACTGTTCGGGCAGTAAAAATACCCTATAATTTCAGTCACGATTTAATTTTGGCGAAGCACAATTCAGTAAAATTTTTTCGATAAACATTGACACACCGTCTATGTTAACTTAATTTTGATGAAACATGTATTTGGATTGGAATCTGTGTTCTTGCGTTGAACATTTCAACCAAAGCAATCCCGAACAGTCCATATGAATACAATCAATTTAATGTTAATAATTTAAAATAGTTATACTATTTGCAGCTCAAAAAAAAGGGGGAGAGATGGCCTGTTTACGCTATGCTATATTTTGTATGGCTCTCATTTGTGGGATGATGCCGTTTGTTTCATACGGAAGTATGCTTTCCGAGAATGATGCGGATAACCTTAAAGCCAAGCTTGAAAAAGGAGGTATTCCGGGCTTTACCATTGATATCAATGTCCGAATTGAAGTCCCGAAAGAGAAAAATCCTCATATGGATGAGGATGTAACGCTTTGGGCCACAGTGATCAGGCCCAACCGGTCGTACCGTGAAAAAACGCCGACAATACTGGTGGCAACGCCTTACAATCGGCTGTTCATCACACCGACTGTTGCGCCCATCATCACCTACGGGTATACCCTGCTGGTGGTGGATATTATGGGAAGCGGTTCTTCAGGCGGGCCCTGGGAGGTTTTTTCTCTGGCCGAACAGTATGCAACCAAATACGTGATTGATGATTTCATTCCGGCCCAAGAATGGTCGGACGGAAACGTCGGCATGTTCGGGCCGTCCTATATGGGCATCATACAAATGCTGGTTTCCGGTATCGTCGATTGCAAGGGTGATGGAGCACCGGTTCATCTCAAGGCTCTGTTCCCTTTGGTCACGTTCAGTGATTTATACAGGGATGGCCTGATGCAGGGCGGCACCCTGAATCTGACCCTTGAGTCAGGCATATTCGGGATTGTTGAAACCTTTGGACTGCTGCCGCCTCTGCTTCGGCTTGGAGAGGAAAATTTCAATCCTACGGAAGCGGATATCAAAGAGGCTGAGGAAATCTGGGTGAGTCACTGGAACAATTTTCCGGATGTATTAAGTCTGGTGACGACCAACGAACATATTACCGACAGTACGGAGGTATATGATCAGCGCTCCCCAATGTCCTACTGGCCCATAAAGCCGGAAGGCGGATGGGGCTACCCTGAAGGCGATCAATGTGTCATTTCCCCCAAACTCCCGGTGTTTCTTGTGAGCGGTTGGTACGATATCCTGACTCGGGGGACGCTCAATAATTATCAGTACGGGTTAAGCATGCACGCCGATGAAGACAAAGCGCTGTTGATCAGTGACTGGTATCATACCGACGGCTCCTTTGGGTTGGGGATTCCCGCACTGGAACGTCTGGCCCTTCCGGCAAGATGGTTTGACTGGAAGATCAAGGGCAAAGAAGACGTGTTCATGAAAGATTTTCCGGTGGTCATGCGGGTTCTCGGCGTGGACAGGTGGCGGGCTGAAAAATCGTGGCCCCTTTCAGACGACAGAACCGATTCAAAAACCCTTTATCTTTCCAAAGCCAAGGCAGCTAACATCTCAGGAGATGCGTTTACAAACAATCCGGAAAACCAGATCTATTCGATGGTAGACAATCCTTCCGATGTTGATTTTGAAAGCGATAACCCCGTGATGAAACATTCCGCCCTTCCAAAAGCCCTTCATGGAATGGATTCCCGATCATCTGCCAGGTGGCTTTTAGGTGTTACATCCCTTTTTGCCCAAATTTCGAAAATGTGGTTCGGCAAGGATGTTGATGAAACCATGTATTACGAGGATGAGCGGAGTGATGAGTGGAAAATCCCTACATTTACAACTGAGCCGCTATCCGAGGACATGGAAATTGTGGGTCCGCTTGCCCTTACATTCTGGGCCAGAACGGAATTTACGAGTCCCTATGCGCAAAATTTTGTTGAAGGACTTATGGCTACGGTTGAAAACATGCTGGGATTGAAAGACAACTTCTGGGTCGAACAGATGGAGGAAAAGGATGTGCAATGGGTGGTCGAGCTGAACGATGTCTATCCGGAAGGTCGCGCCAAGAATTTGACTTCCGGCTGGCTGAGGGCATCCCACAGGCAGTATGACCCGGATGAATCCGAATTTTTGACGAAGCACCCTGTTGATCCTTCCTATACTCCTTTTGATCCATTTTATACATACCCGGATCACTATCCCAAATTGATCAATGAGGGAGACTTGTATCAGTATGTGGTGGAACTGTGGCCCACATGCAATGTGTTCAAAAGAGGGCATCGCATACGGATTTCACTTTCCGGATCTGATTTTCCCCACCTGGTCCCGATTTTAAGACCATCCACCAATACCATCGTCATCACGGAAGACTATCCGGCAAGGCTTGATTTCAAAATCGCCGACAACAGCAAAGGAGAAGGCGTTACCTGGAAATGGGTCGGCCCTGGAGGCACACAATTAAACAGCAAAATCAACGATTATTTGCTTCATGAAAGCGATTCCAATGTTGAAATGGAATCGGAGAATGCCTCCCCGTCAATTCAGCTTGAGAATGTGAATGAAGCATCCGAAACAATTGATTACGCCTCTGATCGTCTTTTGGATGATGATGGCGGTATTCCTGAAAATCAGGCAGACGACGATTCAAGCAACCTGGAAGATACAGAACGTATCGCAGGAAATGTGAAAAACGATATGGATCAGAAATTGTCTAATATGCATGACAACTCGAACTCCGGAGCCAAAGGGTGTTTTATTTCATCCCTGGTACGATAGTGATTTGAAATTATAGTTCACAACGCAGATATCAGAAGAGGATGAGGATATGCCTCATCCTCTAAATTGCAAATGAAGGGATATATTTTCTGGGAAATGGCAGGCTCGAAAAAATTTATCCCGTATCAATCGAGAACTTCACGGATTTTTAACGCCATTGTCTTTAATGAAAAGGGTTTTTGAATGAAATTGACACCCTCATTCAGTACCCCTTGATGGGCGATCACGTCAGCTGTATAGCCCGACATGAAAAGGTGCTTGATGCCTGGCTGGAATTTCTGAAGTCGGTTCACCAGGTCCCGGCCATTCATTTCCGGCATGATGACATCGGTGATCAAAAGGTGAATTTCAGCATGGTCTTCCTCGACTATCCTGACGGCCTCACCAGGCGTGCTTGCCGTTAACGCGGAGTATCCCAACTTCTGCATCATGAGCATGCTCATTCCCAAAAGCATCGGATCATCTTCTACAATAAGCAGGGTTTCTCCCCTGCTTTTGGGTAGATCGGCCATTCGCTCCTGTTTTTCTGGCGTTTTTTCGGCGGCATGACGCGGAATGTAGATGGTGAATGTGGTTCCTTTCTCCAATTCGCTGTATACGTTTATAGCGCCGTTGTTCTGATTTACGATACCGTATATGGTGGCCAATCCCATACCTGTTCCTTTTCCCAGAGCTTTGGTCGTGAAAAAGGGTTCAAAGATATGGCTCAGTGTTTTTGTATCAATTCCGCAACCATCGTCTTTTACCGCTAAAATCACATACGCTCCGGGGAGTAATTCGGCATGCCCCTCACCATGTTGATCATCGATAACGACAGTGTTGGTTTCTATTGTAACCCTTCCGGTATCTTTTATGGCGTCTCTCGCATTGACGCAGAGGTTAACAAGAATCTGGTCCAGTTGAGTGGGGTCCATCCGGACCATGCCTGGCATTTCCCCTGGTAACCAGATCAATTCTATGTTTTCTCCGATGAGCCTTCGTATCATTTTTAATATGGCTTCAACAGCCTCATTGAGGTCGAATATGACCGGTGAAATCATTTCCTGACGGGAAAAGGCGAGCAGTTGGCGGGTGAGCTTGGCGGAACGTTGGGCCGCATCGAGAATGCTATTTAGAAATTCACGAAACGGATTTGAAGCGTCCAGTTTACTCAACATAAGTTCCGAATATCCCAGGATGGCGCCCAGCATATTGTTAAAATCGTGCGCAATACCACCTGCGAAAACACCAATGGCCTCCATTTTCTGTGACTGGTAGAGCTGGCTTTGAAGCACTTCCCGCTCCGCTTCCGCCTGTTTGCGCTCGGTAATATCAAAAAAACTGATAATAATACTGTCTCCGATGAGTTTTGTGCTGACAATCATGTCTCGAAAGCTGCCGTTCTTGCAACGAACCGGGCATTCTATGGATTCGATGTCTGAATGGTCTTTAATGGCGTTTTCGAGGCTTGCCCGCCATTTTGAGGTAATTTCGTTTTTCAGGTCATTATCGGTGAAGGCATGCTCCCAGGCATGCTCCAGGGTCGGCATGTCATCAGCTGTATATCCCATCGTCTTTACGAGGCTGTCGTTGACATCCAGGATTTTTCCATCCATGGAGATATAGCTCATGGGTATGGGCGCCAATTTGAAAAGTTTACGAAATCGGGCCTCGCTTTCCTTTAACGCGTCTTCCGCACGTTTTCTTTCGGTTGTATCCACCGTCATGGAAAGGATTTGCTTTTGGCCCTGAATATCCATGATGACAGACGAGAATGTCGAGTACCGGATAGCGCCATCTTTTGTGACGGTTTTCACTTCACGATTTTTCACAAAACCCTTTTTCATTAATGTGTCGAAGATGTCTGCCACGTCTTCTCTTGAAATGAGCGAGAAGCTTTCCGCCTTCAGTTGGGCCAGTTCTTCCGGCTTGACACCCCGGCTGTCCAGAAAGGCCTTGTTGGCTTGCAGATAACGCCCGTCCTCAAGGCTGTTAATGACAATGGAATAGGGGGCATTGTCAAAAATCGCCCGAAATTTTTTTTCACTCTGGTTCACCTTGTCCTGGGCTTCCCTGAAGGAATCGATATTGATATCCAGGCCGATGATACGTTCGGGGGTGCCGAACTCATCCCACTCAACGGCCCTACCTTTGGAAAGCACCCAGCACCATAAGCCATCCGCCCTTCGCATACGGAACTCCGTTTCAAATTGAGCACTACCTTTTTCGGCAACATAATTATCAAAAAACTGAGTCACAAAGGCATGATCATCTGTGTGCATGAACCGCCTCAGGTCCGGGAAGGAAATTTCTGTTGCATTGGGCTCATAGCCCAACATTTTATACCATTGTTTGCTGATGTAGATAATTTGGGATTTCGGACGGGCATCCCATGCACCTGCCTGGGTGGTTTCGGTTGCCAGTTGCTTGTATCAATGTGTATCCATTTGCTGCGGATGGCATTGATCTCGCTTTGTGGGATGGTGTCAAGGGCTTTTTGAATGGCACTGAAAAGCAACGGGTATTTGCGGCTTATGCCAATACTAAAGGCAAAGGAATAATCTGTGCTGCCAGCCATTCGCAGGTTCGAAATCCCTTCTTTTTCAATGGCGTAAGCTGCCATGGAAAGATTTCCCGCAAAAGCATCCACGCGCCCGAATGACAGTAAACTTAACCCTTTCGTGACACTTGACACAGGCACAATCTCAATCCGGTCATCCGCTATTTGCCGGAGATAGGTTTCGGTTGCATAACCGGAAACCACTGCCACCTTTCGGCCAGAGAGATCATCCAGGTCCAGATCTTCCTTAATGGTTCTTGTCGTAATGATGACAACAGGCACTGTGGTGTAGGGTTTGGTAAAAAAGGCGTATTGTTCCCCTTCGGATGTGTCGACTATCGTTGGCGCAACAGCGCATGCCCCGTTTTTTAATGAGGATATATGTTCGTTCCAGTCGTCGGATGGTTTTTTGAGGAATGTGACACCTAATTTTTTTTCTACTTCGGCAATGATGTCTGCCCCCATGCCGGTAAAGGTGCCATACGGTGAGGCAAATTCTAACGGAGGGAATTCGATGTTGAAAAGCAGGGTGAGTTTTTCAGGATTTCGGTCAAGCCAGATTCGTTCCGCTGCGGTAAGACTTGAAATGGCGTGTTCCCCGCCATGTGCGAACCAGACCGGGGTGAAGAATAAAGAAATGGGCAGGAATATCATGATCAAACGGTTGATGATTTTTTGAGAGAGAGAATTTAAGCCTGGTTCCGACAGAAATTGGCAAAAAAAATATCTCGTGTAGATTTTATTTTTCAACAAAGATTTTCCTTAAACAAACGGACAGTTGCGAATTGAAGATATCTGATTGAGTGGCCGAAGAGCATCTTTCATCTTTAGATTTTTATATGATATTGAAAAAAATATTTCAAGATCATTCAAGAACAGCAGAGAAAATATAAAGGGCGAAATAACATACCAATCTATGGCGGTTGGAATCTTTGTAAATCCATAGGTAGTATTTACGAAGTGACCTGGGTGCCCCTTAATATCATATAATCTGGGCCAGAAACGTATAAAGTGGGTCCAGCTAAATTTATAGTTCCATTTAATGTGAGCCAGGGTGGCGTATTTCGATGGGGCGCGTCACCTCATTGAGGAAAAACAAAAATTGAGTTGAAATCTGATTTTAAAAAAAACCTTTTGCCGTGCGATGAACATGATCCCCGATTTTCTTCATCCGGGCCATTTCATCGCCGTTTAAAGGACCAAGATCCAATGCGGGAAGAGCGTCTCTCATTTCCGAAACGGTCTTTGGACCACAGAGGCAGACGTCAACAGATCCGTTGGTCATGGCAAACCGGTAGCAATCGCTTGACGATGGTGCTTTTTCGCCTTCCGGCATTTTTTTATCATTTAAAAGATGCCCCCACCGCGTTGCCGTGTAAGATATGATTCCAGGCTGGTTTTTTTCATTCAGGTAGGGAAATGTTTCTTTTTCAGCACCTCTGTGAGCAGCATTGTATCTGATCTGAAACACATCAAATACATTGGTTGCGTTTAGCTCAGGGAAAAGTTTTCGATTATGGCCGGACATGCCAAAAAATCGGAACAAGCCCCTTTCCTTCATGGAAACAGCACGATCAACCAGTTTGGGCCATGGCTGTTTATTATGCCATCCCAATATCATCACATCCGCATAATCAATACCAAGCTTTTTAAGCGTTCTTTTAAAAAACGGTTCCATCAACATCCCGTTTCGCGCATAGGTTTGAATCGCGATCACCAGTTTATCCCGCTGGCCTTTTTTAATGATATTCCGGATGGCCTGATGCATATTTCCACGATGACGTCCGGAACCCATGTAAAAATAATTGCAGCCTTTTTCAAATGCTTCCTCAAATGCCTGGGCCGGTGCGCCATAACTTGCAGCAACCCCAAGCCGTCCCACCTTCAATCCGGTCCTCCCAAGCGTTCTTTTCCTGAAATCATCCATGGGGCATCTACCTTTCATGTTTAGAGGTTAACGTTTGCAGACGTTTCTTTTTATGACAACCTGTTCCAGAAATCTCTTGCATCCTTGTCCATATCAGGCCGTGTGCCTTGCTGAACATTTCTCTCAGGCTCTGGCCTTGTGTGCCGCAATCTGGCCACCCGCTCCTCTATGGGGGGATGGGTTGAAAAGAAACTCGCCATTCGTTGGCCGGACAATGGGTTTGCAATAAACATATGGGCCGTGCTCGGATTTGCTGCCATGGGTATCTGTTTGGCGTATCCCCCCAGCTTTTCCAGGGCAGATGCAAGGCCTTCAGGGTTTCCTGTAATTTCTGCGGAAGTTGCATCCGCCAGGTATTCCCGTGACCGGGATATCGCCATCTGAATCAGCATGGCGGCAATGGGTGCAATTATGGCCATCGTGATGAGCTCGATGAACCCGCCGCCTCGATGATCATCATCCCTGCTGAACCCGCCGAACAGGGCAGACCATTTGGCCATATTGGCAAGCATCATCACCGCACCTGCCATAGTTGCCGCAACGGTTCCTATCAGGATGTCCCGATTTTTAACATGCCCCAGCTCATGGGCAAGAACACCTTCGATTTCATCCCGGCCCATTAATTTCAACAGACCTCGGGTGACAGCCACCACCGCATGCTGAGGGTTTCTGCCTGTGGCAAATGCATTGGGGGCGTCCTGGGGAATAAGAAATACTTTTGGCATGGGAAGGTCTGCTCTTTCGGCAAGTCTTTTCACGATATCAAACAGTTCAGGGGCATCTTCCGATGAAATCTCAGATGCTTTATACATTTTAAGGACGAGCTTATCCGAATACCAGTAAGAAAAAAGGTTCATGCCACCTGCAAAAATAAGGGCGATGACCATACCGGGGCCACCCCCCAGAATTCTTCCGATAAACATGAAAAACACGGTCATGAGTGTTAATAACAGGGTTGTTTTAATCTGATTGCCCATTTTGTATTATACTCCTGTATTTGGTTGATTGATAATCTGAAATAACATAAAGACGAATTGAAAAAAATCAATGGGTATTGATCAGATGATTTCCTGTTTTCAAAAGTCCATTGACAAACCAAATTGAAATGGCTTAATAGACGTACGAAGTTAACAGGTGCATCGTATGAATGCGGTGTTAAAAGGAAAGATGGTGAGAAACCATCGCAAGCCAGTCATTGCTGTAAACGGGGACGACTGCCGCAATATGGCCACTGGGGATTCCCGGGAAGGCGCGGTAACGAGGATGATCCGCAAGCCAGAAAGCCTGCCTGTTAATGTGTTTGGGTTATGTTTATCCCCTTCTTTTTTTAGGATGCCAACTGGAGGCAATCCATATTTTTTTTAATTCGGGCAAGGTGTTCGCCCCAAATGGAAAAGGTATGGATAGATGCTTTCAGAGGTGTTCCGGGCCTGCCCCCTTTGTATATCATCAACCATCCTTATCCGGCTTTAACTTTTTCATACGTACGGCTGCCTGAAAAACACCAGTGACGTAAAATACCGCTTTTCAAGCGGTAAAAAAGACGGAGGAAAATATGCTGACTGAAACCGACCGAAAATTGGGGAACCTGATTAATCGGCTGATTCGAAAAGAAAATCTCACGCGGAAAGACACAAAAGATGCGTTCATCACAATCATTGACCAAAAGACCACTGACATGCAGCAGGGCGCGTTTCTTTCTGCCTTAACAGCCAAAGGGGAATCTTCAGATGAAATCGCAGGCTGCTTTGAAGCGATTTATGAACGGGATACTACCCATGTAACCGTGGGAGATCATTTCCCTGTTGTTGAAAACTGCGGTACCGGCATGGATACGCAAAAGACCTATAACATCAGTACGGCAGCGTCGATCCTGGGCGCCGCAGGCGGCATTAAAATGGCCCGTCATGGCGCACGGGCGATTACATCCGTGTGTGGAACGGTAGACATAGCGGAAGCCCTTGGTGTGGATGTGGAATGTGGTGTGTCAATCGTGTCTGAAAGCATCGAAAAAGCAAACATCGGGCTTTTTAACGGTATGAGCCCTGAGGTTCATCCCCAGGCGCTGGGAAGGATTCTCTCCCAAATTTCATTCGGTTCCACATTAAACATTGCCGCATCCCTTGCCAATCCGGCATTACCCAAACTGGCGGTCAGGGGTGTATATAAAAAAGAAATGATGCTACCGGCCCTGACTGTCATGAAAGCCATCGGCTACAGACGCGCCCTTATTGTTTTTGGTACGGTGGATCACTCGGAAAAAGGCATGGATGAGGCATCTGTTTGCGGTACAACGTACCTGTCGGAACTTAAGGAAAACGGCGATATGGATGAATTTTCTTTCCGGCCCCATGATATGGGACTTGGCACTCATGCGGCAGATGAACTCAGGCCTGCTGAAACCATTGAACAGGAAGCCCGTCAATTTGTGGCCCTGATAAGAGGAAATAAGAACGGCGCACGAAAAGATGCAGCCGTGTTAAACGCCGGGTTGATCTATTATATTTCCGGTCATGCAGCAGACATTCCCTCAGGTGTCAAACAGGCTTCCCGGATGATAGAAGACGGGGCAGCTTTTAAAACGCTTGAAAACTGGGTAACAACACAGAACCGGACCCCTGATAAAGGGTTTGAAACGCTTCAAGGATGGCTTTCATGACCGAAGAACCTTTGATATAAGGATATATATGAGATTCCTGTTAACCGGGTTAAAGACACTTACAAAAACCAACGATAACGAAAAAGAGCCGGAAACCGGATACAAAAGGCTCAAGGTCGATTGTTGCGCCATTTGCCGCACTGATGCCAAAATATGGCATGAAGGCCATCGGGATCTGTCTCTTCCCAGAGTCCCTGGTCATGAAATCGTGGTCTCAGATACATCGAAAAACCGTTTTGTGATCTGGCCGGGAAAAACCTGTGGCATTTGCCGTTACTGCAAAAGCAGCCAGGAAAACCTGTGCGAAGATATGGAAATAACCGGTTTTCATCATGATGGCGGATTTGCCGATTATGTGGATGCGCCAAAGGAAAGCCTCATTCCCATACCGGAAGATTTACCCTCGCAGATCGCCTGTTTTTCAGAACCGGTCGGCTGCGCCCTTCATGCCCTGTCAAAAACAGGTCTGAAAAAGCATGAACGCTTGCTTGTCGTGGGAGGGGGTACGGTCGGGCTGATTACGGCTTATGCAGCGCTTCAACAGGGGGCTCGTCCTATCGTTATCGAAAAAGATGAAGAAAAAATCGATAAAATAAAACCGTTTCTTGAGCATACCCATATCCCCTGCGTCAAAACCACACCGGAAAGCGACTTTGACGTGGTCATCAATGCCTGTGATGATCCTGCAGCATTTAACATCAGCATGACCAAAATCGCCAAAGGCGGCCGGTTTTCATTTTTCAGCGGCCTCAAGAAGAATCAACCTATCGAGAGCAATCTTTTAAATCTCATGCATTACAGAGAGCACTCCCTTACCGGCTCTTACGGTTGCACGAAAAAGGATATGGAGAACGCCCTTTTTGTAATCCAGAAAGATCCTTCTGCTTTCAAATATCTGACAGAAGATATCATTACCCCTGAAGTCATTCCAACGATCATGGCGCATGTGCTTTCAGGAATATCATTAAAGTATATCATTCATTTTTCAGACGATCATAAGGAGAAAAAACGCATGACAACACTACCCTCAACGGTTAATAATAGTACGACCGATAAAAATGATTTACAGGCTATCACTGCCCAATCCGGTATAGCAAAAAAGGTGTCCGATCATTTAAAACCCGTAAGCCAGGAGATTCTTCCTTCTGCCAGGAAGAAAATCGACTTCAAGACCAAACCCCTTGGGGCCCTGGGAAGACTGGAAGACATGGCCGTCCGGATGAGTTTGATTCAGGAGAATTTGACCCCCTGTATCGACAGAAAAGCGATGTTTGTGTTTGCAGCAGACCATGGTATTGCAGAAGAAGGGGTTTCTGCATTTCCTTCGGAAGTGACTGCCCAGATGGTTCAAAACTTTTTAAATGGGGGCGCGGCTATCAATGTCCTGTGCCGGCACAATGATATTGACATCCATGTGGTGGACATGGGCGTTAAAAGCGATCTCGCCGATCATCCGGATCTGATCACAAAAAAAATACGAAAAGGTACACGGAATTTTGCGCTTGAGCCTGCCATGACAGAAAAAGAAGCCATTCAGGGAATTGAAAACGGCATGACTGTCTTTCTGTCCGAATTCGAAAAAACACCTATTGATATCGTTGGATTAGGTGAAATGGGGATCGCAAACACCACCTCTGCCACAGCCATCATCTGTGCAATCACTGGGATATTTCCCAAAGATGCGACCGGCAGGGGCACCGGTATCGATGACAAGGGGGTTGACCATAAGGCCTGTGTGATTGAAAAGGCACTTCAATTTCAGAAGCCTGATGCAAGAAGCGGTCTTGATGTGCTGATCCGGGTGGGGGGATATGAAATCGCAGGCATTGTTGGCGCCATCCTTGCCGCAGCCTCCAAAAAAACAGCCATCGTTCTGGATGGCGTCATTTCAACGGCAGCAGGTTTAATCGCCTCCCTGATCTGCCCGGATATCAACGGCTATCTGTTTTCAGGCCATAAATCTGTTGAAATTTCGCAGCAAGCCGCGCTTGACAAACTGAAGTTGTCTCCCCTGATCGATCTTGACATGAGACTGGGAGAAGGAACAGGTGCAGCCCTTGCCATCGATATTATCGATGCAGCCTGTCGGATCATGAGAGAGATGGCCTCTTTTGAAGAAGCAGGGGTGTCAAATAAAGAGTAAATTCAATGCCGTTTTCTTAAGAAAACGGCATTGACCGTGCATTTACGCACTTATTGAATACACCGATCAGGCCACACCATATCCGTTTTTTGTGGAACGCTTTATCGTGTACATCATGTTATCCGCCCTTGAAAGCAGATCCCTTGACGTTGATGCATCATCAGGGTACAACGCAATGCCAAAACTGGCGGTAATATAAACCGGCTTTGTTTCAGATGCCAGATAAGTGGTTTTTCTGATTGTGTCTATAATGGTTTCCACACAGGAAATGGCTTCTGATCTGTTTTTATCCGGCAAAATAATGATATACTCATCTCCGCCGTATTTGACGAGAATATCATTTCCATGAATGCAATCGCTCATCGTATTCCCCACTTCCTTCAAAACCTGGGACCCCAATAAATGGCCATAGGTATCCACCACTTCCTTGAAGTTATCGATATCGACAAATACAAGGGCCAGTTGTCTTTCTTCCCCTTTTCCCTGATCGATGATCCCGTCAAGAATCTGATGAAGATAGCGCGCATTAAAAAGACCGGTATATTCATCCCGGATGGTCAACTGAAAAATCCGGTCACAGTGGTGGGAATTTTCAATGGCAATGGCTGCATAGTCTGAAAGTATGGTCAAAATGCGAAGATAATGGGATTCAAAAAAGGTCGTATCTTTCACATTGACAATCTCAAGCACGCCCAACACTTTCCCATGGGTTTTAAGCGGTACACAGATAACAGACCGGGTGGTAAATCCGGTTGTTTCATCCACTTTTCTGTAGAAGCAGGTATCGGCATGCACATCCTGAATAATCTTAATTTCACCTGTCTCTGCCACAATGCCTGCGATACCCTCTCCGGGTGCAAGCCTGATCCCCTTAAACAGGGACTCGTCAATCCCCACGACAATGCTGAAACTCAGTTCACCGGTTTTTTCATCTTTTAAAAGAAGTGACCAGTTTTCCGCTTCCACGAGTTCACTTACTTTTACAACAATCAGCCTCAGGATTTCCTTTAAATTGAGTGTCGATGTCAGAAGCTTTCCAACCTCCACACATGCGGCAAGTGCACGTGTTTCATATGTCTTATCCTTTTCCTTCATACTCCCCTCCGGCCATCAAAATATTGATTTGACGTTATTTCAAACGACTTTTAAATCCATGCCCTCTAAATATGTTAAGCCCATAATCCTGTCAACAAGGCAAATTAAACAATCTCCACATAAACATCTATCTGAAAACAAATTGTGTATGAAATTTCATGCATATTAAACCCTTCGCCATAATAAGTGTATAAAATTCAAATCGTTAAGCAGATATTTAGGCGGCAACGAAAATAAGGTGCAAGGATACTTAAACACCAACTAAAACAGTTAAAAATTAGCAATCACATATTAAAACAAGTAGATATGTAAAAATTTTATCTGGCATGAAATGTGCTCCCTGCAGCTGACTGAACCAAGGCCAAAATGATATCGATGATTTATTCACCAAACAATTCCGGAGAACGATAGTGACCCAGAGCGTTTTTATGCCGCAATCCACAACCCCGAACTGCCATCAAGAACCATTGGTCTATAAGATATCCGGGAACACCATCAATAGGAGCATATGGTATCTTATTTTGAATCTTTTGTTCTTCATTCCATATCCTCAACACGTTCATGCCGATATTGTTCAAGGACAGGGCATCAGTAAAATTGGCAAATGCCTGGACCTGGGTCTGGTAAAAATCCCATGGAGCCAGGCCAATGAACACTTTGGATATATTTACAGCATTGAAGGACTATCCTTTGCAAACGTTTCAGATGGCCCTTCTATCTGGCAGACATCCTCCTATAAATCCTACAATGGATTCAGCACGGTCGATGTCTTAAACAACACACCTGAATTAAATTTTTCCTGTCCGGATAAAATTGTTTTTGCAACGTCTGCTTCCAGATCATACAAAAATTCTTACCGGGGTATTCTTTTATTCAAATATCAAGATGTTTACGGCGCGCTTGATTTCATTCAAATCGAGAATAGTACACTTCTCTATCGATACTGGTACAATACATCCGGACAGTGCGATTTTAACCCTAAAAATGCCTGCCCTGCTGAGGAAATAAAAGATACGTTTCCGTCCATCCGTGAATTTGATTTTGGTCAGGAAAATGACGAGCTCGAAATAACTGGCGGAGATACCTTCATTTATAACGCCGGGCTTAAAATCAGCGGACGCTTAAAAATTTCAAACGGAACCCTCATACTGAATGGGGAATCCGCACATCTCAATACTATTGAAATCGGGAAAAATGGATGCCTGACGATTCATTCGGAAGCAACCCTTTTTTTATACGGAAACCTGATCAATAACGGTACGTTTTCGGTCAATGGCGGAACAGTTGTACTCAAAGGCGAAGCCCCCCAGGTCATTTCCGGTGAGACTGAATTCGATTATCTGGAGGTAGAAAATGAAAGCTATGTTGAAACAGAACAGTTAATCGTAAAAGAACTTTCTATTTTCAAAGGGACTTTCATCCCCGGAACAGATTCCATTTTTCATAACTTATTTATCGATCAGGCAGGTGTTCTGTCCCCTGCACAGGGGGCATATATTTTCATCACCGGCGAGCTGGATAATACCGGAGAATTTCTTCACAATAAAGGAACAGTAACACTTGCCGGAAATAACACGCAACGCATCACCCTGAATGATGATCCTTTTTTTAATCTCGATATAACAGGAAATACTATTGTAATGGATAGTATGAATATTGAAGGAAGGCTATTCATTGATGCCACGAGTGAAGTGTCCATTTTGCCTGATGATACATTCCCGAATGGAGCGGTTTTTCCTGATGATGGTCTGCCGGAAAAATAAAAAATACCTCAGAGAATCAAGAAAATTCTCTGAGGTTTCAAAGTGAGCCCTAAGGCCCCTTTAAACAGGGGCCTTAGGTGTAAAACCAACCTAATAATTGATGCCTTACTGAAGTTTTTTTCTTGTAACACCCGCGATACCAATTAAACCAAAACCAAGAAGGAGCATGGTTGCAGGCTCCGGAACCGGTGCCTGGGAAGACGCTTCTTTAAGATAGGTGAAGGTCACATCAATTACAGCACCAGGGCACCTGCCTTCATTCAACCCAAAAAAACCTGCATTAAAAGTTGCATCTGATAAACTGACCAACAATTCACCATCCCCTTCAGGGCCAAAATACAGGGTTTGGGGTCCGGACCAGGTCACAGCACCATATTGATAATATCCCGAAAAAATCCACCAGCTCGAGCGATTGCCATTGGTTTGCCCGCCAACTGTTCCGGTAAATGAATCGGGCCGGGTGAAATAAAAATCAACAAAAATATTTTGGGGGACGGTATCATCGCCATTTACTGTTGTTTCGTTGGTCCAGAGCTTGAACAACTGGGTCGTATAAGATGCTCCCAGTGACAAATCGCCAGAACCCGGTGTAGATAAAATTTTGCCATAATTTAATACAAGACCCGGATCAGTGTCGTTAAGATTGATGTCATAATGATCCAACTCAAATACAAGTGCACTTGCAGATCCTGAAAGGCCTACTGCTAACAAAATTGCGCATAAAATAGTTAATGCTTTTTTCATTTTTCTCTCCTATAAAAAAATTTAAAATGTTTACCGATATAAATGTTGATTTAATTTGCCCCAAAAGGACATTTGCGATTTATAGTTTAACTACCGAAATTATAATAATATTGTATCATAAAAATAATTATTAAATCACATTTAAATATAACGTCGTTTACATATGCAATAAAAATGCCATATTTTGACATCTGAAGGATGATAGGTGTTTATTATTGAATAACAATATGTTATACACACACTTTAGAATATTTACTTTTCAGATGGATTGCTTTATGTATTTGGGTATCGATATTTGAGCAAAGTCATGCTGAAAAGGATTAGGAAAATAAAGCAACATACCATATTGGCTTGTTTGATAAGCATATATCCTTCTAATACCCAATTAAATGATTGATACAAAAGCATTTTCAAACAGATTAAATCGTTAATGCAACGTATATAAGCAATACAGACGGATAATATTGCAAATGTTACTATTCTAAAACTATTTAAAGGAAGATTATGGGAATTGCCGGTGATATCATTATCATTGTGATGGCCGCGTTTATAGGCGGTTTGATTGCACAACGACTCAAACAACCGCTGATTTTAGGATATATTCTGGCAGGCATAGCGGTTGGCCCTTATACGGGAGGCATTACTGTTTCAAGCATTCATGAAATCGAAATGCTGGCTGAAATAGGAATTGCGCTTTTATTGTTCGCCCTGGGGCTGGAATTTTCTTTCAAGGAATTAAAACCGGTCAGAAACATTGCCCTGATCGGCACCCCTATCCAGATTGTCGTAACCATCCTTTTTGGATTCTCGGTGGGTCAGTTGTTTGGCTGGCCATGGATAAGCTCAATCTGGTTTGGTGTCCTGATATCACTGTCCAGCACAATGGTTTTACTTAAAACACTTGAAAATCAGGGGCGGATCGGCACATTATCAAGCAGGGTCATGATCGGCATGCTGATAGTCCAGGATTTGGCCATCGTACCCATGATGATTATCCTGCCCCAGTTAAACAATCCCAAAGCAGGACTGCCGTTATTGGGCATTGCGATTGTCAAGGCCTTTCTTTTTCTTTTGGTAATGATTTTGGGTGGTACCCGTCTGATACCACTGATCATGAAACACATCGCCAACTGGAATTCAAGGGAACTTTTTTTACTGGCAACGACAGCAATGGGACTGGGCATCGGTTATGGAACCTATCTATTTGGACTTTCGTTTGCGTTTGGCGCATTTGTGGCAGGAATGCTGTTAAGCGAGTCCGATTATGGGTATCAGGCATTGAGTGACATCATCCCCTTAAGGGATATCTTCAGCCTTCTTTTTTTTACATCGGTCGGCATGCTGTTTGACCCTCACTATCTGATATCTCATTTCAAAACCGTTTTACTGCTGGTTCTGATCATCATGACCGGCAAAGGAATCATATTCGGGTTTTTAAGCAAATCGTTCGGCTATGGCAATGTCATACCCCTTGCAACCGCATTGGGACTCTCACAGGTAGGGGAATTTTCATTTGTTCTGGCGCGGGTTGGCATCAGCACCCAATCGATTTCAATGGATTTTTATTCCTTAATTCTTACCACAACCGTTATCACTATGTTTTTTACCCCGTTTATTTCCGGATTGACAACACCTTTATATGCGCTTCGCAACAGGTGGCGAAAGCCGTTTACCCTGCAAACGATCAACCTTCCCGAAGATGGGTTAAAAGATCATCTGATTATTGCCGGTGGCGGCAGGATCGGGAAGCACATTGCAGATGTTTTGCAACGAATCGGAGTGTCCTTTGTCATTCTTGAGTTTGATGGCAGACGGATTGAGCAGTTAAAAACCTTTGGTTTTCCCATCATTTATGGCGATGCGAGCCAACAAATCATTCTGGAGGCAGCAGAAATAAAAAAGTCTAAACTCCTTCTATCCACGACACCTGCATTCATCGTTTCAAAGGCAATTGTTTCGTTGGCTAAAAAAATAAGGCCCGACCTCCACGTGGTGACACGTGCACAATCACTCGATCAGATGAAGGAATTTCAGGATAGCGGTGTATATCATATCGTGCAGCCGGAATTCGAAGCAAGCCTGGAATTCACCCGTCAGGCCCTTCTTCACCTCGACTTTCCGGCAGACAGAATCCAGCAGTTTACGGACGAAGTCAGACATGAACTCTACCGGCCATTATATGACCTGCATGCAGAATACACATCCATTACCCAATTGCAGAATGCCTCCCGTTTATTTGGACTGACCTGGGTGGCGATACCTCAGAACAGCCCGATGGTTGAAAAAACAATTGAAAAATTAAAAATTCGAAGCAAGACCGGCGTCACAGTTGCCGGTATTTTGCGGAATGGAACGCTATTTACTAATCCGGCACCGGACTTCGTGCTAGCCAAAGATGATATTATAGGGGTCTTAGGGAAAAAAGAACAGCTGGCATTGTTTCATGAGCTCTCAAAACCGTCTGACCCGACCAGTGCCTGAAAGACATGAAGGCCTTGGAAACAGGTACGATACAGTGTAATTGTTATTGATCAAATTCATTCATTTTACAAGGAGAGACACATGCGCTATACCTATTTGACCGTAGAACGTGATGAACATGTAGCAACCGTTTCCCTGAATCGACCGGAAAAACTGAATACGCTAAGCATCGATTTAATGAAGGAAATCATCCAGGCGGTTAGAGAATTTCAGGAGGATGAGGTATCGCGGGTCGTTATTTTTACAGGCAAAGGGAAAAATTTCAGTTGCGGGGTTGATTTGGCCGATTCCAACCAGAGCAGCAGCATGATGGGCGCCTCCATGTTAAAAAAATTGCGGCAACTTGATCTCGGGCCTAAAATGATTCGGGAAATCTACGAAATGAGCCAGATTACCATCGCTGCCGTCAATGGGTTTGCTTTGGGTGGCGGGGCCTGCATCGCCGCAGCCTGCGATTTCCGGATTGGGGCGGACGATTGCCGGATAGGCTATCCGGAAGTGGGGCTGGGAATGAATCTGAGCTGGAGAGCCCTGCCCATGTGCGTGAACCTGATAGGAGCTGCCCGGGCAAAACGTATGATTATTCTGGCTCAGAAAGAAAACGCGGAAACCCTTCTTTCCTGGGGATTTCTGGATGAAGTTGCCCTCAAAGAAGAGTTAATCGCAAAAGCAAAAGAAATGGCGAAGGCCTATGCGGAAAAACCCCCCATTGCCGCCCAGATGGTGAAGAAAAGTGTCAATGCCATTGCCTCTTTGACCGATCAGGCTGTGATGCATATGGATGCGGATCAATTCATGCTGTCAGTTGGTACCCAGGATTTTATGGAAGGTATCGGCGCCTTTTTCCAGAAACGGAAACCGGAATTTAAAGGAAATTAAAATCGACCCTTGATCAATATTCAACAAAACATTAAACCCAAGAACCATTTTACAGCCATTCAAAAGCAACCCAAGGTACCTGGTCGTATACCGTATCATCGATAGAAAGGCCTAACGTACAGGTACCTTCTTTTCCAAATCCCTTGAAAATCGCATTGGCCTTGATTTTTTTAAAGACCATCGGCCCGAATTTATACTCCCGCATAATGATTTGCATGATATTGTTTTCAGGGTCTACGACTTCCCGGTCTATCTCAATGTTCAATTCCTTTCCGATACTTCTCACAAACCCGTCAATGCAATTTTGATAGGGTTCTGTATACTGGACTGTTATTACAGCTCCGGGCAATAGTCCATTTTCTCCCAATGGCTTTGTGCTATTTATATCTATTACGGTGATAGGTATATCGGAAAAGGCGTCTTTCATGGTCACTTTCTTATCTTGAACATTGACAACCATGCGACGTTTGCAGGCATCCAGCATACTTCCCATAAACGGCTTCCATAACCATGATGGAATGGGGGGAGACACCAGTTTTACGGTCATCGATTTTTCGTTTCTCATGGGACATATAAAACTCACGGAAAAATGATCTATGGCGGTTGTACCGGTGTTTCTGACGGAAAAAAATCCCGTCCACGTTTCTATAAGGGGGCGTACCTGAAGATTGTTTCGATTCATTTCACCATTCATTATAGCGCCTCTATCTTCAAATACGATATCCACCGTTTCTTTGACCGTAAACTGACCTTCTGCTGCTTTGTTGCCTTCATGGCTCGCCTGCCATGCATGGTCTCCTGCTGCAAGCCACTCGGATCTTAACTGGCCTGTCCCATCTGTCTTTCCGACAAACGATTCATCTACAAAAATATCCACGTCAGCCTGCTGTATGCCATTTTTCTGAGCTTCGAATACTATCGCCCCGTTCAATGGAGAATACGCACGAATGGAAATCCCTGGCAGTGGTTCTGCATGAATGGAAGATCCGATAACAGGAAACAGAAAGCAGCATAATGTCAGAATTGATGTCTTCATTATTCTTATCCTTACAGAATTTTACATTTGTTTAGAATTCACTCTACTTCGCTTTTTTAGTGACAATCCCCATGAGTTTTACAGTGGCAAGAGGGAAAAGCCGTGTCAGCCAGTCCATGATTTTGGCGTCCATGCCGACCATAATGCGGCGTTTGTTTTTCTTGATCCCCTGAATGATAATTTGGGCAGCCTTGTCAGCCGTTGTCATGGCCAGTTTATCAAAAAGTTTAACCGTACCATCCTTATCCAGTTCTTTATTGGCACTTTCATAGAAACGTGAATTCCTGGCAATATTGGTTTTTATACCGCCAGGATGAACGCATGAAACACGAACAGACGTGCCGTCCATTTCCTGAAGCAGGACTTCTGTAAAGCCTTTGACGGCGAATTTGGCCGAACAGTATGGGCTGTGATTTGGCCAGGTGAGTATGCCATTGATACTGGAAATATTGACGACATGGCCTTCAGGCTGTTTCTGAAGGTAAGGCAGAAATGCTTTGGTACCATAGACGACTCCCCAGAAATTGATATTCATAAGCCATTCAAAATCGTCGTAGGAAACCCCGGGAACAGATGTCACAATTGTAACGCCGGCATTATTGATGATCATATCGACCTGGCCATGAGCAGATGCGGCGTCTGCTGCATATCTATCCATTTTTTCCCTGTCAGATACATCCACAATATGACGGGTCACTTTCACATGATATTTCTCAAGCATACCCACGGTTTCTATAAGGCCCTTTTCGTCTATATCCGACAACGCCAAATGGCACCCTTCTCCTGCCAGATTTTCCGCAAGCGCTCTTCCGATTCCCGATCCCGCCCCTGTTACGGCTGCAACTTTTCCTTTCAATTCTTTCATGTCACCTCTCTATAGGCAATGATACATGTTTCGATTTTGTCAGAATATAGTTTCATGTACTCGGAAGCCTCCTCTGCCTTCCCCCGCTTGAGACACCCCTGGGCGTAAATCGTAATTTTCTCTTTCATTACTCGCAAAGCAGCTTTCTTCTGGTCGTCTGAAAGCAGACCGCTTTCAATAATTTTTTTCAAGGACAGTATCCGGTATTTATCAAGCCCCCAACCTTTTGACAACTGATCCGGATGCCCGCCCCGTTTTGAAATCAACGGCTCATCAATCAGATAGACAGGGTATGAGGCACTCGCACGTAACCATAAATCATAGTCCTCACAGGCAGGAAGCGTTTCATCAAAATAACCGATTCTATCGAAAAACTCGCGCCGCATCATCACGGCAGATGGGCTGACCAGGCAAAGATGAAGCGAAGGCTCAAATATTATGCCGGATAATTTTTTATGAATTTTTCGGGGATTCACCCGTTTGCCGTTTCTGATCCAGATCTCTTCTGTCTGGCAGATAAGGGCTTCCGGATTTTGATTAAAAAAAGAAACCTGATCCGATAATTTCCGCTTGAACCAGGAGTCATCAGAATCGAGAAAGGCGACAAGCTCGCCTGAAGCATGCCGGATGCCTCTGTTTCGTGCAGCACTGACGCCGGTGTTTGATTGCCGGAGGACCTGAATGTCAGCACCATATGTGTTTAGAATGTCTTTTGTATCATCAGTTGACCCATCATCCACAACGATCAGTTCAAAATGAGGATAATCCTGTGAAAGAACCGAATCAACTGCGTCTTTAAGAATCCATCCCCGATTGTATGTGGGGATAATCACACTGACAAATGGATTGTTCTCGTGCCTCAAATTAAAAACCCTGGATGAAGTAAAAATACGCGCTGTTTATATCGCTTCCGACCCTCTTTCACCGGTTCTGATCCGGATAACATCATCCACAGGTAAAACAAATATCTTGCCATCGCCAATTTTTCCTGTATTGGCTGCTTTACAGATGGTTTCGATGATTTCATCAACCCGGTCATCGGCCGCAACGATTTCAATTTTCAGTTTTGGCATGAAATCCACAACATACTCGGCGCCACGGTAAATTTCCTTATGCCCTTTCTGACGGCCATAACCTTTTACTTCGGTTACGGTCATACCGACAATTCCCTTTTCATTCAGGGCCTCTTTGACATCATCTAACTTAAAAGGCTTTATTACCACTTCAAGTTTTTTCATCTTGCCTCCCCCCGCATGTTAGCCTTAAAAAGTGTATTAAGTATATTTACTTATAAAATAAATAAATTGCATGTACAAAATAAAAAAATAACCACAAGTGATACAGGATTCAAACGGCTTATTCTAATACCGGTTTGGTAAAAAGCAATGTTTCTTTCCCATGCCATGTTTTATTTTTATTTCAACTTTACCACCATAACGGCCGTTCTTTCAAGCGCCCTTACAAGCTTGATGCTCGCATCCCCCATGACGAATTCCTCGGCTTTTGACATCCTTTTCCGTCCCACGACCACCATGCTGTAATCCTTTTTCTTAAACTGATCGATGATGCCGTCTGCAACGGTGGCATACGGATCTGTAATTAAAGCCACTTCAATATTGTCCTTTAAAAAGCCTGCCTGAACCAGCTTTTCCTTGACACTTGAAAGCATCGACAGATATTTCAGAGGCAACTTCCGCATATATTTTTGGCCCATCAGTTCTTCACCTGAAGAAGGTTCCCGGTAAATATGCAAAAGCGTAAATCTGACATCCTCCGGCCGCAGGGATAAATTGCAGATATAGTCGATCACAGCCCTTGAGCTTAATGAGTCATTCAGCGCAATCATAATTGAATTCTTCAAAATAAATACCTCCCAGGCGTATTCTTTCTCTTATAGGACATGCTAAAAAGCCTGAAGAAAAAACAATTAAAATTAAAACCACTTCCATTTAAAATTCGTCGAAACACAAATACAGGCACCTGTTGATATCTTCTATGATTTCCTCTGCACTTTCATAATAAATATCGGTTGCCCGCGAAAAATGCATCAGAATATCATTCAGTTTTTTGGGAATGGATGGATACACTTTTCTAAGATTCATGACCCTGCTTTTATCCAGAATCGACATGTCACTCTGCTTCAGCCTTGTGACGAGATCACCATAAACGTCCGGGTTTCTTTCAATATCGTAAATCACATGGAAGCCTTTACCAATTGAATAAAGCAAGATATTCCCCATGCCAAAAAGATCGAGCCCAAAGGGATTTTCCGGTGCTTCGTAATCATAATCAAAATCGATCCACACATAATTTCCGGTTTCATTTTGAATGATCAGGTGATCATTCCTGATATCCCCATGTCTGAAACCATGAATATGCAGAAACCGGATGGCCTCAAATGCTTTCACCAAATGTTTCAGAATATTGGAAAGCTTCGTATGATAATATGTCTGATAATCCATCTCAAGGCCTTCCAGGTACTCATAAAAATCATGACCTCTCACAACATCCAGCACTCTGATATTATTTAACTTTTCATCCCTGTATTCCTCACCCTGCATAAAATAGGGATGATTTTTTACCAGTTTGATAATTTTCCCTTCTTTATCAGGATTCCTGAAACAGTTTATCTTTACACCGCCCAGGTTGGTTACAAATTTTTCATAAAAAACCAGCTTGACGATCTTGCTTTGATTGGTATCGAGATCAATCACTCTTTTTACCCAAAATTTAGGGTCTTCCACCCCAAATCGTTTTTCCTTGGCATGCCCGATAATTCTGAACCGTTTTTTGCCGATCTTAAGCTCATCACCATAATCAATAGAAAAAAAATCAGATGTATCTGTAACGACTCTTCCTGGCATAAACTAAAGCCCTTGGGAAAGACGCTTGGGAAGGCTTCTCATGGCCATTTTTACTTCTTCAAGAAAATTTCTAAGTCCGTTATTTTCGATCACGAGACCCAGATGATCGGCGAGAATTCGAATAGACTCCAGATCTTCACTATGTAGAATCCATTTTTCCGAATGATATATTTTCAGCAAGCCCAGAACGTGGGATTTGCATCGGATGGGGACCGACAGCATGGCCACGATTCCCTCCTTTGCTGCTGCTTCCGGGTACTGAACCCTTGGGTCATGTTGAAAGTCGGTAAAAAGAACCGGCTGACCAGTTTTAAATTCCTCCAGAGCATCAGCCGCATAGATCGGGCCTTTCTGCAGATAGTCTTCACTGATGCCATATGAACTGACGCGAAACAGTTGTTTTTCGTGTTCATCAAACAAAAAGATACTGCATCCCTTGACATTGAAGGACCGGCATATGCTTTCAACAATATGAGCATTTAACACATTCAGATCTTCATAGGTTGAAATTGCATAGCTGATAAGCTTAAATTGCTCAAGATTTATTTTTCTCTGCAATTCCTTTGGCATAATCATGTCTCCTGACGGCAATATGAAATGGTTTTAAATGGTCTAATTGGTTGTTTCAGATGTGTCTTTCTTCTTCATTCAACTCTAAAATTATTGTAATTATATGTTCATTGAGAAATCAGAGTCAAACACTATTTTGGCACAACTTCAAGGCGAAAATACGCGATTAACTGACGGCCAGGTCAACAATTTCAATCACTTTGTCAAGCGCCAGTCGTGTCCGGGTTTTGGCAATGAATCCGCCCTTATGGGCGAACTTGATATCTTTGTGATCAGAAACCTTTGAAAAATCGACCTCCGGGTCATCATGATATCGTTTCAATGTCCATCCCTCGCCCCGTTTATCGTGGGAAACGGTTATTGAAAAAGGAATGCCCACACGTGTCAAATACTCCTCAGCGCCTGTCAGATCATTGGTCTCACCCAGAAGGCATGTCTTTTGTTTCACCTGTATCCTTTTTGCGTTTTTCCAGTAATTAATTCCGGAAGAAAGCTCATCTGCCTTTTCCAGTATACATTTCCCAAATGCCTTCATGACGTCCCTGCATGCGTCCGGTTGTTTGGAAAAATATTCCAGATACCATTCTTCAAAAGGACTGTATGTAGCCACCAGATTACCCGTCCCCATGTCTTCGCCGACGCGGATAGGCCCGAACCGGTCAATTCTGTCCTTATACGCCCACCAGGGAAGCACGCTTAATTTTGACGAGACACCAAGAAAGTCTGCGACAATCATGAAACTTGCCGGGATTTCCAGGTTCTGATGGTGATCAAAATTCTTCAGGTGAGGATTATATTCGCCCCCGATATCCACTACCCATACCGTTGGATTCTTCAGTTCATCCGGCGCAGGATCTCTTCTGTCGATATGAAATTCAACATCGTCATTAATGGCAATAATAAGCGAAATCGCAAAGAATTCATCAAAATGGGCAGACCCCGGATGCGTAATGATAAGTGTTTTGGGCAAAATGAAGTCCTATTAAAATTGGTCAATATTAAATATCCAGATTCATTATCGTGTTTTGAACAGAATCCATTTCTTCCTTATTTTCGCCGTTCATATAATATCTTAACACTGCGTCTGTCCCGGAGGACCGGATAACCAGCCAGAACGTGTCAAATTGAATAAACGTCCCTTCAAGTAAGCCACCCTTTCCAATAAGACTAATTTTTTTGATAGAAGGGAGATTTCGACTATTTGGGGGGCATTTGGCGTGAATTTCTTTTCGAGCTTCATCCAAATCCATGTGTGAAGAATAGTTTACAGCCAAATCATGAAAATATTTCATAATCCGGTCCCGCTTTGCTTCTCCAATTTTTTTGGCGTTCTCCCGAACCGCACCTGACAAACTTTCATCATAAAGACGCTTATCATATCGTTTGAAAAAACGATTTCGAATATTATACTTTTCTATCAGGTCACAATAATAATCAGCAAACGACTGGCTCGAGTTATATAGAAAGGCACCCAGAGATAGGGATAACAACCCGAATTGGAATGCGTCTTTCTCCCTCATTGCAATAATTGCATTTGAAGACAACTTATTCATCAGGAATTCATTACCACCGAAAATAGCGCCACCGGACTCCTCGCACATTAGAATTAACCGGGGTTTTTTCCCGATTGCCACGCGATCTCCCAAGGCCGTTATATAGGGTTCATCCGCATCCTTCCTGCTTTCAAGCCAATGGGCAAAGGTTCCCCAGTGTTTGAAACCGACACGCACGTGCACAATGGGGAAATTTTCCTTTTCGGCCAGTTCATCCAATGCTCTGGAAGTCGTTACCGAAGAGGCGATAAACCAATCGTAAGCCCCTATACTGCCATCCCGTTTTAACGCACTCATCCGGTAGGCAACCAACATAAAAAAAATTTGATTCGGTGTGAAATAAACAATGCATTTATCTGTTTTGTCCTGCTGTTCAACTTCCAAACCCAGGCTTTTAAATCTGTCGATATTCCGTTTTGATGCGGTGGTCACCATATTAAAGCGATCGCCATCCGGATCCCATATAAAAATGACCGCTGCCTCACCTTTAATTAATTTTTCCTGGGCGCCGATATTGCGGTAGATTTCCTTTTTGGTCGGGTCCACACCATAGTTCTCGCCATTGATCTGGCCGATACCGTGATATTGGGAATCTTCATCGTCAAGAAAGTATTGAATGATGCCATCCGGGCCTGTAGATATACCAAACCCCTGGAACAGTTTTTCCGATGTTTTTTTCATCGATCCCCCAACCGTACAGATTGAGCATCGGAATCCCTGCTTGCTGGCCTTTTTTATCTCATTGATCGATTGTTCATCAACAACTGTTTTTTGATACCGGATATAGGCATCGTCCACATCAAAATCATGCAATATCTTTGCATCCGACATAGGGGCAAGCTGGATAGTCGCCCTGGATTCAACAATATGGTTCACCTCTTTTATAATGTCCGATTCTTCTTCAACAAGTTGCTTCCCAAATGAATCTAATGGCTTCCATCCCCCTTTAAAATACTGGGAATGACTGGCCGTCAGATTATCGCCACTTTGGAAGTCTTCATAAAAAACCCCGAAAGAGGAATACCAGATCGGCGTCGTTAAAATCATGGACCGCAAGTGCACATAGAAACCGTTCGCCGCATACACGCGGGACAATAGCTTGATAAAATCCTGGGTATGGGGACGGGTTTCCCCGCCGATATGAACATGCAATGCACCCGGATCTTTTGTTTTTCTCTTAAAAACACGGGCCTTGGCTTCCCCTAAAATAACCATGGTGACCAAATTGACTGGCACCTCTGGATTTAGAATATCATCCGGATCCAGTTGGTCCCGATAACCTGCGGTCATCAGATTAAAATCGCGAGCCCACTTTTCCAATGAATAGGCGTTAACGAGTTCGTCATTAATCTCAAGGGATTCGTTCTTGGTTGCTGATGGATTGATTGTTACATGATTCGGTTTCATTAAAATTCCTCTTCAGATGTTTTATTCGAAAAGAAAACCAAACTGGCGAAGTTGATCAATTGTGTCCTTGTATGAATGCACGTGAACAGTCTCAATTTTATGCGGAGAATCGGCAGGCCATGTTTTTTCGAATTCACGTATGGCATAATCGTTCCCGCCTTCAAACAAGGCATCTCCAAAAAAGACGACACGCTCAACACCGCTCTCAAATAACGTCGTCACCGCATTGGTCTTATCCTTTCCAACAATACCGATGTCAAATGACGTCTGGCCCCCCAACGTTATTTTCAATCCTTTTTTTTCAATAAGCGGGGCCAGTTCTCTGTTCAGATGTGCCATCACGTCGAGCCTGTATCCATTTTTCCGGTCTTTGTTGTCAAAGGCGACAAAATTATTCCGATTGGTTTGCGCTTCCGGCCCTTCAACCTTAAGCCGGCCGATAGGTACAAAATTGACCATTGAGTCACGAAATACAATCGTGTTATCAAACACCTTAAGCGAACCGGGAAGCTTGAACTCCGAAAGGTCAAGGGTTTTTTCGAGCGTGTCTATCAAAAAGCGGTAATCGCTTTCTCCCAAAAACTCACGGATATTGAAAGACTTTACCGGCAGAACCGATAGTCCTTCTGAAAAATCGCACAAATACTGAATGGCACCATTACTCAGAAATGCGTTGAACTTTTTTCTGTACCCATATTGAAACAGAGGTTCAAAGAATTGTTTTTTCAGAAGCGGGAGGTGGCTGCCGGCCGCAACACTGAAAGGAACGCAAAGACGATCGATTATCCTGACCATGGATTCCGTGATCGGTTGTCTGGGAGGGGTCAAGGTACCGTCAACGTCAAAAAGAGCTGCTGTTTTCATTTTTTCCATTTCTGCCAACCGGCTTGTTATATATTTTCAATCTTTAAAGAACAGGACTATGGGGTTCCTTTCTTTTTTTCTATCCACATAAGATCAAACTTTTTAATAGTTTGAATAAACGGATATTATTCCTGAATTGGGCAATCATAGTCAAGCTAAAATATTCAATTTGATAAATCATGCATGCTATTTATAAATTTCCTTAATTGCCAAAATTAATTTTTTTTGTAATTCCTCCAGATTAGATGGGTTATATGGAATCCAAATATCTAACAAATCGATAATTGATACACGTTATCGATGAGATCCATGATCTGTTTGGGATGGTTTTCCTCTGTGATTTCCATAATCAGGTTATCATGGCATCGCGCTTGTTTTTGGATAAATGCATCTATGGCCTTTTTATCCGGACAGGCGGCGCATGCCCCAAGGCTTTTGCATGCATAAGACGCCCAGTATCGTCCTATATCAATGGCAGATACGAATTCATTAAAAGAAAATGACTTTTTCCCTTTCAGGCAGGATACCATCCCTGAAGCAAAGGCATCGCCCGCGCCTGTCGGATCGATAATGTCACCGATATCAAGCGGCCATGCTAGAACAATACCATCGCGACCGTCTTTGTAAGTTCCAACGGCACCGAATCGATTCAATGTGATGACAGCTGTAATGGAATTCTTTCTTAACCACTTGATAATGTTGTAGAGCGAATTATCCATGCCGGATTTCAAAAAAAATCGTTTTATCTCTTCGATGTTCAGCTGAAAGATATCGGTACGGCACATATCTTTTTTCCAAAAATCCACGCCGTGAACCAGTTGCCCATTACCCAAATTAGCATAAATGAGTTGGCTATCATCACATATATCGATTATTTTTTTTGTGATTTCCCCTGGCGCCATGGCATCAATATCAGGTGTTACATGTCCGATCATGATCGAACAGGTTGGCATCTTTTCAATCAACCGTCGAATGCGCTTTTCAATGTGTTCGACTGATACGCCGGTTTGCGTCAAGCCCTGCGAAAAAATAGTTCGCTGTCCTTTATGAACCATTATCGTTGCTTTAGGCGTCTGAATGGTTGGGACAAAAAAATCTTCTGAATTTATAAAATTTTCGCATGTAGAGGATCGGTCATATTTATTTCCGATGCTTATCAACTTTTTCTGGATTTCTCGGCCATATTTATCTTTACCGATAAAAGGAATCGGATAAACGATTTCACCCATTGACATAAGTCGTATAGAATAATTAATACAGCTTCCACCTAAAAATTCATGGGATTTTACAATATGCTTTCGCCCCAGATGTATTTCACCGTCAAGTTCTAAAACGTGCTCAATATTTCCACTTCCAATGGTAATAATTGGAGATGGGGATTTGGGTTCATGATTCATATTATTAGACAACCGTCATGTAAAATGCAGATTTCAGTTTCAGTTAATATTTATTTACCTAAGGATAAGAATCTTGTTTTACTAAGGATAATTATAGAGAATGACATTTAATGTCAAGGTCCATTTAACCATTCTTGCTGCAGTTTCATCCAAGATGATGGTGACTTTTTATCAAAAATCGAATGGTAAGACTTTCAATTGAACTTGGCTGAGTGGAATATACAGAATCCCCTCTTGACTCATACTGGAATTTTCGAGTATTACCCGTAAGGTAAACAATCAGGAGCTAAAAAGCGTCCATATTTTTAAATTGACAGAGGAAGATTCATGATCAAAATCAATGAAAACTATTTAAAACTTCAGGCATCATACCTGTTCTCGGACATTGCCAAGCGCGTGACCGCATATCAGAAAGACAATCCAACCAAAGAAGTGATCAAGCTGGGTATTGGAGACGTCACAAGAGCGCTCCCAGATGCCTGTATAGAAGCGTTTCGGAAAGGTGTGGCTGAAATGGCGGAAGATGCCACATTCAGGGGCTATGGTCCGGAACAGGGATATGCGTTTTTAAGGGAGAAAATAGCTGCGGAAGATTTTCAGAAAAGAGGCGCCGATATTTCTCCGGATGAAATTTTTGTAAGCGACGGTGCGAAATGCGATACGGGTAATATCCAGGAAATTTTTTCAAACGACATAACAATTGCCATACCCGACCCGGTGTATCCGGTATACCTCGATACCAACGTCATGGCAGGCCGGACAGGCCTTTTCAGCGACGGGCGATATGAGGATATCGTTTACCTGGACAGCACCAAGGAAAACGGCTTTGTTCCGGAACTTCCGGAAACGCCGGTCGATCTGATCTATCTCTGTTTTCCCAATAATCCCACCGGATCGACAATTACCAAAGACCAGCTTAAAACCTGGGTGGATTATGCCCGAAAGGAAAAAGCGCTCATTCTTTTTGATGCAGCTTATGAGGCATTTATCCGGGACGAACACTTGCCGAAATCGATATATGAGATTGAAGGGGCCCGCGAAGTGGCCATTGAATTCAGGAGTTACTCAAAGACAGCCGGCTTCACAGGCACACGATGCGCATACACGGTTGTGCCTAAAACCTGCATGGCCTGGGATACAAAGGGGAATGCCCATCTGATCCACGCCCTGTGGAACCGAAGACATTCAACAAAATTCAACGGCGTCTCATATCCGGTTCAGAAAGCGGCAGAAGCGATTTACAATGAGGAAGGAAAAAAACAGGTAAAAGGCCTGACAGATTATTACCTTAAAAATGCACAGCTCATAAGAAAAGAAATTGCAGATATGGGCTATGAACTGACAGGTGGCGAGAATTCGCCGTATATCTGGATAGACGGCAAAACAGATTCCTGGGCATTTTTTGATCTTCTCCTGAAAGAAGCAGGCGTGGTCTGTACTCCTGGTGCGGGTTTTGGGAAATGCGGTCAGGGCTATATCCGGATCAGTGCGTTCAACAGCTATGAAAACGTGAAAAGAGCCATGGAGCGAATCAGAAAAGCACTGAAATGATGGCCTGCATGATTCGAAACAACCCTTATGATAAAAGATTTTTTTAAAGTCACCCCCCTTGAAGATGTCCTGAAACTGATTTCCGGGACAGATCGGGTAGAAATGGAACCGGTTGATCTCTTTTGTGCCCAAGGGAGGGTTCTGGCCGTTGATGTTATAGCAGATATGGATCTGCCGCCCTTTTCCCGGTCCACCATGGATGGGTATGCGGTCAAAGCTGCATCGACATTCGGGGCAAGCGAAAGCAATCCTGCTTACCTGACCATTAAGGGCGCTGTTTCCATGGCTGAGAAACCGGATTTTTCGATCGGTTCCGGAGAAGCCGCCCCAATTCCCACAGGCGGCATGCTGCCTGAAAATGCAGACAGCGTCATTATGATCGAACATACGGACAGCATCGATGATGAGACCGTAGAAGCGTTCAAAAGCATGGCCCCTGGCCAGAACATTATTGAAAAAGGTGAGGATTTCAGAAAAGGGACGGTCGTTCTTGAAAAAGGGACCTTGATAAGACCGCAGGAAGCTGGCGCACTTGCCGCTTTTGGGCATAATCCGGTCCAGGTTTACCGGAAACCGGTGATCGGCATTATCTCGACTGGAGATGAAGTGGTCCCGGTGAACGAAATCCCGCCGTGCGGATATATCCGGGATATGAATACCTTCACCCTGTCGGGCCTTGTGAAAAAATATGGCGGTACGCCCAAATCATACGGCATTATCAGGGACCAGCGCGAACTCCTTTTTGAGGCATGTGAAAAAGCATGCCAGGAAACAGACATGGTCCTGATTTCAGGCGGAAGCTCTGTGGGCACACGGGATTTAACCATTGAGACGCTCTCCGCCCTTAAAAATTCCAGCATCCTGGTTCATGGCATCCCCATAAGCCCGGGAAAACCGACCATTCTGGCAAAGGCTGAAAATAAATTCATCTGGGGAATCCCCGGCCATGTAACATCTGCCATGATCGTATTCAATACCGTCGTCCGCCCTTGTCTTGACTATTTGCGAGGCATTTCAAATCCATTTCAAAAAGGTCCTCCTTTAAAAGCCATTTTGACGCGAAATATTTCATCTGCCCAGGGCAGGATAGATTATACACGGGTCAAACTCGTTCGCAGGGATAACATCACATACGCAGAACCTGTTCTGGGCAAATCCGGCCTGATAAGCACCATGATCCGGGCGGACGGTGTGATCGAAGTTGGGATGAATGAAGAAGGGCTGTTACAAGGTACCGAAGTTCAGGTCATACTAGTTTGAAAAACAATAAGGCACACGCCATGAGTCCAAAAAGAAATATCTACTTGAAAATGAAATCTCTTGAAGAGGCAAGGCAAATTCTCTTTGATCGATTTTCAAATAAAAAAATTTGTGATACTGAAATGCTTCCTGTTCCGGATGCCGTGGGAAGGATTTTATCAGAACCGGTTTCGGCAAAAATTTCATCTCCCCATTTTCACGCTGCAGCCATGGATGGCATCGCTGTAAACGCCGCCCAAACATTTGGCGCCGGTGAAAACCGACCGAAAGATCTCTTGATCGGCAAAGATGCATTCTATGTCAATACCGGTCATATGATACCGGAAAATTGCAATGCCGTCATCATGATAGAACATATCCAGGTCATATCCGGAGATACCATAAGAATTGAGGCCCCGGCCTTTCCCTGGCAGCATATCCGGAAAATGGGCGAAGACATAGTGGCTACAGAACTCCTTTTTCCAAGCAACCACAAAATCACGTCTTATTGTCTGGGGGCCCTTCTTTCCGGAGGCATTTTCGCCGTCCCGGTTTACAAAAAGCCCAGAGTATTGGTCATTCCTACAGGCTCGGAGCTGGTCGACGGTTTTTTGGACCTTCACCCGGACAAACACCTTTTAGATCTCAAACCCGGGAAGGTCATTGAAAGCAACTCTTACGTACTGGGGGGGCTCATCCGGTCTGCCGGTGGGGAATATGAACGTATCAAAATTGTTGGAGACGATCTTGACACCATTAAAAAATCGGTAGATGGATTTACTAAAAAAGACGTGGATATGATTCTGATCATCGGCGGTTCCTCCGCCGGATCAGAAGATTTTGCCAGCCACGTTATCGGGGAACTGGGTGAAATTCTCGTCCATGGCGTGACCATCATGCCGGGAAAACCGGTTATCCTTGGCGACATCAATCATATCCCCGTTATCGGTATTCCCGGATATCCGGTTTCCGCCATCATTTCCTTTGAACAGTTCGCCGAACCTCTTTTATTAAACATGACCGGACAACCGGAACAGGAACGTCCTGAAATCGACGTGACGCCTACGCGGAAAATTCCATCCAAACTCGGCGTCGAAGAATTTTTGCGCATAAAAATCGGGCATGTGGGCGATAAAACCGTATGCACGCCGCTTCCCAGAGGAGCGGGTTTTATCACAAGCATCACGCAGGCAGATGGCATCATCCGTATACCCAACCACGTGGAAGGGTTAACAGCAGAGACACCTGTCCGGGCAACGCTTTTGAAAACGGCATCCTCTATCCGCAAAACACTTGTGGTCGCCGGCAGCCATGACAATACCCTGGACATTCTTTCTGATCAGCTTGGAAGGGATGCAGGGATAAGCCTTTCATCCAGTCATGTGGGAAGTATGGGGGGCTTGATAGCTTTAAAAAAAGGTGTATGCCATCTGGCCGGGTCTCACCTTCTTGATGCGGATGACGGCAGTTACAACGTGACCTATATCAAAAAATACCTGAAGGATGTCCACGTGAATGTTGTCCATCTGGTCATGAGAGATCAGGGCCTTATCATCCCCAAACATAATCCGAAACAGATCAAAGGCATCGAGGATTTGTCAAGGGGAGATATCCGGTTCATGAACCGGCAGGCAGGCTCCGGAACACGAATCCTTCTCGATTTCAAGCTTTCCCAACTTGGAATTGATCCGGAAACGATTATCGGCTATGCCGATGAAGAATATACGCATATGTCCGTAGCTGTCTCGGTGCTTTCAGGCAGGGTGGATGTGGGCTTGGGGATCTATGCGGCGGCAAAGGCGCTTAACCTTGATTTTATTCCGGTTGTGACCGAACAGTATGATCTCGTTATACCGGGCGAATTTTTCAATTCTCCCAATATGCAAAAACTGATTGAAACCATAAATACGAAACGATTTAAAGCACGCGTAAATGCCCTTGGCGGATATCATACGCACATGACCGGAAACATTATACTCTAAGGAAATCGGCGATAATGGAAATGTATCAGGCTGTTATTTTAGGGATTATTCAAGGGCTCACGGAATTTCTGCCGGTGAGCAGCTCCGGCCACCTGGTCCTGTTTCAACATCTGTTCGGATTAAGTGAACCGCAGCTCTTTTTCGATATCAGCCTCCATGTGGGGACGCTTCTTGCCGTTGCCCTCATTTACCTAAAGGAAATAAAGGGCATGATCAATGCATTTTTCAAGTTGATGGTGTCTGTTTTTAAAAACGAAAAAACGTCTGATATCCTGGCAACCGATCCGGATGCCAGACTGTTCTATCTGATCGTGTTGGGCTCCATACCCACAGGGGTTATTGGCTTATTCCTGAAAAATTATGCAGATACAATTTTCTCATCCATAACTGTCGTCGGATGTATGTTGATTATTACCGGTATATTATTATGGGTTACCAGAAAACGAACAGATACCCATTTGCTGATCAAGGATGTTTCACCCAAAAAGGCGTTTATCATCGGCACCATTCAAGGACTTGCCGTCATGCCCGGTATTTCGCGGTCAGGTTCAACCATAGCAGCCGGGCTTTTTATGGGACTTGAACGAGAAACAGCCGCCAGATACTCATTCCTTTTAAGTATGCCTGCAATCATGGCAGCTGAATTTATTGGACTCATCGACGGGTTTTCAACGGATTTTAACATAAACAGTTTAACGGCAGTGGGAACAGCAACAGCTTTTATCACCGGATATATGGCCCTGCGCGTTCTGCTTAAGATCGTCAAAAAAGGCCGACTCCACTTGTTTGCCTTTTACTGCTGGGCCATTGGCATTTTGGCTGTTTTTTCAGGTGTATTTTTTTAAGGACAAGTGAAATCTCATTGATCAGGAAAAACAGCCTGGAGAAATCAGATAACTGATTAAATCAACGCTGACCGATATAAAAAAAAAATTGTAAAACTATTGATCTGAACTATCAATCTATGTTATGCAAATTTAAATTGATTTTTTACAGGTATTAAAGAACGTATCTTGATGAAATTACATACTAAAAATGCAGCTTCAAAATAAATGATATCTCTCATAATAACAAAACTTACTGCTGTACCTGATTGATATCCGGGGCAAATAAAATATTTTGAAGCGGGTTTAAACACCGATGGCTGAAGTTCTCACTCCTGTATCGATCCAAACAGCAGTAAGTATTGCCGGACGCTAAGCGTTCATATATTTTTTGTAAATATCTTGTTTCAACAATAAATGAATATCATATATCTGTATTCTGTATTTAAATTAGATCATTTTTCCTGCATGACATAAATACGTGCAAGGTTTTTGGGTAGTCGTGTGCTTGCTCTTTTTTAAAAGGGCAACCGTGATCGGAAGAAAATTGTATGACCATTTTCTAAACACACATCCGTAAAATTATTTCCGTTTATTTTTTAAGCCTGTAACTCTGGCAAGATGTGATTGGAAAGGTCAAATTTATTCTGTTTCGATTGCGGACAGTATGATTAATGTTTTTAAAAAAGGAGGAGACGTTTTGGCAGAAGGTACAGTAAAATGGTTTAGCGACAAAAAAGGGTATGGGTTCATCGAACAGGAAGATGGTAACGGAGATATTTTTGTTCACTATTCATCCATTGACATGCCTGGATTCAGGACACTCGCAGAAGGTGACAAAGTAAATTTTGAAATTGAAAGCAATGAGAGAGGATCTGCTGCCAAAAAGGTCTTGAAAGTTTAAATTTTTTGGCACAGAAGAAAACAGGCATTTCGTAAACCGTTTTACGAAATGCCTCCCTCTGGACGTCATTCCGATATAGCTGACCCTATAATATACGTTTTTAAAAACCTCATCCGGTTGAAGGTGAAACGTAATTGTGGTTATGTTTTAATATCTGTGCATACGTAATATAATTATTTAATATTATTATATTTTATACCAATCAATTCCCTCATTCAACACTTCCATTTTTAAAAATTAGATGCAAAATTAAAAGATGGTGTTATAAAAGGCAGAGCTTTTTTTAGGTAACTTTTAGACGTGTAATCATCAAAGGAATATCATGCAACTTTCCCCTCAACAGAAAATTGCCGTAGAACATATGGGTACCCCTGCGCTTGTGGTGGCAGGTGCGGGTTCAGGAAAAACCCGAACACTTACAGCAAAAATAACCTATCTTCTGTCAAAAGGGTTTGACCCTGAACGGATACTGGCCATTACGTTTACAAACAAAGCAGCAGAAGAAATGAGAAACCGACTCGTTGACTTGACCCGTATGTCTCTCAATCATTTTCCCTGGGTCAGAACATATCATGGCGCCTGTTTCAAAATCCTTAAATCCCATTGTCAGCTTGCAGGACTTTCCCACCCTTTACAAATCTTGAGCCAATATCACCAGACCAAAATCATCAAAGAGATTATGGCCAATCTCGATATTGACAAAAAATACACAGGCGCCATTATCTCGGATATTTCAAAGGCAAAAAATTCCGGAGATCCAGATACGTATTTCGATAATCATGTCCGTGCCACGCGCTTTATGATCAAGGATATATTCCATCACTATGAATCCATGCTGAAAGAACAGAATGCCGTGGATTTTGACAATATTCTTCTTCTGACCCGAAACATTCTCCGGGATCATGAAGACATCCGAAAACACTACAAGGATTATTTTCAATACATTCTGGTGGATGAATACCAGGACACAAACAACCTTCAGGAAGAACTCACACGGCTTTTCCTGAAAAACGGGAACCTGTTCTGTGTGGGTGACGACTGGCAGGCGGTATATGGTTTCAGGGGCAGCAATGTCAGTCACTTCCTGTCATTTGAAGAAACATTTGAAAACGCCCGAATTTTCAGACTCGAAGAAAACTACAGATCCGCAGATGAAATTGTCCAGGTGGCAAATGCGCTGATCGATCACAACAGTCAGCGGATGAAAAAAAAATGTTTTTCAGGAAAAAAAGGGGGCGTGATCGAGCATTATTCCTTCTATAACGAATCTGAAGAAGCATCTTTTGTGGCCAGAAAAGCCATTTCGTTGAACACCATGGGTATTCCTTATGAAAACATGGCGGTCATTTACCGGACCAAGGCCCTGTCCCTGTCGTTTGAAAAAACATTCAGGGCTTACAAGGTTCCTTATATCATGAAAGGTGCAAAGGGATTTTTTGAAAGAAAGGAAGTCATTGATGTGAACTGCTATCTTTCAGCAGCTTTCTTTCCAAAGGATGATGTGGCCTTTGAGCGTATCATCAATGTCCCGAGGAGAGGGGTGGGGCCATCCATGCTTTCCAGAATCAAAAGTGTCCGGACAGGGGATATGAGCCTTCAGGATGCTGTCCGTAAAATTATCGGAGAACGGATTCTTACCCCAAAAGTCCATAAGGAATTGAAATTTCTCATTGAAAATCTTGACATGATGAGGGATATGCCGCCCAAGCAGGCCATAAATGAAATCCTTTATACTTTCAATTATGAGCAGTACCTCAAAACCGCTTCAAAAGAAGATAAAATGGATTTCACCAGCAGAATGGAAAATCTTGAACAACTGATTTATTCAGCGTCTCTTCACGACAATATTGGCGATTACCTGGAAGATGCATCACTGATAAAAGAGGATAAAGAGGACGAAGAAGAAAAAGAAACCGGGGTCAGCCTTTCAACCGTCCATGCAAGCAAAGGCCTTGAATATACCGTCGTATTTGTGACGGGATGTGAGGAAAACATCTTCCCGCACTGGCGGTCCATGGAAAACGAATCAGAACTTCAGGAAGAAAGACGACTGATGTATGTTGCCATGACACGGGCGGAGATGTACCTCTATCTTTGCTGTGCAGAATTCAGAAGGGGTCAGTATTCCAGGCAGAGCCGTTTTCTGGATGAAGTGATAAAAATGCTCTGACCTTCAAAGAAAGACATATATGAAATTTTTCTTTGTATTCCTGATCATTATTTTTCTGGCCATGAGTGGTTATCACCTGACGTTCAGGGGATTTAAAATGCCGCTTTTTTCCAGAAAATTTTATCTTACAGGCATCGAATTTCTTTTCCTGGGGTTACTTTTAGGCCCCAATTTTCTGAACCTTCTCGACATCAACACCTTAAAAGGCCTTGAACCGCTCATGGCACTTGTTCTGGGATGGATTGGCCTTCTTTTTGGTTTTCAGTTTGAAATGGCCAAACTCAGGCGATTTCCCCGCCATTTTTTTCAGGCCACTTTCATTGAGGCGGCACTGACATTCATTTATGTCATCCCTGCCGTGTTTTTCATGCTCTCTTTTCTTATCAGGGATAATAATCAGAAACTGCCGGCCATCACACTGATGATGGCTGCTGCTGCAGTATGCAGCGCCCCCACAGGGATAGCGCTTTTGGCAAGAGATACGATTTCAAGACGTCACGATATGATAAGGCTTTTAAGATTCATGTCCAGCATCGACTCGGGCATTGCGCTTTCCATTTTGAGTTTTGCCTATTTTTTCAGACATCCGATTGTGGCAGATGTCTTCATGACATCCCGATTCACAGTTGAATTGACGATCATTGTTGCCGCATTGATTTTTTTGCTGCTTCTTTATAATTTTTTTCTGGCCCAGCGCCTGAATACCGATGAGCTGTCAATCGCCATCGTTGGCATGGCCATCCTTACCAGTGGGGCAGCGTCCATGCTTCATTTTTCACCACTTGTCATCAATTTCATATTCGGTTTCGCTCTGGTCAACATTTCCATGGAAAAAGAAAAAATTTTCAACCTGCTCATGAGTATCGAAAAACCCTTATACCTTCTGCTCTGTGTATTTTTAGGTGCAAGCTGGACCATCATTAACTCATGGGTATTGCTCATGGCTTCAGGTTACTTTTTTTTCCGTATGGCAGCGAAGTTTTCAGGCGGCATCCTGATCACATGGATCATACCCAAATTTAAAACCCAGCCGAAATCGATTGGGTTCGGCCTGCTTGATCAGGGCGGACTGTCTCTGGCCATTATTTTTGATTTTCAACAGGGGTTTCCCTGGGGGATATCCCAAACAATTGTATCGGTAGCTCTTTTTACCATTGTCATCAATGACCTAATCAGTACCAACCTGATTCACCGCCTGTTCAGAGAACAGGCAATCCGGTCTGATGCCTGACTCACAGCCGTCCTAAAAGACCTGATTTTGAAAGCGGTACAACAAAATATTTTCCCTGATTGGTCTTCCCCGTTTCCTGGCATACCTTTTTCAGATAATCTATGGCACCGTCAACAAGGAATTCATCGTCAATAACAGTCATAAGCGTTTTGTTGTGCCGAACACCACCGCTTGTAAGAATTCTGAATCCCGCAAAAATTGGAATATGATGACTGATAAGCTGGAGAGCATCGGTGGTTTCTATTACTGTTGAATCCGTAATGCCCATGTCGATCCATCCGGTAAGGATGGTATCTAAAAGGTCTTCATTATTTAGCACTGTAAACAATAGGTACACGACTATTTTCCACTTTTCAGTTTCTAATAATTAACCAGCTTTTCTTCCATTTCCCTGATGATATCATGGAGAGATTCCGGACTGTTGGCACATCTTATGGATTCAAGAAAATCCGGTTTGCTGCACAGTCTTGAAATGCGGGCCAGTATCTGAAGATGCAGGTTGATTTGTTCATCTGGTATAACAATCGCGACGATAATATCCACAGGGCGGTTATCGATCGATTCGAAATCAACAGGTTTCTTTAGATGAATAAATATCACCGTTGGTTGGCTGGCTTCCGGATTGGTCGTATGGGGAATGGCAATTCCGTTCCCGATACCGGTGCTCATGGTCTGTTCCCGCTGCTGAAGGCCTTGATAAAGCAATTCCTGATCCGCAACAATGCCATGGTTTTTGCAGGTTTCTGCTATATAGCGAATGATCGCATCCTTGTCAGGAATCGTCATGTTTAAAAAAATATCTTTTGTTTCAATCAGTTTCCATATTCTCATAGGCTTTCCTGATAAATTACCGTAATAACGTTTTTTTCTTATGCGACTTGCATGTTTTACCCAATTCTGAAAACACATGTTGAAATTGATTTGCTTATCACAATAGCATCAACGCGGACTCAGTGCAAATACAATATGCCGATAAAATTCGATAAATTACCATATATGGCCTGTCTGGCCAACTCTTTTTCTTTCAAACAAATCAATGTACAACAGGATTGCATTATGTTACAGAAATAAATCGTTTAGAATCAGATTGCATAGGAATAAAACACACCTTTTCAAGATATTTATCATTAAGGATACCAGAAAAAAATTGGAGATCTGAACATGAAAGGAACCAGAATATTACTGATAGATGATGAGACAGATTTTTCGGAAACACTTGCGGAAAGGCTTGAAATAAGAGGCTTTGAAACTGAACTGGCAAGTGATGGCGAAAAAGGAATTAAGCTGGTGAAGGATAAAGAGTTTGATGTGGTGATACTTGATTTGAAAATGCCGGGTTTAAGCGGCATTGAAACATTAAAAAGCATTAAAAAAATCAAAAAAGATCTGCCGGTGATCCTTTTAACAGGTCAGGGCTCGACAAAAGATGGTGAAGAAGGCAAAAAAATGGGTGCGCATGATTATCTGATAAAACCGCTGAAAATTGATGAATTCATTGAAAAAGTCTTAGGTGCCATACACAAATAAAAGGGAGATGCCCCGTGACAGAAAAAATATCCGATGAAACCCGTTTTTTTGGTAAGGTCACTGCAGGCGTTACCCATGACCTTCAGAATATCTTTGCCATTATCAAGGAAACCGGAGGGCTCATGGAGGATATTCTTCTTATGAATAAAGGCGCTGAGCTCCCGTTCATTGAAAAATTTCAAAAATGCCTTTCCACCATCAAGGGTCAAACCGTAAGAGGATCGGAACTGACGTCAAGCCTCAATGAATTCGCCCACACGCCGGATCATGATGAAAAGGATGTGGATATTTTTCAAACAAGCCACATGATTATCAAACTGATCCATCGAAAATTAAAAAATTGCAATATAACTATTCACGTGGACAAACCGGATGTTCCGGCAACCCTCAAAACAAGTGCGGTCAAATTTGAGATTGCCCTTTTATCTGCGATAGACACCTTGATGAGCCAGCTTTCATCCGGAAGCAGCATGCAAATTACACCGGAAAAATCAGATCAGACGGTTGAAGTAAAAATCATCTGCAAGGATAAATCCCCGGATGCGGATCTGCCAAACAGAATACAAGTCTCAGAACAGTGGGCCTGCCTTCAAGACACCTTAAAAAGGATCAATGGATGCGCCACTGCAGACAAGGATACCCATGGTATCATTTTACGTTTCAATACCTGATGATAAAAATTTCCGGTTCAACCATCCCCTGCCTACCTGAATTTTGATTAAAAGGAAGTGCAAACTCTCCGGTCAGGTGTGCACATTTTCCACCATCAATCAGTTCCATATTGTTTTCTATAAATCCATATGATAGTCCATTTATTCTCAATGAATTGCGATAAGAGCCGGAGCTTTAAAACAAGATCCGTTTAAAGCCTCCGACAGAATAAATAAAAAAATTAAATGGAGGATCAGATGAAAACAAAAGTTTTACTAGTTGATGATGAAAAAGATTTTGTCGATGCAATGGGGGAGCGGCTCAAAATCAGGGATTTCAATGTGACCATAGCCTATTCAGGCAAAAAAGCACTTGAAATCATTGGTAAAGTCGACTTCGATGTTATCGTTCTTGACGTGATGATGCCTGAAATGACAGGGACTGAGGCCCTGAGGCAGATCAAGGACATTAATCCGCTCCTACAGGTCATCATGCTGACAGGGGCGGCAACAGTTGAAAATGCCATAGAAGGAATGAAACTGGGAGCGTATGACTTTTTATTAAAGCCTGCGTCTGCGGATGATCTGGCAGAAAAAATACATGCGGCAAAAACGATAAAGGCAGAGCACGATGAGCGAATTCGTCAGGCTGAAATTTCAAAAATTGTGGCGCATAAAGGTTGGTAACCTCTTTAGAGAGCGCTTGCAAATATTCGAGGAGTGTAAAAAAAATGACTACAGATGCGTTATCAATATCAACTGAATCCGGAATAGACTGGAAAAGATTTGGTTTTATGTTTTTGGGAATTTTCCTCTTTGCACTTATTTATTATTCACCGCAATGGGGAGATGCTGTGGACCCCATGGGTGAAAAGTTTTCCCTCACGCCCCAGGCAAAGGGGGCGATTGCTGTTTTCTGCCTGGCAGGTATATGGTGGGTGTTCGAAGTTGTCCCCATAGGGGTTACAAGTATCCTGATTGGGGTCCTGCAAGTACTTTTCCTGATTCGATCAGCAGAAGATGCTTTCCATGATTTTATGGACCCATCCGTTATGTTTATTTTTGGTTCCATTGTCATCGGACTCGTATTCACCAAAACAGGCTTGACACAACGCCTGGCCTATAAAATGCTGAATATTGTGGGCGAGCGAACAAGTATGATCTACCTGGGGTGCTTTGTAGTGACCGCACTCCTGACCCACATTATGGCCCACACAGCGGTTGCTGCCACGATATACCCCTTGCTCCTTGTCGTTAATGAGCTTTATGGTGAAGGCAACAAACCCACCAAATTCGGAAAAGGCCTTTTTATCGGAATGGCTTATGTGGCAGGTGCCGGAAGTATCATCACACTTCTCGGGGCTGCCCGTGGTGCTGTTGCCGTGGGTTTTTTCAATGAAGTGGCCGGAAAAACCGTCTCCTTTTTCGAGCTGTCCTATTACATGGCCCCCATTGGATGGACAATGGTATTTCTCCTCTGGGGCTTGTTCATGGTTATGCTGAAACCTGAAAAAAAGGTTATTCCCGGTTTGAGGGAAAAAGCGAAGAAACTGGCTGAAGAACAGGGGCCCATATCCAAACAGGAAATTATAGCAGCCATTATCATCGGCGCATGTATTTTCTTTCTTGCCTCAAGGCAGTTTTTCCCGATTTTAAAACCGTTCCATAAAACAGCGGTTATCCTGGTCTCAACGATTCTTTTCTTTATCGTAAACATTCTTGATCTTGATGATCTTGAAGCCATTCCCTGGAATATCATTCTGCTTTTCGCAGGTGCAATGAGTATTGGTATCTGTCTCTACGACACTGGCGCAGCCAAATGGATGGCGGTAAATTTCATTACGCTCTTCCAGAATGCCCACTGGTTTATATTTGTTATTGCCATCACCTTTTTTGTACTTATGATGACCAACTTTATCATGAACGTGGCGGCAATTGCCATCGTTCTACCGGTTGCATTGCTCCTTTGTCCGTATCTGGGAGTTGCGCAGGAAGTGATTTTATTCGCATCCCTGGTTGCAGCAGGTATGCCCTTCCTTCTGCTTGTAGGTGCTGCGCCAAATGCCATTGCGTATGATTCAAAACAGTTTACACCTGGAGAATTTTTCTTGTACGGTATTCCGGCAAGCATTCTTCTCCTTGTTGTCACAGGTATTTTTGTGCTTGTTATCTGGCCATTAATGGGAATGCCTATCACAGCAGTTGCTACAGGATAATTTGAATAAAACGGGTTGAGCTGAGCATTAAGAAGGCGTTCTTAAAGGGTGAGAACTCAGCTCAACCTGAAAATTACCGGGAATGACAGGTATCACTCCGGCAAAACACAGGGTGGGGGGGATAAATTAGCGATTTATAGTAATTCACATCCTGTGCCATGAGCCGGGAATATTTTATATATACTCAATTTTATTATTATTTATTTAAAATCATCCTTTCTTATTACCATTCGTCCATATGGTTTAAATGAAGGCCAATACCTACAGCCTCAGATGTGCCTTTTGCCTGTTGCTTTCCAACATGCTGTTTTTAGATGCAATAAAGATGTGAAGGGAATTTCCTTCACAAGGAGTGCCCAAATACATGCCACAGGCAATATCCAGTCAGGGCTATTTTAATAATGACAGGTTGTTTTAAGGATTTTCATAAAAAAAATCCCATGTATGGAAACGCCTTCAAGGGCATTGTCAATTGGCTCTGAAATCATCAGCCTTCAATGCATGTTTTTTCAATAGCTCATAAAAATCGGCCCTGTATTTGCCCGCAAGCTTGGAGGCTTGACTGATATTCCCTTTGGAAAGTTTCAAAAGTTGTGTCAGATATTCCTTTTCAAAATCCTGTTTTGCCTCTTTTAAGGGTTTCAGGTTATCTGACTCATTTTGGGCATCTTTTTTTTCAAATTTTTGTGTGGTCAGGAGAAGGTCTTCCGGTATAAAATCAGATTGTGACATGGCCACTGAATATTCAATAACATTTTTGAGTTCTCTCACATTTCCAGGCCAGGTATAGTTTAGAAGCTTGGTCATCCCCTGGGAAGAGATACCTTTGATATTTTTTTGCATGGTTTTATTAAAATCTTTTATAAAATGTTCTGCAAGCAGAGGAATACTCTCCCGCCTTTCTCTGAGAGGCGGCAACTTGATGGGGATGACATGAATCCTGTAAAACAAATCTTCCCTGAAATGGCCCTTTGATACTTCTTCAGTCAGGTTTGTGTTTGATGCGGCAATGATTCTCGCGCTTAATTTAATTTTTGTGTTTCCACCCAAAGGGTAGAATTCATTTTCCTGGAGAACCCTTAATAGCTTCACCTGTGTGGAAACCGGCATTTCAGAAATTTCATCTAAAAAAAATGTCCCGTCATTGGCAAGAGAAAAATACCCTTTTTTACTCTTTGCAGCGCCCGTGAAAGCACCTTTTTCATAACCGAAAAGTTCGCTTTCAAAAAGATTTTCAGGAATGGCACCGCAGTTGATGGCAATAAAGGGGCCGTTTTTCCGTGAACTGGACACGTGAAGCGTTTTGGCGATCAACTCTTTTCCTGTTCCGCTTTCGCCTTCAATATAGACGGTTGAATCTGTCGAGGCAGCCTGGGAGACCTGCTCGAGGACTTTTTTCATTTTGCCCTCTTTTCCGATAATATTTTCAAAACCGAACTGGTCATTTACCATACGCCGCAGTTTTTTAACTTCTTTAGCAAGCTTGCTTTTTTCAAGACAATGATTGACCTGGAGAATAAGTTCTGTATCATCAAAGGGTTTGGTCAGGTAACTGTATGCCCCTTTTTTCATGGCCTCAACAGCTGTCTCAATCGTACCATAAGCAGTAAGAATAATAATCGGCATTTCAGCATTCGTTTTAAGAAGCTTTTCCATCAATTCAATCCCGCTTTCGCCATTCAGCTTATAGTCGAGGAGTGCCATGTCAAACATTTCTTTTTTGCTTGCAAAAAGCGCTTCGTCTGCATTCTGTTTTTCGGTCACCAGATAGCCATCTGCCTCAAGGCGCACCTTCAATACTTTCAAGATGGCAGGGTCATCATCAACAATAAGAATCCTGTTCACTTTTCTACATCCCTGTGTTCTTCAATTATCTCGTTTCAATTATTTATATAATGGTTCCAGTTTTTTTTCTTCCAGATTCAGATCGACTTCCTTCAGGTTTTCAATCTGATTTTTCAAATTATTTATCTCTTCCTGGAGGTTGGCTATATGCGAATTCAGATTTAAAACCTGTGTATTCAGTGAAGCAACCTGATCAGTTGCTCCTTGCAGTTCCTGTGCCGTATCCTGATATTTTTTTTGTGTATCAAGGAGATCATAAATAAGCGACTTGAAAACAACCGATTTATTATATATTTCCGGGGCCACATGAATTCTTTTTTGAATAACTGTCTCAAAATAGTCATGGGCCTTTATGTAATCCTTAAACGGGCAGTCCGGATGGGCATAAATCACCCCTTTCTGAAACATGGCCTCATATGGCAATAAAAGAATGCTTTTGTAATTTTGAGAAATCGCCTTTTCAAATTCTCCTTTCTGAATGTATACCTCTGCTTTTGATAAATGGAACCATCCTTTTTTATTAAACAATCCTGACTGAAAATTGGCAATTGATGTATTCTGACATCCGTTTCCGATGCTGAGTAAAATCAGGATACCGGTAATGTAAAAAAAACGTTTGTGCCTTTTATTTCGTGGCTTTCCGCCCATATTTTTCCTCCGTGTGCCGTAATGATATGCTTTGAAATCGATAATCCAAGTCCTGTACCTCTTGTGGTTTCGATGCCATTATCTATTCTTTTGAATTTGTCAAAAATATCCTCCAGATGTTTGGTGGCTATCCCGCAACCTGTATCCGAAACCGTGACCCGTATTTCTTTTTTTAATGTATCATGGTCTATCGAGAGCTTGATTTCACCATTTGAAGGTGTAAATTTGATTGCATTCCCAAGAAGATTCTCCATAACCTCTCCAATCCTCTCTTCATCAAGACGTATCAAAGGCATTGCCGGATGGGGAATCAGTTCCAGATCAATATCTTTTTTCTGAACAAGGGGAAATAATTTCAGGATGGCATTCCTGACGATTTGTGAAAGGTCTGATTCTTTAAACTGGTATGCCATCATATTCCCTTCCATGCTTGAAAGGTCAAGGATTCTGTTAACGGATTTGATAAGCCTTTTGCATTCGGATTCAATCAGATTGAGGAGGTCAGCCTGTTTATCCGGCCGGTTGACGAACATTCCCTTTCCGAGCATGTTGGACGCTTCCTTGATGGCTGTCATGGGTGTTCTCAATTCATGGGAAACATGGCTGATAAAGTCGGCCTTCATGGTATCAAGTTCCTTCAGGCGCATGCACATTTTGTTAAAATGGCTGGCCAGTTCCTGAATTTCTCTGGGCGCATTGATATTTTCGATAACCTCAAACCGGCCTTCTGCAATTTCTTCTGTTTTCTTCATAAGAAGAGAAATGGAGCCATTGATGCTTTTGGTATTAAATATGGATATGATAAATCCCAGAATAATCGTCAAGACGGTAATAATGGCTGTAAGGTTCAGAATATTTTTACTCATCTGGCTGGAAAGCTCTATGTTAGCGTCTCTTTCGCTTTTAAGAAGATCGATGATATGATTGAGATTGGCATTCAGTTTTGCGATAGCCTCTTGTTTCAATTCGGTAACATCCGGGCTATTCGTGTATGCGAGACCACTTTTAATTGTTTCCACCTCTTTTTCGAAGGTGGACAAATAGTTATCGTAGCAGGTCTTTGCAGCCGCAAGCAATTGCTGCTGCTCGATAGAATCAAGAAGCCGCCTCAGTTCTTTTGTATCATTCAAAAAATAGGTCTGAAATTCCTTAAACTGCGTATAGTAATCCTGATCTTTGGAAATCAGATATTTTTTTTCAAACATGACAATCGAGAATACAGAAGAGATAAGATGCTCAAGTATATTAATACTCTGGCCGTTTATGCCGGCGGTCTTCCATGTGATTTGATGAAGGCGGTTCAATTTGACGGTAATATACCCGCCCATGAAAATCACGAGAATAAAAATCAGCATATATCCTAAAGCAAGTCTTTTAAATATTGTCAGTCTCATAATAGGCCGGTCGTGAGGTTAGTCAAGTATTCGTGTTATTTCTCATAGCGATAGTTTCAGGCAACACTTTTTGCATGTTTGGGGGAATTAATCATGAAACCTGATAGCAGGTCAATATAATAATGAATATCCGGCCGGAAAATACAATTCAATGGAAAAGCAGCCAAACTAAACTTGAAAAACCATATGACTCATGATAAAAATTAACGCGTGTGGATTCATTAAATTAATTGCAAACAAATTTTGTTTTATAGCTGGAGTACATTGTGGAAAATTTCATTGTTAAAGACCTGATGGTCCCCTTGTCTGAATATGCGACTGTTCCGGAAGGCTCGACCCTTTTTGAAGCGATCATGGCGCTTGAAAAGGCTCAGGAACAGTTTCAAATGACACAGTATCATCATCGCGCCGTTCTTGTACTGGATAAACAAAACCGGGTTATTGGAAAAGTAAGCCAGTTGAATGTACTTCTTGCCATTGAACCTCAAAATGAACAAACCAAAAAAATTAATGACATCAGCAAATTCGGATTCAGCGATCCCTTCATTACCTACCTTAAAAAACACTACAGGCCAGATGACGTTTCCATTGAAGATCTTTATATGAAAGCCGGGAAAAGGCCTGTGGAAGAATTTATGCAAAAACCTTCAGCCGGAGAATATGTTGAAGAGAATACGCCACTTGAAACAGCTATCTATCAGCTTGTTCTGGGCCCGCACTTATCCCTCCTGGTTACCAGCGGGGACGATATTGTAGGCATCTTGAGACTGTCGGATGTATTCGCGGCGATATTCCATACCATGAAACAAATCCAAACAAAAAAGCTGCATAATCAAGGATAACGCATGAAAGAACTGGAAAAAGTGCTGGATAGAATCATTCAGAGAGTCAATATTAATCTCAGGGAACTGGGATATGATGTGAAACCGTTTGTGTCCAACCTGGTGGCCCCGGGCCAGATGGTTAAATTCTATGCCTTCTATGGAATCACACCCCATCATCCGCTGAATTTTCAATTCAAACGCACCAATCTTGCCGGCAGCTATTTTTTAGGGAAATGCCAGGTGACCAACTCGCTGTTATACAAAAGTGATATCAGAGGGGATGAATTGAAGAAAAAGGACGATATCTTCCGGTTTCAGGATTTTGAGATACAAATTCATAAAGACGAAGAAATCGATATTGAGGACAGCTTTCTCATTAAGACTCTGGTTCATAACTATTCGCATGATCCGGAGACACTTGAAAAATTCTTTATCAAAGACACCATATCCACCCATTATGCCAATATCCACGGCTCACCATCCGATGGTTGTTTCCTTGGTCCGTTCGCGACAGTGGATCTCACGACCATGCGGGATTGTGTTATCGGCGCTTACTCTTATGTCCAGGCAGGCGAAATCAATCATCTCCATATTGATCCGGGAACGGTCTGGGTAAGGAGCCCTGATGTATTTAATTTCTTTTACCAGTACCCTTCTGACAAGTTGAACAAATATATTTATTTTCAGGCAGGAAGTCCGCCACAGGGATTGTTCATTGATTTTGTAGAAGACCGAAAAGAAGCCTTCCAGCGTGTTTTTGACGTGGTCAATATGGAGCCTTCCATTCCTGTTCCCAAAAATTCATCTCTTGACCGGTTTTCAGTGATAAAACCCCACACCCAGATCAGTGAAAACGTTCTTGTTGCCCAGCGGGCGTATATACAGAATTCGTTCCTGGGAAAAGGGGCAAATGCCCAGGAGAACTGTTATATTATCAACTCAAAACTTGAAGGGTATAATATCACAGCCCATGGTGCGAAAATCATTGAAGCCGATCTCGGGAAAAATACCTTCGTTGGATTTAACAGTTTTTTGAGAGGCATGCCGGATAACCGTATCGCCATTGGAAAAGAAAGTGTCATTATGCCACATACCATTATCGATGTAAAAAAACCGTTATCCATTCCCGAAGGACGACTGGTATGGGGGATCGTTACCAATGAAGAAGACCTGGAGGAGAACAGTATTTCTCTCAATGATTTATCAAAAATAGTTTCTTACTATTCAAAAGGAAATATGTATTTTGAAGGATCAGGAAAACGTTTTGTGTCTGCGTTCAAAGACCGGATACAACATATCCTGGAAGCTAACGGCGCATTTTTTTCAGGTGAACAAAAAAAAGGTCATGCCCAGAAAAACCAGAATATATCCTTCAACACCATTCAGCCCTACCCTTTGGGAGAACTGGAAGGCTTGTACCCGACCATCATGATCCGGCCCTGATTTAATTCAAACAGCATAAAAACGGAAACGGTCATCCTTCTGCAAATAAGGATGGCCGTTTTTTTTAAGATAAAAAAAATTCAGTTAATTGCGCTACTGATCTTTTCCGCTCAATTTGGTAACCATCGGTTATCAAAACAGGAAATACGTCCATTTCATTTGATACCCCCCTCTATTTATGTTCAATCCAATAAAAATATAAGTTATTGATATAAAAATAAAATACTCAATATAATCGTTTTTTTTCATCCATACAGAATTTCCTTTGACATTTTAAAATAGGTGTAATAGGCATTAATCAATTAGATTGATCACCATCGGTTACCTCTACCTTTCAATTCTCGAAAACAATATCTCTCAGGTGATTGACATCAATAACTCACTGAGTGAACAGCAGATTTTAAAAAATATTTATGCTTCCTGAAGCGGAAGCAGGCTTTCTCACCCCTTAAAAAAAAATGACAAAAAGGAACTATTTGAATGGGGATATCAAAAGCAAAATCCGATCCCAAAAAAAGACATGAAAAAATCCTGGATGCTGCCCGCGAACTGTTTTTCCGTTACGGGTATCGCGGCACATCCATGTCTCAAATCGCTGCAAAAGCGGGGTATAGCAAACGAACCATTTATCTGGACTATCACAACAAGGATGAACTTTTCATGCATCTTGTAGCCGAAGGCCTGGAACTCCTTCTTTCGATGCTTCTTGAAATTCCCCACGAAAAACTGGCCATCGAAGATGCACTTGCGCAATTCTTCAAGACCTATTTTGCCTTCTACAAAGAGCATAAAAACTTCTTCAGATTGATATTCAATGAAGCGACACCTGAAATTGTCAGCAATTCGCCGATTAAAATGCAACAGCGGGTATCGGAGCTTGAACGCCGCTGTATGGGAGAAGCAGTGAAAGTTGCTACACGGGCTGTTCAGGAAAAAATCGTTATCCCAATAGATCCCTGGGAGGCAGCAGGAATTTTTTTGGGTTCTGTAACCGGAATCATCTTATTGTCCATGGGCGGCAGTCAAACCGTATTCTCAGACCAGGCACTGGGTGCAATAGGAGAAAAAGCGTTAAAAATACTGTGGCGAGGCATTTTAGCCAAGCCCACTTCCAATATCGATATCATTTGGGATCAATAAGGAGGGTTATCATGAAAATGTGGTCAAGGGGGTTGGGAACAACCGAACTTCGTATGGATTGCAGGTATTACCAGGTCAAAAAATCACCGGACAGCGATAATGTTTATATTATCGGTAAAATCACCGATCCGGTCAACTGGGAGTTTCGCGTCACCGTCGAACCGACGGATATCGCCGGGCTCACCAAACTGTTTTTCAATTTCAGCATGATGAAGCTGGTGTTCAAAAATCTGCACCGTTACATCCTCTATCTCATCAACCGGCAAAAATATATCGATGCATCGGGTGCCGATCTTGAAGCGAAAGTGGACACCGCATACGAGCAGATGATGAACCGGACACGCCCCTCGCGATTAAGGGCATAAAAAATAGACATAAGACGGAGGCACATGATGGAAGATTATGATGTGATCGTGATAGGTGGCGGGATAAACGGTCTCACCTGTGCAGCATATCTGGGAAAAGCGGGTTTAAAAACACTCGTTCTTGAAGCCCGGGGGGAATGCGGCGCCCATTGTGATACCAATGAGCCAGGGATACCGGGATTTCTTCACAATTTACATGCCACGTGGCTGATATCGGCAATGAGTCCGGCCATGGGCGATCTTGAATTATCAAAATTCGGCCTTGAATACCGGACAACCGATTTTATCTATGGAAAGACCTTTGCAGACGGGAAAAATGCACTCTTGGGCGTTGACCCCATGAATACGATCCTGAACTGGCAGAAACACTCCGCCAAGGATGCGGAAATGATCATCAAAGCCGGTGAATTCCTCTTGACCCGGTTGCCGGATATCACAAAGATGCTTCATGAATTCCTGTATGAAGCGCCATGCCTTAAAACCAAAGAAAACATGGGCCGCCTCTATGATGAGTTCAATCAGAAAATCGGCGTTCACGCGTCTTTTAAAGAAATCTGGAATATGAACGGGTTCAAGGCCACGGACATTATTTTCGAATCCGAATACATCAAAACGTTAATTCTGTCCCTTTCATGGATCGGTGGCCTGCCGCCAATCCATCCCACGGTAGGATCTGTGGGAACTGCCGTCTTAGGCCCTCTCACGGGCCCCATTTACCCGGTTCATCAAGCCAAAGGCGGCTCCCATGCACTGACCCATGCTATTGTGAAAGCAGCCACAACTCACGGGGTTAAAATTCTCCCTTGCTGTCCGGTCAAACAAATCCGGATTGAAAATGGAAAAGCAATAGGCGTCGTACTCAGCGACGAGGCCATCTTTGCCAATGAAACCATTTCCGCAAAAAAAATCGTGAGCAACCTCACGGTAATTCCCACGTTTCTGGATTTAATCGGCGAGGATTATATTGGTGCGGAAATGGCCGGTAAAATAAACAAATTCGACTACAATGAACAAAATCTCATTGGTGTGTATTATGCCCTATACCATGCCCCGCAGTTTGCTTCAGCCGATTTTGACGACGGCATTCAAAAGTGTTTCATGGGCTACTTTGGGGGAGATGATGCAAAGGCACTTGAACGGTTTAACACGGACCTGATTTCTAAAAAAATTCACAAAGAAATCATGGCAAACTGGTTTGTACCCTCACTTGCCGATCCGACTCAGGCGCCTCCGGGATGCCACACCGCATTTGCATGGCTTGACACGCCCCCTGCCCCGGTTTCCTGGAAAAACGGCCCATTGAAGGGGTTGAGTTCCTGGGATGACATCAAACAAGAAATGGCCGATCAGATCACCGACACATTTGAAAAATATGCACCCGGATTTAAAAAATCCGTCAAAGACAGAATTATTTATACCCCGCTTGACATGCAGCGAAACAACACTTCGGCGATCCTGGGCAACTGGGTGGGAGGTAGTGTCATTCCCGGTCAGTTTTTCGATAACAGGCCGGTTCCCGGTGTATTAAAAGGAGGCGGTTCCCGGACATTTATCGAAAACCTCTATTTGTCCAATTCCATTCATCCATTCGGAGCCACCTGGCTTGCGTCCGGATATATTGCCGCAAATGAGATTGCGGAAGATATGGGCGTAAGAGAACAATCCTGGTGGAAGCACAGAGCCTGTGACTGGTATCTGGCCAACATGGCACAAATTCCAACGAATTTAGGGGTGAGGTGATGACGATGGGAAAACAAATTTATGATGTAATCGTAATCGGCGGCGGGCCCAACGGGCTGATTTGCAGCGCCTATCTGGCCAAAGCCGGTTTGAAAGTGGTTCTGTTGGAAGCACGGCATGAAACGGGAGGCGGGCTAGACACCCTTGAATTTGCCGGATTCAAATACAACACCCATGCCATCTATCATATGATGGCAGAGATCATGCCGGTTTATCATGATTTTGACCTCAAAAGCCGGGGCGTCAAATACATCTATCCTGACGTGCAGGCCGCCTATATCAATCCAGGGAAGAAGCCGCTCCTGTTCTACAAGGACCCTCAAAAAACCGCACGGCATATGGCTGCAGATTTTTCATCCAAAGACGCTGACGCTTATTTAAAAATGATGACGGATTTTGCCGAATATAGTGAAAAAATACTGATCCCATGCACATACGTGCCCTCGATGCCGCCCATCGAACAGGTGCAAATGCTCAGCAGCGCGACTGACGATGTGGGAAAACGATTTTCGGACATTGCAGAACTCCCGCCGATTGACATCCTCGACATGTATGATTTCAGTGACCTGATAAAAGCGTCTGTATTAAATCTTTTCACCATGTGGGGGTTATCTCCTTATGACGCGCTGGGTTACATTTTCCCGCTCTACGTCTACCGGATGACCAACGCGGCCATTTGTTCCGGAGGGTCTCACCGTCTCTCTTCAGCCATCCACAAAGCAGTGATTGAATCGGGCGGTGTCATTCTGGATGAATCGAATGTGGTAAAAATTCTGCTCAAAGACGGATATGTGAATGGCGTACTGCTGGAAGACGGAACGGAGATTAACACAAAAGCCGTTGCATCAACCGTTGATCCCCACCAGACCTTTCTGAAATTTTTTGATGACGGTCAACTGCCGGCCCATCTGGTGGACAGTGCAAAACGATGGGAATGGGAAAGCAGCACTTTCTTTGGCGCCCATCTGGCACTGAAAGGCGCACCATCGTATCTGGGGTCAGAGAAAAACAAGGATGCCAACCAGGCATTGATCACCTTTCTGGGAGTGGGGGGAACGGATGATCTCCTAGAGCATTATGAAACCCTTCAGCAGGGAAAACTCCCTGAAAAAAGACTGTTCGGCCATACCACGTGCGCCTCCCTGTTCGATCCCATACAAGCCCCCAAAGGATATCATACCGGCCGCTGGGAATCTCTGGTGCCTTATAACCTGGATTGGGAAAGCATGAAGCATGATTTTGCCGAAAAGTGCATTGAAGAATGGAAGTCCTATGCGCCTGACCTCGATCCGATAAACACACTGGTTTATCCGCCCACCTATATTGAAAAGAAAATCAAAAACATGGTCAAGGGCTCCATCAAACACGGCGCATATGTCCCGCTTCAGATGGGATATTTCAGACCCAATGAATCCTGCAGCCAGACCTATACATCCATCGAAGGACTTTATGTATGCGGTGCCAGCGTATATCCGGGCGGGATGATTATCGGAGGCCCCGGATACATCGGCGCCAATATGATTACCGAAGATTTTGGATTGAAAAAACCCTGGAAGGAACCTGAAATGGTCATTAAAGCAAGGGAGAGAGGAATCATTCCCCATGTTTAATCATCAAAAGGATAAGCCTGATATGAAACATATTGTCACGTATTTAAGCGTATGGATTGTTCTTGTCTGCGGGTGCAGCCTGCTTGTTTCCTGCAGCACCATAGGACGCTACGGATTGAACACCGCAGCTCCCGCAGCCCCGCAGATGGTCGATCATGTCATGCAGATGAACAACCTCAAACTGGCCAGAGAAGGGCTGCCCGGAATAATTGTGTTGATTTCATCCCTTCTTGAATTTACGCCGGACAATCTGGATTTATTGACCGTGGCAGCCATGAGTTATACGGCTTACGGGCTTATCGTGGAAGATGAAGATCCCGAGTATGCCAGTGAACTCTATCTATCGGGAAAAGAATATGGTCTGAGGGCATTGAAGACAAATCCGCTGTTTGCAAAGGAAATCGAAGGAAAAGGCTTGAATATGATAGCTGCGGCCAAATACCTTGATAAAAAATACGCGCCCGCGCTTTTCTGGACAGGGATGAGCTGGGCGAGCTGGATTTTCCTCCACTTTGACGAAGCATCTGCGCCCCTTGGCCTGCCAACCATATTCGCTTTCATGAACCGATGTGAAGTGCTTGATGAAGCCTATTTTTTCGGTGGTGTGCATCTTTTTTATCTGGCGTATAATGCAGTAATGCCCTCGTTCGCAGGAGGCGGCGGGAAGAAGGTCGATGCCGAGTTTGAAAAAGTGTTATCCTTTTCAAATGGAGAGTTCATGCTTCCTTATGTATACTATGCCAAATTTTATTCAAAGCCCCAGGGCATGAAGAATAAATTTCATGATCATTTAAACCGGGTCATCACTTCAAAAACAAGTGACAAATCATTAAACCTGGTGAACGAAGTGGCAAGGGCAAAAGCAAAACGGTTGCTTGCAAAAGAACAGGATTATTTTCTTTATGAAGATTAAAAAGATTATCTCGGCACTGGAGTATATTGACAGATGTCTCTTCTTCTGTGAAAAAACGATGATCTATTTCCTTCTTTTAACCATGGCAGGACTGTCTTTTTATTCAGTCATCCTCAGATTGCTTTTTGACAAAGCATTTGTAGGTTGCACGGACCTTGTCCAAAATCTCGTTCTATGGTGCACGTTCCTGGGCGGATCTGTAGGGGCCAGATACAACCACCATTTAAGCATCAATATTTTCCAGCATCTTGTAAAAAACAAAAAAATAAAAACCATTATTGAAATCATTTTGTTTATTGGTGTTGCCATTGTCTCTTTTTTCCTGGCCTGGAGCGGATATCGTTTTGTATCAAGCCAGTATGAGTTTGGGGAGGATCTGCCATCACTGGGTCTAAAGCTATGGGTGTTTCAAATCATCCTTCCCTATACGTTTGCCATGGTTTCCTATCAATACTTTTTACAGGCCTTGAAACGCATGTTGGGTTTAAATGTGACCGAACAGCAGTTTATACTATAAAAAAAACAGGTGCCTTCCATGACACAGTTCTTGATCATTCTTTTAGGTGTTCTCGCAGTGTTTGGCCTGCCGCTGTTTGCTGTGATAGGCGGTATCACCCTGCTTCTTTTTCATTCCATTGGCCAGGATATGGGTCTGACCATGGGAGACACTTATAAAATAGCCATAACGCCAGGCCTTGTAGCCCTTCCTCTGTTTGTATTCACCGGATATATGCTATCTGAAACAAAGATCTCGTCTCGGACCATAAGGTTTTTCAAAGCCATAATGGGATGGCTTCCTGGGGGTGTTGCCATGGCGGCGCTTGTATCCATGGCTCTTTTTACTTCTTTTACGGGCATCTCCATCGTCACAATCGTGGCATTTGGAGGGATTTTATATCCTCTGCTTAAAGAACGCGGATTTTCAGACCAATTTTCACTGGGGTTCATAACATCTATGGGCCCGGTGGGCGTCCTCCTCCCGCCGTGTATTGCGGTTGTACTTTATGGCCTGATTGCCCAGGTCAATATTCGAGGCCTTTATATCGCAGGTATTCTCCCTGTTGTCATGAGCATTTTAATCCTTTACCTGTTTATTGCGATTTACTGTATCAAAAACAAAATCCCCCGCATAAAGTTCAGCTTCCGGGAAGTTCTGAAATCCATGTGGGATGCCAGGTGGGAAACCCCTGGCGCCCTTCTTGTACTCATCGGAATTTTCAGCGGGCTGTTTTCCGTGAACGAAGCTGCTGCCATTACGGTTGTCTATTTCATCATCGTCGAGATCTTCATTCTGAAAGAGCTGAAACTCTCCCAAATTCCCAAAATCATGGAAGAGAGCATGGTCATGCTGGGTGCTATTTTTTTTATTTTAGGGGTGGCCCTGTCCCTTGCAAATTATCTCATCTTTCAGGAAATACCCATGCAACTGCTTTCCTGGGTCAAAGGATCGATTGCGTCTCAAATCAGCTTTCTGTTGATCCTAAACCTGCTTTTATTCGTTGTCGGCATGTTAATCGATATGTTTACCGCCATCGTTGTCGTTGTTCCGCTGATTCTTCCAATTGCCCAGTATTACAATATCAATCCGTATCATTTAGGCATTATTTTTTTAATGAATCTTGAAATCGGTTATTTGACGCCACCTGTGGGCATCAACCTTTTTGTATCTGCCATGCGCTTTAATCAGCCAATTTTAAATGTATGCAAATCTGTCGTTCCTTTTTTAATTTTTCTCCTGATTGCACTTGCAATTGTGACCTATTTTTCAGGACTGAGCACGTGGCTGGTCGAATGGTTGAATATTCAGAAGCAAATAACCCTGTAAACCAAGGGAGATTTTTTAAAGTATTTGAGAAAGGAGCACGTATGATCCATCCATATCGTCTGAACAGTCTCATTATCTTTTTTTGCCTTTCAGCCATTTTTTCATTTCAGCCGCATAAAACCTGTGCCGAAACCGTTGTCGATCCCTGGAACCTGAAACCATACCTGAATGAAGGGAAAACACCTCCGGATGACCTCATCATTTTGATGCGTTTTGTATCTGTGGCCCCGGAGGGTTCCTGCTGGTATAATTTTATCAACAACGATATCATTCCCGATATTGAAAATCTGCTTAACGGCATGATGAAACTTAAATGCTATGCCGGTGGTGTGCTGGGGGATGAGGCCGATACCATACGAAAAATGCGGATGCACCAGGTTCACGCCATTGGCGTCACCAATATGGGGGCGACGATAATGGTGCCTGAACTCTGTGTCCTGGAACTCCCCTTTCTTTTTGACTATGAACCTGAACTGCACTGGAATGGCAAATTTACGGAAATTGACTATATCCTGGAAAAAATCGAACCCACGCTGGCCAGACTCGCAGAAAAGCATGGCTATATTTTTGGCGGTATGGCAGAAAGCTGGCTGTCCTTTATCAGCTCAAAAACTAAGATTCAAACGGTCGAAGACCTGAAAAAAACAAAATTCTGGCTATGGCGTGGTGACCGCATCCGGTCGGAAATAACAGATGCAATGGGATTCGGATCGCTTTACTCAACGGATCTCTTCAGCGTTGCCCAGGCGTTCAGTACAAACCGGATAGACACCACATGGGTGGGATACAATGCCGCCATTCTATTGCAATGGTGGCCGCATCTTAAATATGTAACCGATCAACCCATTTTCGGATATGAAAGCGCCACCTGTTTCCTGGACAAGGGAATGACCGACATTGTTGTTGCGTTTGCAGATAAATGGGGGGAGAAGTATGGCATAAAGGATCATAAAAACCTGAAATATAACTTAAGCAAGCTGCTGGACGACAATCTGTTAAAAATGCGTTTTATAGCAAGAAATGAAGAGGCGAAAGCCAGGCAGGCATTGCTGAATCAGGGAATTGAAGAAGTACCCATTCCCGCAGATGAAATCAAAAAACTCCAAAGCCGGGTTGAACCCCTGTACTGGCAACTGGCAGATGAAAAATACCCCAAAGCGCTGTTGGAGGAGATCATCAAGTATCGGGAAGAATACAGAAAATTAAAGAAAGAAGGAAAGCTTACCGAAGAGTGGATTGAGAAAGGTATAATGCCGGATGGGGAACCCAATAATCAATGGTACCATTTTTAAAGACGCTTCTTTCCAAACCGACAAGATCGTTATCCAACAAAAAGGAGACATATCATGATCGAACAAAAGGGAGCACCCTGGTTTAAATTTTATGATAAAAATGTCAGCCCGACCATAGAAATAGGCGATTCCACCTATCTGGATCTTCTGGAAAGCGGATTGTCAAATGACCGTAATCGGCCGGCACTGTTTTATATGGGAAAAACCATTACCTTTGGTGAGCTGGATTCGTATGCAAACAGATTTTCAGGCTTTTTGTTAAAAAATGGATTAAAACAGGGGGATGTGGTCGGCATTGACCTTCCCAATATCCCTGAATATTTGATTGCATTGATAGGCGCCGTTCGCACAGGTTGTGCAATTACGGGCATCTCTCCCCTTCTGACACCAAAAGAAATGGCCTACCAGATTAACGATGCAGAAGTCAGCACCCTGGTTATTCTTGACATGTTGTTTGAAGAAAGGCTTTTAAAGATTAAAGATGAGATCCCGGGAGTAAGGCATGTAGCTGTCGCCAATGTGGGCAGTTTTCTGCCTGCACCCAAACGGTTTCTGGGGAAGCTGTTTAAAAAAATCCCCTTTGGCAACATCTCTCCCCTAAAAAACAAGATCGTGATTCCGTTTTCTTCTGTATTGACGGATTATCCGGCACAAACCTATTCCCCTGAAACAACCCCAGAGGATACGCTTCTCATTCAATACACCGGTGGAACCACAGGGCTTCCCAAAGGAACATTACTGACGCACAGGAATATTGTGGCCAATATTAAACATTGCGAAACATGGAGTGGATTTGAAATTGGAAACGACGTGTTATGTTCCGGATTCCCATTTTTTCACCTGGCGGGTCTGGCCTTCGGGATGGTTGCATTGGCCTCCTCAAATCCCCAGTGCCTGATCCCTGACCCGCGAAACACCAAACACATCTGCCAGGAAATCAAAAAACATCGCCCCACACTTATGGCAAATGTTCCGACGCTCTATCAAATGCTCCTTGACAATCCCATGTTTAAAACACTTGATTTTTCTCCCTTAAAAGCCTGCATTTCGGGTGCTGCGCCTTTTTCCGTGGAAAGTATTCGCGCGTTTGAAACACTTGTGGGAAAGGGAAAAGTGTTGGAAGTATATGGGATGACTGAAGCCAGCCCGATTCTCACCATGAATCCTTATAAAGGCATAAAAAAAATCGGTTCTGTGGGTATTCCGGTCCAGAATACGAAAATCAAAATTGTGGATCTTGAAACAGGGAAAAAAGAGCTTAAATCCGGTGAAGAAGGAGAACTGATCGCAAACGGCCCCCAGGTGATGAAAGGTTACCATAAAAAGCCGGGAGAATCAGACCATGCCTTAAGAAAATTCCAGGACGACGTGTGGCTTTACACCGGCGATGTGGCCAAAATGGATGAGGACGGGTATATCACTATTGTTGACCGGGCCAAAGATATGCTCATCGTGGGCGGATATAAGGTGTTTTCAAGAGAAGTTGAAGAAACGCTTTATCAACATCCTGCCATAGAATTCTGTGCTATTGTGGGCCTTCCCAATACGGATCGGGAAGGAAGTGAAATCGTGAAAGCCGTTATCCAGAGAACGTCAGATACAAAACGAAAAGATGCGGAAACGTTAAAAGCAGATATACTGAATTTCTGCCGGGAAAACATGGCGCCATATAAAGTACCCAAAATCATAGATTTTGTTGATGCAATTCCCTTAACTGCCGTGGGAAAAGTGGATAAAAAGGCCCTGAGGTAACAACAAGTCATCTTAAAATAAGCTTTAATAAGAATAAACCATCTCTACCTCCAAGTGTTTCCATATACCGGATGGACCATTTTTACAGATGAATTCCGGTTTATCTGAATTCTTACTTGCAAGTTCCCAATCCCCCTGGCACATGTAGTATCCAAATTCTGAGAGATTAAGCTTCTTCATTGCATCTGCAAACGGGCAGTTTCTCAGTGGAAGTATTTGATTTGTTTAACATATATTTATGTGTGAATGTGGTACTCTTATTAGCGATAATCTCTTTTCTTGTATCGAGAGTCATCATGCCCCCCAACCGGAATGCTTGGGGATGAAAAGCCGATGGGGGGTCTTTTTTTCATTTTCGCTTGATGCTCATCTGCTTTTTGGACGTCATCTCTTCTGCAAATTTGTCGTATCCGACGGCCTTGATTCTACGGATGCAGGCGGACCGGTTGCTATTGAAGACAAATCCAAAAATCCGGGCCATGAAATTATTGTACTTTTCGCACGCCATCACATCGGAGAATTCACTACAATCCGCGCAAGAGGCAATGTTTTTGCCCATGCAGCAGGTTCTTAATTTGCACCATGTGGCTTTATCGTTCCCCCGGCACCCGTAACATTTTTCTTTCAAGAACCTGGGGCATGCCCCGCAGTAAAGCCCGCACATCGCGATCGATTCTTTGTTTTGTGTAATTACTCTCATTTTTCCCTCCGTGAAATGGGTTTCAATTTGTATTTCATACCGATCATGAGAAGATCATACACACTGCGTTTGACACCATTATGTCAGGTTTGTTTTTATAAATTGTACAGGGCAGCCATTTTTCGGATTTTATTTTGAATGTCTGTACGAAATGGGTCCGGCGACAGGATTTCCACACGATCACCATAGCTCAAAATCATTCCTATCAGCCAATCCCCATGGGGAAGTCTTGCTTTTACGGTAATAGAGGCATCATCCTGATCCAGGATCGCTGCTGACTCAAAATACTCTTCTACAACATGGCGGACCGATGAAGAGAATTTCAAAACCATTTCAATCATCTTTTCCTGAGGCTGCCACTGTTCAAACAGATTCCGGAAATTTCCCTGCTTCCGGACAAAGGTCTGGTTCAGGACCCGGAGTTCCTTCATGCGCGACAATTTAAATATCCGCAACTCATTTCTTTCATGGCAATACCCGGACAGATACCAGGCAAATCCTTTCTGAAACAAGGTCATCGGCTCCACGTTTCTGATTGTTCGTTTTCCGCTGCTGTCCAAATAGGTCACTTCGAGCACCTTTAATGAATTGATCGTTTCATAAACAGTCTGGATTTTTCTGGCCGATCTGTCGGAGTTGTCCCATCCAATCGGGTCAAATACGATGGTTTCATCACCACAATCAATTCCTTTTTTCTCTTCATCCGGAAGGAGGCTCTGGATTTTTTCAAAAATCACGGAAAGCTTTGAATCATCCAGTGCGGCGTTGACTCCTTTCAGAGCCGATAAAATCGATTTCATATCCGAAGGGCTCAAAAACTGACGGTTCAACTTATAATTGTCAGGGATCTCATACCCGCCATCCAAGCCCTGATTCGAAATAATGGGGATCCCGGAAAGGTTGATCGCCTCAATATCCCGGTAGACCGTTCTGAGACTCACCTCAAACCGGTCCGCCAGTTCCTGGGCTTTGATCCGCCTCCGGTTCAGGAGAATCACGACAATAGAAAGCATCCGGTCTATTCGCATATAGTATTCCTTGCTCTATCTCTTGGAGAAACAATAGGGTCTCACGCGTTGATAAAATATGGTACCCAAAATCGATAAAATTCCATTTCCCCAGTTTCATTGATGATGATATGCTGTTTTAAATTCACTTTCTGCTAATTTTTCAGCATACAGCCCAGGCCCACACCCAAGATCGAGAATACTCAATTTATTCCCTGGAACCTTATTTAAAATCCATTCGATTGTAGATTGAAATAGTCGTTTCTTTTCTAATGGCAAAATCTGTGTTTTGACTCAAATGAGTTTCGAGAAGTTATGTGGATATATACTCATCCACCCACATAGATGAAGTACCTTGAGTATAAATTTCCGGTTTCTTTGCCACTTTTATAAGTTTTTTAATTTTCATGATAACCTTTTTCCCCTGCTCATTATATACAAACGATGAGAGAAGTTGTTATGTCTGTCAGTATTAATGGCTTATTATTGCAGATAAATTGATGGAAGGTCAACACCGATACACTATAAAAAATCGTGTTCCTCTACGACGAAGCACATCAACTATAGGGGGTTTGCTGCCTCGAACCTTCCTTTTTTCTAATTCAAAAGGTGGTATTGTATTTAAAAAGAAAAGTCTTGAAATCACAGTTATATTTTCATTGGGCGTCAAACGATTAGGCTTTTCCACGTTAAGAAACCAGATGCTTGCACAGGTAAACATTGCTGTCTTTACAGGATCTTCACTGAACATCAACCTGATTAAACTATTTGATTTCCTCAATTAAAATTTGATTATATTAATAGTTTTTCTCATTTTTTATTGACACTTTCCAACCAATGATAGACAAACCCATACATAACCGACAAGTCCGAATCCGGGATATCAACATGGTAAAGGTGCAGAGGATATGATTTCAGAGTTTTAAAAAAAAGAGATTGATATTATTTTAAGCGAAAAATGACAATGCCACCTGATCGGAAGCTTTACAGTAACATCTCAAAAAGTATGTGGTAGAAAAGACGCAACTATGCCGAGGCAATAGCAGCCTTAAGTTCCATTAGATCTGGTAAGGGAGGAATATTATTATTTTGGGCTATCCTATCGTTAAT
>Ga0180007_10000358_pt1 | contig 80550 bp, 60 predicted proteins | sample MM_PC_MetaG_FD_121122 | JGI IMG/M metagenome (GOLD analysis project Ga0180007, IMG submission 121122) | Groundwater microbial communities from the Aspo Hard Rock Laboratory (HRL) deep subsurface site, Sweden - MM_PC_MetaG | ecosystem: Environmental > Aquatic > Deep subsurface > Groundwater... | reverse complement strand
CGATTCCTACGACAAGAACCGCGGAACCGGCAGCTTCATCCTCATCGACGCGGTGACCAACCGCACCGTGGCCGCCGGCATGATCCGTGGCCCGACCACCACCGTGCAGGAAGTGGCCGGCGGACGTCGAGCTACCTCGCGCACTTCGTCAAACGTGCGCTGGGAAGCGGGCCCGATCACCGGGAACGACTGGGAGGCCCGCAACGGCCACAAGGGAGCCGTGATCTGGTGCACCGGATTGTCGGGCTCGGGCAAGTCGACCGTCGCCCACCGCCTGGTGCGCCGACTGTTCGACGACGGCCGCCGCGTGATGACCCTCGACGGCGACAACGTGCGCCACGGCCTGTGCGGCGACCTCGGGTTCACCGACAGCGACCGCACCGAGAACATCCGCCGTGTGGGGGAGACGGCCAAGCTATTCTATGAGCAGGGCAACATCGTGGTGTGCACGTTCATCTCGCCGTTCCGGGAGGACCGCGACTTCGTGCGCGGCATCCTGCCCGACGGTGCGTTCATCGAGACGCACGTGAAGTGCGACATCGAAGTCTGCAAACGCCGTGATCCGAAGGGCCTATACAAGAAGGCCGCCGCCGGGGAGATCAAGGACTTCACGGGGATCGACTCGCCGTACGAGGAGCCGGAGAATCCGGAGATCGTGGTGGAGACGGATCTGGAGGATGCGGAGACGTTGGTCGAGAGGATCCATGACGAATTGGTGAGGCGGGGGGTTCTCTAGGCGATCAACGTTGCCGGGGCGGCAAAACCTCATAGATCTGCATATCGTCCTGGATGGGGCCATGATACACGCGCCGAAACTCACGGGACTTGCTCCCCGTCAACCAGCCGAGACGCTGCTGCGCCGGTCGGCCCACCTCGCGGGGGAAGGGACCGATCACGACGTAGGGCAACGCGTGCTCCCGGATCATCCCGAGCCATTCACCGCGTGACTTCCCCCTGCCGTTCAGCACCACGAGGTCGCGTTGAAGGCTGCGACCGTACAGGGGGTATGGTCGCGTCGTGACTTCGACCCCGACAGATGATGGCCCAAGGGAGTCCAGGAAGGCGTAGGCTGGGCCGTACAGGGCGTGCCGCCCACGATCACGTCGTTCGCTCGCTGGCGCGATGGCGATCAGCACGATGATCATGGCCGCCAGCATCGTCAGACGCCGCCGGGATGTCAGGCCGGTCACGACTACGAGAAATCCCGAACCTGCGGCGATGATCGGGATGACAGGGCCGCACTCCCGCATCAATCCGTAGAAAAACACCGTCAATCCTAAAAGGATGGAGATGAAGCTCGGGATACCGAGACGACTCCATCCCAGCGCAGCGGCCACGCCCAACAATCCCAGCCACGGATACGCGAATCGCAGGGCCTGCACGGCCCAGGGCGTGACGCCGTCCTGTCGACCCATGTTGGCCGACGCCGGGGTCAGCACGTACAACAAACCGGTCAACGTGATCATGCCGGCCAGGATGAGTCGGTCTCGCTGCGACGAGGACCCGCGCCAGGGAACAGTCATGCCACCGACGGCCGACAGGGCAAGGGGCAGCACGATCCAACCCAAACCTGCGCCCAGGAGATCACCGAAAGCAGACCAGGCCGTTTTTCCGCCGGTCGCCAGGGAGTACAGCAGAGTCGAAGTCGCCATCGCCTCGCCGCCGTATTCACCCGTCAGCAAGGTGCGACCGGCGACTGAAATGCCGATACGCCCGAACGGACTCCCGTCCTGGATCAGGTTGCGCAGGTACCAGAAGCCGCCGGTGATCAGGGCAAGGCCGACCCCGAGGATCATGGCGTGGCCGAGCCTTGGCATCGGGCGAGCGGTGCGGGTTCGTTCGGTCAGCAGGAACCCCAGCGAGGCGGTCCAGTACACGGCGCCGGAAAACTTCACCGCGGCGCAGGCTCCGCCGAGAACGAGAAGCAGCACGGTCCATAGGCGATCGTCACCGCGGCGAACATGCAGGGCTGCAGCGCAGGATGACAGGAAAAGGGCGGCGAGGGCCACGTCGACCTGGACGCCGTTGACCCGGCCCAACACATGGGGTGTGCCCATGACCAACAGAGCCCCGGTCAGCGCTGCGGAGCGTGTGGCGCCAAGGAATCGCGCGAGGTGGGCGGTCGCCAGTCCGATCAGCAGCCAGGCGGCGAGGTTGGGCCACGTAATCAGCAGGTCGTGACCGAAGGGCATGATCATCGCGACCGACGCCAGCTCCCATCCGAAGGGATAGCTGGCCGTGGCGCGCGTGCCGGGCAGGTCTATGATGCCGCCGTGCTGATAGAATTCGGCCACAGCTGGAAGGTGATAACCGAGAGTGTCGAAGTTGGCCGAGGGGACCGTTGCGGTGAACCAGGCCATGGCGAAGGCCCCGCCGCCGATCACTCCCAATGTCAAAGCTGTCGTTCGGTTCAGGATCGGGAGGCTCGCTCCGGCGTCGGATCGGCTCCGTATCCACCACATCCCGCATGAAAATCCAACCACCTGCACCATGATCAACGGCCAGAGGCTCAGCAGGCCGATCATGCCCAACACGGTCGCTGTGACGAATTGGAGCAGAAACCAAATCAGGAATCCGGCGAGCAGAGATCCCGAATCGAGCTGACGGTGCACACCCATGGTGCTCCTGGTCGCCGTGACGGCCCAGGGCAGGGGCCAGAGAATCAGCAGGAGCAGCAGGATGAAGGAGTGCAGATGGCCGATCATGGCCGGTGTCGCCTCACGAAACTCGCGGCGGTCAGCACCAGGTAGACCGCGGTGCCTGCCATCGCCCAGATACCGGCGCCGTGTCGATGGGCGTCGGCCACGGACACGTTCAGTGACGACGACCCGAGGAACGCGTCGAGCGCCAGACCCATCGCCACGCTGACAACCATGATTCCGATCAGGTGCACAGCCAGAGCCCTTCTGCCGAATTCGCGAGCGAGAACGATGATCCCCGCTGTGTTGGTCGCCGGCCCGACCAACAGAAACACAAGCGCCGCACCAGGGCTCACACCGCCGGCGATCAAGCCAGCGGCGATCGGTGTGGACGCTGTCGCGCATACGTACATGGGGACGCCGATCCCTAGAAGAACCAGATAACTCAGCCACTGATGCGAGGCGAGCCAGGTGGGATTCAGGCCGGGCAGGATCGTCGCGACGGCGGCGCCGATGAGCAGGCCGACAAAGATCCGGCCGCCCAGATCATCGAAGAACTCGACGAACCCATAGTGCAGGGCGCGCCGCCACCAGGGGGACACCTCGACCGCAGGCGCGGATTTCGAGGCGCAGCAGTCTCCAGGGGCGGCCATGGTCAACGGGTCGGCCACTGGTGGAGGTGCCTCGGTCTCCCGCCGGTCGATCACATCCACCGCCCATCCGGTTGCCAGTCCGGTTATGATCGACGAGATCGGCCGCACCACCGCCATCACCGGTCCGATTAAACCGTAGGTCAGCAGGATCGAGACGATATCCGTTTCGGGGACCGTGATCAGGAACGCCGACGCCGACCCCTTGCGAGCACCCTTGCGCAGCAACGACGTCGCGGTGGGGAGCACGCTGCAGGAGCACAGCGGCAGCGGTGCTCCGAGCAACGTCGCCCACACCACCGAGCTGAAGCCCGGGCGGGTCAGCGGTCGCAACAGGTCGTCGCGGTTCTGGATTACCACGTGCAGCACGCCCGCCGCGGCGAACCCGCCGAGCAACAGCCAGGCCGAGTCGTTCAGGATGGAAAAGAACCCGGAGAGAAATCGAGCGATCATTCCCACCTCGTCAGGAGCGTTTGTGAGCGAAGCGGTCGACCGTGTTCACGATCACGTAGACCGATGCGGCCAGCAGCACGATCGTCGCTCCGGCGGGCAGATCGGCGCCATAGCTGATTCCGAGACCGACGGTTGTCAGCAGGGAGCTGAGCACGGCCGCCGCGATCATGGTGTGCCACAGGCGTTGAGTGAAGCGCCCTGCCGTCGCCACAGGCAATGTGATCAGGGCGATGACCATCACGATACCCACGACATAGATCAACGAGACGATCGTCAGAGCCGTCAGCGCCAGCAGAAGGGTGTACAGGGCGCCCACGTTCAGCCCACGCAGTCGGGCGAACTCCTCGTCGAAACACACGGCCAGCAGCGCGTCGTGATAAAGGATAACCAGACCCAAGATCAGGACGTCGAGCACGATCAGCATCTTCAATGCCAGGGGATCGACCAGCACGATGTTCCCGAACAGGTAGGTCATGAGGTCGGCCTTGTAGCCGGGAGTCTGAAACAGGAACATGACGCCGAGGGCCATGCCCACCGCCCACATCGCCGAAATGACGGTGTCCTCGCGTTCCTTGCCGGTGTTGCGCACCGCACCGATGATCACCGCGCCGAGCAACGCCGCGACGACGGCTCCGTGCAGCGGATGCAGCCACTCCCAACCCCTGGTCGCGCGCAGCCAGTACGCCGCTCCCATGCCGCCGAGCACCGTGTGGGCAAGGCTGCCGGCGATGGCGGTGATGCGTCGGGTCACCACATACGACCCCACCACGCCGCATGCGATGCTCGCTAAGACGCCGGCCAACAAGGCCTGACGCAGAAACGCATGATCGCCGAGGGCCTGGATGAACTCGCTCATTGTTCTCCATCCTCGGGATGGTGGTGATGGTCATGACGGACGAGCGACCCGCCGGCGTACAGCTTGGTCAACTCGCCGGCCAGCTTCGTGGTGTCGTGCTCGTCCAGGGTGATGTTGACGCAGAGAACGCGGTCAACGTGCTGGGACACGACGCCAACGTCGTGGGACACCAGCACCACGGTCATGCGCTCGTTCAGGCGGTGAAGCAGGTCATACAACTCGTCCTGCACACGAGGATCGAGACTGGCTGTGGGCTCGTCGAGCAGCAGCATGTCCGGCTCGGTGGCCAGGGCGCGGGCGATGAGCACGCGCTGGCGCTGTCCCCCGGACAGATTGCTGAAAGGCCGGTCGCGCAAGTGGTCGACACGCGTCTCGGCCATGGCGCCCAGAGCGATCTCGTGATCGCGACGAGACGACGGCCCGATGATTCGACGCCGACCGTGACGACCCATGAGCACCACATCGCTCACGGTGACTGGGAATTGGGGATCGAGGTGGGCGTGTTGCGGCATCGAGCCTACGCGTCGGCGGGCCTTGACCGGGCTGGTGCCGAAGACCCGGATCTCACCGCTGTTGGGCGCGAGGAGGCCGACGATCAACTTGAGCAGCGTCGTCTTGCCGCCGCCGTTGGGTCCGACGATCGAAACGAAGTCGCCTTCGTGGATCGTCGTGGTGACGTTGTCGAGGGCGGGGTGCGCGCCGTAGGAAAATCCCAGGCCGCGGGTTTCGACGGCGATCGGCCGCGTGCCGCTCCTAGCGGTCATCGAGCGCCTCCGCGATGGTGAGGGCCATGGCCCGCAGGTTCTCGACGCAATCGTGATCCAGAGGGTCGAGCATGATCAGACCGACGCCGAGTTCGGCAGCCACAGCCCGGGCCGAGCTTATCGAGAACTGGGGTTGGACGAAAACGGCGGTCACGCCGCGTGAGCGGGCCCGCTCGAGGACCGTCGCCAGTCCCTTGGGCCCAGGAGCCATGCCGCCGCTTTCGACAGCCGACTGGATGAGACCGTAATCGTCGGCCAGATAACCGAATGCGGGGTGGAAGGCGAGCAGTTCACGACCGGCGACCGGTGCGAGAATCGCTGCAATCTCAACGTCGAGCGCCGCGAGTTCCGCGTCGAATTCGAAAGCGGCAGACGCGTAGCGCTCAGCGCCTTCGGGGTCAAGGCGCTGGAGGGCGGAGGCGATTGTCGCCGCCTGGATCCTCAGTCGCCGCGGGCTGAGCCACACGTGGGGGTCGATCTCTTCGTGACGGTGATCACCGTGGTCGTGACCCTCGGACGCGATCATCGACAAGCCCTTGGTGGTATCGACGATCTCGAGTTTCGGAGCGATACCCTTGAGACGAGGAAGCAGCGATGTCTCCATGGCCACGCCGGTCGTGAACAGGACGGTGCAGCGGGACAGGGCTGCCACTTGGCGGGCGGTGGGATCGTACGAGGCAGGGGAATCTCCCGGCCCCACCAGCACAACCACTTCGACTCTCTCGCCGCCGAGGCGCTCGACAACGCATCCGAGGGGGGGAATGCTGACTGCAACGCGCAGCGGCGCAGCCGAGGCGGCGACTGTCGACAGGGCCATAGTCACCAGGGCGATGATCAGGATGTTGGACGGGATCCTACGCACGACATTCCTCCAAGAATGAAACATGGGAATCCCTTCATCGGTAACACCGAACGAGTCAATGGGCAACCGTCGCCCTGTCAAGGTCGTGCGGCCAGCGACTTCATGGCTTCGAGGCGATTCGCGGCCTGTCGTGAATCGCCCCCCTCGACGATCCCTACGAATCGGCGGTCGCGCAGCATCAGACGCGTTACGTCGCCGTGGCCGCCCTTGGCGTCGATCACGCCCTGATAGGCGGCTTCGAACACGTCGGCGTCCTTGTCGGTGTCCCAATGGGTGGCCATAAGCATGAGGGTGGCGCCGTCGTCGTCCTGGTAGACGGCGTAGGCGTCGCCGTCCCAGCCGTCGGACGCCGATTTCGCCAAGTCGCCGAGTCCGTGCTCGTCGAAGACCACGCGCCACTGCAATTCGCCCATGACGTTGGTGTGGAGATGGGTCCAGCCATCGAACAGCCTGTTGTCCAGGGAGTTCAGGTCGAAGCTGCGGGGCAACTCGCGCGCGATGTACTTGTCAGGATGGAGGATCTGTTCCGTCGATACCGGAGGATCGATGAACAGACTGTCCACGGCGCCCCAACCACCAGCCTGCACGGCGTAAACGAAGGCTTGGCCCTTGAGGTAAGAGCCGAGCAGGGTTTCGATCATGAACGCGGGAATCTCGTCGATGGCCTTGGCGGCTTCGGCCAGGCCGCCGCCCATCTGTCGAGTCGCCGGTGACGAATCGAGCATGCCGCTCATCTGTTTGGCCGAGAGATCCGCCTGCATGTCGATGGACAGGCCGAGGAGTTCCCGCGACGGCACGATGCCCATCAGGTCCTTCACGCTGGCCACGGTCATCACGTAGGTCGCTTCGCCCTCGACGACCGATTGTCGAGCCAGCAGTTCGTCGTCGTTCAGGGTGCCGTCGGACATGTCGAGCAGGTAGGCGTCGAGATCGTGGTGCTGATCCTGGAGGCCGTGCGTGAGTTCGTGGACAAAGAGGGGACGGCGCATCATGTCCGGCAGGTCGAGCATGACGATAGAGAAGGCCTCGGTCTCGGGATCGTAATAGGCGGCGGCCAGGCTCATCATCACGAGTTTGGTCATCTGCAGGAAGTCACCCAGGGGCGGGCCGGTGTACAGACCGACGGCCCGCACGATGGTTTCGTAGTGCCCGGCAAGGCCGGCCTGGGCCTGCTTGGCCAGCGTGCGGTCCAGATACGCCTCGAATTCCTCGAGGGTCTGGTTCTGGGCCGTGATGGCAGCGGTAAAGGACTTGCCGCGGATTTCCTCGATGAGGGCCTGGATCTCGGCGACTTCGTTGGACGAATCGGCCATTGCGACGGCGGTGAGAAAGAGGAAGGCGACGGCTGCGACGATCAGGCGCATGAAATACACTCCTTGCCGGACGATGCCCGCATCATAGACGCCCAAGGGTGTGGTGCACTGAAATTTTCACCGGGTCGGTATCAGCGGTACTGGAGACCTAGGCCTGACCTTCGATTCCCAGATCTTTCAGTGCGCCGAGCACGGCGTCGTGCAGCCGCCCATTGGTGACGATCACGCCAAGGTTGTCCTCGAGTTGATACCCCTTCGAAAAATCGAGATCCCGACCGCGGATGTCGGTCACGCGACCGCCGGCCTCGGTCACCACCAGGGCGCCGGCGGCGTGGTCCCAGATCTTCTCCTTGTACTCCAGGTTGCGGGGCAGGCGCAGGTAGGCGTCGGCGTCGCCGCGAGCCACAGCACCGTACTTCACCTGACTGTCGACTTTCACGCCCGCCGCGGTGACGCCGAGATGATTGGCGATGTGGGTGGCGTCGTCTTGGGAAGAGTGGGCTGTTTCGACCGACTGGCAGAAACGCATGCCGATGGGATCGCCGAGATCCGTTGTCCGGGCGGGGACGGGCGCACTGTCGGCTTCCATCTCCCAGATCCAGCAGCCATGGCCGCGCACGGCTGTGAACACGGTGCCGGTGCCGCGAGGGCCGTCGATCGTGAGGCCGAGGTTGGGGCAGGCCAGGGCCGAAGCGACCAACTCGCCATCGACGATCAGGCCCAGCGCCACAGCATAGTGCTCGCCGCGCAGGAAGCCCTTGGTGCCGTCGATGGGATCGAGGGTCCAGAAGCGGGAGGAATAGGCGCGCTCGCTTCCGAGGTCGATCCAGCCAAGGACTTCGTCGGACGATGCTTCCGGTCGCTGCACCCGCACGTGGCCGACGATTGTGGAGAGAAGGGCCGCATTGTCCGGTTCGCGCAGGGAGTCGGCGTTCTCCTCACCGATGACCGGGTCGTCGGGAAATGCCCGGGCCAGAACTTCACAGACCAGGGCCTGGCTGCCAAAGTCGGCCACGGTCACGGGGCTGCGATCCTTCTTCTCGAGCACGCCGGGGTCCAATTCGTCCTGGACGGAGCGGCAGAGCCGGCCAGCCTGACGGACGGCGTCGAGAGCGACGGCTACCTCGCGGGCGTACGGAGTCGAGGCGTGGGGGTTGGTCATGGAGAGCCTCTCGGAGCGAATCGGAATCGGATGACGGCGATGTCAACGGTACGGCGGCATGGTAGGCGCCACGGAGCCGGGTGGCAAGATCGTCATCGCTTCGGGGTAGAATCGACGGGGTCCGCCGCCGCGTTCTTCTCAGCATGGGTGCGGGTTCGCAGATTCATGACGATCCTGTCCTGGTCCCCGATGGAGGAGCGACACCATGAGAACGACCTTGATCTTGTCGACGATGATCCTGTTCGTTGGCGTCAACGGAGCGATGAGCATGACCCAACCCGCACGCAGCGCCGCCGGTGGGCGGTACCAGGAAGCGATCCTCGGCGGTGGTTGCTTCTGGTGCCTTGAGGCCGTGTTCGAGGACATGGCAGGCGTCCGGTCCGCTGTCAGCGGATACGCTGGTGGCGACGACGCCAATCCCGACTACGAATCCGTCTGCTCGGGTGCGTCGGGCCACGCCGAAGTGGTGAAGGTGACCTTCGATCCGGATGTCGTGTCCTACCGTGATCTGCTCGAAGTCTTCTTCTCGATTCACGATCCGACGACCCACAATCGCCAGGGGGCTGACATCGGTATCCAGTACCGTTCGATCATCCTCTACCGCGACGAAGCCCAGAAGCGCATCGCCGAAGCGGCCATCCGGGAAGAGAACGCGTCAAACTTCTGGAAATCGGATCTTGTGACCGAGGTGACACCCTTCACCGTGTTCCATCTGGCCGAGCCCTACCACCAGGATTATTTCCGCCGCAACCCCGAACAAGGCTACTGCCAGGCCGTCGTGGCCCCGAAGGTGAAGAAGTTCCGCGACAAGTTTCCCGAGAAGCGTCGATAGGGCTGAGTCTATCGACGTGAATCGGTATGGCCAACGAACCCGTCGTCGTCCTCGTCACGCCGTCGTGACTTCAGATCACGCAGCATGCGGCGCACATCACGCCAGCCGCCCCATGTGAACCAGATCACCACGACCGAGGCGACGGCGATCTCGATCCAGATCTTCGCTTCCCAGAATCGCATCCAGATTCCGTCCCACCGCGACCAGTCGCCGTCGGGGACGTCGCGAGTGATGAAATAGATCGTCCCGGTGGTGAAGACCGCGACCCAGGCCAGATTCCAGCCCCACGTCAGAATGTAAAGCGCCTTGTCCCGTCGCCCGAATTCGGAGGTGACCCCAAGGGCGCGCCAGCGTCGACTCATCGTTTCTTTGCCATGTTCGACTTCACCGGCGATTTCAAATCTCCCCCGATGCAGCAGCCGATCCAGGTCGAAGGGGCGACGACGCACGGCCTGCTGGATCAGCGAGACGCCCACGTAGATGGCCAACGACAGCCACATGGCCCAGCCCCATATCTCCTGTCCGTTGGGCAGATGCTCGTTCGTCCAAGCGGCCCATTCGCCGGCACGCTCGACGCCGAATCCGTCAAGCAGGCCCCAGAACGCCGTGCCTGATTCTCGCCAGGAGCGTTGGGCCTGTTCGATGACGAATCCCGACATCGTCAAGGTCACGCCGGTGATGCCGGTCGCCCAGGCTGCCGCTGTCGTGCCCCAGCGTGTATAAAGTCCGCCGATGACCACGGCGCCCGACCAGCCGGCGAAGATGGCGCCGGTCAAGGCGAAGAAAAGCAGAATCGCCTGGCTCTGCTTGTAGAGAAGGGAAAACAGGAAAATGAAGATCGCCACACCCACCACGCCGCCGCGCAACAGACGGAGGTGCGCGACCGGAGAGAGCGGCTTGTTCCGCAGCGGCATCACGACATCTTGGATGAAGATGCTGCTCCACGAGTGCAGATACGTGTTGTGGGTGCTGATGAAGGCCCCGATCATCAAGGCGGCGAAGGCCCCGATCAGCCCTTTGGGCAGAAGAAGAGCCAGGGTGATCGGGGCGCGCATCTGGCCGCGGATTGCCGGATTGTCGATGGTCGCCAGCTGGCTGCGGACCCCGTCGGCGAATCCCGACCAATCGGGATGATGCAGCACCGTAAAAACCAGCAACGGCACGACGGTCATGAACACGCCCTGACTCAAGCCGCGCCAGAGCCCGAGCACGCCGCCCATCTTGCCTTCGTGGGCCGTGCGCGCCGACGAGTTGTAGGCCTGGGTGCCCTGCCAGCTCATGGCGCCGTAGAAGAAGCCCATCACGCCGATCAGGAAGTACTTGAGGTTGAAATCGGCGACGTAGCCCGTGTCGAAGGGGTTGATCTTGGAATGGCCGGGTTCGGTGAGCGCCAGGACGTCACCCATGTCGGCCCAGCCGACGCGGGTCATCAGCCATACCGCGATGATGAGGAACACGATGTTCGCAAAGGCGCCCTGCACGAAGTCGGTGATCATGACCGCGACCTGGCCGCCTACGAAGACGAAAAAGACGGCGGTGGTCAGCAGAACAGCCATGATCGTTGGAAAAAATGGCACCGCCAGCGAGCCGAGTTGCCACGTCTCGGGCAAGCCGAGGAAGTGCATGAAGAATCTCGCTCCCACGGCGGGGAAAATACCGAAGTTGATCAGCCCAGCGGTGAACCCCACGGTGCCGGCGAAGATGCGGAACCTCCGGCTGTACCGTCGTTCGAGAAACTCGGCCAGGGTCAGTGATCGGGTGCGGCGGAAGCGATAGTTGACCCACCCGCTGACCGTGATGATGACGCCGAACAGGGCCATGGTCATGCCCCACCAACTCATGGCGAATCCGGCCTCGTATCCCATTTCGAGATTGGCGACGACGGTGATGGCGCCCAGTCCGGCGATGCCGGCGCTGATGGTCAACAGATAGCGTCCGGCCGATCGTCCTGCGGCGAGGTAATCCGTAACACCTCGCATATGCCGTCTCGTGACCGCCACGACGGCCACGATGCCGACGTACATGATCAGGACGATGGTCCAGTCGAGCAGGGTCATGGGGCGGATGCTCCAGTCACCGGAGGAATCTTCGGGAAGGGCTGAAGCGGAGTATACCGACTCGGGTTGTGGTTCCGGCAAGGGTCAACTTGAGGTATGACGTCTTACCATCGCCATGTCAGACTCCCTACGGCTGCAGGTCCGGACCAGTCGTAGATGCCGAGGTTCGAGGATTGATCCCGCCAGGAGCCCGTGATCCGAAGCACGGCTCCGCGTCCAGCCGAGGAGATCGTCTTCTCGACCGAGACATAACCTTCGACGACATCATCCCGTCGGTTCGCACCGCCGTCACCCGAGTCGAACACGATGGCACCATAATCGTCAGCCGATGCGTGCACGCCGGTTTCGACCCACATCAACCACGGCGTGAGCACCTTGATCGACCCGCTGGCCATCCAGCCGCTGCGGGCGTAGCGGTCGAGCAGGGGGTTGTCGAAGAGGTCGTCCTGAACCCAGTAGGGAAAGTCGGACAGGGAAATGCGGTGGCCTGCCGAGGCCTTGAGGCCGACACGGTCGGACAGCCCTTGGGCGATGTCTGCCGACACGACCAGCTGGGATGCGGACGGTGTGCCGTCGGTGCCCCAGACGCGAGGAGCGATCGGATCGTGGAACCGCTTGCCGCCCAGCCGGACGCTCGTGCCGAGTGTCGTTCTGCTCTCGGAGAACTTCTTCATTTCCAGCAGGACATAGGTTTCGAGCATGCTTTCTTCAGGCAGATCGTCATAGGACCGGATCCGTCCTCCCAGCACACCGCGGAGCATGAGGCTCGGACGGGGATAGATCTTGCGCACGAGGTAGCCGTCGAATTCCGTGTGATCATAGAAGCTCGTGGTTTCAGTCTGGTCGCGGAAGGTCCAACGCAGACCGGCGGCCGTCGAGTGCCGTCCTCCAGCCGACGATTCGATCCACTCCACTCCCAAGGCATGTCGCATGTCGTCCAGGGGGACGTCTTCGTCGAACAGGGTGATCGAACCGGCGTAGCTCCAGCGCCATGTTGTGTTGTCGGTGCGGTTCGAAGCCGTCAGATCGATGCGGCCGACGCGCAGGCTCGATGAGGCTTCGTCGCTCAGGCCGAGGGGATGGTCGAGGTATCCGATGTCGACGCCGGCGTCGACATCGATCACCGTCGAGGCGAAGGAGGGAGCGATCGATCCGGAGAGAACGATGACGGTGAAGATCCGGGCTGCTCGACTGCTGGAGCTCGGCATGGGGGGCTTCCTTTCACACCGCGAGGGCCCGAAGGCCCCCGCGGAATTGGATCATGAAGCTACCGACGTCCGCCACGATGGCCGAGGGTGGTTCCCTTGATCGTGTCGCCGGAGGTGTCACAGTCGCCGGTGCCGGGGCCGAAGCCTGTGCCGTCGGCGGGACCCATGCCGGAGCCGGTGCCGTCCTGCAGGCCGTAGCCGCTGCCGCCGCCGATGCCCATGTTGCCACGACCGTTCGTGCCTGAGGCTCCGAAGCCCTTGGCCAGGCCGTCGATTTGGCTGAGCTTGCCGTACTGGTGCTGGGCGCCGCTGCCGTCCTGGAGGGGCACGTAGTCAGGGTCCATGCCGTTGGGGATGCCGTCGCCGTCGGCGTCGGGCGCGAGATCGTTGAAGCCGTCGCCGTCTTCGTCGATGAAGTTGCAGACGCCGTCGCCTGTGCCGAAGCCCTGAGCGCTGGCCGCGGCGGCCATGAGGATGATGGCCAGCAGGGCCAGAAGAGTGAGAGTGGACTTGCGCATGGTTGATCTCCTTGAAGCTGGTAGTTTAGTGACATCGAAGATGTGAATGCAGAGAACGAGCCATGATCATCGTTATTCGTAACTTGTTATGATTCAATTGAATAAATAAGGACTAAAAATAACCTGAAATATTCGATGTGGACGCCCAGGGACAGTTGGTGGACGAGAAGGAACAAAGGAAGGATCTTTTCCCCTGCACTCGGCCACGGTGTGAGCCCGTGAATCTGCGTCCCTGTCCGAGTGGGACTTCTCAGCGACTGAGCTTTCTCCCTATCCGGCCCCAGGGGCCGAGCCAGTACTTTCGTTGCCGAGCTTCCGCTCGAAGGTTGGCCTGGTTCAGTCCCGCATCCCGATCTGCGGCGAAAGCGATGGCATGCTCCGTCGGATCCCCGTCGAACGCCTGTTCCTGACGCGGGTAGACCACATCCAGCAGATAACGGTACAGCCGCGTCTCTTCGCGGTGCATGTCCGCGAGTTGCCCGCACCTGACCGGATCAGCCAGGATCTCCTTCGCGACCGTGTCGCTCCGGGCCGTGTTGGTCCGCGAGTAGGCGATGCAAAGCTCGGGCGCCACCAGCTGCTTCAGCATCACGAGGGACTCGTCGAATCGCTCGGTTTGTCCGATGAAGACGTCGTGTTGCTCGATGGCAGCGATGGCTTCGTCGGCGTTCACGTGCCGCGAAAACATCTTGAGCTGATGGTTGCGGGGCACGTCCCAGGCGATCCACTCGTCCCACGTCTTGGGCTTCGGTTCGGTTTGCATCTGGAACTGGAAGTGAGATGCGCCGCGGCGGATCGGATCGCGCACGAAGGCGAAAAACCGTGTCGGTTGGATTTCGTGGACGCCCGACCAGAGGGTGACGGCGTGCCCTCCCACGCAGCGCATCCACGGGCACAGCCGCTTGAGGCGGCGGAAGTCGTCCATTTCGTACTTGGGCACCACGAACGGTTGACCCAAGCGTCCGTCGTTGTCGCGGTTGCGCCAGGGCTCGGCATGGACGAAGCCAGCGCCGAACGATCCGGCGAGCATGGTCTCGATGGAGCGGCCGCCGGTCTTGGCGATGTGGATGAATGCGAGCATGGGATCTCCGGGGACGAAGGGACGTCGATGCGCGGGACAGTGTAACGGAAACGGGGCCCCCGCGGGAGCCCCGTTCTGTCCGGAATCCGGAATGTCGAGCAGGTCAGCGCATTCGCTTCAACACCGGGTCTTCCTTGTAGCCCAGGGCCACCCAGTCGAACCGGCCGCCGTCGCTGTGACAGTCCAGGCACTTCAGAGCGCTTTCCTTCGGGACCACCTCGTGGAAGATCCCCATGTACCTCTTCACGTCCACCCATTCGTACTCGAAATCCTCGATTCCGTAGGCATCGTGGGCTCCCTCATGGACCGCCTTGTCGATGTCGCCGTCGGCGAAGAACTCCTCGACGCCGATGGGGATCAACCAGCCGGTGTCGATCAGGCGGGGCAGCCTTCCGGTATGGAGCTTGAAGGGGTGGATCTTCGATCCCTTGTCCTTCCTGCCGCCGGTCGGAGCCATCATCGTGATGAAGCCGTCCTTGCCGGGGACGGCCATCTCGCGCATCTGCTGATGACGTGTCCTGCCGTTCCACCAGGCGTACTCGGGCACGACGTCGGAACCGAAGGTGATCGTCGCCGAGTACTTCTTGGCCTCGGGGTGGTGCTGGGGAACGGACCAGTCCCGATCCATGTCCGTGGCGTCCTTCTTGGCGAAAGTCGGGATGTGGCAGGTCTCGCAGGCCACACGTTCGGCGTGAGTGTCGAGGACCAGGTTGCCGTGGGGGGCGGCTTCGTGGCATTCGTCGCAGGTCAGGCGTGCGGCGTCGGGCATGTCCGTGGCGGCCAGGTCGGCGCCGCGTCCGCGCACCCGATGATCAACACCGGCGTGGCAGTCGATGCAGCTCATATCGCCGCCGTCGACGCCCATGTGAACGTCGAACTCGCGATTGGTGTCGGCGAGTTCGTACTCGATGTCGCCGCGCTTGTAGTTCTGGCCCCCGCCGGCGCCCGCGTGGCAGCGGAGACACATCTTGCGTTCAGGGAGTGAGATGCGCTTGGAGACCGAGTCGAGCCCGGCCTGATTCCGCCAAAGGATGGGCCGCCACTCGGGGTCGCCGGCGTCATTCACGTACAGGTCGCGGCGGTAGCCACTCACGTGACAGATCAGGCAGTCGATGTTCTCGAGTTGCTCGCGCGAGAGTGTCGGTTCGGGGCGTTTTCCGAGACCGGCGTGGCACTTCGAGCATCCCTGGGCGAGGATCTTGCCGTCCTCGTTGGTCACGTTGCCGATCCAGTTGGCGCCCGGGTTGGTGCAGAAATCGTTGATGGTGTTCATCTTGCCCAGGCGCTTGCCATCGACGTTGACCAGGTCCGGAGTCTCACCCTGCCATTGGTAGTGCTGGGAATGGAAGAAGGATTCTGCTTCTTCCTGGTGACACTCAAGGCATGTGGCCGTTCCATCGTAATGCTCGAAATGCTCTGCATGCGACCCCGGCGCGGCGCCGACCCACGAGGGGCCGACGACCGCGAAGGAGGCGAGCAGCAGAAATGCGGCAGCTCGCGTCATGGTGTTCTCCTTAGAACCGCACCGAAGTGCTCAGGGACAGGACACGGGCCTTGTCCCACGTCGGGTAGCCGAGGATCGGAGTGGAATCGAGGGCCTTGGGAGCGCCCAGGTGCCAGCCAGAACCGCTGTAGTCGTAGTCGTACTGCATGAAGTCCAGCTTGCAGAGGAATTTGCGGGCGATGCGGTGGGTCAGGTAGACCTCGACCACGGTGCCTCGGGTGCCGGTCTTCGGGGCGAAGATGTCGTCGGCGCCGTTGCTGAAGTTGAACCAGTACTGACTGCCTTCGTTGTACTCCACACCGAGCTTGGTCTTCTCGTTGGCGAACTTATAGCGGGCGCCGATGTAGCCCATCTTGCCCGTCTGGTCTTCCGGCGTGTCGAAGGGATCGGAGAAGAGGCCGCCGAAAGGCGTCGTGATGTTTTCGGCGTGGGACTTCATGACGTTGTAGCTGGCGAACACGTCGAACGAATCGTTCGAGTAGGTCACAAGGAAGCCGAAAAGGTCGATGTCGCCCAGGTTGGCCGAAGGCGTGAAACGCATGACCATCGGCGCGCCGATGGCGTCGCCCGAGACCGGGTTGTCCGGCAGCACGACCAGGCCGTTGAAGCCGTCGGTCACATCGAAGGCACGGGCCACGGTGGACTGCAGCGTGATGCCGTCCTTGTTGTACATGTCCCAGTTGAACCCGAAGAAATGGGCGTCCTTCAGTCGATTCTCTTCCTCAAGAAGATTCTCGGCCGAGCCGAAGCCCGTCTCGTAACCCAGGCCGTAGCACAGACGGAACGTGCTGCCTTCATAGGGCGTGAAGCCTGCGGTGATGCCGTCGAAAGCGAAGTCGATGACCGATCCCAGCGGAGTGCCGGCACGGGGCTCGTCGTCACGGAAGTGCATCGGAGGGCCACCGGCGCTCGGGCGACGACCGAAGCTCAGATAGAAGCTCGTGTCCGCGATGTTGCGCCAGTTGAAATAGGCGCGCTCGACGCGAAGGATGTCGCTGTTGGGGTAGCGGCCAGAGGAGCCATCGATGTTCAGGCTGTTGCTCTGGCCGTTGAAGACCTGCACGCCGGAGCTGTCGCCCCAAGGCTTGTACATGGTCAGGCGGCCCTGGAAATCGACGTTCTCGGCCACCTTGGCGTTCATGTTCAGGCGGAGGCGGTTGGTGTAGAGCACGTCGTTTTTGACGTCGTAGCTGTCGCGAGCCGTGCCGGGCAGGAGCATGCCCATGAGCATGCCCTGCTGCTCCGGCGAAAAGCCGCCCATGAATTCCTTGAGCTGATCGAAAGTCAGGGAGTTGGAAAAAGCCATGTAGTCGCCCGAGTTCATCGCGATTTCTTCGCGGATGGCCTCCACGCTCGTCGGGAATCCGGTCATGGGATCCAGACCGTCGAAGTTCTGCATGAAGTAGAACATCGTTCCGGCGGTGAGATTCTGCATTTCCATGCCGTCGTAGTAGTCAGCTACCTCGGCATCGATGTTGTGCGCCTCGACCCGGAAGTCACCTGTGAACTCCATCCGATCCTGGGACGCCTTGGCCTCAACCTGGCGCAGACGGTCTTCCAGTCTCTTCAGTTTCTTCTCGAACTTTGCGGTGTCGTCGTCGGCGAGAGCGAGGCCGGCGGTCAGCACGGTCAGCATCAGCACCAGGGCGAGCAGATTCTTCATGGTTCCGTTCCTTCCGTTCGTTGGGTGCGGGCTAGCCGCAGGTCATGGGGTGTTCAGAATCGGCGGCTCCGTCCACGCAGAACTGACGGATCGCTTTGAGCATCTCGGGAGTCAGGGTTTCGACGACGGAAGAGTCGTCTTCGTACTTGGCTTCCTCGTGAGCGGGAAGGTAGTCCTCGTCGAAGAACGTGTCCCACTGCTCCATGATCAGGTCCATGGGCGTGTACTCGCCGGCGTCGGCATCTTCGTCGTGGCAGACCTTGCACATGGCGACGTAGAGAGCCTTGCCGTCGAGTTTTTCGTCCTTCTTGTCTTCGGCAGCCGCCGCCGAAGCGAGCGAGATGACCAGCAGGGCCAGCAACAGAATTCTTGCGGTGTGTTTCATGTGATCCCTCCAGGGCTGGGTGTCGTCATCGAAACCAGGAGCCTCCAGCTCAGCTGATTGTCAAAGATTCAACACCCAAGTTATGTGTGGGAACCCATCAGTCAATCTAAATCGAAATATTATAGTCTGTATTGAGTTTAGATAAAGAGGCTGAATCGAAGTGGTGGGATTTCAGGTGTGGTGATATCTTCAGAGAAAGGTCGAATTCCGGGAATTGAAGACACTTTGACGGCCAATGCTTCGGAGGACTCCATGCGCTCCGCCCTGATCGCATCGTTGCTGTTGTTGTTCGCCGGTCTCGCCTTGGCTCATGGTCAACGGCCCGGACACCCCCATCGCGTCATGGCTGCTCCTGAACTCTTGGCTCGGGTGGGTCCCGATAACGTTCGCGTTCTAGCCGAGGGGCGCGGGGGGGCGGTGCGGCCGGAGGACATGCTCTATGCTTTGGCTCGCGCGGAAAAGACAGGCGAGAAGCTGGTCGGCACAGGCACATGCCTGGTGATTCTGTTCGAGTGGACCGACCACTTGGCTGATCAGCTGGCCCATCCCTCCGGCGCTTATGCGGACATGATGTTTTCCTCGGGTGTGACCCCGACCGGATCCATGCACGACTACTATCAGGAAAACAGCTACGGCCTCTTCGGAGTCCAGGGACTGATCCATGGATGGACCTTGTCCACGAGCTCCTACGCGTCCATCGATCCGACCAACTATGTGCAGGTGCGCGACATGATCGCCGCCGCCATTGCCCAGCTCGATCCGGTGATCGACTACAGCCTCTACGACAACGACGGTCCCGATGGCATCCCTGATTCGGGCGACGACGACGGCTCGGTCGACGCCCTGTTCTTCGTGCACGCCGGCCCAGGCCGGGAGCAGACCGGCGATGTCAACGACATCTGGTCCCATGCCTGGGCCTTCGGCAACGGCTTGCCGACGGCCGATGGAGTCGACTGCTATCGCTACTCCGTCGAACCGGAAATGCTGTCCGATGGCACCCTGATGACCATCGGTGTCTTCGCCCACGAATACGGCCACGTCCTGGGACTTCCCGATCTTTACGACACCGACTACAGCTCCAGCGGCATCGGCAACTGGGGACTGATGAGTGGCGGGTCGTGGGGGCGGCGTCTCGCAGAGGCGGTCGGCAGCAGTCCGTCGCATCTGTGCGCCTGGTCCAAGATGCAGATGGGCTGGTTGACGCCGGTGAATCTCGCTGCAAGCACTCCGGGCCTGGTGATCCCACCGGTCGAGACGAACCCCGTCGCCTACCGGATCTGGCGAAGCGGCGTGATCGGGGACGAATACTTCCTGCTCGAGAACCGACGCCGGCTGGGCTTCGACGAAGGCCTCGTCCGTCGCCAGGTCGACTACGGATTGGCGGCGCCGGAAGGCCTGGCTCTCTACCGTATCGACGAAACGCAATCGGGCAATGCCAATGAGGCCCACCGTCTGGTCGACGTGATCGAGGCCTCGCCCTGGTTCTCCGGCCCGGACTCCTGGATCGAGCATCTCGATGGCGAGCGCGATTACATGACGGTTCTGAACCTGAGCAACTTCAACCGGGGCGACGACGGTGATCTCTGGCCCGGTTCTTCAGCCGCCTCGGTGGACTCCACCCAGTGGGTCGGTCCCCGCGACCGCGACCGCTTTGCCGACGACACCATTCCCAATGCCCTGGATTCCAACTGCGATCCGACCGGCATCGCCCTGGAGAACATCGCGCTGGTCGGTATCGACGTGTCGCTCGACGTCCTGCTCGGCGCCAAGAGCCTGCCTGTCGTCGGCCCCGACAAGACGCTCAGCTGGAACTTCGAAGTCGATGCCGCCGGCTGGAAGTTTTGCAACAGCTTCGTGCATCACGACGCGGCCCAGAGCGGCAGCTGCACCGGCACCGGAGGTCTCTGGTTCGGCACGACCGACCCCGATTATCTCTGCCCTCCCGGCTACGGCAACGGCTGGAACGACTTCACCTGGCAGACGGTTGCCGTGGTCGACGGCGCCACCGTCACGCTGAGGCATCACTACAACCTGGAGCCGAGTTACGACTTCGGTCATGTCGAAGTGCGTTGCGCCAACGATCCCGATTCACCGTGGGTGGAGGTAGCCCTGCTCAACGGCCTGAGCAGTTGCGTGACCGATACCTGGGTCATCCCGTCGTCCGTGATCACGGACTGTGATCTGGGTGGTGCCGCTGTGATCGACATCCGCCTGAGACTGTCCAGCGACGGAGCCTGGTCCGCCGAGGACGGCAACTACTGCGGCATCGGCTGGTGGGTCGACGAAGTCACGGTGACCGGGAACGTGACCACCGACGTCGATGACCTTCCCGGCCTCAACCTGACGGCTGACCTCCTCCCGGCGACGCCGAACCCCTTCAATCCCTCGACATCGCTGCGATACCATGTTCCAGCCGAGTCCCGGTCGGTCACCCTGGACATCTACGACCAACGCGGCAGGATCATTCGCGTCCTCGAAACGTCAACCGACCCAGGCTGGCAGGAATCCGTCTGGGACGGGCGTGACCAAGCGGCCCGTGAAGTCGGCGTTGGCGTCTACTTCGCCCGCCTCGCCGTGGACGGCAAGGTTCTTATTCAAAAGCTGGCGTTCCTCAAATAGGGACTGGATGCCTCTCCAGGCTACGGTGTGGCTATGAGGGCCTCGCGTGGCTTGTCGTTGTTGACGCCATCGCTGGTGGCCGTGAGGAGGATGGCCGATGTGGCCGAGCTCCGGACCGCGGGGAGGGCCAGGGTGTAGCGGCTGGATGGGTTCCAGAGGAGCCAACCGGTCGCGCCGCCGTCGAAGGCCGCCTGGATTTGAACCGAGACGTAGTCGGCGTCGTAGCCGTCGACGCGCCAGGGAAAGGCTTGGAGCCAGGGGCGTATCTCGGCCTGGCCGTCGGCTTGACGAAGGAATCTCTCGGTTGGTTCGCGCACGAAATAGCCGGGGTGATCGGCTGGCTCGTCGTAGCCCAGGTAGCCCCTCTTGTAGTGGGACGGGTAGACCATGGGGCAGATGACGTCGACGTATTGGGCGATGTCTGCGATGTGTTGGCCGGTGACCGCCCGGTCGGCGAGACGGCCCCAGGCCATGATGCCGTAGACGTCGGCGGAAATCTCGACCGGATGGGGGGCGAGGGCAGCGTCGGCCCTGGCCAAGAATCCAGTGATGATCTCACGGCGACGTTGGGCCACGTCCTCGGCGTCGTCGGTCGCATCGCCGCGCCAACCGTTGGTGGGAAATCGCACGTAGTCGAACTGCACTTCGTCGACGCCGGCGTTGGCCATTTCCAGGGCGAGGCCGATGACGTACTCGTGCACTTCGATCCGGGTCGGATCGAGCCAGATCTGATCGCGCTCGGTCCAGGGGCGACCCCGTTCATCGTGCAGGGCGAGGTCGGGCCGGGATCGTCCCAGATCGCCGTCGAGGAAGCAGGCGATCCGAGCGGTCACGTGCAGGCCGCGAGCCCGGAAACGATCCAGCATGTCGCTGAGATGGCTGATGACCGGTGCGTTGCGACCCTTCCCCCAGCTTGCGAGGGGCTGGTCGCTGCGGAACGATACGCCTCCGTCGGCGTCCTTCACGTCGAAGACCACGGCGTTGCCGCCGGCTTCGATAAAGTGATCGATGCGGTCAAACACGAACTCGCTGCCGCACAGGGGACCGCTCAGGTAGATCCCACGTACAGGGGCTCCATCGATGACCTGATCTCCGACTACCGGATGCGGAACCGGGTCCATCACCGGAATCAGCAACATCTGGCCCGGGCGAATGAGCGTGCCGGTGATGCCGTTGAGTTCACGCATGTCGGCCAGCAGCTCGGCACTCTGGTAGTAGCCCGCTTCCTGTCGCTGGCGAGAGGCGATTCTCTGGAGGGAGTCTCCAGCCTGGACGATGTAGGTGATGGTTTCGGAGGCGATCAAAGAACAAGGCAGCCAGCAGGTCAAGGCCAGCAGAGCGATTTGCATGACCCTTCGTGTTCGACCTTTCATCCCGCAACTCCCCTGCAATACAAACGACGATATGTGCGTATTATTGATGATATATGCAATATGTCGGCCAGTTTCTTGATGTGGTGTAAGATGGAGGCAAATGTCCTGGAATGGAGCATGGGGGGCATCTATGTTGCCTGATCATTCTGCAGGAGGGGAGAGCATGTCCAACAGCACGGTAGTCTTCATCGCCGCCGATCAACTCGGTGGAGGCGATGATGAACTGGGGCGGGCGCTCATGCTCGCCGCAGTCAAGAATCTGACCAAGGCCGAGGGCGGTGCCCCTTCGCACATCCTGTTCATGAACAACGGGGTCCGGCTTTGCTGCGAGGGCTCGGCGGCTCTCGGCGACTTGAAGGCCCTGGCCGCCGAAGGTACGGCCATGCTCAACTGCGGCACCTGCCTCGACTGGTTCGATCTCAAGGACGCCCTGCGGGTCGGCCGCGAGAGCAACATGATCGAGATTCTGTCGGCCATGAATAGAGCGGGTCGGGTCGTGCGGCTCTGATCAAAGGCGCGATGGTGAGAAACAAGACGGCGACCCCGGGTGGGTCGCCGTCTTGATGTCGCGGAAGTCGGAAAACGAGTGTCAGGGATTGATGACGACGTTGAAGGTTCCGGTGTCTTCGGTCGCGCCGTCGGACACGCGCCAGGCGATCGTGTGCGTCGTGATCTCCGAAACCGTCGGCACGGTCCAGTCGAAGGACCAGCTCAAGGTGCCGTCTGCGACAACGTACCCGGTTCCTGTATCGATCTCCACCGAAGCCAAGGGGCTGCCGCAGGTGTTGCCGATGGCCGTGCCGACCAGCTCGACGGTCTCTCCCGAGGTGACCAGCCCGGGCCCTGTGTATGTCAGGCCCAGGGCTTCGCTCGGCAGCCAGATCACCGATCCGCTCAGGGCGTTAGGCTCGAACCAATCGTTGCGAACCTGCACGTACACGGTCTTGGCGACACCCGAGTCGCAGCGGTCATGGGCCCAGGTCATCGGGAGGTCGTAGGGCTGCCATGCCGTCGTGGCGAGATCCTCGGGTGTGGACGCCAAGCGCATGTCGGTGGCCACGGCGACGAAGTCGACAAGGAAGTCATCGCCTGCCGTGGTCGCGCTGCCGCCGTTGAGCACGAGCTCGAGGGGCGACAAGTCGTCGGGAACGGCCCACACGCTGTCGATCCAGGAAATTCCTAGGTCGCTCGTGAATTCCCCGTACACCAATTGCGAGTCGGGAAGCGCGGTCAGCTCGTAGCTGTCGTGAGTGTCGGCGCCATCAAGCCAATCGGCGGAAGACAGGATTTCCCGATCGGCGGCGAAACGCATGGCCTCGATCCCGCTCCCGCCGATCATCACCAGCGGCGTCGAGCGGCTAGCCAGGGTCTCAGGATTGCCTTCGAAAGAGAGATCCGGGGAAAAGTCCACCTGGATGGAATCGTGATGGGCTGCGCCGGGGATACCGCTGAAGAATATTCTTACGTAGATATGTTTCCACTCGTTGTTGGCGGTCGCGAGACCAACATCCCACATCACAACGGCGACCCCGTCGACGATTTCGGCGCTCAAGGGAGCGGGAAACGCACTCGTGTCGTCGATCTCGATGCTCTCGCCCCGAGACGAACGCACAGTGATGTCGACTTGCCGGCGCGCGATCGTCGCGGTCTCACCGATGGTGATGTCGGGCGGAACCATCACCTCGGCGGCGATCACGCTTGAGGACGGACTTGTCTCGGCCGACGCGTTGGTGGCCCGGACCCGGTAATAGTTGGCCTGGTCGGGCACGTACTCGGTGTCGCTGTAGCTCGAGAAGATCGGTTCCAAGGTGGCGATGGTCGTGAACGGCCCAGTCGCAGCCGAAGCTCGCTCCACCAGAAAACTCGTGATGCCCGGAACGGCCGGGACGTTCCAGGTGACGATGACCTGATGCCCCGAGTAGTTGGCCTGGACGGAGAACGGGTCGCCGCCCAAAGTGCCGCCTGGATCGAATGGGTTGCTCCAGATGGGCTCCTGGGGTGTTTCGGTGCAGCCGGTCAGGAAGGCCAGGAAGAGCAGGACGATCGAAGTGATGGCCCCATGCTTGATGGTGTTAGTCATCTCAGAACCCCCAGCTCAGGCCGACATGGAAACCGGGCTGTCCCCCGGACAGTGCCGACGATGAGTCGAAAGGTCCGACGGTTCCCAGATTGACGCCGGCGTCGAGGGCTGGAAACCGTACGACCGCGTCGATCACGCTAATCGCGACAGCGCCGACGGCGATCAGTATTGCGGCATCGCGCCGGTCAGCTGCTGAAGACATATCGTCGAACAGGCGCTGGACGTCGGCACGGGCGGCGTCGATCTCCGCCGTGGAAATGGCCTCCCGATACACACCCTCGGCCAGGAGGTAATCGCTTCTGTGGTTTTGCACCTGGGTCTCACTGACCAGGGCGACCAACAGCCCGGCGGCTTCGGTGATGGTGAGAGCCCACCCCAGTCCGGGACGACCTTCGTAGCGCTGTCCCTGGCCGGCGATCAGCAGGCTGGTCAGCACGGCGTCGCGCCGACTCAAGGGCGTCATGCGGATGTTCACGACGAGATGCTCGTCTTTCTTGCGGATGTCGATCGGACGCTCGAACGGTTCGGTTCCCTTCAGCGCAGCCTCGATCACGTACTGACCTGCGCTCAATGTGACGACATCGGGCAGGGGCAGTTCGCCGATGATGTCACCGTCGATGGTGATCACGGCTCCTGGAGGCCCGACAAGCTCGAGAGTCGCAGCCGGGACATTGCCGGGCAGCGTCGCGACGCAGAGAATCAGCACGAGCGTTGCAGGGATCACAGATAGGAATCGCGTCATCGAGCGTCCTTGTCGGTGAGGTGACAGATTCGAAATGCGACGCCCCAGTATAGGGAACAGAAGCAGGGTCGCCAAGGGCATTGCGATCCCGATCGACGAAACGCCCCTGGCCGGGTTCGGTTCCGGTCAGTCACGGTGATAAGAGTGCCCGCGGTTGATCGACAGACCGCGGTAGATCTGTTCGGCCAGAACCAGCCGAGCCAGTTCGTGGGGGAACGTCATCGAGGAAAGACGTACGGTGCGATCGGCTCGTTGATGGGCCGCATCGCCCAGGCCATCCGGCCCGCCGATCAGGAAGGTGATCGAGCCGTGGGAGGCGAGGAGCGCCGCGAAGTCCCGGGATGTCGGGGCTTCCCCCCCCTCATCGAGGGCCACGACCATCTCGCTCAGGCCGATACGGTCGATCATGGCCCGGCCCTCCTTTTCCGGCGACTGGTCCTTGAGCTCCACGACTTCGCAGACGGCCCAGGGGCGGGCCCTGGTGAGATAGGTCTCGATCAGGGACGCGCTATGGCGGTCCTTGATCTTCCCGACGGCGATGATGCGGATCATAGACTGGCTCCGGTTGAGCAGGACGAAGGGGCTCCGGGCTGAATCCAGGAACAGGATTATAGAGTCCCGAATGTCGAGAAGCGATGAATATGATCTCAGAAGGTCCGTCGAGGATCTCGATCCAGGGCGTGCCGCGCGGGAACACTGTGCTGTCTTTCCGGATCGAGTCTATGGCTCATCCATGCCGCTCGGAGGGAGTCTGCCAGCCGGTGAAGTGGAGCTGATTCTGGGGTGGGTCGTGATCGGCGCTCTCGACGATTGAAATCCGATAGGCCGGTCGGTCCAGAAAAGCCCAGACGGATGAGCGCGGACACGCTACGATTCCCACTGAACGATCCTCGCCGAGCTCTGGCGTCCCGATGTGCTGCGTCTACGCCCCGATCAGTTCCGGCTCCGCCAGGTGGAGGGGAATGTGACGATCAATGATCTGCCGTCCTCGGAGGCTGCCATGCGTTTGCTGAGGCTGATGCTTGTTCTGTTGATCGCGTCTGTCGCGGGGGCCGACACGGTCGCCCCAGAGGATGCGGCCCACGAGATCCGTCTGTTCAGCGGTCCGTCCTTCTGGACCGGGAATCCCGACATGCCCGAAGCCGAGGCCGTGGCGGTGGATCCGGACGGCAGGATCGTCGAAGTCTATGCCGTGAAGCCGAAGGGCCTGCCCTGGCCGGAAATCGTGCTGCCGGGTTCCTTCGCCCTGCCGGGAATCCACGATGCCCACCTGCATGTCTCGGGCATCGGCCGGGTTCAGGAACAGGTTCGTCTTGAAGACTGTCGGTCGGCCAAGGAAGTGCGGGAGAAGGTATGGATCTGGGCGGCTGAACATCCCGAGGCTCAGGTCATCCGTGGGCGGGGATGGGATCAGAGCCGCTGGCCCGGCGAGGAGTTCCCGGACTGGGAAGACCTTGAGGGCGTCGATGAGCGTCCCATCTACCTGCGGCGCGTCGACGGTCACGCCGCATGGCTGAACCGGGCCATGCTGCGTCTGGCCAACATCACGGCCGAGACCCCCGAACCCTCGGGCGGTCGGATTCACCGCAGCATCGGCGGCGCGCCCACGGGTCTGCTCATCGACAACGCCATCGATCTTGTGGAAGCCGTCCTGCCCGAGCCGACCCGCGCCGAGCGTGAGCGATGGCTCCTCGCCGGACTCAACGCCTGCGCCGATGCCGGCCTTGTCGCCGTGCACGACATGGGGCAGAGCGTCGCCACCTGTGAAACGGCCGAGCGTCTGGCCGCCGCCGGTCAACTGCCCATCCGCCTGTTCGTCTACCTCGAAGGCTCACATGATGATTCGATGGGGGCCATGTCTGGTTTTTCCAGGTACGACAAGTTCCAGGTCATGGGCATGAAGTACTACACCGACGGCGCTCTCGGCAGTCGCGGCGCCGCCCTGCTCGCCGACTACGACGACGAACCAGGCAACCAGGGACTCCTGGTGGTCGAGCCCGCTGAGCTTGATCGGCTCGTGGCCATGGTTCACCGCCGTGGATTCCAGGTCGCGATTCACGCTATCGGAGACCGGGGGAACAGGGTCGCCCTTGCGGCCATCGGCAAGGCCCAGGAAGATGATCTCGGCCGTCGCCACCGCGTCGAGCATGCCCAGGTCGTTCACCCTGACGACTTCGCCCGTTTCTTGGCCGAAGGCGTCGTTGCGAGCATGCAGCCGACCCACTGCACGAGTGATCTGCGTTGGGCCGAACAGCGGATCGGCGCCAAGCGCGCCCTGGGCGCGTACGCCTGGAGGACCTTTGCCGATCTCGGCGTGCCCCTGGCCTTCGGCAGCGATGCTCCGGTGGAACACTGGGACCCCCTGCCGGGCATCGATGCCGCTGTGACCCGACAGGCGTCCACTGGCGAACCTGTCGACGGTTGGTATCCGGATCAACGCTTGAGCTGGCAGGAAGCGGTCACGGGATTCACCGAAGGTGCTGCCTATGCCGTCCACCGCGAAGAAGATCTCGGCCGGATCACAGTCGGGCGCCTGTTCGACGTGACGGTCCTGGAGACCGACCCGCGCAGCGACGACAGCACGTGGTCGGGTGTGCGCCCGGTCGCCCTGGTGGTCGGCGGCGAGCGGGTGCGCTGATGGGCGAGCCGGCGGCGGTGCGGAGGGTGTCGTGATCCTGTTCCAGGGCGATTGGTTCATGGCAGTCGATGCGCCTGCCGAACTGGTGTCATCGGATCAGCTTCGTGGTGAACTCGATGTCGTCAGCTGGCTCGAGTTGCATCACGGCCTGGTGTTGAGGGTCGTGGCGGCTCCAGTCAGGGGGGCTGGCGGTGTCGTGTTGCTGACCGACCGGGATCAGCCGACAGCTTCTGACGGAATGGCTCTCACCTACGAGTTCCTCACGGCGACCGCCCCGACCACGCCGGCCTGGACAATTCATGGAATCCGGTTTGTGAACGAAGGTCCCTGGGGGCGCTTTTTCCGTGTCCGTGCCGAATCGGACATCATGGCCAGCGTCGGCTTGAGAGCCTCGGCGGCGTCTTCCGGCGTTCCCGTGTTGGGCGACAGGGAACACGGTGGCGAGTCCTGGCCGCGTCTGGCCTTGCACTGCACAGGTCTCGACCATGCCTGGCTCGGGCAGACGATCAAGGCTCCGTTGCCGCTGTCGTTCGCCGCCGTTGCGTCAGGCAGCGATCCCTCCTACGCCCTTTGCCGCGATCGTCGCGGCGAGTGGCTGAAGTCGATCACCGACGCGTTTCGTGCCGTCCACCGCGACGAGATTCCAGGACTCCCTGCCGCCGTCGATGTCTACGGACCCTGGTTCGACGCCGTCTGGTTCGACGAAGACACCGATCCGGCCACGGCCCAGGCCAAGCTCGCGCCCTTGCTCGACGAGATCATCGCCGCCCACGGCTGCCGGGGCGGAACGCTCCGGATCCATCGTCGCAACCCTCACCAGCGATCGCTGGTGATCGAAACCCATATCGTCGGCGAATCGCCGCCGGCGCGTTTCACAGTGTACGAACATGGTTTGCTCTACGAGATCAGCCTGACCGAAACCCAGCACACCGGACTGTTCCTCGACCAGCGCGACACGCGCCGCCGCCTGGGGCTCGTCGCCGATGGGCGCCGCCTCGTCAACCTCTTCGCGTACACCTGCTCTTTTTCTGCTGTCGCGGTGGCATCGGGAGCTGAAGTGGCCGTCTCGGTCGATCTGGCTCGCGCCTGTCTCGAGATCGGCAAGACGAACTTCGCTCTCAACGGGTTGAGCGGTGGCGGGCGCGGCAAATTCGTCAGGGAAGACGTTCGCAAATGGCTGGCTCGCCAGACCAGGCGTCTGAGCGACAACCCCGCCAGGCATCTGCCCTGGGATCTCGTGGTATGTGATCCGCCGGTGTTCGCGTCGTCGAAGGAGGGAGGTCGATTCTCGGTGGAGAAGGAGTGGGCCGGCCTGGCTCGCGCCTCAGCCGAGCTGTTGGGTCCGCACGGTGCGGCCGTTTTCGCTAACAATCATCGAGGAGGTGACCACCAGCGCTACCGGGACCAACTGGCGGTGGTGTTCGCTGGCGTCGAGGATCTGGCGCAACCCCTCGACTTTCCCCGCCTGCCGGGTCAGCCGATCCACGTCCGCACGTTCTGGTGTGAACGTCACCTCTCGCTGTAGTGGAGCTCCACGAGGGTGAGCGCCTTGCGCACGCCCCGCACGATTGCCCGTGACGACAAGGTGGCGCCGGTCACGCCATCGATATCCCGGCCCACGTGCAGGCGGCCGTCGAGGGATTTCCCCCGAAATTGCCTCAGGAACCTCGGACGCTTGATTTCGTCTCCCCGTGTTTCCCGAAAAACCAGCACGCGAACCTCGGACACTCGCTGATCTGGACCCACCAAGATGAGATGGGTGATGGGCTCGTGCAGTCCGACTTCATCGAGCACCAGCGCCCATCCCAGATCGCGATTTTCGGACCGGCCGCGATGGAACTCGAAGGAAGGGTCGAGCACGGCTTCGCCCAGGGCCTCGGCGATCAGGTGTCGTTCGTCGTCGGTCGGAGTCCAGTGCTCCGTCCATGTCGTGTCGGCCTCGGCGAAGACCTCGGCGAGAGCTTCGTCGTAGGGCTGGAAGATGGTGATCAGCCGCCATTCGGGCGTCTCGGCCCGGATGGTCGATATGCTGAAAACGAGGAGGTACATGGACGCACACATCAAGATCGTCCGACGGTCGGAAAAGAACATGACAACTCCTAGAAGTAGGTAGCGAAGGAAAAGAAGACACGGTCGTGGCCGTCGTTTCGTTCGGTCTGATCACGGGCCGTCAACCACGTGCGGTTCCAGTCGAGCTTGAAGACCGTGTCCTCGGTGGGGCGGAAGTTCACGCCGAAGGTGATTCCTTCGTCCAGGTCGCCGTCGAGGTCGGTGTCGTAATCGATCATGTCGTGACGAACCACCAGGGTGACGACCGATCCCTTAAGCAGGCGATCGTGCAGCACGTGGTAACCGAACTGCAGGTACTGTCCTCGCTGGGACTCGGCAAGACCGGGTTCGGCTGCCTGATCCACGTCGGCGGAGACAAAGCCCAGTTCACCCAGAATTTCCAAATTGCCGAAACGGGCGGAGGCGTCGAAGGCGGCCACGGTCAGACGCTTCTCGCCGTCATCATCGTAATGACCGGTATGGGTCGATGCACCGAAGTCGAGACCCAGCATCGGGCTGTACCCGATGCGCCCGGTGATCGCCTTGTTCCGGTTGTTGTCGGCCTTCTGACTGCCGCGCCCTTCACGGATACGCAACCGCCTGGCTCCGTCATCTCCCGCAAGGACGCCCTCATCGAAACCGTTGACCAGGTACACCTCGTAGGTGAGAACGGCGTCGATCGATGGATACAGCGTACCGAAGAAACCCATGCCCGCCTCGCTCAGGGTCGAAGGCATGATCTGCCGATTCACGGTCGGGCGCTCGGTCAGGTCGTTCAGGGGGGAATCGTGGCGCAGGTTGAACAGGCCGAGCGGAGAGAGGATTACGCCGCCGCGGTAGTTCAATGCACCGCTCAGACGGAAATCCATCACGGCGTATTCGAGCTTGATCTCGCCGTCGACGTCGGGATTGCCTCCGTGCTCGAATTCGATCTCCGTCGACACGACGACACGATCGGAGACGGGGGCGGTGATGAACGGCACGAAGCGGTGCTGGTCGAAGGTGGATCCCGTGTCCTGGTTCCACTCGAACTCGTGATCCATGTATCCGCCGATCATCACGTTGGCGCCGGCCCGTCCGAGGTAGGGTTTATCCATGATGCCACCGGGAACACCAGGGCGATCCCCGGCGCGAGACGGCGATGCAGCAAAGAAAACGGCCAGCAGGATCAGGGTCGCCAGGGAGCTTCGAATCATGGATGACCTCCGGTTGCGGGATGTGCTCAACAGGGACCCATGCCCCGTGTCGATCGGAAATCTAGGAGCTCCGCGCTGCCTGTTCAAGAAGAAATACGTTGATACTGCATTTTCTTGTCGTAACAAAAATTCGCACCCCGGTTGGCATCAGCGCCCGGATAATCTTAGGATAGAAGCCGAATCGGGGATCACTCTCAGTCTGGAGGACCGTATGCTGCGGACCGTCGTTTTTGTTCTGACCCTCCTTGTCGCGATCGGCACCTTGGCCGCGCCGATGACCGTCGATCAGCTTCTTGACATCGAACAGGTGCGCAGCGCCGCTCTTTCGCCCGATGGCCGTCTGGCGGCTTACACGGTTTCGGTCAACCGCGATCTCGACGAACCAGCCGGCGGAGCGTGGAGCCGTCTCTGGGTCGTAGCAACCGATGGTCGCTCCGCCCCTCGACTGTTCGTAGGCGGCGAAGCCAGTGTTTCCAGCCCGACATTTTCACCCGACGGACGATTCCTGGCTTTCACCACCGAGCGTGGTGAAGACGCCGAGACCCAGGTCTGGGTCATGCCTGTCAACGGCGGCGAAGCCACAGCCGCCACCACCAGTCCGACCGGAGTGGCGACCTACGCCTGGAGCCCCAACAGCGCCGCGCTGTTCTATGTCGACACCGAAGAGGCTCCTGCACACGAAAAGGAACTGAAGGAGAAAAAACAGATCCCCCGCTGGTACGAAGAGAACCTGCTCGACAAGCCGCTCCGCCGTGTGTCGTTCGGATGGGGCGAGTCTCCCGGCGAACCCGAGACCCTCGTCGACGATCTATCCGTTTGGCAGATCCATGTCGCAGCCGACGGGCGCAGCCTGGTGTTTGGAGCCAGCGAGCAGAACCTCGTCGACCAACGCTACATGTTCCAGGACGCCTACATGCTCGACCTGGCTTCAGGCGAATCCCGCCTTCTGGTCGACGCGCCCGGCAAGCTTGGCGACTTGCGCCTGAACGCCGATGGTTCAACTCTGGCCTGGACCGGGTCCGCCAACCTCAACGATCACGCCACCAGCACCCTGTTCGTGACCGACGTCGCCACAGGCGACACGAGGGATATCACCTCCGACGACTACGAGGGCCACGTTCGCCACATAGCCTGGCGCGACTCACGCACAGTTCTGATCCAGGCCGACGAGGGCGCCATGACGACCCTGGCCACCCTCGACACGGACAAGGGTTGGTCCAGCCGCAAGGTCGTGCTGTCGGGCGATCTGATCACGGCCATGCCGGAGTCGCGTGCCGGAGTCAAGAAGATGGTGCTGATCGGTCACGACCCCCGCACCCCCGGGGAACTCTACGTCTGGAGCGGCCAGGGCGATCCCAGTCGTTTGACCCAGCACAACCCCTGGCTGGCCGATGTCGATCTGGCCCGCCAGTCGGTTGTCCGCTGGACCGCTCGCGACGGTCTCGAGATCGAAGGTATCCTGATCGAACCCCTGGACGCGGTTGGTCCGGTTCCGCTGATCGTCGATGTGCATGGCGGTCCCGAGTCGCAGGTGTCGAATGGCTGGATCAGCCGCTATGCACATGCCGGCCAGGTGGCTGCGGGTCGCGGCTATGCGGTCCTGCTGCCGAATTATCGCGGCAGCACGGGGCGGGGATTGGCTTTCGCCCTGAGCAGCTTCGGCGATCCCGCAGGTAAGGAGTTCGATGACATCGTCGACGGTGTCGACTTCCTCATCGGCCAGGGTCTGGTCGATCGCGATCGCGTCGGAGTGACTGGAGGCTCCTATGGCGGCTACGCCACCTACTGGCTCTCGACCTACTACTCCGATCGGTTCGCCGCGGGCGCCGGATTCGTGGGTGTGAGCGACCTGGTGAGCAAGCGCTATCTGACCGACATACCCTATGAGGACCAATACGTGCACATGGGAGCCAAGGTGAGCGAGAGCTGGGAACTGATGCGGGAGCGTAGTCCTGTCGCCTATGCGGACCGGTGCAGGACCCCGCTGCTGATCCTGCACGGTGATGCGGATCCGCGTGTGCATCCCAGCCAGAGCCAGGAGATGTACCGCGCGCTGAAGATGGCCGGACATCCCGCGGTGCGGTTGGTGTGGTATCCCGGGGAGGGGCACGGCAACAGCCGTCGCTTCGGTCGATTGGATCTGGTGACGCGTATTCTGGACTGGTTCGACTGGTACCTGATGGACGGCCATGCTCCCGACGGGGAGATGCCGGCCCTGGACCTGAGCGAACGCCTGGGTCTGACCGGGTAGCTTTCGCTGTCGAGGCTCCGTCCGCTGTCGTGGACGGAGCCTAGCGGCCCAGAATCTCCACACCAACCACGATCGTCCGTCCCGCCCCCGGCAATCCCGTCTGCTCCCAGACGATCTCGTCGGTCGCATTCCGGATCCCGATTTTCACCGCGACATCGGTTTTGGCTCCGGCGCCGATCCGGCGTCCGAACCACAGATCCAGCCACGTGTCGGCCCCGAGTTCGCTCAATCCGTCGACTGGATCGGTGATGTCGGCGCTTGAGCGATTGCCGACCCAACGGCCGGCGGCACTGGCACGCCAGCCATCGGCGTTCTTCCACTCGATCAGCAGGGCTCCCTGATGGGCCGGTCGATCCTCGGCCGGTCGATCCTCGGTGCCGGAGCCGTCGTCGACCGAAGCATCGAGCAGGGCATGGTGAAGGGCGAGGGTCAGTCCTGGACCAAGACGTCGTGAGGCCGCCATCTCCAGCCCCGACGCCATGATCCGGGAACGGTTCACCCGCTGGAATCTTCCGTCGCCGAGTGACGACTTCTCGATGCCGTCCTCGAGGCGGGAGGAGAATCCCGTCACGCCCATGTTCCATCCCGCCCATGCAGTCGTCAGGCCGAATTCGACCATGTCCTGGCGCTCGGGCATGAGGTCCGGGTTGGTCACGAATCGCCCCAAGGCACCAGAAAAGAGTTCGCGTAGGCTGGGAAAACGGCTGCGGCGGGCGAGCGAGAGATGAGCCTCGGTCTCTGCGCTGAAATCCCGGGTCAGGCGGATCAGGAGGGCCGGGGCTGTCCCGGGGTCCTGGGGGGGGGTGTCCCCCGTGGACGGAGTGGCGGCGTTGTCCAGGCCGGCAGCCGCGCGTACGGTCCAGTTTCTGTCGAGGGAGATGTTCGATTCGACGGCCAGGGAGGTGATCCTCTGGGAGTAGTCGAGCTCCGGTCCGTCGACAACCAGGCTTTCGCGGTGCCGGGTGACGCGGGTTTGGCCAAGAAACGAGATGTCCGAAGACTCCCCGATGAATCGACGCGCTGCGATGCGGCCGTGGGCCGTCATGTCGCGCCCACGCTCGTAGTCGTCACCGGGTTGCACCGGGGCAGGGTCGCTGTAGGTGTCGTCAATGAAAGGGTGGATATCCTGGGCGAAGACATCGAGGGCGATCATGGTCTCGATGTTCCAGTCGTGGCCGATTGGTCGTTCGTAGGTCAGGCCCATCAGGCCTCGCCGGACCAGGGGCAGTTTCCAGAAACGGGCATCCTCGTCGAGATGACCTTCCGGGGCGACGCCACGCTCGGCGTCGGTGGCCAGCAAGAGCAAGGCAAGGCGCCCGCCCGAAGCGAGTGAACGCGTGGCGTGCATGAGAGCCGAGGCCTGCCTCAGCCCGGTATTGGTTCGATCGTCTGGATCGGTTTGATGATAGGGCAGGGAAATGCCGGCCGGCAGGACCAGGGACTTCCGATCACGATAGGAAGCTGCGGTGACGACGTTCCAGCCGCGCGGGGTGGAACGCAGAACGCCCCGGGCGGCGAAGTCGGCTCCGGAGGAGCCCTGGAAGAGAACCAACGTCCTTGGGCCGCCCCGATCCCTGGTCCGCAGATCGACCCGGCCGGCGACGGCGTTGGGTCCGGACAGCAGCGACGTCACGCCACGTTCGGCACGCAACGACGCCACGCCATCGAGGGGGATCAGCGACAGGTCGGCTCGCTCATCCCAGGGGACGGTCAGGGGGATGCCGTCGAGACTGACCGAAACATGCCGCTCCGATGCGCCTCTCATCATCAGCAACGATTCACCGCGACTGTTCACGCTGACCACCGCCGATGGAATCACCGCTTCGAGATCACCGGCGTTCCAGGGGTTGACCAGGTCGAGTGCCTCTTCGGTGAACACCACGGCGCTCGGTGATGCGTCTCCTCCGACATCTCCGATGACCAGGAGATCCTCGACCAGGACCGTGTCGGCGCGGGCGATGGTTTCGGAGGCGGAGGCGATTCCGGACACGAGAGCCAGACAGGAGGAGAGCGCAAGGAGCAAGAGAGTTCTGGGTGTTGCCATCGTGACGATCGATTCCTTTGACTGGACCTGAAGAATCCGCTTCGGTGGTGGACGGTTCCGAGTTCAGCTTGTTGGAATTCGAGAAGATTCGCAAGATCGGGAAGAAAGCATGTCATGAGACTGCATCTCAACGTCGATTCCAACAGTTGATTCCAAATGCCGGCGGGGAAGCCCTCGGAGGCAGCACCGGCGGAGAATTCCTTGACATGTTCATGACGACCTCCGACTCTTGATTCCGTTCAAGGAACGACGACAAAACCGGGCAAACCTGCCCGTTTTTAATGTCCCGCGCCCCAGGAATTGGGGCCCCCGGATTCTCTGGCCACAGGCTGGTATTCCATGGACTCCACTCCGATCTTGGCGGCGGTGACGACCGGATTGCACGCCAATTACACGACAGTTCTCTTCTTTCTCCTGTTCGGAATCTTTTTCGGCAATCTCGCGCTGGGCGTGGCCAGACTGGTTCGCCCCTCCAAGCCGGGCGGAGAAAAGGGCGTGGTCTACGAGTGCGGTGAGCTTCCCATCGGGTCTTCCTGGGTCCGTTTCAATATTCGTTTCTACCTGATTGCCCTGTTCTTCATCGTCTTCGATGTCGAAGTGCTGTTCGTCTACCCCTGGGCAGTCGTCTTCAAGGACCTGTACCCGGTCGCCGGCACCCTGGTCTTCGTCGAGATGCTGGTCTTCATCGGCATCCTCGTGCTCGGTCTGGCCTACGTCTGGGCCAAGGGCGATCTCGACTGGGTCAAGAGCCTGGGCAACCGTAACGGGCAGGAGGTGAGCGGGGAATGAAGAAGGGCTATGTCGAGTCGACCACCCCGCCCGAGGGATACGACCCTCAGCGCGAGCAGATGCTCGACTTCAAAGTGAATGAGGATCTGCTTGAGCTGTGCGAGACGGACAGCAAGAACTTCATCCTCACGACCGTGGACGAACTGTTCAACTGGGCCCGCCTTTCGAGCGTCTGGCCGGTCACCTTCGGATTGGCCTGCTGCGCCATCGAGATGATGGCCGCTTCGGCCACCCGCTACGACATCGACAGGTTCGGCGCCGGCGCCTTCCGCGCCACGCCTCGTCAGGCCGATCTGATGATCGTCTCGGGCACCGTGACCGCCAAGATGGCCTCACGCCTCACGCGCATCTACGACCAGATGCCCGAGCCCAAATGGGTCGTGGCCATGGGAAGCTGCGCCATCGGCGGCGGCCCGTACTTCAAGTACGGCTACCACGTCGTCAAGGGCGTCGATTTTCTCGTGCCCGTCGACGTCTTCATACCCGGCTGCCCGCCGCGTCCCGAAGTGCTGCTCGACGGCCTGATGCGCCTGCAGGACATCATCCGCGGCCGCAAGGGCAAGTTCAAGCAGCCCAAGTGGGTCGCGGACTACGTCAGCAAGATTCCCGACGTCAAGCCGGAAGGGAGGCGCTAGCCATGGAAGCCACCGCCATCCACGCGCTGCTGGTCGAAAAGCTGGGCGACGCCGCCCTCGAATACGTCGATGCCCTCGAGAAGGGCACGATCGTCGCGCCGGACAAGATCGCCGAAGCCGCCACGATCCTGCGCGATGATCCGGCCCTGCACTTCGAGCAGCTCATGTGCCTCAGCGGTGTGGACTGGGACGGTTACGACGACAGCGGCAAGGGCAAGAGCGTCCAGATCCTCGGCTACGACGAGCTGGGAAAGCCCGAACAGTCCGACCGGGTCGGCGAAGGCGATCTCGGCGTGTTCTACGCCTGCTACTCCCACCGTCACGGTCACAAGTACTCCCTGTTCACCCGGGTGCCGCGCGACGTCGCGTCGGTGCCGACGGTTTCGGGCGTGTGGCCCACGGCGGCCTGGCACGAGCGCGAGGCCTGGGACCTGGTCGGGATCTCATTCAAGGGCCACCCCGACCTGCGCCGCATCCTGCTCGAGGACGGCTGGGAGGGTCACCCGTTGCGCAAGGACTACGTCATGCCCAGCCAGTGGCAGGGCGTGCCACTCGAAGGTCAGGATTACGCGAAGAATCCGTTCAGCGAGGACGACGTGGTCTTGCCCGAACGTCCGGTCGAGGAGGGGTAGAGGATGAGCGACACGACCCTCACCAACGGCTGGGAATACCAGGACAAGCCCCGTGAGATGCAGTCGGAGCTGCTCGAGATCAACATGGGGCCCCAGCATCCTGCCACTCACGGCGTGCTGCGGTTGTTGATCAAGACCGACGGCGAAATCGTCCATACGGTGACGCCCTATCTGGGCTACCTGCACCGGTGCGCCGAGAAGATCGCCGAAGGCTGCGACTGGCGTCAATGGATGGTCTACACCGACCGCTTCGACTACCTGGCCCCCATGAACATGAACTTCGGCTACGCGGTGGCCGTCGAGAACATGCTCGATGTCACGGTGCCAGAACGCGCCGAATACATCCGGGTGATCTGCGCCGAACTGCAGCGCATCGCCAGCCACCTGATCGCCATCGGCACGTTCGGCCTCGACATGGGGGCGTGGACGCCGCTGCTGTACTGCTTCCGCGAGCGCGAGGAGATCCTCAACATCTTCGAACGCCTCAGCGGTGGCCGCATGCTCTACAACTACTTCGACATCGGCGGCGTGCGTTTCGATACTTACGACGGTTTCGAGGACGAAGTGCTGCACATGGTCAACGTCATGGAGCAGAAACTCGACGAGTACAACACCCTGCTGTCGTACAACAAGATCTTCATCGAGCGCCTGGCCGACGTGGCCGTCATCGATACCGCGACCTGCTACGAATACGGCTGCACGGGGCCGGTGCTGCGCGGCTCCGGGACGCCCTTCGACTGCCGCAAGGACGATCCCTACTCGATCTACGACCGCTTCGAGTTCGACGTGCCCTACGGCATGGGCGAGCAGGGAAGTGTCGGTGACTGTTGGGACCGCTACATGGTTCGCGTGCGCGAGTGCTTCGAGTCCTGCCGGATCATCCGCCAGGCCGTGGCCGACCTGCCCGGCGGCGACATCATGTCGCCTGACCTGAAGAAGCTCGTCAAGGTGCCCCAAGGTTCGCTCTACACGCGGACCGAGAGCAGCAAGGGCGAGATCGGCTTCCATATCATCGCCGACGGCGGCAGCAAGCCATTCCGCAACAAGGTGCGGTCGCCGAGCTACTCGAACCTCCACGTCATCGAGAAGGTCGGCCCGGGCATGATGGTGTCCGACCTCGTCGCGACGATCGGTTCGTTGGACATCGTACTCGGGGAGATTGATCGCTGATGCAAGTCATGACAGATCTCTTCGCCTCCATCTTCGGGGACTCCATGTCGCCCACCGCCCTGCTGATCGCCGGCGGGTTGACGATGGCCCTGATCATGTCCCTGGTGATGGCCCTCTGCGCCATCGTCTTCACCTGGATGGAGCGCAAGGTCGCCGGCTTCATGCAGAGCCGATACGGGCCCATGCGCGTAGGCGGGTTCCACGGCGTGCTCCAGCCGGTGGCGGACATGCTGAAGATCCTCGGCAAGGAAGACATTATTCCGGACGAGGCCGACAAGGGCCTGTTCATCCTGGCGCCCTTCGTCATCTTCATCGGATCACTGATGGCCTGGGCCGCGATACCCTTCGCGCCCGGCTTCATCGCCTCAGACCTCGACCTGGGTCTGTTCTACATCTTCGCGGTGAGCAGCGCCGCGCCCGCCGGCATTCTCATGGCCGGTTGGGCGTCGAACAACAAGTGGGCGCTCTATGGTGCGGCCCGGGGCGCGGCCCAGATGGTCAGTTACGAGATTCCTCTGGCTCTGGCGGCGATTCCCGTGGTCATGGTCACCGGCACGCTGAACATGAACGCCATCGTCGAGGCCCAGGGCGGCGGCATCTGGAACTGGTTCATCTTCCACGATCCGTTCCTGTTCATCGCCTTCGTGATCTATTTCATCGCCTCGATCGCCGAGGTGAACCGCGGCCCCTTCGACATGCCTGAGACCGAATCCGAGCTTGTCGCCGGCTACCACATCGAGTACACGGGCATGCGCTTCGCGTTCTTCTTCCTCGCGGAGTACGCCAACCTGTTCCTGGTGTCGTGCATCGCCACGGCCGTGTTCCTCGGCGGCTGGCAGCCTGTCGCCGGTCCGGTCTTCGTGCCGGGCCTGGTTTTCGTGTTCAAGGCCGTCCTGTTGGTGTTCATGCAGATGCTGATCCGCTGGACCCTGCCGCGTCTGCGCGTTGATCAGCTCATGCATACGTGTTGGAAAGTGATGGTGCCCCTCGCCCTGCTGTGCGTGCTGGGTTCGGGCATCTGGATGATGGTTTCGGGAGAGCTGCTGTAGCTCGCCGAGTCGCTGTTTTTGGCAAGGATTGGGGTTCGACCCCGGAGGCGTCCATGACGCAGTATGTTCGCGACATCGTCGACGCCGTGGTCTCGGCCCTCAAGGGCCTGAGGATCACGAGCAAGCATTTGACGAAGAAGCCGGTCACCCTGCAGTACCCGGACGAGCGCTGGGTCCTGCCGGAGCGGTTCAAGGGCTTCATCATCAACGACACATGGCGCTGCGACGCGTGCATGCGCTGTGCCAAGGTCTGCCCGGTCGACTGCATCTCCATCGAGACGGTGGGCAAGGGCAGGGACCGGTTCATGTACCGGTACGCCATCGACTACAACAAGTGCATCTGGTGCGGATATTGTACGACCGAGTGTCCGACCGACGCCTGTCAGCACAGCCTCGACTACGACCACGCGCTCTACAAGCGCCAGCGTCTGGTCTACGAGTTCGCCGATCCCAAGGATCCGGTGCCCTGCCACAAGGAGACCCGCCTCGAAATGGGCTATTACGTGCCCAACGCCGAGGAGGAAATGGCCAAGCTGGTGGCCAAGAAGGCCGCTGCCGCGCAGCCAGCCGATCCTCCTGCAGCCGCCCCCGACGAAGGGAAGGGTGAGTGATGTCCGGAGATCTCGTTTTCTACGGATTCGCGGCGCTGGCGGTCCTGGCCGGTTTTGTCGTGGTCTTCGCCCGCAACGTGGTGCATGCCGGTTTCGCGCTGATGTTCACCTTGATCGGCGTGGCGGGGTTGTACGCCCTGCTCGGCGCCGATTTCCTGGCTGTCACCCAGACGGTCGTCTACATCGGCGGCATTTTGGTCCTGGTGCTCTTTGCGGTCATGATGACCCGCATCCCGCGCCAAGAGCACTCCCGTCGCGGGCTCGACCGCATGGTGCCCGCTGGCGTCTTCGCCATCGGCCTGTTCGCCCTGCTTTACAAGGTGATCACCGGGACAGCCTGGCCGGTCAGCGATCCGGGCGAGGCCATCCCGACCACCAAAGCCATCGGCATCGAATTGTTGACCAACTATGTCTTCCCGTTCGAGTTCACCTCGCTGGTGCTGCTGGTGGCCATGATCGGCGCCGCTATCCTGATCCGTGAGCGTCGGCCCGAGCCGCCGGCTCCTGTCGCCGAGGTCGCTGCCGTCGACGGCGATCCTGACTTGGGGGTGTCGGAATGACTGTCGGACTGCCTCATTTCCTGACCGTAGGCGCCCTGCTTTTCTCCCTGGGCATCTTCGCCATGATGACCCGTCGCAACGCCGTCGCCCTCCTGATGGGCGTCGAGCTGATTCTCAACGGGGCCAATGTGAACTTCGTCGCCGTGTCTCGCTATGTGGACCACGGTGTGGACGGCCATCTGATGGCCCTGTTCGTGATCGCGCTCGCTGCGGCCGAAGCCGCCGTGGGTCTGGCCATCGTCTTGGCCATGTTCCGCAACTTCGGGACGGTGCATGTCGATACCGTCAACCGCCTGAAGGGTTAGGAGTGGGACCTTGCTGAGTGAGAACGGCATCCTTTGGACAGCGCTGTCGATCCTGCTGCTGCCTCTGCTCTCCTACGTGATCATCTTCTTCTTCGGGAAGAAGCTGCCGCGCAAGGGGGACTGGGTCGGCGTGGGCCTGCTCTTCGTGACCTGGGTCCAGGCCCTGCGGATTTTTGCGACGTTCTGGCGTCACGGCGATCCCCAGTGGCGCGTCGAGGGTGTGATTCCCTGGTTGAAAGTCGGGGACTTCACGGCCGACGCCGGCATCCTGGTCGACGGCACGACCGCAGTCATGCTTGTGGTCGTCTCGACCGTCAGCATGCTCGTGCACCTGTTCTCGGTGGGATACATGCACGGCGACCGCCGCTACGAACGCTACTTCGCGTTCCTGGGGTTCTTCACGTTCAGCATGATGGGCATCGTGCTGAGCAACAGCCTGATGTTCCTGTACATCTTCTGGGAACTGGTCGGTCTGGCGAGCTATCTGCTCATCGGTTTCTTTTTCCACAAGCACAGCGCCGCCGATGCCAACAAGAAGGCGTTCCTCACCAACAGGGTGGGCGACTTCGGGTTCTTTATCGGCCTCATGATTTTCTTCACGGCCTACGGCACGTTCAACTACCTGGAGCTCTTCGCCCTCATGCAGACCGCGCCCCTGACCGGCGCCCTGCTGACCTGGGCCGGTATCGGTCTGTTCATGGGCTGCATCGGCAAGTCGGCCCAGGCGCCCCTGCACATCTGGCTGCCCGACGCCATGGAGGGCCCGACCCCGGTGTCGGCCCTGATCCACGCGGCGACGATGGTGGCCGCCGGCGTGTACATGATCGCCCGTCTCCAGCCCCTGTTCGATCCCACTGCCCTGCTGGTGGTGGCCTACATCGGCGCGATCACGGCGTTCATGGCCGCGACCATTGCGCTGGTCAAGACCGACATCAAGAAGTCGTTGGCCTACTCGACCATCAGCCAGCTCGGCTACATGGTCATGGCCATAGGCGTCGGCGCCGCGGGTGCGGGCATGTTCCACCTGTGGACCCACGCCTTCTTCAAGGCTCTGCTCTTCCTCGGCTCCGGCTCGGTGATCCACGCCGTCCACACCCAGGAGATGCCGCTGATGGGCGGCCTGCGCCGGAAGATGCCCATCACGTTCTGGACCTTCGCCATCGCCACGGTGGCCATCAGTGGCGTGCCCTTCTTCTCGGGCTTCTACTCCAAGGACGCGATCCTTGCCGGTGCCCTGGCCTTCGGCTGGATCGACGGGCACATGATCCCGTTCGTGTTGGCCCTGCTCGCGGCGGGCTTCACGGCCTTCTACATGTTCCGCATGCTGTTCCTGACGTTCATGGGCAAGCCGCGCGACGAAGAGCGTTATTCGCACGCCCACGAGTCGCCCTGGACAATGTCCGTGCCCTTGCTGTTCCTGGCGGTCCTGGCCTTCGCTTCGTCCGGCTGGAAGGGGCCGAGCAACGGCTGGTTCGGCAAGTTCGTGGCGCCCTATGATCTCGAGATGATCGTGGCCCAGCATGGCGGCGAGACTCTGCAAACGGCCCATCATGACGATGTTCACGCCGAGCCGGTGGATGCGGGTCACGCGGCCGGACCGGCCCACGGCGGTCCGCAGGACGAGATCGATCATGGCGGCGGTCACGATGAACATTATGACGTGCATCACAAGGCCCACAACGTGGCCATGATCCTGTCGATCCTGGTTGCGGGCCTGGGTATCGGGCTGAGCTGGCTGACCTATCAGCGCAAGCTGATCAACAGCGAGACCGTCAAGTCGAAGCTCGAGCCCGTCCATACTGTCTTCCAGAACATGTACTACTTCGACGAGCTGTACGCGGCGACCGTCTATCGGTTCACGCTGTGGTTCAGCTGGCTGAATGCCGCCTTCGATCGCGTCGTGATCGACGGCATCGTCAACGGGTTTGGATATCTCACCCGCGCCTTGAGCTGGGTTTCCGGTCAGATCGACCACTATGCAGTGGATGGTCTGGTCAACGGCGTCGGCGCCGTGATCCAGGGAGCGGGAGAGGGTGTCCGTCGTGTGCATACCGGACGAGTGCAGACCTATCTGGTCTATGTCTGCTTCTCGCTGCTGGTGCTGGTCCTGGTCTTCCGTGCCCTGTAGGCCGGGAAACGAAGAACAAGAGAGGAGCCTTCGATGGCTGACCACATCCTGAGTTGGATGATCTTCTTCCCCGTGATCGGCGCGGCCGTGATCGCATTCGTGCCGCGCGCGAAAACCGAGGTCATCAAGACGATCGCGGCCGCCGCCGCCTTCGTTCCGTTGATCCTCGCCGTTCAGCTGTTCATCCAGTTCGACCGGGCCACGACGGACCTGCAGTTCGTGGAGCACTTCACGTGGATCAAGACCTTCAACATCGAGTACTTCCTCGGCGTTGACGGCTTGAGCGTGCCGATGCTGCTGCTGACGGCCCTGCTCTCGTTCATCTGCATCATCGCGTCGTGGAAGATCGACAAGGCGGTGAAGGGCTATTTCGCTCTCTTCCTTCTTCTCGAAGCCGGCATGATGGGCGTGTTCTGCGCTCTCGACTTCTTCCTGTTCTACGTGTTCTGGGAAGTGATGCTGCTGCCAATGTACTTCCTGATCGGCATCTGGGGCGGCCCGCGCAAGGAATACGCGGCGATCAAGTTCTTCCTGTACACGTTGGCCGGCTCGGTGCTGATGCTGCTCGCGATGATCGCCTTCTACTACAACGTGACCGACCCGGTCACCGGCGGCCACACGTTCAACATGGTCCACATGATGGATCAGGCGAACCACACCGGCCTGCTGGATGCGAACAACGCCCGGTTCATGATCTGGATGGCGCTCTTCCTGGGCTTCGCCATCAAGGTGCCGATCTTCCCGTTCCACACATGGTTGCCCGACGCCCACGTCGAGGCCCCGACAGCCGTGTCGGTCATTCTGGCCGGTGTGCTGCTGAAGATGGGAACCTACGGCATCCTGCGGATCAGCTACCCGATTCTGCCGGACCAGGCGGCGGCCTTCATGATCCCGATGGCCATCCTCGGCGTGATCAACATCCTGTACGGGGCATTCTGCGCCATGGCGCAGACCGACATGAAGAAACTCGTGGCCTACTCCTCGGTCAGCCACATGGGATACGTGCTTCTGGGCATGGCGGCCATGAACGAAGTCGGCATCAACGGCGCCGTCTTCCAGATGTTCAATCACGGCACGATCACCGCCATGATGTTCCTCTGCGTTGGGGTGATCTACGATCGGGCCCACCATCGCGATATCAACGGCTTCGGCGGTCTGATGACCCAGATGCCTCTGTATGGATCGGTCATGTCGTTCGCCTTGTTCGCGGCCATCGGCCTGCCGGGATTGAGCGGTTTCGTGAGCGAGGCCATGGTGTTCCTGGGCTCCTTCCAGACTCACCGCACGTTCACGATCATCGCCGCCCTCGGCATCGTGATAGGCGCGGCGTACGTGCTCTGGATGCTTCAGCGCGTGTTCCTGGGACCCAAGAACGAGAAGTACGACACGCTGCCCGATATCTCGGCGCGCGAGATGTTCACTTTGGTGCCTATCGGCATCATCGTGCTGTACTGCGGGATTCGTCCCATGGTCGTGCTCGACCTGATGTCAACGTCGCTGAACCACTTGGTCAAGGTCGTGGCGGGCTAGCCCGTCTTCGAAAGGGAGTGCCCCTTTGCTGAACGTCGAGACCCTGAACATCCCGGATTGGTCGACCTTCCGGGCTTTCATCCCCGAGACGGTGATGCTCGGCGCGTTCCTCGCGGCGCTGCTGGGCGACATCCTGTCGCGGCGGCGGACCTGGGTGCCGTTTTCGATCGTGTTGTTGGCATGCGTGACCTCGTTGGCCTACGCCGTGGCCGGACTCGACATCGAGGCTCCGGTGTCGATCCTGGGCCAGTTGGTCGTCGTGGACGGTTTGGCCGCGTTCTTCCGCGTGCTCTTCGCCCTGGTCGCCACCATCACGGTGCTCTTCTCGTGGTCGAGCGAGGAGATCATGGGGAAGACGCGCGAGCACAAGGGCGAGTACTACGCCCTGATCGCGCTGATGACCGGCGGCATGATGGTCATGGCCGAGGCCCGTGATTTTGTCATGCTGTACCTGTCGCTCGAACTCGTCTCGCTGACGAGCTACGTGATGGCCGGGTACATGCGCGGCAGCCTGCGTTCGACCGAGGCTTCGCTGAAGTACATGATTTTCGGCGCCATGAGCAGCGGGATCATGCTCTTCGGCATGTCCCTGCTCTATGCCCTGACCGGTTCGATGACCTTCGAAGGCGTCCGTGTCGCGTTGACGTCCGGCCAGGCCGATCCCCTGGCCCTGCTGACCATCATCGTGTTGATCCTCGCCGGCCTGGGCTACAAGATCGCCATGGCACCCTTCCACTTCTGGGCGCCGGATGTGTACGAGGGGGCGCCCACGCCGATCGCAGCGTTCTTCAGCGTTGGTCCCAAGGCGGCGGGTTTCGCCCTGCTGATCCGCTTCTTCTACACATCGATGCAGCCGATCGTCGACCAGGTCGATTGGCCGATGCTGGTAGCCGTGCTCTCGGTCATCACGATGACCTGGGCTAACCTGGCCGCCGTGCGCCAGAACAACGTGAAGCGGATGCTGGCCTTCTCGAGCGTGGCCCATGTGGGCTATCTGCTCATGGCGTTCCTGATGCTGACTGATGAAGGGCTGCAAGCAGTTCTGTTCTATCTACTGGTCTATTCGATCATGAACCTGGGCGCGTTCCTGTTCGTGGTGGCGGTCAACAACTCGCTCAAGAGCGAGCACCTGAACGATTACGCCGGCCTGGGATTCCGGACGCCGTGGGCCGCTGCGACCATGGTCGTGTTCCTGTTCTCGTTGACGGGTCTGCCGCCCACCGCCGGATTCATCGGTAAGTTCTACCTGTTCGCCGAAGTCATGCAACAGGAGTGGTACTGGCTGGCAATCGTCGGTGCGCTGAACAGCGTGGTGAGCCTTTTCTACTACATGAAGATCGTCAAGGCGATGTACTTCACTCCGGTGGAGGATAACGCACCGGTGGTGAGGGTGCCGGTGATGCATATGATCTGTCTGGCGGCGTTGGCGGTGCCGACGCTCGTGCTCGGCCTGTCTTGGGGATGGGCCAAGGCATTGGCGGATCGGGCTGTGACGGTGATGGCGGGGATGTAGGTTCCGGAAGCTCCTTTTAAAGATCCGTCTCGATTCCGACTCTCCAAAAAGAGCGCCCCTCCCGCGAACGGGAGGGGCGCATTCAGTCTTCATGCATGTCGGATCCTTCCGTCAGATAAGCGATTCCAGCGCGCTGCTGCTCAAGGCGATCGGAAAGACGTCGATCAACTCGACGACAGGGATCCGTCCGGGTGTTCACCCATTGCGACCGGTATCTCTCCGGCAGCTCTTCACGACGACGCCCGCACCAACGCATCCCGCCAAAGTCACGCAGCTGTCGACGCCGTCCGGTTCCGTTCGGACCGGCCCTTCGGTTGATTCCCCTCTTCCCGATCTTGATGTTCTCGCTTCGTGATCCTCACAGAGCAAATACCGGACGAGCCGGGTTTGACGATCGATGCGGAACGACGTGGAACGACGAAGGACAACGGCGAAGAGTTAGGATCATCAAGTGGGGTGGCCGATCGTGCAAAATGACGGTCGGGGAGTGCATTTATCCTGGCTTTGATCATGTGCTCAGCAGACTGGTAACACGGATCCCTACATAAGGATAAAGGGCATTAACCAAGAGATGATCGGAGATCAACAAATAGATCTTGACCGTTCAATATCGTCTCCGTAATGTACGAATCGGCTCGAAAAGAGCCCTCCTCGCCCAAGGTGTATCGCCCAGTAATCCACTCGCCCCATATCGCCCCCGACCATGATTCCGTGTGTTCTCGGACATGCTGAAACTCGCTCGTCAAGTTGGTTCTTCCACCCTCATGAGGGATTTGGGAAACCATCAGGAATCGCCCATGCAAAGAGAGTATCCGCGGCGCCGGTGGCGTCCACAGAGGTCGGGACTTCGACAACTCAGGAGGGGATACGGAAGTCACGGCAATTCCGTTCGTTTTCTAACTCTGTGTTTTGCAAAAGGAGACGTAACTCATGTTGCGCAAGATGACTCTGCTGTTCGTCGTCATGATGATGGTGAGTGTGGTCGCTTCTGCCCAGGTGGTGACGCTGAGTGTGGATGATTTGGGACCCTTCGAGCCCGGTGACACGATCGCTGTACCTATTCAGGTGAGTGATTTGACGGGTATGGAAATCCTCGGATTCCAGTTCTATCTTTGCTACGCCTCGACGGCTCTTGATTTTGATTCGGTTGAGTGGGGAAACGTCCTTCCTGATGGCTGGGATATTTATGCCACTTTGGACAGCCCGGGAGTGCTGAACCTGTTCGGGTTCGACAACGATGCCCCACTGGAAGGCACGGGCCTAATCGCAACGGCGTATTTTCGCGTGCGTGAAGAAGCAGATTGCGTTGATCCCTACTTGTTTTATTTCGACCAACGTCCCTGTTGCCTGCCCGTGTTCGGCAACGGCGATATTGTCTATGATGTTGTGACGAATGAGGGGAGTTTCTACGTTCCGTGCCCCTCCAGCCTGTTGTTGAAGGGATTCGTCAATACTTGGTCCTGTGGTGAAAGCCCCCTCAAGGGTATGGTGGTTGACCTGCATGACATGGGTGAGTGCTCAGACTGTGAACCCACCGAGAGTACTTGGTTGGAAAGCTATGTGACAACAGATGATGGTGAATATGAATTCAGCATTCTCTCCACCAGCAACTATTGTGTCGTTGTCAATCCTCCCTGCATCCAGGCGGATGAATTGGACTCTCCGGAGCATGCGGACATCAATAATGGGGATGCGGATGCTCTGGTCGAATTCCTGGGTGATTGGGATCATCTCCAGTACTGCGCAATCGCTCCTGGAACCTGGGGCGACGATCCGTATACGACGATGTACCCCATGATGGAGGCTGCTGATCTGACCTATGATCGCATGATCAACGTGATCGATGCCTCGGTTCTGAAACAGGTGATTTTCAAGATTTGTGGCTTTGGGAATTTCGCCGGGGAAGTGTGTTGGATTCCTGTGACAACCACTGCGCGGCAGATGTTGCTGACAGTGCCAGCTCCTGGTGAGGCTGTTCCTGATACGACCATACTTGACTTTGTCTTCCTGTTGACCGGTGACATCAACGGATCTTATGGCAGCACTGGCAGGGGAGAAACGGTCAAGTCCCTGTCGACGATCGAAGCCCCCTTCATCGGCAATGTCATCGACTCGACAATCGGTACGATCACGCTTCAGAATGCCAGTGATTTCTCCAGCAGCCAGTTCGTTCTGAATTACGATCCGTCCGAAATCATGCTGTCGGGCTTCAGCCTGTCGGACGATCTCGAAGGCTGCGATCTGGATTACATGTCGGAGCCGGGTCGTGTCATGTTCCTGATCCTGACCCCAGGCCAGGACTATTCGACTGACTCTCTCGACTTGATTCAGTTTACCGCCACGATGTTGAACGAGAATGCCGAATCGCACCTGACCATCGAACATGCGATGGTGAACGACGGGATTCCGTCTGTCCGCAATGGCCTCATCTCCACCGACTCCATCGTTGGCAACGAGGACATGACCTGGGGCAAGCTGAAAACCAACTACCGCTAGTCGCACCGCGACCAACAGCCCCTGGGGGGGGGGGGTGATCCTTCCCCCCTTTTCTATGGAACAGCCAAGGCGTGGAGACGTAGTCTGACTCACGTGTCCGATAATGTCCCTGCGAAGGAGTTCCTCATGCCCGGATGGCTCAAAAGCTGCGCGATCGGTTGCGGAGTGTTCACCGTGGTTTCGATCATGTTGATGATCGGCTGCGGCGTCTCGTTCATGAGGCCGTTCAAGGATGCCGTCGGCGTGCGCGAAGAACTCGAAGCCGAGTACGGAACCCAGGAGGATTACCGCCCGTCGATCGACGGCGTGATCGCCCCGGACAGGATCGAAGCCTTTCTTGGCGTGCGTGAGGCGTTGCGCGGGGAGTGCGAGGTGATCGGAGAAATCTTCGGTTACTTCGAGAAGATGGAGGAAATGGACGAAACATCCTCCGGGGGAGAGAAGGTGAGCATGGTTCTGGGTGCGGCCAGACATGTCTTCCAGATGCCTCGAGCGATCGGGGGTTACGCCGGAGTCCGCAACACGGCCTTGCTGGAACAGGGCATGGGTCTCGGCGAATACACCTTCATCTATGTCCTGTCCTATTATTCCATGCTCCAGAAGGACGTGATCGCCGAAGATCTGAAGATCAACGACGAGAATACCTCCGACCGCGTGCGTCGCACTCTGCGGGAGATGCTCCGCCACCAACTCGAGGACCTCCGCGCCGCCGGCAGCGATCCCGATTTCGAGATCACGCTGCGCGACGAGATCATCCGCCTCGATGAGAACGACAACGCCCTGCCCTGGCAAAATGGCCTGCCCCCTGCGACCCTGGCTTCCATCGAGCCCTTCCGGACCCGTATCGACACCCTCTGGTGCGCCCCGGCCTCTCCCTTCGCCCTCTCTATCAATCGACAAGGCAACAAGGGCTTCTCCATCACCTCCGATTAAAAAACGAGGCCCCGAACCCAGGAGGGTTCGGGGCCAGGTTTCTCCCTTTTCCCATCGCAAGCGACGGAAAAGGGCCAAGCTCGGCGCTCGAGCGCCGACACTCGATCGCTATTTCACGAGCGTCATCTTCCGGACATCCTGGAAGTCACCCGACATCAACCGCAGGTAGTACGTGCCCGAAGCCACGCGCTGTCCCTGGCCGTTGGTGCCGTCCCATGTCACGGTGTGATGCGAGGCGGTGAGGACCTCGTTCTTCAACTCGCGGACCAGACGACCCGACAGATCGTACACGGCCAAGCGGGTCATGCCCGGCTGACGAAGTTCGAAGTCGATCTTCGTCATCGGGTTGAAGGGGTTCGGGTAGTTCGCATAAAGCACGTATTTGACCGGGACCACGTCCTGATCGTCCTCGTTGGCGACTTCGTCGGTCACCACGAGCACGACCGGAACAACGATCTCGGCGTTGGCCGGGTCGTTGGTCTGGATCAAGATATAGCCCTCGTACAAACCGAAAGGAGTGTCGGTGGCATCGAAGGTCACAGTGACCTGACCGGAACCGCCAGCGGGCACGGATCCGTTCTCAGGCCATACGGCGACCCACGGGGCCGGCGGCGGGGTGAAGTTGAACTCGATGGCCAGGTCGTTGTGCAGATACGCGGCGTTGTAGACCACGGACAGGCCGTCGTCGCCACCGAGGTTCTCGAGGCCGATGGTGCAGCTGCTGCGGTCCACGACGTTGAGATACTGCGTCTTGATCGTGCCGTCGGAGTTCAGGATCACCTGGAAGGTGTTGAAGGTGCTGGTCCCGTAGTAGGGCACGCCATCCCACTGGATGATGTAGCGGCTGTTCGCCACGTCGTCGTAGGTGTAGATCTGGCCGCCGCTCGAGGGGTTCAGATCGTCCCACATCGGAGCGACGAACATGTTCGGCGTGACCGTCGAAGGAATCGGGTCGTTGCCCCAGTCGGTGCTGGTATCGACGAACGACACGAAACCGTTCGAGCAGACGTTCACGGCGCTGTAGTTCTCACCGTAGAAGTTGAACGTGAAGCTCAGCGGGTAGGTGTTGTTGTCGTCGTCGGTGAACGACCGAGGCGTGCCGACGCCGTTGATCTCGACCCAGTCGAAGGCCGGTCCGCCGACGTCGTCGCTGTCGGTCCACCAGTAGCCGAAGGTGTCCGGGCCGCCGGATCCGGTCACCGGAGAGATGCCCTCGCGGGGATCCGTCTCGGTCTTGCCGAATTCGCGATGGTCACCCAGGTAGAGGCTGGGGCCGGTGGTGTGGGCGCTGGACGAGAAGTTCAGGGCCAAGCCACCGCTGTTGTGCAGGTTGATGAACTGTTCGGAAACCATGCCGACGGCCAGGGTCTCGGCCATGCCGGTCGGATCCCAGCTCACGGACGGGTAGACCGGTTCACCGATGAAGTCCACCCAGACGGCGTCGGCGTTGGTGTCGACCGATCCGTCCTTGGTGTACGACCAGCTGAACAGGTGGGTGCCGGCGGCGACGGGGTAGGTCGCACGGGCCCAAGGCAGGAGCCCGGACCACGAGTCCATCTCCACACCGTCGATGCTGAAGCGCAGGTAGTCGTAGTTCGACTCGGTCGACACCATGTACCAGAACGAGAATTCACCCTCGGCCAGGTCCAGCTCCACCGACATGGTCGAGCTCTGGTTGTGGGTGATCACGCCGGAACGGGCGCTGTAGTCGCCTTCGTACTTCTCGACGGAGTCGATGGTCCAGGGGGCTTCGCCCGACATGAACCACGGGTAGACCGTGAAGTCGCCGGACTCGAAGTCCTCGTGGCGCAGTTCGTCGAGGAAGAAATCCTGGGTCATGTTGCCGCTCATGGTGACTTCGGCGCGGTCGCCGGCATAACCATTCATGCGGGCCTGGAAGGTGTAGGTCCCACCCATAGGCACGTCGATGGTGTAGAAGCCCAGGGCGTCGGCGTTGACGGACGGCAGGGGAGTGCCCAGTGCCGTGACCGTAGCCATATCCGCGGGCAAGCCGTCGAACAGAGTGATCTGTCCGGACAGTGTGGCCTGGGGGGCCAGGTTCAGGGTCATGTCGCCGGCCACGACGGCATCTTCGATGATAGTCACCGACTGGGAACCATTCAGGTACCCGAAGGCGCTGTAGTCGAAGTTCCAGGGGCCCTGGGGCAGCATCAGGCGGTAGAAGCCCGAGGCGTCGGTCGTGCCGAAGCGGGGCATCTCACCGGTGGCGGTCGCGCTGACGGCGGCGCCGGCGATGGGGTTGCCGCTGGAGGCGTCAGTCACGTAGCCCTCGATGGAGCCGAAGCCGCTCATGACGGCCAGGACGGCGTCGTAGGCGTTGATCAAGCCGTGTCCGTAGGTGTTTTCCTCACCGACGGGACCCAGATCGATCGCCGTGTCCATGATGATCTGCTTGATGGTGATGACGTCCAGGCCGGGGTTGGCCGAACGCATCAGAGCGACCACGCCAGCCACGTGCGGGCCGGCCATGGAGGTACCGCTCAGGTACTGATATCCGCCACCAGGCTCGGCGCTGTAGATGTCGCTGCCGGGAGCGGAGATTTCGGGCTTCATGGCGAAGGCGCCGCCGCAACCCGAGGGGCCGCGGCTCGAGAAGCTCGAGATGTCGTAGGGAGCCGTCGGCATGGTCGAGCCGACGCTGAAAGCGTTGTACTGGTCGGTGGCGCGGTCGGCGGGACTGCGAAGCGAGGTGCCGCCTGGGCCCTCGTTGCCAGCGGACCAGGTCAACACGACGCCTGCGGCTTCGCAGTTGTCGATGGCGACCCACCAGCGCGAGTCGCAGTCGAAGTAGCCGGAGAAGCCCTCGTTCACGCCCCAAGAATTCTGCACGACGTCGGGGACGTCGTCGGTGGTCCCGGGGTCGCCGTCAGGATCGGCCATGAACTGGAGCGAAGCGATGACGTCGTTGTCGAGTTCGCCGCCTGCGCCCTGGTTGATCACGTTCGAGGCGATCCACTGGGCACCAGGAGCCACGCCGATGGTGTCGTCCGGAGCCAGGCCGGTGATCGTTCCCATGACGTGGGTGCCGTGGTAATGGGTGTCGGTCGGCGTGGTCGAACCGTCGCCGATGGCGTCGAACCAGCTATGGGCCGGGTCGGCGAAATTGCCGCGCCAGCGAGCACTGAGGGCGGGATGGTTGCCGTCAACGCCGGTATCAAGGATACCCACGAGAGCGCCGGTACCGTTGATGCCCAGCTCGCTCCATACCCGGTCGGCCTGGATGGCCTGCAGACCCGGGGTGATGCCGATGCCGGCGATGTCCTTGTCCATGGCCTTGTCGCTGAGGATCGGCTGGATGAGCTCGACCACCATGTTGGCCTCGATCACGTCGACATCGTCGTGCTGCACGAGCTCGTGGACGGTGTTCACGTCGGTGGCGACCAGAACAGAGTTCACAAGCCAGTGGGCGCGCACGGCGCGCACGGTCGAGGTCTTGCCGGCCAGGACGGTCAGCAGCCCGCCTTGGGACTTGCGGGCGGTATCGATGAGGCTGCTCACGACGATGCGGTGCTGTTCGTCGTTGGACACCTTGGCGTCGTGCAACTCCCAGGTCAGGGAGCGGACATCGACCTGCTCTTTGAGAACCACGAGCACGGTGATTTCGTCCGTGCCGCGCATCGTGCGCATCTGGTCCTGCAGGCCCTGAGTCAAGGTGCCGGCTATGGCACCACTCGCCAGTATCAGCATGGCGAGAGCGATGACGAGAACTTTCTTCATGAAGTCGTCCCCCTGTTGAAATTTGGGTAAAACGTGATTGTCGGGATCAATGCTTACCAGACGTTGCAAAAAGTAGAACTACGCCGCTCCCTCCCGGACACAGGATCGGTGATGTGTTCTTTGGCGGGATCTCATTCTAGCATGATTGTCATCATCATCACAAGACACGATTCCGGGTGAAATCACCCTAATATGATGCCCAGGGATCAAAAACAAGCCTCCGAAAGGTCGTCGGAGGCTCGTTTACTGGGTTTTTACTTCACCAGCACCATGGTTTTCGTTTGCCGGAAATCACCTGATTCGAGGCGGTAAAAGTAGGTTCCGGAGGCTACACGCCGCCCGTCCCGGTCCTCTCCAGACCAGGTGACGGTGTGATGGCCGGCTTCCATAGATCCTGAAATCAGGTGTTTGATCAACCGACCCGACACGTCGTAGACATCAAGCCTGACCCGTGCGCTACCAGATGGAACCGCAAAAGCGATCTCGGTCCGAGGGTTGAACGGGTTCGGATAGGCTCCGTCGAGAGAGAAGCGAGTTGGCATGGCGTCATCCACGCCCGACACCGTCGCCACTGTCAGTTCCACCGGAACGACAACCAGGGGCTCGTCGGGGTCGTTGCTCGCGATGGTGAGACTACCTGAGTAGATGCCTTCGACAAGATTCGTGGCGTCGAGGATCACCGTCAGCGACGTCGATCCCCCAGTCGGAACGGAACCCGAGGTCGGCGTGACCGTCAGCCAGGGATCCATCGCCGGCGCCAAGCTGAACAGAAGAGCCATCCCGTTCGCAGCGAAGGCGCCGTTGTTGACCACCTGCAGGCCGACGGTGCCGCTTGCGTTCTCGATGCCGATGGTGCAGCCGCCCGGCTCGATGATCGTCTGGTACTGGCAGAGAATCGTGCCGTCCGCATTCAGAATCGCCTGGAAGTGCAGATAGTCCGTGGAGCCGTAATGAGGCACACCGCTCCACTGCACGATGAACCGGTCGTTGACCGTGTCGTCGTAAGTGAAAATGGTGCCGGCGGCTGCGGGATTCAGGTCGTCCCAGAACACGGCGATCAGGTTGTTGGGGTCGCCGATCGCGGGGATGCCTGCGTTCGAATAGGCCGTTGATGTGCTGCCGAACGACAGCCATCCGTTGGAGCACACGTTCACCGAGGTGAAGTTCAGTCCGTAGAAGGGGAACGGGAACGAGAAATCGAAGGCCTGGTTGTCGTCGTCGCCGAAGCTCCGCGCGATGCCGACGCCGCTGATGTCGGCCCAGTTGTAGGCGGGACCTCCGAAGTCGTCGCTGTCGATCCAGTGGTAGCCGAATCCGTCGGGGCCACCGCTGCCGAGGAGAGTCGAGGTCTCGTACTGGTCATCCTCGACACCCTTGGGAAGCACGATGGTTTCGTGCAGCACTGTCGACGGCAGGTTTTCAATCGTCGCAGCCGCGAAGGTCAGCAGCGCGTCGCCGAGATTGTCCAGGATGACGATGTGCTGGGACACCGCTCCGGGGTCGAGGGTTGCGGTGATTGTGGGGGGCGTCACGTCGATGTCGGGTAAGGCCGGTTCCGCGAGTGTCGGGAAGATCACGAAGTCGATCCAAGCAGCGTCCGAGCCGCTGTTCACCGAAGTGTCCTTGGTGTAGGACCAGGTCAACGTGTGAGGACCGGCGTCGATGTTGTGGACGTAGTGGGCCCAGCCGGCTTCGCCCGACCAACTGGCGATCACGCTCCCATCGACCGAGAACACAAGGAAATCGTAGCCGCTCTCGCTCGATACCTTGTACTCGAACTCCACATTGCCGGCGGCCTGCACGTCCACGTCCAAGCTCAGCGTCGAGATCTGGTTGTGGGTGATGGTTCCCGAGCGGGCCGAATGTGTTCCTTCGAACACGGTGGCCGTGTCGATGATCCAGGGGGCGTTGCCGCTCTGGATCCAGGCGAACTGGTTGAAGTTGTTGGTCTCGAAATCATCGAAAGTCAGTTGGGGCAGCACGAAGTCTTGAGTCGTGGGGCCGTCGAACACGACGGCGTGCTGGTCGCTGCCCATACCTGAGGCCTGGGCCAGGACGTCGTAGACGGCTCCGACAGGGAGCGTCAGCCCGTAATAGCCGGTGCCGTCGGTCATGGTCGGTTCAACCGGCGTGCCGAGGACGCTGACCGTGGCGCCGATCACCGGGATGGTGGAATCGTCCCGCACGTAGCCGCTCAGCAGGGCTACCGGAAGGGCGCTCAGAGTCAGATCGCCGTTGACCGACTGATCAGCGACGACAACGAAGACCAGCTGGGCGGCGTCGTAGCCGAAGGCCGAATAATCCAGTGTCCATTCTGCCTCGGGCAGCGTGAACTGGAAGGCCCCAGTGGCGTCGGTGTTGGTGGTGCGGGCCTGCTCGCCTGTGGCGCTGGCCATGACGGTGGCTCCGGAAATCGGATTGCCGCTTCCGGCGTCGGTCACGATGCCGTCGATGGTTCCGAAGCCCTGCATGACAGCGAGCACCGCATCGTAGGCGTTGATGAAGCCGTGGCCGTAGTCGTTGTCCTCACCAGCGACGCCGAGGTCGACGGCCGTGTCCATGAGGATCTGCTTGATGGTGATGACGTCGATGTTTGGGTTGGCTGCGCGCATCAGGGCCACCACACCGGCCACGTGGGGGCCGGCCATCGACGTGCCGCTGAGCAGCTGGTAGGTGCCGCCGGGCTCGGCGCTGTAGATATTGCTGCCGGGCGCGGAGATTTCGGGCTTCACGGCGAACGATCCGCCGCAACCCGAAGGCCCGCGGCTCGAGAAGCTGCTGACCGTGAAGGGGGCAGATGCGAGGGTCGAACCTACGCTGAAGGCATTGTAAGCGTCGGTCGAACGGTCGCCCGGGCTGCGGATGGTACCAGAGCTCGGGCCCTCGTTACCCGCTGACCAGGTCAGTACCACGCCGGAGGCCTCGCAGGCGTCGATGGCGGCCCACCAGCGCGAATCGCAGTCGAGGTAGCCGAAGCTCTCGTTCACGCCCCAGGAGTTCTGAACCACGTCGGGCACATCGTCGGTGGTGGCGGGATTGCCGTCGGGGTCGGTCATGAATTCGAGTGACGCGATGACCGCGTTGTCGAAGGAGGGCCCTGCTCCCATGTTGATGACGTTCGAGGCGATCCACAGGGCGCCGGGAGCCACGCCGATGGTGTCGTCGACGGCCAGACCGGTGATCGTGCCCATGACGTGGGTGCCGTGATAATGCTGATCGATGGGCGTCGCGTCGCCGAGTCCGGCGGCATCGAGCCAGCACTCCGAAGCGGGCGCGAAATTGCCGCGCCAGCGAGAGCTGAGGGAGGGATGGGCGCCGTCCACGCCGGTATCCAGAATACCGACGATCGCGCCGGCGCCGTTCACGCCGAGTTCATTCCATACCCGTCGGGCGCCGATGGAGACCACGCCAGGAGTGATGCCGACTCCTTGGCTGTTCTTGTCCAACTGCTTGTCGCTCGAAAGGGGTTCGATCAGTTCCACTCGGAGGTCGGGTTCGATCACGTCTACGTCGGGACGCTCGGCCAGGGCCTTCACCTCATCGACGGTGGCGACCACGACCACGGCGTTGATCAGCCAGTGGGGCGTGTATCCGCGCACGCTGCCGGCGGTGGTCTTGGCTCCCAGGTCGGCCAGCAGGCCGTCTTGGGAGTGCCTGGCCGTGGCCTGCAGGGCGTCGAGCACTGTCTTATGCCTGGCCTGGCGGGTCGTCTTGGCGTCGTGCAGAGCCCAGTTCAGGGATTTGACGTCGACCTGGTCCTTCATGACCACCAGGACTTTGATCTCGTCGCTGCCGACCAAGGAGCGCATTTGCGCTTCGAGTCCAGGGGACACGGTTCCGGCAGCGGCCAGGCCGGACAACATCAAGAACAATAGGGCGAATCCGAGGGCCTTCTTCATGAAATTCCTCCAGGCGAGTCAGCAGCAATTAGGGGACCGGGGCGGTGAAAGCTCGGCCGACGAAGAACAGACATGACATGATAGCATGGATTAACCCGATCAATCAAGAGCTGGGCGGGATGAACAATCAAAATAAAGGCCGGTTGAGCGATAGCTCAACCGGCCAAGCAACAAGTCGGCGGGGGTTGGAGGGAGAAGCCGACTTGTCACATCAAATATTCTGACAGAACGTTGTCAGAATCCGCAGTCTTCTGTCGCCCCGGGAAGATAACTCGTCTACCAAGACAACCACAAAAGAATTTGCAGGAAAAGAGGAATACTTGCTCTCTACCCGCCAATTCCTATCGATGATTAGTGATTCTGTTTGCCCCGGGCATACAGGAAGTAAACCAGAGGAATCACCAGCACTGTCAAGACAGTCGACATCAAGGTGCCCATCATCAGCGAAATGGCCATGCCTTGGAAGATCGGGTCGAAGACCATCACGAAAGAGCCGGTCACGACGGTTCCGGCGGTCAAGGCGATGGGCAGGAACCGGACCGCACCGGCTTCGATGCAGGCCTCCTTGAGCTCCTTACCTTCCCTGAGACCCGCTTCGATGAAGTCGATCAGCAGGACGCTGTTGCGGACCATGATGCCCGCCAGTGCAATCACCCCGATCATCGAAGTGGCTGTGAAGAAGGCACCGAACAACAGGTGTCCTGGAATGATTCCCAGGAGAGTCAACGGCACGGGAATCATCATCAGCAGGGGCACCGTGAAGTTCTGGAACATGCCCACGATCAGGAGGTAGATCAGCACCAGCACGATGGCGAAAGCCGCACCCAGGTCGCGGAAGACCTCGTAGGTGATGTGCCATTCGCCGTCCCACTTGATTGCGAATTCCTCCTCGAGGCCCGGTTGTTCACGGAAGTTCTGACTGATTTCGAGACCGCTGGGCAATTCGATGGCGGCGATGCGCTCGCGCATGTCGAGGATCGCGTAGATCGGCGACTCCAGTTCTCCGGCCACGTCGGCGGTGACGTAGACCACGGGCTTGAGATTCCTGCGGTGACGGCTGTGGGAGATGGTCGTCTCCTCGATCACTACCACGTCCGACAAGGGGATCAGGGTGCCGGTACGGGAAGCGACGTACAGGTCGCTCAGGGCCTCGACACTGGAGCGGGAGGCCATGGCCAGGCGCAGGTTGATCGGCACGGATTCGGCGGCTTCAGGCACGTGGAGCAGGCCTGCGTCGTAGCCGTTGAGAGCCACGGCGAGGGTCTGGGCGGCCTGGGCCACGCTCACGCCCCGCACGGCGGCGCGCTGCTTGTCGATGGTGAACTTCTTCTCGAGCATGGGAGCCTCGACCCACCAGTCGATGTCCACCACGCCCGGGGTTTCCTCGAAGATCTTCATGATCTGACCGGCGATGTCCACGCGGCCCTCATGGTCGGGACCGTAGACTTCACAGACGAGCGTCGCCAGGACCGGTGGTCCCGGGGGCACTTCGGCGATCTTCACCGAAGCGTCGTAACGGGAAGCGATGGTCTGGATGGGACCGCGCACCCGCTTGGCGATGTCGTGGCTCTGCTCGTCACGGTGCTCCTTGCTGACGAGGTTCACCTGCAGGTCGGCCACGTTCGGACCGCGGCGCATGAAGTAGTGCCTCACCAGTCCGTTGAAGTTCACCGGGGAGGCGTTGCCGGCGTAGACCTGATAGTCGGTCACTTCGGGAACCGTCGACAGGTAGTCGCCGATCTCGCGGGTCAGCTGAGTGGTGGTCTCGAGGGTCGTGCCCTCGGCGGTGTCCACGATCACCTGGAACTCGCTCTTGTTGTCGAAGGGCAGCATCTTGACCTGAACGGTCCGTGTAGCGAACAGCAGGGTCGACGCTCCGGTCAGAAGGGCGAGAACGAGCAGGGCGCTGACACCGAGTTTCGGGTTGTCGACCATGGGCCGCATGATCCTGTTGTAGACGCGGTAGATCGCCGTGTCGTGGAGGCGGTAACCGGTTTTTTCGGCCTCGAATTCGGGGTCGTCGGCGAAGCCTCCGGTGGCGTCGAGAATGCCCTCGTCTTTCGAGCGCAGCAGTCGCACCGCAAGCCATGGCGTGATGGTCAGCGCCACGAGCAGGGAGAAGACCATCGAAAGCGATGCCCCGATGGGCATCGGCTTCATGTACGGACCCATCAGCCCGCTGACGAAAGCCATCGGCATCATCGAGGCGATGACCGTGAGGGTCGCCATGATGGTCGGGTTCCCGACTTCCTGAATGGCCTGCAGTGCGCCGAGCATGCTCGAACGGCCGGCCATCTTGAAGTGCCGGTGGATGTTCTCGACGATGATGATCGTGGCGTCGATCACGATACCGGTGACCAGGATCAGCGCGAAGAGCGTGACCCGATTCAGCGTATACCCGAACATGTAGTAGATGAAGAGGGTGAGGCTGAACGTCGTCGGGATCGAGAGGAAGATGATCGTGGCCCCGCGCCAGCCCATCGCCAGGAAGATCACGACGACCGCGAGGAAGATCGCGAGCCCGAGGTTCTGGATCAGGCCCTTGGCCTTGTCGCTCGCGGTGGCGCCGTAGTCGCGCGTCACCGTGATGTTCACGTCCGCGGGCAGCAGGCGGCCCCTCAGGTCCTCGACCTTGGCCTTGATGGCTTCGGTGACGCGGGTCGCGTCGGCGCCCTTGCGCTTGGCGATCGAGACGGTGACCGCCGGGTACTCGCTGCCGCGCTCGAATCGCTCGACATCGATGCCGTTGCGTGCGCCGGCCGGCCCGACGCCCAGGAACGTGTACGTGTCAGGATCGTCAGGGCCGTCCACGACCGCGGCCACGTCGCCCAGTAGGACGGGACGTTCCATGAACGCGCCCACGACCAGCGAGGCCACGTCATCGGCCGTGCGCATGAACTGACCCGCCTCCACGGCGATCTGTTCGTTGCCCTGGGCGTAGGTGCCTGCGGGTAACGCCAGGTTGGCCATCTCCAGGGCGGGCAGGATCGAGAGCATGGTCACATTGAAGGCGGCCATGCGCTGGGGATCCGGCTCGATGCTCAGAGTCCGTGGCCTGCCGCCGATGATCTCGATGCTCGAGACATCGGCGATGTTCTGGACTTCATTCTTGATTTCACCGGCGATCTGCCGCAACTGGTAACCGTCGTAGGCGTCGCTCCACAGGGTCAGGCCCAGCACCGGCACATCGTCGATGGAACGCACCTTCACCAGGGGCTTCATCGTGCCCTGGGGCATGCGGTCGATGTTCGTGGAGATCTTGTTGTACAGGCGGACGGTGGCGTCCTCCATGTTCGTGCCCACCAGGTAGCGAGCGGTGACCATGGAGAAGCTGTGGAACGAGGCGGAGTAGACGTACTCCATGTCCTCGATCTCCCACAGGATCTGCTCGAGCGGGCGCGTGACGAGGTTTTCGATTTCGTCGGGTTCGGCACCGGGATGCATGACCATCACGTCGATCATCGGCACGATGATCTGGGGCTCCTCCTCGCGAGGGGTCAGCGAGAGGGCGAAGGCTCCGAGAAGGACCGTCGCGATAATCAGCAAAGGAGTCAGCTTGGAGTCGATGAAGACCTGAGCCAGCTTCGTGGCGAATCCGTACTCACCTGCCTGGTTCGCCATGTCAGTTCACCACCCTGTCGCCCTCGGCTAGCGGCTTGGCGCTGGACAGGATGATGGTTTCGGTGCCGGAGAGGCCGGTCAGGACCTCGACCATGTCGCCGACTGGTTTGCCCAGGCGCACCCAACGCAACTGCGCGACGTTCTCGGGGCCGACGATCCATAGCCCGGTCAGCTGGCCGCGTTCGAGGATCGCCTCGATGGGGACGACCACGCCTCGGCGCGTACCGACGCGCACGTCGACCTTGGCGAACATGCCCGAGCGCAGGCGACCGTCATTGGGCACAGGCATCTCGATGTCGTAGGTCCGCGAACCGGGGTTCGCGGAAGGTATCAGGCGGGTGATCTCGACCTGGAAGGTAGCGCTGTCGAGACTGGGCACGTGGGCCGTGACCATGTCGCCCTCCGAAACGGCGTTGATGTCCTTTTCGCCCAGACGAGCGACGATCTTCATGCGGTCCATGGAGTCCACGTCCATCAGGGGGTTCCCGGGAGAGGCCATGTCGCCGACATCCACCATGCGGCGCGTGACCACGCCGTTCATGGGGGAGCAGATTTCCAGGTAGCTCATGTGGACGTCGAGTTCCGATCGAGCTGCCTTGGCCTGGGCCAGCCCGGCGCGGGCGCGTTCGAGTCCGGTCTCGACGTCGTCAAGCTGGGACTTCGACACGGCCTTGACCTCGTGGAGGTTGCGGAAGCGGGACGCCATTGTCTCGGCGTTGGCCACAACGGCTTCGGCTTCACGGATGCCGGCGTTGACCTGTTCGCGTTTAGCTTTCATGTCAGCATCGTCGATCGTCAGTAGCTTCTGGCCTTGGAGCACGACGTCGCCTTCGGTCACGTGGAGTTCCGTGACCCAGCCCATCATACGTGTGCTGACCTGCACGCGAACCTCCGGTTCGACACTGCCGACGGCGCTCACGAGCACCGGGAGATCGAGACTCTGGACGCTGGCCGTGGTGCAGCTGATGTCTTCGCCCACCGGGCGGACTTCGGGCACCTTCTCGTCGCAGCCGCTCAGCAGCGCCGTGAGCATCAGCACCGCGGCCAGAGCCGTGATGTTCCTGGACGTTGTCATGGAATCGTTTCTCCAGATAGTCGTCATGACGATCACTCCGTTTCCGGCAGGCCGATGCGGCCGCCGGCGAATTCGAACTGGGCTCGGCCCACGCGGTAGTCGTGGCGGGCCTGGACGAGATTGCCCTCGGCCATGGTCGCGGCAGCCTGGACATCCAGGAGGTCGACCATCGACGCGAGACCTTCACGATGCATGCTGGTGACGATGCGCAGGCCCTCGCGGGCGGATGCGACTCCGTCTTCGGCCACTTGCAGTTTGCGCAGGGTGGCGTCGAGCTGGAACCCTGCCTGGGTCGCTTCGACACGGGCCTGGCGGGTGTGGAAATCGTGCATGTATTCGGCAGCACGGCTCTGGGCGCGGGCCTTCTTCAGGCCGCTGATGTTCTCGAGGCCCGAGAAGACGTCCCAGGTGGCGTAGACTCCGAAGGTCCAGGCGTCGGCCTCGTTGCCGAAGAGGTCGTCCCGATGATACCAGTTCTTCTCGGCCTGGAGATTCACGTGGGGGATCAGGGCGCCGCCCGCGACCCTGGTCATGTGCGACGCGGCGCGGGCCTGTTCCTCGCTGGCAGCCAGATCGCTCCGAAGGTTTTCGTCGAAGATCATCGTAGGAAGAACCGGATCGAATTGAAGGGAGCCGGCTTCATCGGGCGCGATGGCTAGATCGGTCTGCTGGGCCGTCAGCAACTTGATGTACTCGCCCGCGGTGCGAACCATGTTGGCGACTTCGATGTGCCGCTGGTGCAGGGCGTCGCGATGAACTCTGGCCTGGAGCAGGTCGGCTTCGGTCACGATCTCGTTTTCCACCATAGCCCGGGCCTGGGCGACGTGCGCGTCGGCCGATTTCATGGCCTGACTCATCACCCGGTAATACTCCAGCGCCAGAACGAGCCCTTCGTAGGCCTGGACGGCGTGCAGACGGACGGTCTGTTCGGCGCGGAGGTGCTGGTTGTCGGCCGAGCGGGCCATGGCGTCGGCCGCCTTCTTGCCGTAGAGCGCCATGCCGCCGTTGAAGACCGGCTGCTGGAGCCTGACCTGCATGATGTTGTTTTCGCTGAGGCCGGGATAGTTCAGGGCGTCGCCAAACGGATCAGGCGCCGGCATGCCTTCGATCGGAGGCGCCGAAAAATCCGACTGGGTCGCCCTCCTCTGGTTCAACTTGAATCCGAACGCATACAGGGGATCGGTCGAGCGGATCTGGTAGGCGCCGAGTGAAAGACGTGGCAGGAAACCACGCCAGGCGCCCAAGGCGTCGGCACCGGCGGCATCGGCCATGGCTCCCGAGGCCATCAGCATCTCGTTGTTGGCCAGTGAGACCCTCACGACATCTTCTCGTGTAACCAGAAGGGTGTCGTTCCTCACCGTGCCGATTTCCGTGAGGGATATCGCGGTCGTCTCGGCGGCGGCGATGCCGGCAACCGAGGCGACCAGAGCGATTGACCAGACCAGGGTCCGGACCATCGATCTGTCATGGGGCATGTCGATTTCCTTTCGGTCGTGACGACGGCTAGCTGCAGCTTCCGATTTTGGATTCGGGAACGCCGGCCTTTTTCAGCATGCTGATCATTGGACACCAGTCCGTGAAACCCGACTGTAGGAGGTTCAAGCCGACGAAAGCCGTGAACCAGAGCCAGTTGGGACTAACGTAGTGGGCGAGAGCCAAGCTCAGCAGGACGAAGAACCCGGCCGCGATTCGAAGGATTCGGTGTAGGGTCATGATGGTGCCGCTTTCTGTTGAGGGCCTGACGACCAGCCTGTTAAGTGTCTTCGAATATAAATATATCAATGGATCGCTGCTGTCAAGGGTTTGCCGAGGATCTTATCTGGATCTATCGTGGAGTTCCACTCGAACCCGGAGAGATGCAGTGATTTCGAATTCGTCCCCGAAGATACTCATGCTGGTCAGCCCACGCGGTTTTTGCGCGGGAGTCGATCGGGCCATCGCCATTGTGGACCGTATGCTCGAGCTTGTCGACGGCCCCCTGTATGTGCGCAAGGAAATCGTGCACAACAAGGCCGTTGTGGACGACTTCGCCTCGCGCGGTGTCGTGTTCGTCGATGAACTTGTCGAGGTGCCGGTCGGCGGCACGGTTGTCTTCAGTGCCCATGGCGTTTCCCCGGAGGTCAGGAACGAGGCGATCGCCCGCTCACTGAGGGTTGTCGATGCCACTTGCCCACTGGTGACCAAGGTCCATCGCCAAGTGTCGAACAATGCGGCATTGGGCAAGCACATCGTGCTGATCGGACACGACGGCCACGACGAGGTCGAGGGCACCATGGGCGAAGCGCCGGATAACATCACCCTGGTAACCTCCGAAGCCGACGTTTCGACTCTCCGGATCCCCGAGGGCAGAGATGTCTTCTACGTCACCCAGACCACGCTGAGCATCGACGAAACCCAGGGTATCGTGGCGGAACTCAAGCAGCGCATTCCCAGCTTGGAGGGTCCGGCCAAGAGCGACATCTGTTACGCGACTCAGAACCGCCAGGAAGGCGTGAAGTTTCTGTTGGACCAGGGGATCGACCATCTGCTGGTGGTCGGATCGTCCAACAGCAGCAACTCCCGGCGCCTGTGCGAGGTCGCCGAACGCGCGGGCGTGAGCGCCAGCCTGGTCAGCGGTGTTGAGGATTTGCAGGAGATCAAGCTTTGCCAAAAAGCCACCGTCGGATTGACAGCGGGGGCATCGGCTCCAGAACATCTCGTCCAGGATATCATCGAACAACTTCGATCCGATCACTGGGAGATTGTGGAACATGTTGTCATGGAAGAAGATATAAAGTTCGAGCTTCCACCCGAAGTGCGCGGTTCTCCGTCCGCCTAGCCATTTGACCCCGTAGTTGCGCAGTATGTTGACTTTGACAGGCTTCCACCCTCGGTCTAAGTTGAACCGGTTGAGGATGGATTTCCTTCACACGGACACCCGAGATCAGTGAGGTCAACCGTGGACAAGAAGCTCTACGAATTGCAGGCGGAACTCTGCAAGACGTTGTCGAACCCCAAGCGACTTGAAATTCTCGATATCCTGAAAGAAGAAGTCGAGATCTGCGTGAATGAGCTGGCTGAACGTCTCGAAATCCCCAAGGCCAACACCTCTCAGCATCTTGCGGTTCTGCGCCAGGCCGGCGTGGTGAACACCCGCAAGGATGGCATCAACGTCTACTACAGTCTGCGCTCCCAGAAGATCACCGAGGCCTGCTACCTGACCCGGGACATCCTGCTCGAACGCCTCGAAGATCAGGCCGGATTGTCGGAGCTGATTCGAAAGCAGGACTGACAAGGCGGTTGCCTTCGATTTCGACGACCCGGAGCCTCCATGGCTGCGGGTCGTTTGCATTTCGGGCGTTCGTAGTCTAGCCTGATCGCGCCACGTGGAACAATGCCACCCCGAAAGGACACAACGTGACCTCGACCCTGATACTCGCTCTGTTGGCCGGATTGATCCTCGGCGGTGGAATCGGATTTCTGTTGAGTCGGATTGCCGGAGAACGCCGTCTGGGTGCTGTCAGGACCGATCTCGTTCGGGCGACGGCCGAACTCGAAGCCGAGCGGATGCTGGCCGCCAGGAAGACAGAGATCGCGGAGCAGGCGGATCAAAATGTCCGAGAAGCCTTCAAGGCACTCGCTTCGGACGCCCTCAGGTCCAACAGCGAATCATTCATGGAATTGGCGGCCATGTCGTTCTCCAAGCACCAAGCCGAAGCCAAGGGCGAGCTCGCCAAGCGGGAGCAGGCGGTCGAGAATCTCGTCAAGCCGATCGGTCGCTCCCTCGACCAGCTCCGTGAACACGTCTCCAACGTCGAGAAAGAGCGCCGTGAAAGCACCGGAGGTCTGAATCAGCTGCTGACGGATCTGCGCGAAGACCAGGCCCGCCTCCAGGGTGAAACCCACAACCTGGTCAACGCCCTGCGCAAACCCAGTGTGCGGGGCCAGTGGGGCGAGATGACACTGAAGCGCATCGCTGAACTGGCCGGGCTCTCTCAGTACTGCGATTTCGCGTTGCAGGCCCACGTCACCGTCGACGAGCAGGGATACAGGCCCGACATGGTGGTCACACTGCCGGGTGGTCAGCATCTGGTGGTTGATGCCAAGACACCCCTCGACGCCTATCTCGACGCCCTCGGAACCGATTCCGAAACCGAAGCGGCAACGCACCTGCAGCGCCACGCCCGCCATGTGCGCGACCACGTCAATGTGCTGGGCCAGAAATCCTACTGGGAGCATTTCGAGAACACGCCAGAGTTCGTGGTGATGTTCCTGCGCAACGAAGCCTTCCTCTATTCGGCCCTGGAAATCGATCCAGCCCTGATCGAGTACGCCGCCGAGAAGAAGGTCATCATCGCCACGCCGACCACGCTGATCGCTATTCTCAAGAGTGTCGCCTACGGCTGGCGTCAGGAGCAACTCGCGGAGAACGCCCGATTGATCAGCCAGCGAGGGGCGGAACTCTACCGCAGGATCTCGGCTTTCGTGGGGCATCTCGAAAAGGTCGGCAAGGGTCTGCGTGGGGCCAGCGACGCCTACAACAAGGCCGTCGGTTCCCTTGAGCGTTCAGTTCTGCCGGAGGCCCGGCGTTTTCCAGAGTTGGGCGTGATGGTCAAGGGTGAACTGGGAGTCATGGTGCCGGTGGAAGAGACGGTTCGCGGCGTGAATGTCGCCGAATTGACATCGGGGGACGACGAGCCTTCCTGAACACCAAGACGACGCCCCTTGTGGAGCGTCGTCCCTGGACTGTCGCAACATTTCGGAATCAGCAAATGATCTGCAGGATATCCAGGGCCGCCTCGGTCTCTGCGGCGATGTCTTGGTGGTATGTCTCGAGATCCTCGTGGGTGATGCCCAGCTCCTTCAGAGCCGACGGATCGCATTCCGATGCCGGCTGACTGGCCGGAGAGCCCATGCCGAGATCGTAGGCCACGTGGTTGCACACGCTGATCAGGGCCACCATGTCGGGATACGACGCACTCGAGCTGAGCGAGTGGTGGAACTGGACGGCCTCGATGAGGTTGGGAGGGAAGTTCCAGCTGCGCAGGACGGCCTTGGCCATGGTGCAGTGGTTCACGCCGAGCAAGGCGTCTTCGGCCGCGCTCCAAGTGGTGTTGTTCTCGATGGCGTAGCGGCTCACCTCGGAGAAGTCCTCGGGGAAGTACTTCTTCATGATGATCTTGCCGACGTCGTGGAGCAGGCCGCAGATGAAGGTCTCCTCCTGCTGCTTGATGCCCACTTTCAGGCCCAGCACCTTGGCGGCGCTGGCCGTGCACAGGGAATGCTTCCAGAAATCCTCGACAGGGAACATGTCGTCGTCCGCCGTGCCGGAGACGTAATCGAAAACGCTGATCGCCAGGGCCGCATTGCGAACCGTGCGGAATCCCAGGATGACCATGGCCCGGCTGATCGTGGTGATCTCCTTCTTGTAGCCGTAGAAGGCGGAGTTCACCAGCTTGAGGACCTTGGCGGCGAGGGACTGATCCTTCGACACGATGTCAGCCAACTGGGGTACTGAGACGTTCGGGTTGCTCATCTTGCTGAAGAGCTGCTGGTAGACGATCGGGAGCGTGGGGATCTCCTTCACCACCAACTTCAGGTCTCGCGGGTGAATATTCTTCAGCGATAGGGATGTGTTCGTCGACACGGGCGGTCCTCCTCTGAACCTGAATACGATCGGAGCTGCGGTGCGACCCTGTCCGTGATCAGCCGCCTGCGGAATGCATCGGGTCGACCCATTCCACGGTGGCTTCATCGTCATCAGCAGGGAGGGCTTGAGGAGAATCCGTGAATTATTCGAATGATAGCCGGGGGCCGCCGGGGGAGAAGGGAACGACCGATCCGACGATAACGGAAAAAAGGGCACCCGACGCGATGGCGATAGCGAGGAATTCGGCTGCTCTGTCGCCTGGAACAGCGACGAGCAGGCCGCCGCTGGTCTGGGGGTCGTGCAGGAGTCCCTGGGTGGCCTCGTCGGCATTTCCGAAGTCGATATGCTTTTCGGTAAACCGGGCGTTGGCGTCGGTTCCACCGCATGTGAAACCTTCGCCGCAGAGGGTGATGGCGTCGGGCAGCAGAGGCAGATTCCGAAGCCGGAAAGAAAGCCGAACATGGCTGCCGATGGCCATTTCGAGGGCGTGGCCGGTGAGTCCGAATCCCGTCACGTCGGTGCAGGCGTGAGCGCCGGCGGCAGCCAGGGCGGGACCGCTGCTGTTGAGGCTCATCATGGATTCGATCAGGGCCCTGGCCTGGACGGAGTCGTCACCCAGGCGTCCCTTCTTCAAGGCGGCGGCCAAGGCGCCGGTCCCGAGGGGCTTGGTCAGGATCAGGACATCGCCGGGACGCGCCGTGCAGTTGCGCATCAGGTGGGCGGGATCCACCAGTCCGGTCACAGCGAGCCCGAATTTCACCTCGGAATCGCGAACGGTGTGACCGCCGGCCAGGGCGGTGCCCGACGCTCGGCAGATGTCGGCGGCGCCGCGCAGGATCTCGCCGATGATCTCGGAAGGCACCTCGTCTTCGGGGTAGCCGCAAAGATTGAGCGCCATGATCGGTCGGCCGCCCATGGCGTAGACGTCGCTCAGGGAGTTGGCGGCGGCCACGGCACCGAAGGTGCGGGCGTCGTCCACGACCGGCGTGATGAAGTCGACGGTCGACACGATGGCCGGACCGTTCGGCTGGGCGTAGACGGCGGCATCGTCCGAGGTCTCCCAGCCGACCAGGAGCTCGGGACCGCGGGTTTCGGGCAACGTCTTCAGGATGGAGTCCAGACCCGCTGGACTGAGCTTGGCCGCTCAGCCAGCGCTCTTGGCGAAGCGGGTCAGGAAGAATTTTTCTCCGGGCTGCATGACGTCACCTCCTCCGGACAGGCTAGAAGTTGAACGCGTCCATGAATTGGAAGACGGTGCGGTCGTCGTCGGTGCGGGCGACCTCGAAACGGAACTGATGGGCGGACACGTTGAAGTGGGCGCCGAGACCGTAATCGTCTCGAACCGCGATATCCTGATCATGGTAGGCGTTGCCGCCGCGGTCATAGAAGGCGTGCAGGCCGATCCCGATGACCCGACCGTCGGCCGAGATGGGCATCAGGAACAGGGGCCAGCGATACTCCAGGCTCAGGAGCCAACCCTCTTCGCCCTCGAAGGCGGCGTAATGATGTCCGCGAAGGTTCTCCGGTCCGCCCCAGAAGAGCAGGTCCTCCGGCGGTGCGTGGCCGTCGACGCTGCGGCTCCATCCGTGGATGGCCATGACGTGTTTCCAGGGCAGGGACAGGTACTCCCGCAGGTCGACAGTGACCGAACCGTAGGAAGGGAAGTCGTCGCTTTCATGGCGGGCCAGCGTGACGCGATGATGTCGGCCGCGGGTCGGATACCAGGCCAGATCGCGCGAGTCGAGTCCGGCTGTGGCCTCGAAGGTCCAGCGATCGCGTGTCTCGGCAGCCCAGTTGACCGGCGCCAGGAATTCACCCTCCTGCCTGAACGAGGAACGTGTGGCTCCGATGCGGACGAAGGCCGGGGGCGCCAGGTCCCAGCGAAGCCAGGTGCCGGCGCGCCAGGCGCGATGGTCGAAGTCGCGATGCACGAATTCTGCGTCTTCCCAACCTGCATCCAGACCCAGCCGCAGACCCCTCACACCGAGGAACCAGGGGTGATCCCACGTCAGTTCATAACGGTGGGGACGATGCCAGATCCCAGTGAAAGACAGGGTCTCGCCGCGGCCGCCGAGGTTGACGTCGTAGACCCTGGCTCCGAGCAGGATGTCCCAACGCTTGTCGAAGTCGATGATCGGATAATAGCGAAAGGTACGATCCTCTTCGACCAGGATGGTCACCGCGACGGCATCCGCTTCCTCGTCCTCGAGTGAAACGACGACGAAGGCGAACCATCCCAGGTCTTCGAGATGTTCCCAGGTGTCATCCACCGCGTCGAAGTCGAACGGGTCGCCCGTCCGGAAGAGCGTCTCTTTCAGGATCAGATCGGTGCTCGTGGACGTGTTGCCCTCGACGGTGATGGGCCCGAAAACCTGATCGGAAAAGTCCATGGGCGCGGCCACTGCCATGGTGGAGATCGTGAGTCCGAGCAGGAGGGTCATCATCCGTAACGGCACGTGTCGACTCCTGGGATTGGTCATGAGAGAGAAACCCCGATGGACGGGGTTCGGTCAGGACAATCTAGCACGTGGTTTCACCGACCGGCAAGACGACGGTTTGCCTTGCCGTTCAGGTTCAGGCGTCGTCCTCATACTCGAAAGCGATCCTGGTGTCGGGAGATCGGCCGAATTCGGATTCCCATCCCAGGCCCATCAGGCTGTTTCGTTCCTCGGCAAGGAGCAGAAAGGCTTCGAAGCAGGCGGCGAGGTTGCATGAGGCTGTCTCGAAACCTGCGCACTCGGAAACGAACATGGCGTTGGCCGATTGCCACATGCTTTCGATCAGGATCAGCAGCTCGCCATCGATGGTCTGGAGTTCCTTGATCGCGTCGTCGAGATCGCCGCCGATCCTGATGACGCCGGTCCGGTTCAGGAGCTTCATGATGGTCGTGATGTCTTCGGCCAGCAGTTCGATGAGTTCGTGCTGACGATTCGTCAGGAGGTGCGGTCTGGCGTCGGCACCATCGAGCAGTCGCTGGCCCAGATCCTGGAGCCGATGGCCGATGGCGAGACGAAAGCTGGCCTCGTCGTGGTTCGCACAGGTGCGCCGATGATAGCCGAAGTAGTGCGGGAGCGAGTTGTACAGCTCCAGCATCCAGGCTTGGGTGATTGTCGCAGCTGCGGCCATGGCGCCATCCTTGGCTCGGAGTTCGCAGGTCGCCGGCTGGCGGTGCCGGGCCGATCCTCGCATCCGGCTTCAGCAATCGGTGTTCCGATGCGAAGAGGCGGACGTGGTTAGCGACAGCCGTCCTAACTGGCGTCATGGAAGGATGTTATGAGGTCGACCTGGATGGGCAGCTCTGGCGGGAATAACGGGAGTCGGGCAATTCGTCACGGCGGACCGGGAACGACGTTGCAGCTTGCAGTGCTTTGAGAAAACTTAGGGAACCACGAGAAACCAGGGGGGACGATTCGTCAGGATTCGATCACGGGGTTGGTCAGGGTGCCGATGCCCTCGATGACGACTTCGATCGTATCGCCTGGACGCAGGAAGCAGGGCGGGTCCCGGAAGACGCCGACCCCCGCCGGTGTGCCGGTCGAAAGGATGTCGCCCGGAAGCAGGGTCATGTGTCTGCTGATGTGGGCAATCAGTTCATCGATAGGGAAGATGAGCTGGTCGGTGTTGCTCTGCTGAAAAACCACGTCGTTGATCAGGCCGGTGATCTCGAGACCGTGGGCCAGAGGCGGGAGTTCGTCCGGAGTGACGATCCAGGGGCCGCAGGGGCCGCCGGTGTCGATGCTCTTGCCGCGGAAATACTGCCGGTCCGAGTATTGAGCTTCTCGGTTGGAGACATCGTTGAAACAGGTGTACCCGGCAATGTACTCGGAGGCTCGCTCGCGGGGGATGCGACGCCCGGATCTGCCGATCACGACGGCCAATTCGGCCTCGGCATCAACCTCGATCAGATCCTCGTCGAGAATCACGGGGCCAAGATGAGCCTGCAGGCATGTCGAGGCTTTGCTGAAAAACATGGGCCTCGGCGGCGGTGTTATTTTCTGTTCTTCTGCGTGGTCGCGGTAATTCAGGCCGACGGCCATGATCTTCGAAGGGGCTAGGATCGGCGGCAAGAGGGGATATTTGCCGTGAGAAAACATGGGCACGCCGTCGATCACGCTGGTCGATGAGTGGAGAAACCCTTCGGCCAGTTCGGCGATCTCATCCATGCGGCCGAATAACTCGGGCCATGACCGGGGCAGGTCCGGGTCGGCGGCGATAAGATCGAGGCAGACCCTGTCGGAGAGGACGAGCCCGGGCCGTGGCCCGTCATCGTGTCGAAACATGATCAATTTCATAGTGGTGAAATGATAGGACAAGGCCGGGATGAAGTCCCGGCCTTTTTCCCGGCAGCGGTCGCTCAGGAAGCCGGATTATCTGATCTCGATTCGACGGGTGACTGCCTGCTCGCTCTTGGGCAGCACCACGGTCAAGACACCGTCGGTCAATGTGGCCGCGATCGTCTCCCTGTTCACGCGGCGGCCGAGCTCGAAGCTGCGCTTCAGGCGCAGGTTGTTGTTCCGTTCCCGACGCAGGGGACGGAAGGTGTCATCGATCGACTCTTTGCGTTCGGCTTGGATGGTCAAGGTCTCACCGTCGATTTCGATGGAGAGGTCGTTGCGTTCGATGCCGGGCAGATCCATCCGCAGGTGGAACTCCTGTTCGCCTTCGAAGATGTCGGTTCTCGGAGAGAGGGCAGCGGCATTCTGTGGCTGGCGGACAGAGCATGCAGTCGGAGCGAACACGCTTTCGAACAGGTTGCTCAGGGGGATCATTTGGGTGGTCATGGTGGGCCTCCATTGCTGGCTTGAATTCAGGCCGCCGGAGCGGCTCGTGGTGGCTTCGTGTTGCCAGCCCTCTTCCAAGCTCCGTGCCAGATGGGGAACCCGGCCCGTGAATCGCGAAAACCGATGGAATATCTTGAAGATACGGCTTAAGCTGCCCAGCGAACGTGCTGCGAGCCGAGTCGGATGCCGGCTCGGCTGTCATGACAAAGTGACGGACATCCACTTTTGACCTCAGGTGTGTCATGCCATTGTGTCGTCTGATTTTGCTGGGGCTCGTGCTTGGTTTCTTCGGCTCCGCCGTTTCTTCCCAAGCGGTCGAGCCGTTGCGGTTCGGTGAGACACGAATCAGGATCGTGGACATCTATGGTGAGGACGAGCTCAAAGAATCTGCTGGATTGGTGAATCTCGCCCATCGAACCATGAACACCCTGCACTCCGGTACCCGCCACCGCATCATCTCCAACGAGCTGCTGTTCCGAACCGGCGATCCGTTCGAAACGGACCTTCTCGCCGAAACCGAGCGCAATCTCCGGAGCCTCGGATTTCTGAACCACGTCACCATCACGCCCCTCGACACCCTGGCCGACGGCACGGTACCGATCGAAGTCAGTGTTCAGGAAACCTGGACCCTCAGCACCCAATTCTCGTACTCCCGCTCCTCGAGCTCGGACCGCTGGACGGCTCTGATATCCGATAACAATTTTCTCGGGTACGGTGTGCATCTGGAAGCGGGGTTGGGTCAGGACGAAGACCGGGACTGGCGCTCCCTCTACTTCCAGAATCGGCGTGTGATGGGAACAGGGTGGCTCGTGCGAGCCAGAACGACGGATCTCAGCGACGGCCACACCCACGAAGTCGGTCTTGAACATCCCTTCTACGCCTTGGACGACCCCTGGGGCGTGACGGCGCTGGGCTGGGATCTGAGCTTCCGTCCCCGCTACTACCTTTCGCCTTTCGCCCTCGATCAGACGACGAACGGGAATGATCGCCTGTACATGACCCCGACGTTGCGTCGAGAGGGCCTTTTCGCCCAAGCCCTGTATCGTGCCTCTCCTCGAAACCGGGGGCGGATCTGGCGGGTCGGTGCCGGACTGTGGACCGAGATGCTGAATTATGGGCTGCCGGATCAGGTGGCACTTTCCGACGACCGGATCATCTCGAGGGATGAAGCCCAATCTGCTGCCGGCGAGCCCTTTCACCGGGAATCCGGACGACTGGTCCAGCCGTACCTGAGGATCGAATCCCAGGGCCGGACTTGGGCCACGGACCGATTCGTGCTGCGCTACGGAGCCGACGAGGATATTTCACTCGAGCCTTCGTTCTTCCTGAAGATGGGCCCAGCGCTCACGGTGTTGGGTTCCGACCGCGAACGGTGGCTCTACGAAGCGGGTCTGCTTGACTGGTCTCGGTTGGGTCCCGGTTGGCTGATGACTTGGGTCGAGGCCCGAGGGTCTTTTTCGACACCCGACAAGGCGTGGCGTCACGGCGGGCTGACCCTCGGGTGGTTCTCCCATCTGCTCGGCGGCATGAGCAGGATCATCTTCGAGACCGCCGCAGCCGATGATCCGCCGGGAACCGAAGCCCTCTCCCTCGGGTTGACGCGCGGCTTGCGGACGTTGGAATATGACGGCATGGTCGGAGATCGATTAGTCCGCTGGAACGTGGAGCAGGCAGTCCTCTATCCGGATGAAATCATGGGTTTCTGGCGCGCCGGTCTCGCGGCGTTCTACGCCGGAGGAGCCGCCTGGTGGGATGGTGGGAGCCGGGGTCTCGACGACGCCAGGCACGAGCTCGGTTTCGGTCTCCGGTTCGGCCCGACGCGTTCGGCCAGGACCGAGATCGGCCGCCTGGATCTGGCCTGGCCCCTGGACGGGTCGAGCGGTCCCACGCTGACCGCCAAGACAGGAGGCTTCTTCTGATGACGCCGAACGGAGTTCCACGCCCATGAAGGCATCGAGTTTCGTGGTCAAGAACACCGCCCTGCTCACGATCGGGCTGTTTTCAGGCCGTATCCTCGGTTTCTTCATCTTCCGACGTCTGACCGGACTCGAGGGTCCGGCCGGAACAGGGATCTGGGCTACATCCGCCGACATCACCAGCATCTTCATCGTGATCGCCAACTTCGGTCTCGGCGCTCTGATCACCCGCGAGATCGTCAAGTCGCGGGAGCGCACCGCGGGCATCTTCTGGGCTGCGGTGCGCATTCGCCTGATTCTCGGTACGGCGGCGTACGCGGTCGTGCTGGCCTACGTCCACTTGACCGGCTTCGCGCCGCTGGTGCGTGAAGCGATCCTTGTGATGGCTCTCGGCATCTTCATCGAAGCCGTCTCAATGGCCTGCGACTCTGTGCTGCAGGCGCACGAGAAGTTCCAGCATCAGACCATGAGCCAGATCGTCAGTGCCGTGGTCTATTTCGTCCTGGCCTGGCTGTGGCTGGACCAGGGCTACGGTGTGATGGGTGTGCTGTGGGCCAACGTGGCGAGCCGTGCGGCGCGACTGGCGATCATCGTGCCTCTCATGCTGAAATCGACGGGTCCGTGGCGCCGCGGCGCCGAACCGGTCAGCATGGGCTGGCTGATGCGCATGGCCTTCCCCATGTTTCTGGCCACGACCTTCGGCATCATCGCTTTTAAGATCGACACGGTGATGATCATGGAGATGCTGGGCGAGTCGGCGGCGGGCATCTATGGAGCCGGTCACCGCCCGATGGACCTGCTGATGATGCTGCCGTACATCTTCGCCACGGCGTTGTTTCCATCACTGCAACGTTATCGTGAAACAGGCTCCCAGCCCCTCGAGGATATGGCGCGCATGGCTTCGCGGGCCTCGCGTTCGATCCATCTGGTCATTTTGCCGGCGGCCGTGTTCTGCGCCTTGGGCGCCGTCCCGCTGATGCGTCTGCTGGCGGACCGTCCCGAGTTCGCGCCGGCAGCGGACGTCTTTCGAATCATCGTGCTCGGCGTGGTCCTCAACGCGGCCAACACCATCGACAACCGCGTGCTGATGGCCATGGGGCGGGAAAAGGTATTTCTGAAGCTGGCGATCGTCGTCATGGCCACCAACATCAGTCTGAATCTGGTGCTGATTCCCCTGTGGACCTGGTATGGAGCCGCTGTGGCGACTTTGATCAGTCAGATCGTCAGTCGTTTCCTCCATATACATTATGTTCGCTCGACAGGGTTGCGAATCCCGGTGCTGCGAGGGCATCTCGGCGGAACCGTCGCCTTGTTGATCGCCTGGATCGCGTCGTCGTCGCTGCTCCAGAGGATCGCTCCAGATTGGGGCGTCGGCTGGACGCATCTTCCCGAGCACCACTGGCCCGCGTTTCTGGCGACCTGCCTGGTGACATCCGTTTTCTACGCCGGTGCTATCCTGATCCTGCGGGTGATCTCAGCCGAAGACCTGCGGGTGATCCGTGACCTGCGACGATCCTAGAAACAGCGTCGGCTCCTCCGCGGTTCGCCCTGGAGTGGAAGCGGTCTGCCGCTGGGCGTCACCGCGTTTTCAGTTGGTGCGAACCGTGGCGGCCTGGGGTAGCAGAACGACGAACGTCGCTCCAGGGGCGTCTCGATGTTCCAGAGTCACGTCGCCTCCGTAGAACCTCATGGCGCGTCGTGAATGCCAGAGCCCGACCCCTTCGCTGCCGGGACGGGTCGTCACGCCTTGATCGAAAATCGAATCCGTGAGATCGCCTGACACCCCCGGACCGTTGTCGGCTATCTGGATAGCCCACTGATCACCCCGGTCCTCCCAACTCACCGAAATGGTGGCGTCGGCGACACCCGCCAGCATTCGGGTGGCGTTGTCCAGCAGGTTGTCCAGACAGAATTCGAGATCTTCGCTGGTGGCGCGGCAAGCCGGCGGCTGTGGGCCCCGGGGCAGATGGACAGTGACGCCTTCCTGCTTCCAGCGGGAACCGTAGCGGGATGCGACTTCGTCGAGCACGGCTCTTGGATCAACCAGGCCGTCGCAGGCGAGCGTGCTTCCGAGTGAGGCCATTCCCTGTGCGACCAGCTCGATCGAGGTAGCGAACCGCCTCGCCAAACGAGTCCGGTCATCCTGCTTGGCAGACAGGGCGTCGCGGTGTTCCAGGCAATCGCAGCAGCGGCGGAGCTCGCGTCGTAGGACGCGAACCAGATCCCTGTCAAGATCCACGAACGCGCACTTGTCGAGCAGCGACTCGAGTTCAGGCAGAACGTTGTCCCGGATCGCCAGCCGGGTCTCATCCAGCTTGATCCGCGCTTCGTCGGGAGGCAGATCAAAGATCCATGCCGTGCGCTGGAGCTTCATGACGGGATCGACGGTGCCGTGGCGGGCAGCCTGGAACGTCATCAGGAGTTCGCGGCGATTCGTCCGTCGCACACGTTCAAGGCGACGGCGCTGGGTCACCAGGCCGCCGATCAGGGCGACTGTCAGCAGGATGCCTCCCGCACCCAGGAAATGGCCGGCGTAACGCCGGAACAGGGGCACTCGAACGAGTCGTTGGGCACCGCTCGAGGATGCGTAGGCCGCGATGCCGTACGGTTCGAGATTCCAGATTCCGCTCCAGGAGGAATTCGTCAGTATGACGGGGAGGCGACAGAGAATCCGGAGATCGGCCGACATCACGAAGGGTTCGTTCGGATTCCTGATTATCAGGATTTCGCGGCCAGGTTCGGGTGCCAATTCCCCGCAGTCGACCAGAACCACGCCTTCCGGGATCGAATGGGAGCCGACAACCACGAGCTTTCCGTCGAACCCGAGTCGAACGATTTTTCCGTCCCGGAAGGAGAGCACGATGGCCGCACTCTCGGTCACGTCGTCCTCCCAGGCCAGCAGGCTTATGCAAGAGACACCGGAGCTCCACCGACTAAGCTCTCGGCCGTCGAGGCCGCTCCAGACCACGACTTGGTTGTCGTGGCCCGGAAACTCAGAGGAACCGGCGGTGACGATGTCGGGCAGGTTGTCGCCGTCGACGTCCACGACAGCACAGCGCGGCGCGTCGAATCGCGGGCCGAGGCGCCTTTCCCAGAGCATGCTGCCGTCCAAATCGAGGACCAGGAGCCACGATTCATCGTCTTTGCGACCCCGGACGGTTTCCTCGTCCAGATTGGCGCCGGAGCCGATGGTCATGACGATTTCAGGAGCGCCGTCCCCATCGAGGTCGGCGAGCGTGCCGTCAGTATGGGGTGTTCCGGGAGTGTCGTATCGCCACACGAGATCTCCGGAAGCCAGGTCGTAGGCCCGAAGTCCTCGAGGCAGGAGATCGTAGGCCGTCTGCAGGGCGACGATGGCGAGGTGCCGTTCTTCGATCCATGCGGTCCCGAGCAGGTAGTAGCGGCCGTCCCAGTGGCCATCCGCCCGATGATCAGGGCCCGCAGGCAGCACCGCTTCCAGGAGAATGCAATCCAGGGCTGGACTTGCGACAAGCAGGGTCCAGTCGTCTTGTCCGTCGGCCCGGGCGGTGGCGACGACGTCCAGGGAACCATCGCCGTCGACGTCGGTGGCGTGACCGAACTTGACAATGGCGTTGCCGATGACGTAGGCCGGCGGCAGGTTCAATTGCCATGGTGTCTTGACGACGCCGTCGTGCCACGAGCTTGCGATCATGCCCGTCCGGCAACCGGTGATCAGATCCGGGGTTCCGTCGGCATCCAGATCGCCTTCCACGGCGCCGTAGACAGCGATGTCCGCCGTGACCCTGGCCATCGGATAGGCCATGGGTTCGTACGGGAGGGCTTGGGCCTGTTGGGACCAGATGACCGAGGCCAGGAATATCAGCAGGAATGGTTTCATTCTCGAACCTCAAAGCTCCATGGACCGAAGCCTGACCCGGAATGTCGTTTCAGAATATATCCTTACCATCATGACATGAATTGCAGGAAACAACTAGGCCCCGGGAAAGGACAAAGGCCGCTCCCCGGCAGGAGCGGCCCTTGACTTTCGAACGCCAGGATCGATCTACTTGAACAGATGCTTCGTCTGGCTCCAGCTCCATGTGTCGTTCGGAGTCACGGTGTGACAAGTGAGACATGTGAAGCCGTTGCCGTCGGGACCGACATTGACGACGTGGAAGGATTTGATGCCGTTGTCGTCATGGCAGTCGATGCAGCGGTCGGTGACAGGGTTGTCCCCGTTAATGACGTGGCAATCGCTGCAACTGGCGAACGTGAGGTGGAAGTTGTGGAGTGCCGCTCCGAATCCATCGAAATCCGTATGACACTGGTTGCAGTTGTTGCTTCCGGAGAATACGGGATAAGCCAGAGCTCCTGAACTGATGGTCAAGACAATCAGCCCGGCCAAGATGCACAGAACGTTGAACTTGTGTTTCATGAATGATTCCCTCAGTTTGATGTTCATGGACCCTTTTTGTATTCTAACTGACACCCCAACGCCTGTCAAATATGGGTGATCCCACGCCTTTTTCTTCTCAAGGCTGCTGATTTCTGGTCGATCACCACGAGGTCCTGCGGCCGATGTCGTGCGAAGGCCCGGCGCGGATACCATCCGCGGGCAAAGAAGGAGGCCGTCCTGAATGGGGCGGCCTCTTCTCTGTTCGGGCGACACGTCGCAGGCCAGTGGTGACGGCGGGCGACACTCCGTGGAAAAAAGGCTGAATGCCCGGGCCTGGACTCTTGGCTTAGGAGTTGCTTAATTGAGAATATAGTTGCATAATGTGAGGTGGAGAGCCGTCGTTTCAAAAGTGGGTCGTGTCATGATTCGTCTCTTGTTCCTGGTGTCGATCGTCCTCTGTGCCGCCATGCTGCTGCACGGTTGCGGTACGTCGATCACCAATGACCCGCCCCCGCCGCCGCCGCCCGAACCCGAGCTCTTCGAGACGTTGAGTTTCGGCGATGATGCCACGTTCGACGTGGTGACCTGGAATCTCCAGGAATTTCCGCGGAACAACCAGGCGACCCTCGATTACGCCGCCTCGGCGATCATGAGGCTCGACGCCGACGTCATAGCCATCCAGGAAATCATGAACTGGGCTGCTTTCGATCTGCTCGTCGCGAGCCTCGACGGTTTCGAGGGCTATCACGCCACGAGCGACAGCTACATGGATCTCGGCTACATCTGGCGGTCGGAATCGGTTTCCGAAGTGACGTTCGACGAGCCCCTGTCCGGCAGCACCCCGTTCCCGCGTCATCCGTTGGTCATGCACCTGACCCATGCAGGCACCGAGTTCGTGCTCGTGAACAACCATCTCAAATGCTGTGGCGACGGTCTGCTGTCCAGCGGCGATCCCCAGGACGAGGAATACCGCCGCGCCCTTGCCTGCAGCATGCTCGACCAGTGGATCCGGGAAGAGGCCTTCGGCGCCAACCTCATCCTCCTGGGCGATCTCAACGACAAGCTCGACGATTCGACAGCCCACAACGTCTTCCAGATCTTTCTCGATGACGCCGACCAGTACCTTTTCGCGGACATGCCTCTGGCCTACAGCGACGAGCGTAGCAGCTGGTCGTGGCGCCTTCAGAGCCACCTCGATCACATCATGATCACCGACGAACTTTTCGCGTCGTTCGCCAAGCCGGCATCGGAGGTCCTCACGATCAGGATGGACCAGTATCTCAGCGACGGCCTGGGCGAGTACAACACGAACCTCAGCGACCATTTTCCGGTGGGCATGAGGCTTGATCTGACGCCCTGACTTCATCAATGCTTCCCGAATCGGATCTTCTGGAACGGCCACCCTCCTATGGGTGGCCGTTTTCTATCGTGTCGGGATCAGAAGGCCGGGCCCCTGGTCGCCGTGAAGGTGAGTCAGGAGCAGGTAGGTGTGAACGGTGTGGCCGGGATGGATGGCGGTGAGGGCCTCCCTGTAGGCGTTCAACTGGGGAGCGTAGTGGTCGACGAGCTCCGGAATCCTCTCCTGCGCCACCCGGTTCGACTTGTAATCGATCACCATGATGGTATCCGGCCCCACAAGCAGACGGTCGATGACGCCCTGGATCCTGGTCTCGACCGTGCGTCCGGGACGTCGGTGGAGCATCGGAACTTCGCAACCGGCGATCATGTCCGCTCCCGGTCGGAAGATCCAGGCGTGGACCGGATTCTCGAACACGGCTCGGGCCTCGTCCCATTCCGATCCCGAGCCTTCGGGCATGACGCCGTGTTCAGCGGCGCGTTGAAGCCAGAGGTGGATCAGGGTGCCGCGGTCGGTCGCTCTCAAGTGACCCGGATCCTCGTCCTGCGAGGGGTCGGGGCGATCAACATCGGTTCCGGCCGACGGCGCTGACAGGGCCGTGGGAGAGGTGACCTTGATCCGGGGACCAGTCCCGACGGGATCCCAGACCATGACCTTGTCGGTGGTCGGGGAAGCGACGTGATCGCCGGAGTCGGCAACCGAAGCAAGGGAGATGTCATCCTCGTCTCTCTGCAGCGCTGAGGTCAACCATCCCCGGTAATGCTCGCTGTTGACTGTACGACTGCGCGCCGACAGCACGTGGAATTCATCCATGGTGCGGGTCATGGCCACATAGAGGAGATTGGCTTCTTCACGCCGGGCAGCCTGTTCGGCCCTGGCGGCGGCTG
>Ga0180007_10000356_pt1 | contig 80644 bp, 81 predicted proteins | sample MM_PC_MetaG_FD_121122 | JGI IMG/M metagenome (GOLD analysis project Ga0180007, IMG submission 121122) | Groundwater microbial communities from the Aspo Hard Rock Laboratory (HRL) deep subsurface site, Sweden - MM_PC_MetaG | ecosystem: Environmental > Aquatic > Deep subsurface > Groundwater... | reverse complement strand
GCCCTGCCTGCACGGCCACTACAGCGGGTCCATCGTCGGCACCATCGACAAAAGCAGCCAGGACGCCAGCGGCTTCTTTGTGGCCGGTGAGTTCTCCCGCGTGCCCACGTCCAAGGGCCCGGAGGTGCTGGAGCACGCCCGCGAGGGCTTCCCCTGGCAGGCCTCCATCGGCGTCCAGGGCGTCAAGGTCCTGCACGTGGACAAAGGCGCAACCCACAAGGTCAACGGCCAGACCATCGAAGGCCCCTGCGACGTCTGGCTTGAATCCACAGTGTTCGAGGTCTCTTTCGTGCCCTTCGGGGCAGATGACGACACCGCCGCCATCGCAATGAGCGCGGGCGGCAAAACCCTTTCCCCGGAGGACAACACCATGCACCCCAAAGACGCCCCTGATTCCCAGAACCTCTCCGGCCAGCCCGGTGCTGGCACCCCGCCCCCGGCCGCTCCCCCGGCCACGGCACCCGACACCGCCGCTCTTGACGCGGCCAAGGCCGAAGGTGCCAAGCTGGCCGCCGCCGAGGCGTCCCAGAATGCCGCCGCCCTGCTGACCCACGGCAAGACCCTGGGCCTGTCCATGGACGAGATCCAGCCCGTCATGGCCCTGGGCCTGTCCAAGGCCGCCGCCACGGAAAAGCTCCTGGAGCTGGCCGCTGGCAAGAACCCGCCCGTGGGCACCGGCGTGCTGGTCATGGGCGCGGACGAGGCTGACAAGTTCCGCCTGGCCGCTGGCCATGGCCTGCGCATGCGCCTGGGCCAGAAGGTCGACAAGCCCGCCCCCGGCCATGAGCGCTTCCGTGGCCTCTCCCTGGTGGAGCTTGGCCGCGAGTGCCTGCGCCGCCAGGGCGTCAATCCGGACGGCATGACCGCCAGCCAGGTGGCCCGTAAGGTCATCGTCCTTTCCGCCGGTCCCATGGGCACCAGCGACTTCCAGTCCATCGCCATGGACGCCATCAACAAGAACCTGCTGGCCGCCTATGCCGAGGCCCCGTCCACCTACCGCACGTTCGCCAGCATCATCTCCGCCAGCGACTACAAAGAGATCCACGGCATCTCCCTGTCTGAGGCCCCGGACCTGGATCTGGTGCTGCCCGGCGGCGAGTACAAGAACGGCGCGCTCAAGGACAAGCGCGAATCCTACCGGCTGGCCAAGTTCGGCAAGGTCCTGCACATCACCGAGGAAGCCATCGTCAACGACGATACCGGCGCCTTCACGCGCATGCCGCAGCTCCTGGGCGCTGCCGCCGGGCGCAAGGTCAACCAGCTGGTCTACTCCCTCATCACCTCCAACCCGGTGATGACGGAAACCGGCAAGACCCTGTTCCACGCCGACCACAAAAACCTGGCCAGCGGCGCGGCAAACCTCGGCGGCATTACCTCCGACATCCTGTCTTACATGCGCCAGATGCAGCGGAAGCAAAAGGGCTTGAACGGTGCCGTGCTGGGAGCAGCTCCCGCGTTCCTGCTGCTGCCCACCAAGTACGAGACCTCTGCGGACATCATTCTGCGCTCCGCTGCCCTGCCCGAGGCCACCATGTCCGCAGGCGTGACCAACCCCTGGGCGGGCAAGCTGCAACCCGTGGTGGACGCCTGCCTTGACGCAGCCGATGTGGACGCCTGGTACACCGCCACCGCTCCCAACCAGATTCCCACCATCGAAGTGGCTTTCCTGGACGGCAATCAGGCCCCCATCCTGACCGAGGACGAGGAATTCCGGCGTGACGTCATCGCCCTCAAGGTCAAGCAGGTGGTTGGCGTCGGCCTGGTGGACTTCCGTGGCCTTCAGAAGAACCCCGGCAAGTAAGCAGCCGGAACCATAAGGAGACTCCCCATGCTGAATTCTATCTGCGAAGGCGACAGCCTGACCTACCTGAACGAGACCGGCGCGGAGATCGCCTCCGGCTCTCCCGTGCTCGTGGGCGCCACCCTGGGCGTGGCTTGCGGCATCATCGCCGACGACACCGAAGGCGTCCTGGCCATCGAGGGCGTGTACGAGCTGCCCAAGGCCACCGGCGCCATCGGCCAGGGCGCGCTGGTCTACTGGGACGCCGACGGCAACCCGGTTGTCGGCGCGACCCAGACCGGCGCGCTCACCACCACGGACAGCGGCAACACCCTGGCTGGCCGGGCCTATGCCGCTGCCGCCAGCGGCGACGCCACGGTCCAGATCAAGCTGAACGCGTAGGGGGCCGACATGAGCAAGATCCTCATCGGCAACTACATGCTGAACGTCATCGATGGCGAGCTGCCCGTGCGCACCAAAGACGTGCTGCTTGTGGTCGGCTCCGCCCCCGGCGGCATCGAGGCGGCTGCGGCCTTCGCCAAGGAGACCCCGTGCGACGTGGCCGCTGTCAACAGGGTCATCACCTTGTACCCCGGCTCCCTTTTCCTGGCCGTCAGCGCCCAGGAGACCGAGATCTCCGGCTGGGTGAAGGCCCGCAAGAACAAGAAGGCCCGGCCCTGCGTTATCTGCAATGACCCGCTCCCCGAAGGGGTGGAGGGCGAGCTTGACGCCGTGGTGCAGCTGGACCGCGCTTGCGCCAGCAGCGCCATGTTCGCCGCCCTCATCGGCAAGGCCATGGGCTACCCGCGCATCGTGCTGGTCGGCGTGGAGCTGAACCGCGAAGGCGAGCGCAAGGTCTACGAGCCCATTGTCCAGGCGGCCAAGAAGAAGGGCGCGCTCGAGGGCGTGGAGTCCCTGTCCCCCGGCTGGCTGGCAGCGCTGCTCCGTTCCAGGGCGTAAGAACGACACCTCCCCCTGACCAGGCCCGCCCCGGCCCCCGGCGCATAGCTGGGGCGGGCCAAACCAAAAGGACGGCGCATGACATTTCTCGAGACCGCCCTCATTGCCCTGGTGGCCAGCACCTTCTCGGGTCTGGTGGTGAAGCATTTCACAGGGAAGGGGAAGGTCGACTGCGAGGATTGCGACAAGCGCCACGAGAAAGACAACGAGGACCATGCCCGCATGATGCGGATGCTCCGCTCGCTCATCACCCACTCGACGATGCCTGCGGATAAGAAAGAAGCCATTCTCAACGACAACGGAGGCCCCAAATGAGCGCCCTTTCCCGCCTCAAGATTTCCCGCCCCGGCCAGCTGCTTGGTTTGCTGGCCATCGCCGTGCTGCTGGGCGCGTTCGTGTTCGCCGCCCTGCCCGACGGCAAGGCCAACATGCTGGTGACATCCTACAAGGCCTGGACCATCGGCGCGTTCCTGGTGCAGGGCCTGGTGGCCGATATGGTAGTCTTCTGCCGCTCGCGCCCCGGTGACGCCATCACCAGCCATGAGCGCATGCTCCGTGAGTTGCGCCGGGCAATCGTCATCGCGGCCACCATGATTGCCGGAGGGCTGGCGCTGTGAGCCGCTCCGAGCGCCGCGCCTTCGCTTTCCTGGTGCTGGCCGTGCTGCTGGCGGCCATCATCGGCTACCTGCTCTCGCCGGTGCGCGCCCACGGGGCAAGCTACCCGCCCCAGGCCGAGCGCTACCGCCGCGACCTGGTGCGCAGCGCGCGCTTTGTTTTCGGCATGGGCGCGCCCATCGCCGTGCTGGCGGCCCAGGTCCACCAGGAGAGCGCCTGGCGACCCACCGCCCGCAGCGCCTATGCCTCTGGCCTGGCGCAGTTCACGCCGGACACGGTCAAGACCATGGCCCGCATGTACCCGGCAGAGCTGGGCAGCGAGCAACCGCTGGACCCCCGCTGGGCTCTCTTGGCCCTGTGCCGGTATGACGCGCGCCTGCTTGGCATGTTCACCGGCGCGAGCCCTGCCGACCGCTGGGCCTTTGCCCTGGCAGCCTACAACGGCGGGCCGGGCTGGATCATCCGCGACCGCGCCAAGGCCAAGGCCCAGGGCCTGGACCATCAGGCCTGGTTCGGCCAGGTCGAGGCCGCGAACTCGGGCCGCGCGCTCCAATTTTACCGCGAGAACCGCGACTACCCGCGCAGGATCCTGCTGCGCCACCAGCCGCTCTACCTCTCCTGGGGTCCGGGCGTGAGCGTCGAGGGGGTGCTGTGATGTTCGGATTCAGCAACCCGTTTGAAGCCAGCAATCGCACGGCCATCGTGGCCCTGGGCTGCATCGTGGCTGTTCTGCTGGCCCTGCTTTGCGGCGGCTGGTGGGGCTGGACGCGCGGCGCAACCTCCGCCCGCAACGAGATGCAGGCCGAGTACAGCGCCAACCTGGTCGAGGCCACGCGCGAAGCCGCGCTCAAGCAGCAGGCCGAGACCGTGCGCGCCAATGCCTTGTCCGCCCAGCTCATCACCACCAAGCGCGACATTGAAGCGCAGCGCACCACCCTGCGCGGGAGGATCGTCTATGTCACTCGTGAAATTTCTGCTGATTGCGTGCTGCCTGCTGACGCTGTGCAGCTGTGGAACCAGGCCCGGCGCTTGTCCGCCCCCGGTGTGCCCCAAGCTGGTGGCTCCGGCGGAGCTGCTGGACAGGCCGCCCCCGCCGCCGCTGCTGGCTCCGGGCAGGGCAATGCAACCATAGCCGACGCCATCGCCGACCACGTGGACTACGTGGCCTGGTGCGAGGGCCTGGTGGCCCAGCGCGACAAGCTCCAGGAGCTGGTCATGGGGTGGGCGCAATGAGCAAGGCCGCAGCCCTGCCGAACATCCAGCCCCGGCTGGCCCTGTCCCTCACCTTTGACGAGGGCCAGCTCCGTGCCGAGCTGTCCGCCCTGGCCAGCGTGGCAGGTGGCGAGCGCAAGGCCCTCACGCGCTCCATCAACAAGGCGCTGAATGGCACCAGGACGGACATCGTGGCCGATCTGCGCAGCCGCACGGTGCTCAAGGCCGGAACCATCCGCAAGGGCATTTCCGTGCGCACGGCTTGGTGGAAGTCGCACACCCTGTGCGACGGCCTGGTGCATGTCAGCTCCGGCCGCCTGCCCTTGACCGAGTTCAAGATCACGCCCCTGCGCCAAACCGCGCAGAAGCGCCGCCTGCCAGCGCAGTACAAGCCCGTGAGCTACCGCCTTGCGCCCGGCGGCAAGACCTTCGGCAACGAGCCCCAGGTCGACGGGCGTTCCAATATTTTCACCGTCCGTGGCCAAAAGTCCGGCAAGCTTGGCGTGTTCGCACGCCTGGGCGCTGGCCGCCTGCCCATCATCGCCGAGACCGGGCCCAGCCTCCAGGCCTTCTACGCCCGCACCACCCGGCAACAGTACATCCTGAAAGCGGCGGATGCCCGCTTCCGCAAAGAGCTGGCCCACCAGGTGGTCCACCTCCCCGGAGGTGGACGGTGAGCGGCGCGCTGCTGGCCATGTTGGGCCATGACCTGGACGCCATCTTCGAGCTGGGCGGCCTGGACGAGCCCGTGGAGTACATCCCCGGCGATGAAGACCTTGAGTCCGTTACGCTTAAGGGCTTTTACGACGAGGCCTACCAGGAAGTGGACCCGCATTCGCGCATGTCCATCGGCAGCACCGGCCCGGCTGTGCACCTGCGCAGCACCGACTTGCCGGAATACCCGGCGGAGACGGACCGCCTGGTCATCCGCAGCCGCACCTTTCGCATCACCCTGCCCAAGCCCGATGGCCAGGGCATGACCACCTTCCTGCTGCATGAGGTGACCACATGAGCCCCACGCCCGCACCCGTTGCCAAGCACCCGCGCCAGCTCATCCGCGAGGCCGTGGTGGCCCTGCTCCTGTCCAAGACCGACGCGGGCACGCGGGTCTGGCCCTCGCGCGTGCGGCACGTCAGCTCGCGCGACCTCCCGGCCATCGGCGTCTACACCACGGAGGAATCCTCGCCCCTGGCCGATGCCTCGCCGCGCAAGTACGAACGCACCGTCAACGTGGTGGTGGACTGCCTGGTGGAGAAGAACGACGCCCTGGACGATGCCCTGGACGCCCTGGCCAAGCAGGTCGAGGACTTGCTCATGGCCGACCCCACCCTGGGCGGAACTGCCTCGGACAGCGCCCTGATGCGCACCACCATCGGCCTTGTGGGTGAGGGCCGCACCGAGTCTGGCTGCGCGTCCCTGGAGTTCGAGGCCGACTACGAGACCAGCCCCGGCCTGGTGGACGCCGACACCCTGGACGATTTCGCCGTGGCGGGCGTGGACATGGACCTGGCCCCGGCGGACGGCACGCCGGAGATCCAGGACGTGGTCATCATCCAGGACCTGCCCGACCCGGACCCCGAACCGTAGGCCCAGCACCAACCATATTTCAGCCAACCCCAGGAGGAACAGCCCATGCCCGAGACCATCTTCATCAAGCCCGCGCCCGGCCTTGTCGTGCGCGACCCCAAGACCAAGGAAGCCCTGCCGCCCGAGGGCGCGCGCAAGGAAAAGAGCACCCACTGGCTGCGCCGCAAGGCCGCTGGCGATGTGGAGTTCCTTCCGCTACCCAAGCCCGCCAAACCCGCCAAGCCCGCAGATGCTGCGGCCGCGAAGGAGTAGCCCATGGCCATCAGCTTCAACGAAATTCCCCCCAACCTCCGCGTGCCCTTCGTCTATGCGGAGTTCGACAGCTCCAATGCCCAGGGCGCGGGCGTGCTCATGCCCTACAAGGTCCTGGTCTGCGGGCAGAAGCTTGCCGCTGGCACTCAGGCCGAACTTGTGCCCGTGCGCATCACCAGCAAAGAACAGGCCGTCACGCTGTTTGGCGCTGGCTCCATGCTGGCGCAGGCTCTGGCCACCTACAAGCTCAACGACGAGATGACCGAGGTCTGGGCCATCGCCGTGGACGATCTGTCCGCCGGGGTCAAGGCCACGGGCACCCTCACCGTCACCGGCGCAGCCACGGAGAGCGGCACGCTCTGCCTCTACATCGGCGGCCGCAGGATCCGCGTGGCTGTCACCAGCGGCGACCAGCCCACGGCCATTGCCACGGCCATCGCCGCCGCCGTCAACGCCGAGACCGACAGCCCCTGCACGGCAACTTCCAATGCGGGCGTGGTCACTCTCTCGGCCCAGCACAAGGGCGAGGCGGGCAACGGCATCGACCTGCGCCTGAACTACTACGGCGAGTCCACCCCGGCGGGCGTGGCCGTGGCCATCGTGGCCATGAGCAGCGGCACCGGCAACCCGGACGCGGACGAGGTCATCGCCGCCATGGCCGACGTGCAGTACCACATCATCTGCTGGCCCTGGACCGACGCCGCCAGCTTGACCGCCATCGAGGCCGAGCTGCTGGACCGGGACGGCCCCCTGCGCATGATCGAGGGCCAGGCCATTGCCTGCGCCACCGGAACCCACGGCACGCTCGGCACCCTGGGCGACAGCCGCAACAGCCAGTTCCTCACCATCATGCACGCCCACGGCATGCCCACCCCCACCTGGGAGGTGGCCGCCTGGGTGGCCGCAACGGCGGCCTATTACGGCAACATCGACCCGGCCCGGCCCTTCCAGACCCTGCCCTCTCGCGGCATCCTGGCCCCGGCCCAGGTGGACCGCTTCACCATGAGCGAGAACAACCTGCTGCTGTTCGACGGCATCGGCACCCTCACCGTGGACGCGGGCGGCGTGGTGCGCATCCAGCGGCTCATCACCACCTACAAGACCAACGCCGCCGGTGCCGCAGACACGGCCTACCTGGACCTGACCACGCGGCTCACCCTGTCTTACCTGCGCTACAGCTTCCGCACGTACATCCTGGTCAAGTACCCGCGCCACAAGCTGGCCGACGACGGCAACAACTTCGGCCCCGGCCAGGCCATCATGACGCCCAAGCTGGGCCGTGCCGAGGCCATTGTCTGGTATGCCGAAATGATCAAGTTGGGGCTGGTGGAGAACATGGACGCCTTCAAGGAGGCGCTGATTTGTGAACGCAACGCCACTGACCGCAACCGCCTGGACTGGCTCATCGCGCCTGATCTGGTCAATCAGCTTATAGTCTGCGCGGTCAAGAACAGCTTCACCCTCTAGCCGCACAAAGCGAACAAGGAGCATAACATGGCAAACGGCAACCGCCGAGGCGGGAAAATCTACCTCAAGAAGGACGGCGTCATGTTTGAGGCCGTGGGCGAGTTCTCCTACAACCTCGGCATTTCCAAGCGCAACTCGCTTGGCGGGGCCGACCTGGAGACCCAGGGATACAGCGAGGAGTACCAGGAGAACTTCATCGAGGGCGCCATCCGCGACAGCGCGGATCTGGACCTCAAGGCTTTCCTGTCTTTCGACGACGCCACCGTGACCCTGGAACTGATCACTGGCAAGACCGTCGTCCAAAGCAACGCCTGGTACGCAGGGGACGGCAGCGTAAAGACCAAGGAAGGCGAGATCGCGTTCCGGTCCGTCGGCCGCAAGTGCGAGGTGAGCTAGCATGGAGCTGCCCTACACCCTCAAGCTCGCCAAGCCTCTCAAGCACGGCGATGCGGAGATCAATGAGCTTGTCTTCACGCGCGAGCCTGTGGCCGGGGATTTGCGCGGCATGCGTTTGAGCGAGCTGGACAAGGCCGACAACATGTACACGGTTGTCGGCAGGCTCACCGGCCACCCGCCGTCTGTCATGCAGGGTATGGGGATGCACGACCTTGTGGAGTGCTCGGGGTTCGTGGAGTCTTTTTTTCCGCGTGGCCCGAGGACTGGGATCGGGTCTGCGGAATAATCGCCCACGAGATGCATTTCAGTGTGGCGGAGATCATGGCCATGGGCGTTGACGACCTGGCTTGGTGGCTGGAGCGCGTAGCCGAACTGGACGAACGATGAGGAGTAATCCATGAGCATGGGCCAGCGCGGCATCAGCTTCGTCATCGGCGCGGTGGACAAGTTCTCCGCGCCCCTGGCCGCCTTCAACGCCAAGATGGCCGAGAGCACAGCCGGACTGCGCCTGCTTGATTCCCGCATGGGCAACCTTGGGCGCGAGTCCGGGCTCACCCGTCTCATGGGCGCGGGTGCCGGAGTCTCCCGTGGCTTCGGCAACGTCGCAGCAGAGGCCACGGCCCTGGGCAGCAAGCTGGCCCTTGTGGGCGGCGGCCTGGGCTACGGCTTCAAGAAGGGCTTTGTGGACGTGGCCAGCCAGTTTGAAAAGTTCGAGACCATCCTCAACACCTTGAACCGGGGCGATACCTCCAGGTCAAAGAAGGAGATGAGCTGGATCTCGGACTTCGCGGCCAAGACGCCCTATGAGCTGAAAGAAGTCACAGAGGCCTTTGTGCAGCTGCGCAGCTACGGCATGGAGCCCATGAACGGCCTCTTGTCCACCCTGGGCGACACCTCCGCCGCCATGGGCAAGCCCATCAAGCAGGCTGTGGAAGCCATTGCCGACGCGGTGACCGGCGAGAACGAGCGCCTCAAGGAGTTTGGCATCGTCGGCAAGAAGGTCGGGGACAAGATCGTCTACTCCTACACCAACGCCAGCGGAGCCCAGGCCAAGATGATGGCCAAGGCCAATGACCGCGCCGCCATTCAGGCCGTGCTGACCAAGATATGGGCCGAGAAGTATGGCGGCGGCATGGAGGCTCTCTCCAAGACTTACGGCGGCATGATGTCCAACCTCTCGGACGCCTGGTCGCGCTTCGCCAACAAGGTCATGGCCGGTGGGGCCTTTGACTGGATGAAGGGCAAGCTCTCAGGCATCCTCACCACCATCGACGCAATGGCGGCAGATGGCCGCCTGGACGCCTGGGCCAAGACGACGGGCGAAACAATCTCCACCGTGCTCGAGCGGGCCTGGGAGGCGGGCAAGGGCTTTGCGGCCGCGCTGGCGGTCATGGGCACCGGCCTGGCCTGGACGGCAAGCCTGTTAGGCGGCTGGGAAAACCTGGGTATCGCCGTGGCCAGCCTCATGGGCCTCAAGCTCGTGTTGGCCGTGGCCATGCTCGCCAAGTCGTTCCTTGTCCTGGGCGCGGCCATCATGACCACGCCCATCGGCTGGGTCCTGGCCGGGCTCACCGCCATCACCATCGGCATCGTGGCCATCTGGAAGAACTGGGACAAGATCATGGGCTGGATCAAGGAGAAGACGCCCAAGTGGATCCTGCGCATGTTCGGTGCGGACGAGGGTGGCGGGGGCACTTCCGGCGCCGGAGCGGCCGGGGGCCAGCCTGCCGGGGGCGGCCTGCGCAACATGGAGCTGCCCGCCCTGGCCGGGTGGGAACGCGCCCGCTCCGGTGCCTTCGACAACCCCCAGGGATGGGAAGCCGCCGCACGGCCCAGCCTGGGCGCAGCCAATGTCCAGCGCAAGATTAACGAGTCCCGCTCCACCAGCCTCACCCGCCAGGAGAGCAAGCTCATCGTTGAGGTCAAGGCCCCCAAGGGCACCGAAGTGCGCCAGAGCGGCGCGCCCGTGGACACCGACGTAACCTGGGACATGGGCCCGGCGATGGCGCACTAGGAGCGATATGGCACCCTTCGGCGTAGATATCCCCAACGGCCTTACTGCCGGACTCGTCAACGATCTTAAGGTCGCACGGGACGCTTCCAGTGGTGAGGCCAAGCCCGCAGCGGCCAAGGCCGCCGCCTGGAAGGCCGCGCTCAAGCCCGCAAGCTTCCGTGGCGTGCCGTTCTCCGTTGACATGGAGGAGCGCGAAACTGGCCGCCGGGCTGCGACCCACGAGTTCCCCGGCCGCGACATCCCCTACACCGAGGATTTGGGACGCAAGGCCCGCACCATCACGGTGGAAGGCTATGTGCTGGGCGCGGACTACATGACCAGGCGCGACGCCCTGATTGCCGCCTGCGAGGCCGAAGGCCCGGCCCCGCTCATCGTGCCATGGATGCCCGAGATCCGCGTGGTCTGCACCGCCTGCCGCAAGCGCGAGAGCGCGAGCGAGGGCGGCATGGCCCGCTTTTCCTTCACCTTTGCCGAGGCTGGCAGCGCGGCCACGCCCACGGCCACCACCATGCCCGGCGTGCTGGCCGGAACCAAGGCCGACGACGCCCTGACCGCAGCTGGCAAGGTGCTGGACAAGACCATCACCGTGGCCGGGGTGCCGCTCCCGGTGTCCGAGGCGACGCTCACCGCCCTGCGCACCCTGGGCGGCACCATGTCTGGCGCATCGAGCATTCTGCGCCTGGGGGCGGACATTCCCGGCGCCCTGGCCCGCCTGGCCAACATCACCCCGGCGGACCTGGCCGGGCTGCTGCCCTCTGAACTTTCCGGCCCGCTGTTCAGCCTGGCCGGGGCATACACCAGCCTGGACGCAGCCTTTGGGCCAGACCACGCCTCCCGCGCCTCGCAGTTGCTGGCCATTGCCCTGGCCGCGCCCACGGTCCAGGTGCCTGCCGGGGCCGGGCTGGTGCGCACCACCATCTCCGCCAACCAGGCCGCCGTGTACGAGTACCAGCGCAACGCAGCCGTTGCCGAGGCCGCGCGCTCCGCCAGCCTGTCCGCTCCCGCATCCCGCCAGGAGGCAGCGGCCCTGCGCAGCCAGGTGGTGGAAGCCATCGACACCGTGCTCGACACGAGCACCGACGAGGGCGTCTACACCTCCTTCACCGAGTTGCGCACCACCACGGTGCAGGCATTGGCCGAGGCCGCAGGCAGCGCCCCGGAGCTGGCCACGGTGCGCACCAACGCAGTGCTGCCATCCCTTGCCGTGGCGCAGCACGTGGCCCCAGGGGCCGACGCCACCGAACAGGAGACGCAGCTCTTGGCGCGCAACCGCGTGCGCCATCCCGGCTTTGTGCCCCCCGGCGACCTGGAGGTGCTCCGTGCCCTCTGAACTCGTCTCCCTCAACATCGGCGGCATCGCCTGGAAGGGCTGGGAAGAAGTCGCCCTCACCCGCGCTGTGGACGCAGTGTCCGGCTCTTTCGAGGTATCCCTGGCCGACCGCTGGGGCGACGATGCCCAGGCCCTGCCCATAGCGGCCTCCATGCCGGTGAGCATCCAAACAGTTGCTTCCGGCTCTCCGTCCGCCCAGCCCGACGAGCTCATCCGTGGTTACATCGACACGGTGAAGCCTTCCTTTGGCGCCACGGACCACAAGATCAGCATCAGCGGGCGCGACGCCAGCGCCGACCTGGTGGACTGCGCCGCCGTGCATAAGCCCGGCGAGTGGAAGGGACTCTCTTGCTCGCGCCTGGCGGAGATTTTAGCTGCCCCCTTTGGCGTGGGCGTGCGCTGCCTGGGTAATGAGGGCGCAGCCATCCCGGTGCACAAGATCGAGCCCGGCGAGACGGCCTGGGAATGCCTGGAGCGGGCGCTCCGCCAGCGCGAGCTGCTGGCCATGCCGGATGCCAAGGGCGGCATTTTGCTTGTGTCCATCGGTGCGGGCCGGGCAACCACAGCCCTGATCCAGGGACAGAACATCCTCTCGGCCAGCGCGGACTATGACGCCAAGGGCCGCTTCTCCGAGTACCGCGTGCTGGCCCAGAACAAGGGCAGCGACACGGAGTCCGGCCAGTCCGTGGCCGCCGTGCGCGGCATCTCCAGAGACGAGACGGTGGGGCGCTACCGCCCGAAGGTCATCACCGGCGAGGCCCCAAAGAATCCGGCCACGGCCCAGCGCCGGGCCGACTGGGAAAACAGCGTGTGCGCCGGGCGCTCCAGCTCGGTCGAGGTCACGGTGCAGGGCTGGCGCCAGGCGGATGGCAGCTTGTGGCCGCTCAACGCCATGTGCCGCGTCACCATCCCCTACCTGTTCATCGACCAGGACCTCATGATCGGCAAGGTGACGCACAAGCTGGGCTCTGGCGGCACGACGACCAGCCTGACCCTGCGCAGCCCCCTGGCCTATGCCCAGGAGTTCGAGAAGCACCTCAAGGCAGACAAGGGCGGCAAGGGCGGCGAAGGCGACCTGCTCAAAGGCGCTGTGCAGCTGTCCAAGGATGAACAGGCCAAGATCCTGGCGGGCAAAAAATGAGCGAACGCCTCTATCAATCCATCCTGCGCAAGCTCCACGGCATGGCCGCCCGGTGCGTGCTGCGCCTGGTCAACGACGGCCTCAAGATGCAGGCCGTGCAGGTGGACCTGCTGGCCGACGAGATTGGCGACAACATGGAGCGCTTCCAGAACTACGGGCTCACCTCCGTGCCGCTGCCAGGGGCCGAGGGTGTGGCTCTGTTCCTGGGGGCGGACCGCGCCCACGGCGTCATCATCGCCATGGATGACCGGCGCTACCGCCTTAAGGGTCTGGAAGGCGGCGAGGTGGCGCTCTACTCCATCGACGACCAGGAGGAGCCCGGCCACCGCATCGTGCTCAAGCGCGGCGGCGTCATCGAGGTGCGCGGCACCACCATCGACATGCGCGCCAGTGAGCTGCTGCACCTCTCTGGCCGCGAGGTGGAGATCCACGCCGACGTGCGCCGCGAAATGGACGTGGCCGGGTATGGCGAGGCCCTGAATTTTGTGGGCGGCGTTTGGCACTCGGACACCTACACCACGGGCGCGACTCTCGGCCCGTCCGTTGAACACGGCATCCAGCCGCCGGAGGTGGATTAGTGGCCCCTGACATCCTGCTTGCCTTTGGCGCGCTGGGCACGGACCTGCAACTGGCCGGCGGCGACCTCATGAGCGATGACAGCCTGCTCACCGCCGTGGTCATCTCGCTGTTTACCAACCGGCTGGCCGAGCCCGGCGACGAGCTGCCCGCTGGCGAGACCGACCGCCAGGGCTGGTGGGCCGACTCGACCCTGCCCGCCCTGAAAACCGGAGGCGGCAAGGACCGCATTGGCTCCCGGCTGTGGCTGCTCAAGCGCGAGAAGCAGCTGCCTTCTGTCCTTGCACGCGCCCGCGAATACGCCGAGGAGGCCCTGGCCTGGCTCGTCACAGAGGGCCACGTCCTGGCCGTCAAAGTCATTGCCACGGCCCCGGCGCGCGGGGTGCTGCTGCTCGACGTGCGCCTGACCAGACGCCAGGGCGAACAGGCCTGGAAGCTCAAGTACGACGCCGAAACCGAAACCTATCAGCTCGGGGAGTAGCCCATGGCCAGCATCACCAGACCGACCCTGCCCCAGCTCGTGGAACGCTCCCAGACCGACCTCGAGGGCCGCCTGCTGGACGGGGCCAAGGCCCTGCCCCGGTCCACCATCGCCGTGCTGGCCCGCGTGACCGCCGGGCAGGCGCACGGCCAGTATGGCTACCTGGAATGGCTCAAGGACCAGCCCTTTGCCGACACCGCAGAGGCTGAGTACCTGGAGCGCCATGCGCGCATCTGGGGCATAAGCCGCAAGCCCGCCGTGGCCAGCACGGGCCAGGTGAGCATCCCCGGCACGGACGGTGCCGTGCTGCTTGCTGGCGCGCAGCTCCAGCGCGTGGACGGCGTGCTGTACGAGGTTACCGCCGAGGCCACTGTTGCCGATGGCGCGGCCCTGGCCAGCGTCACGGCCCTGGAGCCTGGCCTTGCCGGAGATACACCAGCCGGGGTGAGCCTCACCCTCACCGCGCCCGTCACCTCCATGCAGAGCGTGGGCCTGGTGCAAGCAGCTGGCCTCACCGGCGGGGTTGACCTGGAGGCCGACGAGGCCCTGCGTGCGCGGCTGCTGGCCCGCATCCAGGCCCCGCCCCACGGCGGCGCTGGCCAGGATTACGAGGCCTGGGCGCTGGAGGTGCCCGGCGTCACCCGCGCCTGGGTCTACCCCCTGCACATGGGCGCTGGTACCGTGGGCGTGGTCATTGTGAACGATGCCGATCCGGACTCGCCCATCCCCGATGCCGAGCTGGTGGCAGCCGCCCAGGCGTACATCGACAGCGTGCGGCCAGTGACTGCCGAGGTGTTCGTCTTCGCGCCCACCCCGCTCGTGGTGCCCGTCACCGTGGCCCTGTCTCCCGACACCAGCGCCACCCGCGCGGCCGTCACTGCCGAGCTGGGCGACCTGTTCGCGCGGGAGGCCGCGCCCGGCCAGGTCATCTACCTTTCGCATTTGCGCGAGGCCATCTCCGTTTCCCCGGGCGAGACCAACCATGTGCTGACAGCGCCCACGGCGGACGTGACGCCGACCACCTACCAGTTCCCGGTGCTCGGCACCATCACCTTCTCCTAGGGGGGCGCAATGCAGCCATACAGCGCACAAGACTACGCGGCCCAGCTGGCCGCGCTGCTGCCCCAGGGGGCGGCCTGGCCGCGCGAGCCGGACACGGTGCTGGCAGGGCTCCTGACTGGCCTGGCCGAGGAGCCCGCCCGCGTAGACGCCGCCGCCCATGCCCTGCTGACCGAGCTGGATCCCCCGCAGTCCCTGGAGCTGCTGGAGGCCTGGGAGCGCGTGTGCGGCCTGCCCGACGGCTGCTCCCAGCCGGGCGAGACCGTGGCGGAGCGGCGGGAGGCCGTGGTGCTGCGCCTGTCTGCCCAGGGCGGCCAGACCCCGGCCTACTTCGCCGAGGTGGCCACCCTGCTGGCCGGTGCCGTGTGCACCGTGCGCGAGTACCGTCCCTTCCGGGTGGGCTCCAGCACTGTGGGCGATGTGCTCACAAACGGCGACTGGCCCCAGGCGTTTACCACCCAGGCCCCTTCTGTACCCATTCGGGCCTTTCGCGTGGGGCAAAGCGTTGTGGGCGAGCGTCTGCGCTCCTGGGGCAATGAGCGCCTGGAGTGCATCGTCCGCCGCCTGGCCCCGGCCCACAGCATTCCAATGTTCACCTACGGCGCATAGCGCCTGCAACCAAGAGCACGAGGAGGCATCATGGCACACAGAATAGATGGACAGGGAGCGACCCTAGACGGGCTCTTCACCGAAGGTGATCCGGCGGGCGGGATCCCGGCCACCGAGGTGACTGCGGCCTGGACGAACATGGTCCAGGAGGAGGTGGCCGCGGTTGTTGAAGGCGCCGGTGGCACCCTGGACAAGGAAGACAACACCCAGCTCCGTCGGGCCATCCTGGCGTACATCGGGGCCAGCAGCATCTGGTCCTCGGCCAAGGACTACACCGTGCCCAGCATGGTCTTCGGCTCGGACGGAAAGCTCTACCTGGCGCTGCTGGCCTCCGGCCCGGGCGGAGCGGGCGCAAAGGACCCCACCAGCCAGCCCACCTACTGGCTGGACTATGCGGCCAGCATCACCCCCAGCGGGCCCACCGTGGACGAAGGCTACATCGACGGCGGCTCCATCACCCCGGGCATCACCGACGGCGCAGCCCTGGCTGTGGTCGAGGACGGGACCAATGACCTGACGCGCAACGCCCTGTCATTCCCAGGCGTGGTCAAAGATACGCACGGCTTCTTCAACTTCCGCGCGCCTAGCAACTGGGACGGCGAGACCATCAGGGCCAAGGTGCTGTGCAAGGGCACCACCGGGTGCTCCGCTGGCGACGACATCCGCTTCTACCTGGCCTGCGCTGCGGTGGCCCCGGGCGAGAACCTGGACGTGGCCCTGGGCACGGCTGTCACCATGGACGGCGACGTGGTGGACGCGGGCAAGCTCATCGAGACCACGGCCAGCGCGGCCATGACTCCTTCCGGCACGCCTGCCGCTGGCGACTTGCTGCGCTTCCGCCTGTCCCGTGACTATGACTATGGTGCGCAGCCCATGGCCGAGCCTGCGGAGCTGGTCGGCATCGTGCTGCAGTTCGGCGTCACCGGCAACATCGCCGCCTGGGCGTAGGGGAGGCAACCATGTCATTCATCTCTCTTGGTTCCGGTGCCGCCGCGCGCGGCCTGCCGGTGTTTATTCCCTACACCGAGGCTGCAGCGGCGGCGGCCCCAGACCCCACCAAAACTTTTGTCTGTGAAATGACCGGGGGAGACTCGGCCAATGAGACGGGGGTCGGGGGAGGGCTTACTGGAGCGGACCTTGTATTGTACGCAGTCGGCGGCCCCCCTGGAGCTTCGGGAGGCTTCCGAGCACTTAACGGGAGTACGCAGGCATTCAACTGCACCCCTGATTTTGCTGCGGCTTTTTTGAACAACCCGGAGTGGACGCTTGCACTTCAATTCAAGTCTCTTACCGTCGGCGCGCTGAAAGGCCTGTGGTACTACTTGAGTGGATCGCAGTGGTGTATTCCGGCAAGCATGGATGCCGCCGGTCATGCCGCGCTGTTGCTGCTGTCAAGCGGAAACTATGGCCCGGCGATGTCAAGCGCGCTGCCCGTGACAGCGAGTCCGTCATGGATATGTGGGTGGCGCAAAAGCGGAAACGTCCACGTTGGCTGGGTGACACAAGCCGAACTGCCGACAGGGTGGGGAGATTTCCCCGCCGCTCAAAGGGCCTGTATCGGCGCGTTTCCTGCTTTCACGGGCACCTGGACCAAGCTGGGCGCAGTTTCAAGCACTGATTACCCAGCGGCGTTCTCGGCTGGGACTCTCGTGGCGAGCAAACTTGGGCTCACGTCCGCACCCATCTAGGAGGCATGATGCGATACATCGAATGCGGATTGACCGACCGGGGGTTCGTGGACGGCGAGGACAAGGCCCTGGTCAGCATCGAAGGCCGCGACAACACGACCCAGCCATTCCGTCATCTAGGCTATGACGGCTACCCCGAGAGCAGGCTCATGGCCATCGACGTTCCCGGCGACGTGAAGACCAAGACCCTGGTCATCATGCCGGACGGTGCCGAGCTGCCCCAGGGCAGCACAGAGATCCCGGCCGCCGACGTGGTGGATCTGCTCGTGGCCGAGTACGCCTGGCCCGAGGGCGCGCGCCTGGTGGACGGGATACCCACGTGGCCGGAGAGGGCGCTGTAGGCCATGGCCGACATTTGCGACGACGCCCAACAGGCCGAGGCCTATGTGCTGCAGGCGGCCCTGGCCAGCGTGCCGCGCATCGACCTGGGCCCCGGCCCGCTGTACCTCGACGGTGTGGTCTGCTGCCGGAGCTGCCAGGAGCCCATCTGCTCGGCACGGATCAAGGCTGTGCCCCGGTGCAGCCACTGCCGCGACTGTGCGGAGGAGGCCCAGGGCGGGTAAGGGGGCCCTGGGTGTGCGAGGATCAAGGCCCTGGAGTGATCCAGGGCCATTTTTGCGCGGTATTTGTGCCGTTCCAGGCACAAACTTCCGAGCAAAAATCCCGGCAAAACCTCAGCCGCGCCCGGCGAGAAAAACCTGACCACTTTTTTCGGCAAAACCTCAGCCGCGCAGTGCCTAGCTAGCCGAGGTGCAGCTACTGCCACGACTGCGTAGAGGAGGCCCAGGGCGGGCGAGGTAAGGGAAAGGCCCCCGGTAATGAGCTGGGGGCCTTTCCTGACAGGATTCTTTATTTTTTGTCGAGTTTAAGGGCCACCAATGAGGACCCGATGCCTGCTTGAAAGACCTTGTGCCCTGCGCCCTCATCGAAAAACATGGTAATAAAGCCAATAACCATAAGTGCTCCACCGCACCATCCGAATGTAGCGGCGACATAGACCCTGACAGTACTTCTATCCCATGATCGCCAGCCCATCACTTCACCGCCTCAAAATTCGTCCACCATCCGCTTATCTCGCCCTTGCGCCGGATCTTCACTAGTCCGGCCAGCAGGGCGTTTTCCTCCAAGAAGACTTCCTCGCCGGGCTTGAACATGGTGCAAATCCCGCGAGCGATGCCATTGCCCATGAGCTGTGTGTACGCCGCTTTGTCCCCCTGCGTGGCCAGCTTGGTGGCCCGCTCCAGGGTGTCTCGATCTCGATAGCCGATCCAGTCGCCCGGCTGTATGGTCATGCGTCCATCCAGCGCTTTTGGCGATGCAGTTGCCGCCGCCTGGACTGCCTGGGCGGGTGCATTGGTAGGCTGTTTGTCGGTTCCATTGCTCACTGCCATGACGAGGGCAAAGAAGACCACGGCTCCCATGATCCCGATGCGCAGGGCCTTGGGCATGGCCTTCCATCGTTCTTGTGTGGCCTCCCACCCGGCCCGCTTACCGCAATGGGGGCAGGCCTTGGCGTCGGTCGAAATCTCGCGCTTGCACTCTGGGCACGGGTACAGGGCCACTAGTCGCCTCCTTCGCATGCTGCGGCGACACGCGCCTTGGCGGCCTTTATTTCGTCCTTGATGCTGTCCATGTCGCTTTCGAGCTCGACGCGCCGGGCCTCATGCGCAAGGACCCTCTTGCGCAAGCCGGTGGCATCAAGGGCCTCCTGCATCTCGTCCCAGCTCCCCAAAACTCCGAGCCTGGAATCATAGCCCGATTGGTCTTTGTGCAGGATCGCGCGGCGATGCTTGCAGAAATACCCACTCTTGCTGGCCTGACAGTCACAGCGCAACTTTGTCTTGCCTCCCCACTGAAACAGCTTGATTTCGTAGACGTTGCCGCTAGATCCTGCAATCTGCACTCGGATATCGAGATTGGACATGCACCCCCCTACGACTCACACTGTAAGCATCCACTCACTTAAAACCAAACAACCTCTAATTCTGCCCGCGCTTTTCCGTCACCCTGTCCACTGCCGGGAATTAGACGGTATCGTCCCCGGCAGCCGCTTGCCTGCCGGAATATTCTGCGGGGTCTTCCGCTGCCTTGGCCTGCTCATCGGGAGCTGGCTCACACACGGAGTAGCCGCCCCTGGCCTTGGCAAGCTTGGCCATCTCTCCTTCCAGCACGTCGCGGGCGGCGGCGAGGATCTTCATCTCGTCCACCCCGGCTTCGCGCATGGTGCGGGCCACCTGGTCGACGCGCTGGGCAATGGGGTCGGCGCCCGGAAGCGTTTTTGTGCCCACCTCGCGGAACATGGGGCCAGCACCTAGGAGCAGCCAGTTGGCGTCGACGTCAAAGGTTACGAGAATCTGACGAATGGTCTTGGCCTTAATCCGGTCTTGCCCGGCAGGGGAAAGGTACCCGTTAAACGTACTGATTGACTCACCGATTTTCTTGACAAAAGCGGATTGATTGCCGCCCGCGCAGGTGGCTATGACTTGCTTGATGCGCTCGTAAAATTCCATCATGTATTTCCGAATTCCTGTTGACACCTTCCGAAAATCCGTATACTCGTCGAATCAACGCCACCCCTCGACACAACAAGACGAGGCTACCAAATGGAATTAATGCAAGACGCTACACAGTTACCCCTCACAAGGCAAGAGCGGCTGGATATATGGATGCGCCGCCATGACGTGACCTTTACGGCCCTGGCCGAGGGGTACGATATCCACTTCTCGCAGCTCTCGCGCCTGTGCGGACAGGACACCATGCCCACGCGGCACCATGCTTATCTGGTGGAGCGCGGCATCCCCGAGGATCTGCTGCCCCTGGCCCTGGACCAAAAACCAGGCCCCAAGCCCCGCCCCAAGCCCATCCCCCACGACGTCGCCATGGCCGCTTTTCGCGGCGCATAGGAGCCATGATCCCTGCGCTATCGTTTTTTCTTGCTCATAACCACGCCAAAAACGTGAGGAATTAGCGATGATAGACCCCAGCCTTTCCGCAGTGTGCCACATCGTAGTGAAGAAGGCCCCCAGCCGCGTTCCGGCCGAGACCATAGCCCGCCTCCTGGGCTACAAGACGTATTTCACCATGATGAGCGAGCTTTCCGGCCAGCCTGGCCACAAGCTCGGGGCCAACATGGTGCTGCCCATCATGGAGGTCACGGGATCGGACGAGCCCTTGCACTTCCTGGCCAGGGAGCGCGGCGGCGTGTTCATCAAGCTGCCCGAGGCCACGTGCGACGGCAGCCCGGTGCAGCTGGCGGCGCTCACCTCAGTTAAGGAGTTCGGTGAGCTCATGGCAGAGGTGGGCGGCGGCTTGGCCAGCGGCGGGCTTGACCGTGACGAGTGCGATCGAATCACCAAGGAAGGGCAAGAGGCCGTCACCTCCATCATGGCGCTGTTGCACATGGTGGGCGAGATCGGGAGGGCGCGGTCATGACACAGCCATTCATCAAGGACGAGAGAGTGTACAAGGCCCTGTGGCCGCGTGAGGGAACAAATCCGCGCATTATCGCGGGCAAGGTGGCCCTGGCTGACCAGGTCCACTTCTACGTGGATTATAACGAAGGTTGCGGCGAGAACCTGCTCCAGGCCCACCCGGACGGCTGGTGCCGCACCCAGGACGAGGCCCTGGCGCTGCTGCTGGCCCGCCTGGGCCGCGCCAAGGACTTTCTGAACAACGACGTGCTGCGGGTCAAGGCCCGGATCCTGCGCGTTGCCAAGCTGCGCGGCCAACTGGCCGAGCGGGAGGCGTAGCCATGCAGACTTACGAGTCTAAGGGCGTGCAAGACTCCCACGAATTTGCGGCTCTGCTGCTGGAAAAGCTGCCCCCGGTCATTGCCAGAGAGAAAGTGGAGGAACTCACCGGCGGTATCGTCACCGGCAAGACCCTGGCCAACGCCGATGCCCAAAAGGACCCGGACAAGCAGGGCCCGGAGGTGGCTTACCGCGTTGGCCGCAAGGTGGTCTACAGCTCTGCCAGCCTGGTGGACTGGATAGTGGGTCGCTTCCCCATCCGGCGCATCGCCAACCTCAAGACCCTCTAGGCGGGCGCAAGTTATGCACAGCGGCCTTTGTGGCGTCGGGTATCAGGTGGGTATAGCGGTCGGTCATGGCCAGCGTCTTGTGGCGCATAAGCACCTTGATGCGGCTGATGTCGTTGCCCGCCAGGGCCAGCCAGGAGGCAAAGGTGTGGCGCAGGCTGTGGAACACGAACTTGTGCCGCCTGTCGGTGACGCCGTCGTTCAGCCCAAGTTCGGCAACAAGCTCGCGGAAGTGCCGTCCGAAATCCCTTTCTTGACCTTTGATTCCTGGAAAAACCTTCGCGGCCTTTGCGGCGCGCGTCCCTTTTCTGGACTGGAGCACCTGGGCTACCTCGGCATTGACGTGGACATGGCCGCCCGGCTTCTGCATGGGGCCATCGCGCACGAGCAGCACGCCATGGACGATATCCACGTCCTGCCACTCCATGCGCAGTATCTCGCCCTTGCGCATGCCCGTGTTCAAGGCGACCACGATGGCGTCGTGGAGATCCGTGTCCAGGGCCTTGGCGGCGTCAATGAGCTTGTCCGCCTCCTCATAGGACAGGAACCTCTCGCGGATGTTGTAGAGCCGTGGAGGCTTAATCCCAACCAGGGGGCTCGGTCCGGGAAGGATCGGAACACCATCGGCAAACGTCTGTGCGGCGACATTGAACGCCTGCCGCAGGGTAGCCATGTAGTGTTTCACCGTCGCTGGCGCGGCGCCGCCTTCGGCCACAGCGTTGAGGATACCCTCAATGTGCTGCCTGGTGACAGCTCGCATGGGCAGGAGCCCAATGGCCGGAAGGATCACCTTGTTGATCTGTATCTCGTCCTCACGCCAGGAGCCTTTGGTGCGCTTGGTGTGAGGGATATAATAGTCAGCCATGAACTTCTCGACAGTTATCCCAGCAACCCCCGCCGCGCGCTTGCTGGTGGCCTCTTCATCGGCCATGGCCTTGGTCTTGGCTCGCGCCTCCGCAAGTGTTTGTGGACCAAGTCCTGTGGATTGAGCGCGGCGCAGCTCGGCAAGCACCGCAGCGGCCTTCTTGGCCGTCCAGCCATCAGACGCCCAGCCGAGGCCTTCCTCGTTGTCTTTGGCATGCAGGTAGTAGCGCACGGAGTAGTATCGATCCGGTTGCCCATTGTGGCGCCGTGTGGCATGCTCCCTGTAGCGCACGCCAGGCTGTCCCGAGGATATCCAGGCCATGTCTCCCCCCTTTCCTGTCCCGGCATAGTCCCGGTTTGTGGCACCGTCAAGGGATGCGTAGGGAAGCAGAGAACGACACAACCTTTTGAAATGATGGGTGCAGGGATATTGAGGGAACTCCCGGAAGTGACCGGGAAGGGACTTCAAATCTGGTGTGTGGCCGAGAGGTCACAGGTAGGTTCGACCCCTATACGCTTCCGCCAGCCGCCCCCCCCAACAAGCCCGGAGCCTTTGTGCAGACCATACCCATGCAGATCTGGGTGGACGCAGACGCCTGCCCCGGCGCCATCAGGGACATCCTGGTACGCGCGGCCATGCGCCGCGGGGCCAAAACCACCTTCGTGGCCAACAAGACCCTGAGCGTGCCCGCCTCGCCGCATCTGGCCACCATGCGCGTGGGCCAGGGCTTCGACGTGGTCGACGAAACCATCGCAGGCCTGGTGCAGCCCGGCGACCTGGTCATCACCGCCGACATCCCCCTGGCCGCCAAGGTCATCGAGCGCGGCGGCACCGGACTCAACCCGCGCGGCGAGCTCTACACCACGGACAACATCGGCGCGCGGCTGACCATGCGCAACATGCTCGACGAGCTGCGCAGCACGGGCGTGAGCACCGGCGGTCCGGCCCCCTTGAGCCTGGCCGACCGCAACGCCTTCGCCAACTCGCTGGACAAATTCCTGACCGCCGCCGCCCTGAGCCTCCCCTGACAGCCCGCCGGGCAGCCGGACAAAGCCCCCACGGCCCCTGCTGCACGCTATAAATCCTTGGCCTGGGCCGCTTGCCCGCCTCACAGCATACGCCACATTGACCCCGGCACACAATTCGCATAGATTTGCGCAGCCTATAGCGCATACGACAATCCTGTAGCAAGGGACACCCGGAACGTGGACGAAACCTCCGAATCCACTCATCGCACAGGCGCTCTGTTCGTCTGGGTTGTGGCGCTGCCGCTGCACGCGACCAGCCTGCTGGCGGCTTGGCGCTTCCACACCGGCAAGGAGCCGCTCTTCGCCGTCCTCGCCCTGTGCCTGCTCGTGGCTTCGTCCCTGGCCTTTGTCCTGCCCTGCCTGTTTTCCAGTAAGTGGCGCGAGAACAGCAGCTCCATCTACGGCCTCACCGCCACTCTGACCCTATGCGTGCCGGGCGCGGGCATCATCGGCTGCCTGCTGGCGCTGTTGTGCGCGCAGTTGCTCATGCGCCAAAAGAACAAAATCAAGGAATTCAAGAAAAGCCTGGAGTCCGCCCTGGGCGAAGACTCCCGCTGGATCATGCGCAAGCGTGTGGGCCAGGTGCTGGCAGACGAGATCGCCATCGAGCCGGTCATCGACGTGCTCCAGGGCGACGACCCGGACCTCAAGCGCGGCGCGGTGAAGCTGCTCCAGCGCATCGGCACGCCAAACGCCGTGGGCTTGTTGCGCCAGAGCCTCTCGGACCAGTTCCCGGAGGTGCGCTTCTACGCCCACTCTGCCCTGACCGAGCTTGAAGACGCCTTCACCAGCCGCATCCAGGCGCTCAACGCGACCCTCGAGAAGACGCCCAGCGCCGCCGCCTACCGCCTGCTGGGCATGCAATACCGCGCCTACGCCGACTCCGGCCTGGCCGACGAGATCGCCCGCGGGCAGCACCTGGTGAGCTGCCGCGACGCGCTCCTGCGCTCCCTTGAGCTGGAGCCCGACCACGACCAGACCATGCTGCTCCTGGCCCAGGCCCTGCTCGACCTGAACCAGTTGCGCGAGGCTTGGCAGATGTTCGAGAAATGCACCCGTTTTGAGGAAACGGCCTCCGAGGCTCAGCTCGGCCTGGCCCAGATAGCCTATCAGTTGCGTGATTTCGCTAAGCTTGCGGAGCAGGCCCGCAGGATGGCCCTGTCCGACGCGCCCCGGCCGCAGAAGCCGGACCCGCTGGCCCTGTTCGAGTTCTGGGCCGGCGTGGGCAAGGTGCACCATGGCTGAGAAGATCCATGACGTCTGCCTGATCCTGGAAGGCACCTATCCGTATGTTCCCGGCGGCGTCTCCACCTGGGTCCACCACCTGATCAAGTCCATGCCGGAGCTGTCCTTCACCTCGGTCTGCATCCGGGCCACGGCCAAGGAGAAGGCCGAATACCGCTACCAGGTGCCGGAAAACTTCGTGGACCCGCACCTGGTCTACCTGCACGACCATGACACGCAAAAGACCGCCAGGATGAGCAAAAAAGACCGGGCGGCGCTCATGGAGACCATCCGCCTGTGGCACCTGGACCCCGACATGACCGGCGGCGCAGGCGGCCTGCTGAAGCTGGTGAACGCCCTGCACGAATCCGGCGGGCAGATCGACGTCAAGGACATGGTCTTTGGCCGCAAGCCTTGGGACATCATGATCGAGCTTTACAACAAGAGGCATCCCGAGGCCTCGTTCCTGGACTATTTCTGGACCTACCGCTTCACGCACCTGCCCATCTGCAACGTCATCAACGCGCCCCTGCCCAAGGCCAAGGTCTACCACACCATCTGCACCGGCTTCGCCGGGCTCATGGCCGTGCTGGCCAGCCTGCGCATGGACCGGCCCATGATCCTGACCGAGCACGGCATCTACACCAAGGAACGCAAGATCGAGGTGGCGCAGTCCAAGTGGATCCACACCGAACAGGACGACCGGTTGCGCATCGAGCGCGACCTGGGCACCTTCCAGAACCTCTGGATACACATCTTCGAGACCCTGAGCAGGCTGACCTACGCCCATGCGCATCGGGTCATCACGCTGTTCGAGGGCAACCGCAAGATGCAGATCCTGGGCGGCTCCGCCCCTGAGCGCACCGAGGTCATCCCCAACGGCATCACCCTCTCGCGCTACGAGAATCTGCGCCCCCGGGCCGACACCTACGAGGACGAGCGCGGGGCCGAGGGCCACTTCCTCATCGGCTTCGTGGGCCGCGTGGTGCCCATCAAGGACGTCAAGACCTTCATCCGGGCCATCAAGATCGTCACCCAGGAGGTGCCGGGCATCGAGGCCTTCATCATCGGGCCGGAGGACGAGGCCGAGGATTACGCGCGCGAGTGCCACGAGCTGGTGCATCTGCTCGGACTGGACTCGACCATCACCTTCACCGGCAAGGTCAACACCAACGATTACTACGCCAAGCTCGACCTCCTGGTGCTGACCAGCGTGAGCGAGGCCCAGCCCCTGGTTATCCTGGAGGCCAACTGCGCGGGCGTGCCGGTGGTGGCCTCGGACGTGGGCGCCTGCAGCGAGCTTTTGCACGGGCGCACCCCGGAGGACGAGGCCGTGGGGCCGTCGGGCTACATCACCCGCCCGGCCGAGCCCATGGACACGGCCCAGGGCATCCTGACCATTCTGCAGAACCCCAAGCTGCGTCGCGCCATGTCCCTAAGCGGCCGCGAGCGCGTGACGCGCTTCTACGCCGAGAAAGACCTCATCAGCAAATACCGGGCCCTGTACAGCGAGTGCATGGCCATGCCCGGAAGGATGGCTTAAGGCATGGCGGGCATCGGCTTTGAGCTGCGCAAGCTCCTGGACAAGGACAACTTCATGGGCGACATCCGCGCGTTTCTCTACGCCGCGCTCTTGTCCTCGGGCCCGTGGCTCCTGTCCATCACCTGCCTGGGCGTGCTCACGGCGCTCTCCGCCGCCGGCGGCGCCGAACAGGACGGCGAGATCTTCCGCACCACCGTGGTCTACGTCTTCGCCTACTCGCTCATCTTCGTAGGCATCTTCCAGCTCATCCTCACGCGCTTCCTGGCCGACCAGCTGTACCTGAAGGACGACCACGCGCTGCTCTCGGCCTTCGTGGCCTGCGCCATCCTTGTGCTGCTCGGCGGGCTGTTGGTGGGCCTGGCGGTGTTCTATCGCGGCCCGCTGCCCTGGACGTACAAGCTGTTGTCCATCGTGCTCTTCGACGTGGTCTGCCTGCTCTGGCTGACCATGATCATGCTCTCGGCGGTGAAGGACTATAACAACATCGTCATCGGTTTCGCCGTGGGGGCCATCCTCTCCGTGGCCGGGGTCTGGGCGCTGGAGCCCCTGCTGGGCCTGCACGGGCGCATCATGGGCTACACCCTGGGGCTGGTGGTCAGCGTATTCTGGTTTCTGGCCATCATCCTCTCGGAGTTCGACCAGAACGCACGGCTCAAGTTCACCATGGCCACCTATTTCAAGAAGTACTGGGACCTGGCCCTCATCGGCTTCGTCTACAACCTGGCCATCTGGGCGGACAAGTTCGTGTTCTGGATGGACCCCACCGCGCGCGTCATCGTGGTGCCGCTCACCGTGCACGACTTCTACGAAGGCCCGGTGTTCCTGTCCTATTTGAGCATCGTCCCGGCCCTGGCCGTGTTCATGGTGAAGATCGAGACCGGCTTCTACGAGCATTACCGGCGCTACTACCAGTGCATCACCGAGAAGCGCCCTCTGGCGACCCTGCTGGAGGAGAAGCAGGGCATGGCGAACATGCTCAAGGCCAGCATCCGCGAGATGTTCATCATCCAGGGCGGCATCACGACCCTGTGCGTGGTCTTCGCCCCGGAGATCGTCGCCGTGGGCGGCCTCTCGCCCGCACAGGTGCCGCTGCTGCGCATCAGCTGCATCGGCTCGTTCCTGCAGGCGCTCATGTCGCTGACGGTGACCATCCTGTTCTATTTCGATCTGCGCCAGCGCGTCCTGTCCGTGGCCTTCTGCTATCTCATCCTCAATGCCGGGCTGACCCAGCTGACCCTCTGGCTGGGCTTCCCCTTCTACGGCTTCGGCTACACCTATGCCTGCTTCTTCTCGCTCATGCTCGGCTTCTATCTCCTGGTGAACACCGTGCAGGACCTTGAATTCATCACCTTTGCACGCCAACCGATCTAGACAGGCACCCCCCATGATGAAAATGAACGAGACCATTGAAATCAAGGACAGCACGGACCCCATAGCGGGCAAGACCTGTCTGGTGACGGGCTGCGCCGGGTTCGTGGGCAGCCACCTGACCCAGAGCCTGCTGGACATGGGCCATCGCGTCATCGGCGTGGACAACTTTTTCTCCGGCAAGCCGGAGAACATGCAGGCCTTCATCAGCCATGAGCGCTTCCTTTTCCTTGAGCGCTCAATAGTCGAGCCGACGCTGTTTACGGAGCTCTTTGCGCAGCATGGGCCCATCCGCGCGGTGTTCCATCTGGCGGCCATCGTCAGCGTGCCCTACTCCATGACCCATGCCGACGAGACCTATGACATCAATTTCCTGTCCACTGAGCGCCTGCTCGCGGCGGCGGAGAAGTTTGGCGCCTCGCGCGTGGTCTTTGCCGGGTCCGCTGCGGAATACGGCGCAGAGGAGCGCATGCCCATCAAGGAGAGCTACGCCAACGACGAGACCGTGCAGCTGAGCCCCTACGGCAACGCCAAGTACCTGTCGTCGCGCGCGGTGAGCCAAAGCCCCCTTGGCGTGTCCCTGCGCTTCTTCAACATCTTCGGCCCCCGGCAGGACCCCTCAAGCCCATACAGCGGCGTCATCTCGAAGTTCATGTCCAAGGCGCTGGCCGACCAGCCCCTGACCATCTTCGGGCATGGCGAGCAGACGCGCGACTTCGTCTACGTGCACGACGTGGTGCTGGCCTACCTGACGGCCGCCGGGTTGGTCGGGGAACAGCTGCTGCCCACGGGGGTGTACAACATCGGCACGGGCAAGTCCGTGAAGATCGTGGCTTTAGCGCGCATAGTGCTCATCCTGACGGACAAGCCCAATGCCATCATCCTGGACATCGGCCCCAGGGAGGAGACCCAGCTGGATGGCCAGCAGTCCTGCTGCCTGTTCTACCCCTCGCGCGACGGCGACATCGTGCACTCCGTGGCCGATGTGACCGAGATGACCGCCAAGTCCGACTGGAAGGCCGAGACCGTGCTGAGCGTGGGTCTGGCCAGGACCATCGCCTGGTACAGGCAGGGCCTCGCCAAGGGGGCTTGAGGCGCCGCTTTGGGCGGCTAGTTCAGGAAGTTGAAGATGGCGTGCGCCCACTGCATGGATTCGGTGTAGCAGGCCGCCACCACCACCGGGTCGACCCCCAGCGCCACAAAGCGCGTCTCCAGATCGTCCCAGTCCGCGCGCTCGAAGCTGTGCACCAGCCCAAGCCAGGGAGCCAGCGGCGTTGGGCGCAGGCACAGCGTGTCCTTGAGCTCCTGGTCCAGCGGCAGGGAGCCCACGATGTCATCCATCTGCATGTCGAAGATGCTCTCCAGAAGCGAGAACAGGCCGAGCAGCAGCATGCGCTCGGAGTTCATCCGCCGCCCGCCCGTGCGCAGGGCCGCAAGCTCCAGAAAGCGCCCGCGCTGGGCCGAGAGGAAGATCAGTTCGCTGGGCTTGTGCTTGGGCTTCATCTCGGTGATGAGCACCAGGCGCAGCCAGGTGCGCATCTGCTGCCAGCCAGCCAGGATGAGCGCCACCTTGATGGAGGAGACCTCGCGGGCGAAGCCGAAATAGGGCGAGTTCAGGAACTTGAGCAGGCGGTAGCTCAAGGATACATCCTTCTGGATGGCCTGGGCCAGGGCGCTGATGTCCGGGTCCTCCTGCTCGATCATCTTGAGGATGCCCAGGCTTCCGGCGAGGCTTGAGGAGACGACCTTGCTCGAGATGCGCTCCGGCTTCTGGAAGAAGAAGCCCTGGAACAGGGTGCAGCCCGCGTTCTTGGCCACGGCGAAGGTCTGCACGTCCTCCACCCTCTTGGCCATGATCTGCATGGGCCGCTGCACGCTCTGCAGCCGGGCCTCCATGATGAGCGCATCGCGCTGGTCGCTCAGCATGTTCACGGCGAGGATATCCACCATGTTCATCAGCGGGGTGCCCGAGAGCTTGCCGGTAAAATCCCCCAGGGCGATGAGGTAGTTCTCCTGGCGCAGTTGGACCAGGGTATCCTGCATGCCCGGCGCGGCCAGGGTGTCTTCGCTGATCTTGAGCACGGACCGGCCCTTGGGCAGCACTCCGGCGATGTCGGCGGGATCGGCCTTGGGGTCCAGGGCCACCAGGAGATAGGAATTGGGGCTCTGCTGCCACTGCGGGCTTAAAAAGGCCCGGGTGGCAACTTCCAGCATGGCCTTGTGGTCCGTATCGGACTGCCCGGGCTCCAGCTTCTGGCGGTAGAAGATTTCATAGCCCCAGATGCTGCGCTTGGCGTCGAACACCGCTTGGCGCGCGATGAAGCCCTGATGGAATGCCGGATCGTCTGGGATGTTCGTCTGCATGCCTGCCGCCGCTGTGCTTAGTGCTGTCCGATGATGCGCTTCCGTCCTCAGTCCTTCTTCGCCAGCAGGTCCGCGATGGCCGTCTGGAAGATGAGCTCAGGGGTGTTGCTGGCCTCGTCAAAGGCGCTGACGCCCATGCCCACGGGCAAGGGGCCCTGGGCCGACTCCACAACGCTGCCCATGTCTCCCACCAGCTCCACGATCTTGCGGCCCACGACCTTGGCGCCGATCAGGGGCGTGTTCGGCATCAGGATGATGTAGCGCCCGGGTTCGTCGCCGGAAAAGAGCAGGTCGATGTTCCGGAGCAGCGTCTTCAAGGCCTTGCTCAAGGCGGTGAGGATTTCACGCTGCTCAGATTCCGAATACTCAACGTATCCCAGTATGTCCAGAACGATCATGGCCAGATCGGTCTTGTAACGCCTGGCCCGTGCGCATTCCTCCAAGAGGCGGGCGTTCATGTACGAGATCGTGTAGGCGCCGGTGATGTCGTCGGTGATGGTCTTGGACTTGGTGTCCGAATACAGCAGCGCGTTCTCCAGGGCATCGGCGCACCAGCCGGAGAAGACCTCGGCCATGCGGATGGTTTGGGAATTGAACTTGAGGAAGGGCAGCTTCTCGATGTTCAGCACGCCCAGCACCTTGTTGCCGCTGGTCAGGAGCGGCGCGGCGATGAGGGTGTCGCTGTCCGGCAGCACTCCCTTCTCGTACATCTCAAGCAGCACGTTGGCCGAGGCCACGTGCCCGGTGGCGAAGGCCCGGCCCATGAGCCCCTCGTCCGGCAGCAGGTCGCCGGGCCGCTTTCTGTTCTCCAGCTCGCCGTGGCTCGCCTTGAGCTTCAGGCGTCCGTCCTCGAAAAGATAGATGGAGCTGGCTTCCGCGTTCAGGAACTTGGCCACCATCTCCAGCGCCGCAGGATACAGCTCGCCTTCGCTGAGCGAGCGCAGGGCCTGGGCCGTCTCGTGCATGGTGGTCAGGGTCTGCTCCTGGGAGAGGATGCGCGTGTCCACCTCCTGCTTGGCCTTGACCAGGGCGTCGTAGCGTTCGCGCAGCTTCTCGAAGACCTCCTGGAGCTCCTCGTGCTCGCCCAGCAGGGCCTCGTAGCGGCTTTTGAGGCTCTGGCTGATCTCGCCCAGGATGCACCCCACGGCGAGGAACAAGATGGGCTCGCCGAGAAGCAGCTTCCACAGTTCGTAGATGGTGGTGCCCTGCCGCCCGATGATGGACAGGCCCACGGCAAGCGCGGCGGAGACGACGCCGCTGAACAGTCCGGCCAGAAAGCCGTAGCGCGAGGCCAAAAGCAGCACCACGACCCAGTACGGATGCGGGCTGACCCCGACAAAGCCCAGGTTGGCGCGGAACCACATGACGTTCACGGCCGTGATCAGCGAGAAGCCGAGCAGGGCCTCCACCAGGAAGCTCATGGACGAGGTTTTGCCGGGGCGGGCGGCCAAACGGTTGATTTCCATGCGCCTACCAGACCCAGAAGAACTTGGCGGTGTAGGTGCTGGACTCGCCGCCGGCCACGGTGCTGCCCTCGCTGGCATAGTCCCAGCCGACCTCGAGGCGCATGCGCTCCAAGGGCCGGAAGGTCAGCTTGGGCGAGAGCATGAGCGCCTCGATCTTGCGCTCGGTATCGTTCTTGATGCCGCCGCTGACCGTGCCCTCAAGCCAGGTGAGGAACGGATAGGTTATGGACAGGGTCCCGGCGTGGCTCTGCTCGCGGCGGATGAGCTCAAAGGGGATCTCCACGTTGGGCTCGGTCTCGGCCCGCTGGAAGGTGTAGGTCAAATAGACGTCGGGTCGGGTCCACAGCCGCCTGGTCAGGCTGCCGGTGCCCTCCCAGCGGAAGCCCGCGTCGTCCAGGCCGGACAGGCGGTAGTTCTCCCTGGTGTACCCGGCGTAGGCCACCCAGACATCGCGGAAGGGCAGCTCGTACTCCAGGTGCAGGCGGTCCTTGGAGCCGCTTAGCTCCACCGCGTCCATCTGGTCGTACCAGGGCATGTGGTAGGCGTAGCTGGCCCTGGCCCGGCCATTGCGCTCGAAGTTGTAGCGTGCGCCGACCATGGGCGAGAGCCCGTCGCCCAGGCCGAGGTAGCTCTGCAGGCCCAGGTCCAGGGTCCAGTTGCGGGTGAGCTCGTGCTCGATGCGCGCGCCAAAGGTCTGCACATCCGCACGGACGCCGTTTTCGTCATCGGGCCGGGAGAGGTGCACCTGGGCAAAGTCGAGGAACAGCCGGGTGTTGTCGCCCGTCTGCGCGGAAAGGCCCGTGGACAAGGTGGTGGTCACGGTCTTCTTGCCCTGATCGTAGACGCTGAGGCCCGCCTCGAACCTGGGGCGCTTCTCCAGCAGCAGCAAGTGCAGGGCGTCTTTTGCGGCCTGGTTCTCAGGGTCCACCTCCAGCACGTGCGAGAAGGCCTGGATGGCCCCGTTGACGTCCCGGCTGGCCTGGCGCTGGACGGCCAGATCGCTCCACAGGCCGATGTCGCTCGGATTGCCGCGCATGGCCCGCTCCAGAATCTCCAGGCCGTACTGGGGCTTTTCCAGCTCGGCGTAGAGCCCGGCCTCGATGCGCTCCGAGCGCGAGGTGCTGCCGAACTTCTTGCGGAAGCCCACCAGCTCGAACAGGACGCGCTCGTACTGGGCGGTGGCCACCAGGGTCTCCAGGTAGTCCTCGTAGACCTCCACGTCGTCGGGATAGTCGGCGCGCAGTTGCTCGTACAGGGCCAGGCTCTTGGGAATCTCGCCCTGACGGCTTAGAATGCGCGCCTCCATGAGCGCCATCTGGCGCTCGGTCAGGGGCTCTTCCTGATCGGGCAACTGGTCGCGCACGGCGCGCTGGGCCGGGGCCTTCTGGCCTGCCTGCGCCACGGCCTGAGCAGGAGCTTTGGTCGGCGCTTGGGCCAGGGCCGGGGCCTGCCAGGCCAGCAGGAGCAGCACGGCGATGTTGCGGATTTGCACACGGGTCATTGGATCACGCTCCTCGGGGCGGTCTTGGCCGCCGCTCTCGCCTTGCGGGCCTGTCTGATGAGGCTCAAGGTCTTCTTGTACTCGCCGGAGGCTTCGCCCTCGCGATCGGTGGTAAAATACAGCTCGCCCAGCTGGTAGCGCGCCTCGATGTCCGAGGGGTACTGGACGCGGTAGTGCTCAAAGCCCTTGATGGCGCGCTCGGCGTCGTTGTTCCAGGCATGGATCTGCGCCTGGCCCTTGAGGGCGGCGCGGTTGCGCGGGTCCACCCGCAGCGAGGCCGCGTAGCAGTCCAGGGCGAAATCCAGGCGCTTGTTCAGCACCGCCATGTCGCCAATGGCCGACAGCCGCTCGGGGTCGGCCTCGTAGTCATCCTTCAGGCGGCGCATGGTCTGCTGGGTCAGCTCCTGCCGGTTCAGCACGGTGTAGGTCTGGACCAGCAGCGCGCCCGCGTCCCAGGGCATGGGCTTCATCTGCTCAAAGCGCGCCAGCACCTTCAGGGCCTTCTGCGGCTGCTTGCGGTCCAGGTGGTGCTGGGCCACCAGCACGGCCTCGTCCTCGGTGAGCAGGCCGCGCGCGGCCAGCGGCTCCAGGGTCACGGCCTGGCGGTCCACAAAGCCCAGACCGCCATAGGTATCGGCCAGCAGGCGGCGCAGGGCGATGTCGTCGGCCTTGAGCGCCAGGGCGCGTTCAAGATACGGCAGCGCCTTCTTCGGCTCGTCCGCCGCCAGGAAGGCCTCGGCGGTCTGCTTGGCCTTGGCTTGGTTCAAAGGCTCGCGGTCCGAGTCCTCGGCCAGGAGCTTGGCGCTCTCGGCCGTGCGCCCGGTCCACTCGGCCAAGCGCATGAAGTTTTCCCGCGCCTTCTTGTCCGTGGGGTTCTGGCGATAGATCTCGGCGTAAATGCGGAAGGCGTCGGCATCCTTGCCAGCCTCCTCGGCGTAGCCAGCGGCCAGCTTCTGGAGCGCCTTGTCGCCGGGGTAGGCCCCGCGCAGCCGCTCCACCACGACAAAGGCCAGGTCCGGGGCCTCGCGCCAGGACTGCACCTGGGCCAGCTTGAGCGCGGTGGTGCGGTCGCCTGGGTTGCGCGCCAGGTAGCGCTCATAGACCTTGGCCGCGCCCTTGAGTTCGTTGCTGCCCACCAGCAGGTCCGCCACTTCGAGCAGCAGGGCCGTGTCGGCGAAGTCCGGCCGCTCGATGAGCGCCAGCACCTCGCGCAGGGTGGCCGGATCGTTGGTCTGGGACGCGGCCTGCACGGCCCTGCGGATGAGCGCGGGGTCGCCGCCGGACTCCGCAGCCAGCGTGCGCAGGAGCATCCAGGCCTCACGCGGACGGTTCACGTCGAGCCAGGCATCGGCCAGCTTGATGCCGACCACGGAATCGCTCTTGGCAATGTCCTTCACCGCTTCTGCGGCGCCCGCCACGGCCTCGGCGCTCAAGGAGCCGCCAGCGGCGTCAAGGAGCAGGTTGGCCTCGCCCACGCTGGCCACCGGCAGGGCCGCCAGGACGGCATAAGCCTCCGGTGCGCGACCCGCAGCCAGCAAGGCCTCGCCCAGCATACGCTTGGCGTCGGTGTCTGTCGGGCTGAGCTCGATGACGCGCTGCAAGTGCTTCACAGCGTCCTGCGGCAGGTTGGAGTTCATGGCCAACTCGGCCAGCCCGCGCAGCAGCGCGGTGTCGTTGGGACGCTCCTTGACGAGTTCGGCCATAAACCGCGCCGCGTCCTTTTCCGCGCCATAACCGCCCAAGGCCACGGCCACGGCCAGGCGCGAGTTGGCGGTCCCGCTCTGCCTGTCGAGCAGCGACGCCAGCTGAATGGACTCTTGCGTCAGGCCGCCGCGAACGAACAGTTCCAAGGAATCGTTGACGAATACCTTTTCAATCTCTGCTGTGGCGGCGCCTTCCTGAATGTCCTCAAGGAAACCTCGCCGGAGATTGTAGGCGTCCACAAGCAGGGCGCTGGCCACGGCATCATCGCTCTTGGCCACTGAGGCGGAGAGCGTCTCCAGCACGTGGCTGATCTGCTGCAAGGGCTTTCTGGCGGCGATCTCCTGGGCCACCACGACCTTGTCCAACGGGATCAGGCGTTGCACGGTGCGGTACATGCCTTCGCGGTCGCCCTGGTAGGTATAGTGGGAAAGCAGGCGCAACAGCACGTCGCGACGGTTGGCGTAGGTCGCGGGATGACGTTCGTTGAGCTGCGGCATGACCGTGAGGGCGGCTTCCAGACTCTCCTCAGCCTCCTTGGGACGTCCCGCCCATTCCTGCCACTCGGCCAGGCGCAGGATCAGCTCCCGCCTGCCGGGCCGAAGCTCCATCACCCGCTTCAGGAGTGTCATGGCCTTGTCGACCTCGCCGTTTGACTGCGCGAGTTCGGAAGCCTCCATGTTCAGGTCCGGGTCATCGGGATGCAGGGCCAGGAGCCTGTCCAGCATGACCCTGGCCAGGGCGGCCTTGTTGTCCTTGATGTAGATGGAGATGAGCGTGCGCGGGCCTGGGAATACCAGCCAGCTCGCCCCAACGATAAGGGCGATGAAGAGGATGGTCTGCCAGGCGCTGATCTTCATGGAGCGGCGACCTCCACCTGTCCGTTGCGCAGGCCGGAGACGTCGGCAAAGCCCGAAGCGTCGGCGCGCACGCTGACGGGCTTGGCCAGGGCCGTGCCGCTGGCCTTGAGCTGCGCACCGGGGGTGAACCCGGCCAGGCGCAGGCGGCCTGCGCTTCCGATGCCCTTGTAGGTCAGCGCCAGCGAGTCCTTGCCCGGCTTGAAATTCGAGACGTAGCCCGTGGCCTCCGCCAGATAGGGCAGGGGCTCAGACTTGCCCGTAGCGGGCTCAAAGGAGAGCACGGCCCGCGCGGCTCCGGGCGCAAGGGAGACGTACAGCCCCTCCTTCTGCCGGGAATAGCCGAGGATATTCTCGCTGCGCGCCAAGTTGGGCGCGGCCGCGTCGGCGTCCAGGCGCAGGGTCAGGCTGCGGCCGTAGTTCTCGATGTGATAGACCTCCGGCCCGGCGCGCAGAATGTGCACCTTGAGGTAGTCGCGCGCGGCCTCCAGGTACTGGGTGGTGAACACCGGGGCAACAGGCAGGCCGCCCACGAAGCCGTAAACATCCTCCAGGGCCCGGACCGAGGCCTCGTGCTCGCCGCTGAAGAAGTGGTAGTAAATGTCGATGGGCTTGAGCCTGCGCGGCGAGCCGGTCCGCTTGATGGTCTCGATGACTGCGCGGTAGCCGTAGAAAGGGCCGGTCCAGAGGTTGGTCATGACGTTCTCATTGGCCATGGCCGTGAACATCTGCACCCTGCTGCCCACCACGCGGAACATGGGCGAGACGCTGGACAGGGAGTTGCTCTTCTGGTCCAGCATGGTATCGCCACCGTTGATGTTGAACAATCCCTGGTCATCGACGCGGGCGATCTGCTGGGCGGTGGGCATGCAGTCGCCCGACCACTGGAGCAGGCGGCACGGTTTGTCCGGGGGGCTCAAGCTGCTGATGAAGCGGATGGAGCCGTCGATCTCCTGGGCCAGATTAAAGGTATAGCCGGGTATCTTGTAGGGGAAGCGGTTCTCATACCGCGTCTTGGTGTTGCCCTTCTCATTCCAGTAGAACGGGTGCGAATAGGTGTGGCTGCCCGGCTCGATGTTGGACATGCGGAAGAGCTCGCGCGCCACGTCCTGGGCCTGCCTGGCGCGCTTTAGGTCCGTGGCGATCTTCGGGTCCACGTCGGCCACGATGAGCGACAAGGTCACCGGAAAGTTGAAGCGCTTGTAGATGCGGTCGCGCAAGACCTCTGCGCACATCTGCTTTTGGCCCACGTTCGAATAGCCGGCGAAGCCGTCGGCATCGACGTGGGAGAAGGCCAGGCGCAAGCCGTTTAAGGTGGTCACGTCCGGGGCCATGCGGCCCTTGAGCCCCAGGCTGTCGGCCACAAAGGCGAAGGGGTCGAGGTACCACTTGCGGCGGTTGTCGCCGGTGGACTCCTCCCAGTAGATGTGGTGCTCCGCAGCGAACCCGCCGGAGGCCCCGACGAACACTGCCGGGAACTCCTTGCCGGGCCGGGCCGGATGCTTCAGGCTCACGTAGACTTTGAGCGACGGGCTCTTCTGCTCAAAAAAGCTGGTGACCACGGGCTGGGGCGGCAGCGGACGCTCGAAGTCGATGAGGCCCGGAGCCTTTTGGGCATAGCGGAAGGCGCGCTGGTCCAGGCCCAGCAGGCTGGCCGGAGCCGCGCCGAGCTGCGCGAACACCGCTCTGGAAAGTTGGTCCACGTCGGCGAAATCCGCCCCCTGGGCCAAGGATACGCCAAGATGCCCCAGGATCATGACACGCTTGCCCGACTTCATCTGTTTGAGCAGCCAAGGCAGGTAGGGCCGGGGCTTGCGCACTGAGTTCTGGCTCAGGCTCGTCACCACGGCGCAGGTGTCGGCCATGGCCGCATCGTCGGGCAGGGCCTGGGAGTTGATGTCCCGGAAATAGGGAATCAGCCCGTAGTAGTCGAAGACCATCTGAAAGCCCTGGTGCACGATGTTGTCGTCCGGGCCTGCCCCGGCGGAGCCGTCGTAGAGCACCAGAACCCGGCGCGCAATGAGCTCCGGCGCGGCAGCCGCAGGCTTCTGGACCGCAGCCTTCTTCGCCCCAAGGGCCAACTGGGGCAGCAGACAATTCGGCAGCAGGCACAGGGCCAGCAGACAGAGAGCAGGCAGGCTGCGAATGCTAGCGGGCCAGGGTGTGGTAGAACACCTGGTCCAGCGCGATGGTGCTGACATACGGCACAAATCCTTTGCTTCGGGAATAGCTGATGGCCTCTTTGATGCGCTCCGTCTGATCCGGCGTGGCGTAGTCCAGCGTCAGCACGGTCAGCTTCGGATTGGCTGCCAGGCCCTTGCGCGCCATGGCCACCAGGGCCCGGCGCACCTGCGGCCGCACCGCGCGGTACTCCTTGGTCTCGAAGTCATACTCAAAGGAAAGATCCTCGATGAGCAGCGAATCGATGAGCGGCGCGGCCTCCGGCAACAGTTCCAGGCCCCTGTTCATGCAGATGTGGATGTTCGGGAAGCGCTGGCGCACGCGGCCAAGGAAGGCCAGAATGCTCTCGCGCATGCCGCTGTACTTTGCCGCGTCCTCGCCCTGGGCCAGGGCCAGGGCCGAGTCGATGGTGTCGAGGAAGATGCCGTCAAAGCCCTGGGCCAGCACCTTGGGGATGACGATGTCGAGTAGGATGCCCTGCCACTTGGCGCTGCGCATGTCGATGATGAGCGAGCCCCAGTTCTCGTTTTTTCCGGCGACAAAACTCTGGTTCTGCGCCAGAATCCATGTGGGACTCCCGGGGTCGGATTCACCGGCGGTGACGTAGCCCAGGAGCAGGGGCTTGCCCGCCTGATTGCGCACCAGGGGCGGGTGGCGCAGGCCGTCGAGCACCACGAGATCGAAGCGGCCGTACTGCTTGGGGCCGAAGTCCGTGCCGTAGTAGCACAGCCAGTTCTTGTACTGGGCCGCCTGGGCCGTGGCCACCGGCAGCGCGCTGGCCAGCAGCACAAGCGCACATAGCCAAAAGTTTCTGGTCATCATAGGTGCCCCATCCTTGACGGCTACTTCATCTTCGAGGCCAAGGTTCTGACCATGTCGGCGCAGAGCATGTGCGCCAGCGAACTCAAGGAGGTGCGGCCCGAATACATGGAGCCCGTGGCCGTGACGCTCTCGGCCCAGAGGATGCGCGTCTCCTGGATGTCCAACATCTTGACGCTGATGCCCACCACCGGGTCTTCGTCCACGCCCTTCTTGTAACGGTACTCGGTCACCGCGCCGTAAATCACGGTATCCACACCAAGCGAGAGCCCAACCTTTGCTGCGGCGGACTTCTCAAGCACCTCTTCCACCTCGATTTTTCCGCTGGCCAGGTGCTCCATCATCTCCGAGCGCTCCAGCATGCGGAAATCCGTCTGGGCGATGATCTCAGTGCTCAAAAGTTCGCCCACGATGCGCCCGGCGTTGGGCATGGAGGTCAGGTTCACCAGGGGCAACACCACAACCTTGCGCGCCCGTGAGTTCAACTGGACCTGATCCACGGCGGTGGTCCGCTGCACCGAGCCGCAGCCGGACACCAGAAACAAAGCCAAGACGACAAAACCCGCTACCCGCCGCATGCTGCTACCCTCCAAAGGCTGACGAAATTTCGCCCATTACTTCGAGATGTTGACTCCACTCCTGAACATCCTGGCCGCAGCCCGGCAGCCTTGCCGCGCCGCCCGCCAACCGCCGGAATAGAGACTTCCCTACACTATCTCTCACATTGTATCGGTTCATACCGACTACCGCTTTAATCACCCGCAGCGGCTATCCGTTGATAACTCAAGGCTAATCCTGCCTCGCCGGTACGAAATCCTAAGCACGAAACATGCCAGAACCATCAGCATTCCTGATTTATTATCATCATATCCCGGCCACGCTGATGACTTTGCCTTCCAGGTCTGCCCGCAGCCCGCAGCCCGCGCAGTCATGATGATAAGTCGTCGCCCACGCCAGCGCAAGGCGCGCCAAGGCCCGCTTCCGTGCCCCAAGCAGGGCGGGTAGAATTCATCAGCCCGGACATGCAAAAAAATCTTGCCAACGCAGGGGGCCTTGGATTAGAGAGACGGTCCTGGGCGATTAACTCAGCGGTTAGAGTGCCACCTTCACACGGTGGAAGTCCCGAGTTCAAATCCCGGATCGCCCACCACCCAGAGAGATCGGCCCCGCCCAGGCGGGGCCTTTTTCGTTTCTGCCAAGCGTCAAACACTGACGAGTGAGGACACAACGCCATGCGCCTCGTGCTCTACCAGCCGGAGATTCCGCCAAATACCGGCAACGTTGCCCGGCTGTGCGCTGCCACCAGGACGCCGCTCTCCCTCATCGAGCCCCTGGGCTTCAAGATCGACGACAAGCACCTCAAACGTGCCGGTCTGGACTACTGGCCTTTTGTGGACCTCTCGGTGCACCCCAACTGGGAGGCCTTTGTGGAATCTATCCGCAGCGCCGACCCGCCTGTGCGCATGGTGCTCACCAGCGCCCGCGCGGGCACGCCCGTGCACCAGTTCGCCTTCCGCCCCGGCGACGCCATCGTGCTCGGCCAGGAGACCAAGGGCCTGCCGGACTTCCTGCACGACGTGTATCCGGACCGGGTGCGCATCCCCATCGCCTGCCCGGACGTGCGCAGCCTGAACATGTCCACCGCCGCGGGCATCCTGCTTTTCGAGGCCCTCAGGCAGACCAATGGACTGGCGGGCGCTCTGGCAGAGTAGTCCCAGAGCATTGCGCGACGACCTTGCGCATGGACGCCCGAGCGGGTACTAAGCCTTGAACATCAAGCATAAGGAGCCCTCCATGCGCCTGCTCGTCACCGGCGGCTGCGGATTCATCGGCGCCAACTTCCTCTACGCCATGCGCGCGCGCCACCCCAAATGGCAGCTTGTGAACCTGGACAAGCTGACCTATGCGGGCAACCTCGGCAACCTGCGCGCCCTGGAAGCCGAGGCCGGGGCCCACTACACTTTCGTCCACGGCGACATCTGCGACCGCGACCTGGTGTCGGGCCTGCTTGCCGAGCACCAGATCGACGCGGTGGTCAACTTCGCGGCAGAGTCCCACGTGGACCGCTCCATCGACGACCCCTCGCCCTTTGTGGTCACCAATGTCCTGGGCGCGCAGAGCATTCTGGACTGCGCCCGGCGCGCCGGAACAAAGCGCGTGGTCCACGTGTCCACGGACGAAGTGTACGGCAGCCTCGGTCCCGAAGGCCAGTTCTTCGAATCCACCCCGCTTGCGCCCAACAGCCCCTACTCGGCCTCCAAGGCCGGGGCCGACCTCCTCGCCCGGGCCTATCACGAAACCTATGGCCAGGACGTGGTGGTCACCCGCTGCTCCAACAACTACGGCCCCTACCAGTTCCCGGAGAAGCTCATCCCGCTGATGTACTGCAAGGCCACGCGCGGCGAGGCGCTGCCTGTCTACGGCGACGGCAAAAACGTGCGCGACTGGATCTTCGTGGACGACCACTGCCGGGGCGTGGAGCTGGCGCTTACGAACGGCCGCGCTGGCGCGGTGTACAACTTCGGCGGCGCGGCGGAGATGCAGAACCTTGAGGTCGTGCGCACCATCCTGCGCCTTACCGGCCAGGACGTGGGGCTCATCCGCCACGTCACCGACCGGCCCGGCCACGACCGCCGCTACGCCATGAACTTCGACCTGGCGGCCAGCGAGCTCGGCTTCGCGCCCAGCGTGAGCTTTGCCGAGGGCATGGCGCGCACCATCGCCTGGTACCGCGCCAACCCGGACTGGCTCTCCGAGGTCCAGAGCGGCGAGTACCTGAAATTCATGGACAACTGGTACAGGGGGCGCGCATGAGCCTGCCGCAAAAAGCCTTGATCCTGGGCGGCAAGGGCGGCCTGCTTGGCCGGGCCGTGGCCGAGGCGTTGACCAGGGCCGGGGTAGCCACCCTGGCCGTGTCCGGCGAGGACGTGGACTATTTCGACGTGGACGCCCTGGACGACTTCCTCGATGCGCACGAGAACGCGCACGAGGGCGACGGCCCGGAGGCCATGCCGGTGGACTGCCTCATCAACGCCGTGGCCTACACCCAGGTCGACAAGGCCGAGGACCAGCCCGAGGAGGCTTACAAGCTCAACGCCTCCCTGCCTGCGCTGCTGGGCGTGCTGGCGGAGGAGCGCGAGCTCCGGCTGGTGCACTTCTCCACGGACTTCGTGTTTGACGGCAAGAAGGGCGCGCCCTACCTGCCGTTAGACCCGCCGAATCCGCTCTCGGTCTACGGCGCGTCGAAGCTGGCGGGCGAGGAGGCCCTCCAGGCCATGGACATCCCGCAGTTGCTCATCCTGCGCACAGCCTGGCTCTTCGGCCCGGGCAAAATGAACTTCGTACAGCGCATCCTTGAACTCGCCGCCGAGCGCAAGGAGCTCAAGGTCGTGGCCGACCAGTTCGGCTCGCCCACCTGCACGTTGGATTTGGCCAAGCTCACCGTGGCGCTGCTGCAAAACGGCGCCACCGGACTGCTGCACGCCGTCAACTCCGGTCAGGCCTCCTGGCACGAATTGGCCACAGAGGCCGTGCGCCTGGCTGGGCTGGACTGCCGCGTGCTGGACATCCCCACCAGCGGCTACCCCACCCGGGCCCCGCGCCCGGCCAACTCGGTCCTGGACATCACGGACACGGTGCGCCTGGCCGGGTACACGCCGCGCCACTGGCGCGAGGCCCTGGCCGAATACGTGTCGAGCTTTCCGACAATTTGACGCGGCAATATGACGCGGCAATTTGACGAGGTCATCTGACGAGGTCATCTGACGCAACTTGCCAAAGCCGGGGGATTGTGTTTTGCCCAAACCCATGCCCAAGCAGATGAAAACGTATTTCTTCCTGCCGCCGGTGCGCCAGGCCGCCGGGGGCGTCACCGTGCTGCGGCGCCTGGCCGCATTCCTGGCCGAATCAGGCCGCGAGACCTTCCTGGTCCCGCGTGAGATGCACGGCGAGGGCCCGGGCTGGACCCCTTCGGAAGCCTCTGTCGAAGCGCCCATGGTGCCCTGGGATCAATTGAAGCTCGCCCCCGGCGACCTCTGGGTGGTGCCCGAGGGCTGGGTCAACGCCCTGACCCCGGGCCTGAACGCAGGCACGCGCTGCCTGGTCTACGTGCAGAACTGGGCCTACCTGCTCTCGACCCTGCCAGACGGCGTCTCCTGGCGCAAGCTCCCCGTGGAATTCCTCGCCGTGTCCGACCCGGTGGCGCAGTTCGTTGCCGCCACCACCGGGCGTGAGGCGACCATCCTGCGGCCCGGCATCGACGCGAACCTGTTCTGCGCGCCTGAACGCAAGCCCGACCCGGCCTCAGAGCTGCGCATCGCCTACATGCCGCGCAAAAACAAAGCCCTTGCCAAGCAGATCCGCGAGACCTTCAATGCCCTGGACGAAGGGCTTGCGGCCCGCACGCGCTGGGTCGAAATCGCCGGAATGACGGCCCAGGGAGTGGCCGAGGCGCTTCAAGGCGCGCACATCTTTCTGGCCACCGGCTTCCCCGAGGGCTGCCCCCTGCCGCCGCTGGAGGCCATGGCCTGCGGCTGCCTGCCCGTGGGCTACATGGGTTTTGGCGGGGCGGACTACATGCGCCAGGCCCTGGCGCCGCCCCCCGCGAATGTTGCCGACCCCGCGCCCTTTGCACCGTGGTGGCCCCTGCGCAGTATTTCCTGGGGCGGCAACGGCCTTTGGAGCGCCGACGCCGACATCCTGGGCGCGGCCCTGCACCTCAAGACCGCCGCCGAGTGGTTTCTGGGCGGCAGTCCGCAGCTTTCCTCAACCTTGGAGAATTGCCGCGCCACCGCAGCGGCCTACACCTTGGACATCCAGCGCGAGCGCGTGCTGGACCTCTGGCAACGCCTTGAATCCGCCTGAGAGACGCACCGAACGTCATGTCGAAAAAGAACAAAGCCCCCCGGCCCGAGCCGGAAACCCTGGCCCTGCCCCGCCTCGGCGTGGACAGTCACGCCCACCTCGACCTTGTGGACTTCGACGTCGACCGCGAGGAACTCTTGGACCGGGCCCTGGCCAGCGGCGTGGCTCGCACCGGCAACGTGTTCCTGGGACCTGAGGCCTATCGCAAAAACTGCGGCCTGTTCCGCCAGCGGCCCGAAGTCTTCTTCCTGCTGGGCATCCACCCCGGCAACGCGGACCAGTGCTCAGACGAGGCGCTGGCGGACATGCGCCAGGCTTTCGAGTCCGACCCGCGCCTCAAGGCCGTGGGCGAGATCGGCCTGGACTACTACTGGGACGACCACCCGCGCGACCTGCAGCAGCAGGTCTTCCGGGCGCAGCTCCGGCTGGCCCAGGACCTCGGCCTGCCGCCGGTGATCCACTGCCGCGACGCCTTTGAGGACACGCTGCGCGTGCTGCTCGACGAGGGCTTTGGCGGTCGCAAGCTGCTCTGGCACTGCTTCGGCGGCGACGAGACCCAGGCCCGCACGCTGCTCGGCCACGGCTGGCACGTGAGCATCCCCGGCCCGGTGAGCTACGCCAGGAACGAGGACTTGCAGCGCGCCGTGGCGGCCATCCCGCTGGAGCGCCTGCTGCTGGAGACCGACTGCCCGTACCTCACGGCCGAGCCCTGGCGTGGCAAGCGCAACCACCCTGCCCTGCTCGTCTTTACGGCCCAGGCCGTGGCGCGCCTGCAGGACATGCCTGTAGACGCCCTCTGGGCCGCCACAGGCAAGAACGCCTTTGATTTCTTTGGCTTAAGCTGACAATTCCCCACACCGGAGGGTCACGCATGACAGCGCAGATGAGTGATGCTGAACGTTTCAAGCGCCTCAAACGCTTCTTCAACAGCCGCGACCGGCTGTGCAAGTGCCTGGGCATCGAGGTCACGGACATCGGCCACGGCACGGCCACCACGCGCATGGTCATCGAGGACAAGCACATGAACGGCGCGGACGTGGTCCAGGGCGGAGCCATCTTCACCCTGGCCGACCTGGCCTTGGGTGCTGCCAGCAACTCGCACGGCACCATGGCGCTCGGCGTCAACATGACCATCGCCTTCACCAAGCCGGGCCTCAGCGGCAGCCTCACGGCCCATGCCCGCGAAACCGCCGCGGCGGGCCCGCTGGCGACCTATGTGGTGGAAGTGAAGGATGACTCGGGTGCGACCATCGCCACCTTCCAGGGCACGGCCTACCGCAAGCGCGACAAGATCGACCTCTCGGCCTGGGGCTAGTCTTCGCAGAGCCTGAAGGCTAGAGCTGGGCGGCGCGGTTCTTGGCGTTCTCTTCGGCCAGGCGCTCGGCCAGCAGGGTCACGATGTAGCGGTTCACTGCGGCGGCCAGCTGCGGGGCCTTGTCCTGGATCAGTTTGAAGCGTTCCGCCGAGAGCCTGTAGATGACACAGCGCTCCGTGGCGATGACCGAGGCCGAACGCGCAGCGCTGGTGTACAGGCCCATCTCGCCGAACACCGTTCCGGCCCCCATCTTCTTCAGGCGCAACAGCTTGCCCCCGGGCATGGCCAGCTCCACCTGCACCCTGCCGGACTGCAGGAAGTACATGGAGTCCGACTCTTCGCCCTGGCGCACGACGTGCCGCTTCTTCGGCACCTCCAGACGCTCCAGGCACTTCAGAAGCGTGGGCACCAGCCTGGGCTCCGGGAAGGTGGATTCCAACAGTTCCTCCAGGGTGTTCTGGCGCTGCTCCTGCCCGCCCTCCTCGGCCAGGAGGGCATCCTCGCAGGACTCAAGGGCGTAGTCCAAATTCAGATTGATGCGACAAACACCCTCATCATCCCCCAGGCCATAGCCCAGGGCCTCCAGGTGCTCCTCCATCTCCAGGGGCACGCTGGTGAAGTACAAAATCAATCCGCGCTCCCGCGCCAGCTGCTCCAGCCGCCGGAACCCCTGCAGAGCCGAGGCCCCCAGACCGTTCACCGCGGCGAAATCCAGAAGCACGAACTTGAGCCCTGCGTCTCCGGCACCCTCCAGGCGCTGGCGGATGGTGCGCAGCAGCGCGTAGAGCGTGCCCAGGAACAAAAAGCCCTGCAAGCGCAGGACAAGGATCTGCCCGCCGCGTTGCCGCAGGATGCGGTGCTCCGCAGGCGAGCGGTCGACATTGCTGTGGAACACGTCGCCGGTCTGGATAAACTTGATGCCTGCGCCCTGCACGGCCCGGGAAAGGGCCACGGCCAGCCCCAGGCCAAGGCAGGAGAACACTCCCAGCACCGGCCCCAGGACAACCACCAGGAGAAAGGCTAACCAGGCGGAGTGCTGGTCGTCCTTGCGGGTGAGCGGGTTCTTGCTGTCGCGCAGGAGCCAGCTGACCGGCATGGAAAGGGCGATGGACAGCAGGATGCCCAGAGGCACGAAAAGCGGAATGCGGGCCAGCACGGGCTGTCCAAAGACTGCAAAGGCCAGGCAGACAAGACCCACGGTGAACCCGGCCACCGGACCGGAAGCGCCCAGGGCGCGCAGGCCGAGGCTGCTGGAGAGCGACAGGGTGGCAGGCAGGCCGCCCAGCAGGCCGGAGAGCATGCTCGCACCGCCCACCATGCGCAGTTGCGCGTCCGGGTCGGCATCGCGGGCCAGCACGGCCTCCAGGATGGTCGTGCGCACCAGGGTCGGGCCGATGGCCACCACGGCGGCGGCCACGAAGAACTCCTTATGCGAGCCCAAGGCCGACCAGTCGATGAACTTCAGGTTATGCGCATCAAACAGGTTCAGGAAGCAACTCTGGTCAAGCAGGTTCGGAACGTGGGGCAGATGCGCCGTCAGCGGGCCGAAAACCGGGCCGCCCTGCGCAACCGCCACGTTCCAGCCCGCGATGGTCGCCAGCGACAACAGCAGCGGCCAGAGCATGCCCTTGATGTTGGTGCGCACCAGGAAATACACCAGGCCAAAGGCCACCGTCGGTGCCCAGGCCTCCACATTGCCCAGCAGCAGCGTGTGCATCTCCGCCAGGGGCAGGTCAAACAGCCCCGACAGCTTTGGCGTGCCCATGGCAAGCACCAGCAACCAGGCCTTGAGCAGCAGCAAGCCAAAACCAGCCAGCATGCCGCCAAAGACTTCCACCGGCAGGAAGCGGACGCGCTCGGCAAGCCCGTAGCGCGAGGCCAGGACGCAGGACACGCCTATGAGGGCGCTGGCAAGGGCCAGGGCTGCAAGCATGGTGGTGGCGATGACCTCTGCCGAGGCCCGGCCCTGCAGATCGGCGCCGATGGTGGTCACCAGAAGCAGCACGCACAGCGTGGTCGCCGGGCCGGGAGCGCCCACAGCCACGGGCATGCGCCCGTGCAGGGCGTAGAGCACCGAGCCGAGCACCGCCGGAAATAACGTCAGGTACAGGGCATGGGGAAATGCGCCGCTCAGGGTCGGCACGGAAAAAACGAGCATGGCCAGGGCCAGGCAGATCAGACTCTCCTGCACACCGCCGCTGATGCCGGCAAACAGGTTCAGGGCCGGGTTGCCCGCAAAGAACTGGCGCACATAGTCGAAGGTGCCGACGGGCTTCTGCGCGGCCTCCAGGGCCAGGGAATCGGGCGAAGCGGCAGGGGCTGGCGGTCTGCGCCGGGCGGCGGCGGGATCGTCGTCGGCCAGGTCATCCACGCTGACATCGTTGACGTCCGGCTCGCGCTGCTGGACCTGGGAACGCTCCACCAGACCGGCCTGGCCGCACTTGGGGCACTTGGCCTGACGCCCGATGAGCCCTTCCGGCAGGGACAGGCTGTGGCCGCAGGAGGCGCAATTGAACACGGCCCCTTGCGGGGCTGCTGGGGGTGCGGTTGCTGTCTCTGTCTTCTTCTGCTCGTCGGACACTCTGCCCTCCGTGCTTGCGGCGGCTGAAGGCCGCCTGGTGGACTATGGCAAATTCTGCTGCGATTCTCAAGACCGCATCGCGTTTTCCATCGCTCTCAGGCGAAACTATCGCGCATGACGCCCAAAAGCCGCGTCAGCCTGTGCTCGTAGGTGTGCTCGGCCAGGATGCGTCGCCGGGCCAGGTCAATTATGCGCTGCCGGGCCGGAGCGTCGCGCAGGCATTGCTCCACCAGCCCTGGAATGTCCTCGGGCTGCCCGTAGACCAGCACCTCACGGCCGGGCTCGAAGAGCTGAGCCAGCTGGGCGCGGTCGTCCGTGAGCAGGAAGGCACCGCAGGCCGGAACATCGAACACGCGCTGATTCACCGCGCCCTTCATCTGCCTGCTGGTGCAGTTCAGGTTCACCGCGCTCAAGGGATAGAACGCGGGCAGGTCGCGGTAGTAATCCAGGCGCGGGAGCAGGCGCACCGGGCCCTTGGCCCCGAACAGCTCGGACCAGCCCGCAGGATCTCCGGCCACCACGGCGTCGAACCCGGCCAGAGCTCCCACGCAGCGCGAACGGTACTGGCGCGTGGCCTCCCAGGTCAAAAGCGACTCGCAGGCCAGACGCTGTGCGGGGTCCAGGGCGCGCAGGGCAGCGGCATGAGCCGGATGGCGGTCCTCCAGAAATTCCTGCACCGAGCGCTGCCGGGCCAGGCCAAACTCGGCGGCCAACTGGGCGTAGTCCGCCAGCAGCGCCGCAGGTCCGTCGCAGGCAGCGATGCTATCGGCCACGGCGCGGCGCATGGAGTCGCCCACGAAGGACGCCTCGGCGCGCCAGGCGTTGGCCTGCCCGGACGCGGGCTCGGGAGCCAGGCCGGGACGAAAGCGCGTGGCGTCCGTGGCCAAGGGCAGGTAGTGGACGTTGGCGTAGCCCTCGGCCTTGAGGCTCGCCACGTTGTCCGCGTCCCAGGTGAAGATGGCCAGGCTGGGCCGGGCCAGCCCGGAATAGCGCGAAAGGATCAGGTGGGGGTTGTCCACGAACCAGGAGGCCATGGGCAGGTTCAGGCGCTCCAGAAGCTCGGCCAGCCGTCCTTCGCTGTCCAGGCCGAAATGGTTCACCGTGAGCAGGAAGTCCGGCTTGAACTCCAGCACGAGTTTCAGCAGGTCCTCGACGAATTGCGTGCTGCCCCGCGCCTCAGTGGTCACGGGCAGGCCCGTCCAGGGTATGCCCAGACGCGTGAGCGCGTCCTTGATCTCGGTCTGCAGGAAGTACGGACGGTCGAGCAGGAGCACGCGCGGGCTGGCGCTGCGGAATTTCGGGTAGGCGGCCTGGTCCCAGAAATTGGCCTTGGCGCTGGCCAGGAGTTGCCGCTCCAGCCGGGCATAGTGTTCCGGGTCGATGCGCCGGACCGTGGGCGCCATGAGCGGAGCAAAGGGCAGCACCCCCGTCTGGTCGGCCTGGGCGACCTGCCAGCGCGTCAGCTCGGCCAGGACCGCATCCGGGTCGTCCTGGTCCAGCCAGAGCACGTTTGGGGTCACGCGGTGTCTTTCCCGCGCATTCGTCACGCCCCAGACAGCGGCCTCACGGTCCACCACGGCCACGGGCCGGCCAGTGGCCGCAAGCAGATCCAGGCAGCGGCCCAGGCTCGGACCAAGGAGCACCGGCAGGCAGCGCTCCGGCAGGGAGGCGACAAGCGCCAGCTCCCGTTCAACGCCGCCGCGCCCCCAAAGGTGCCAGCTCTTGCCGCCCACCAGCAGGCGCAGGTCGGCCAGCGGGCCGTCGCTGGGCACGGCCTCGGCCCGGGCCACGGCCTGGGGCCGAGGTCTTGGCGCGCCCGCTTGGGCGTCAGACTTCCTGCTGTGTTTCTGCATGGCGCACCTGTCCGCAAAATGTTTCACAAGATACTAGTGCAAAGATCGTGACAGGGAAAGCTCTGCCGCTCGACCAGGAAATGTCGCCAGAGCCTAAAGTCTGCCCCACAGTCGACCGATAAGAGCTGCGAAAGGGGCCTATCCCGGCACACGGATCGTGCCTGCCCCCCAAGACAATCCCAGGGAAGGGGTGCCACATGGACGCAACGAGTCGCATTCGGGTGCTGGTACGCTCTCGCGGTACCGGAACAGATATATTCAGAACACTCATTTCCCTGGCCTGCCAGGACATCGGCCCCAAGCGGCTGGAGATTGTCCTGTGCGCCACGGACCCCGCCCTGCACTCCGGGCCTGAGGCCAGGCTGCTGCATAGCGCCCTGGACTTCGCCGCCGTCGAGGTGCTGGACGCGCGCGCGCTGACGCAGGCCCAGGCCCTGAACCTGGCCGCCGCGGACGGGGATGCCGGGCACCTGGCGCTGGTGCCCGGAGGAACGCGGCTGCACCCGCAGTTCATGAGCCGCTGCCTGAAGGCCCTGCGCGGCAAGAAGCCCGCCCAGGCCATCTTCTGCGAGCATACTGCTGGCAGCGCGGACGCAAAGCCCTTTTCCCGGCGCCCTCCCTTCCGGCCAGAGCAGCTCATCCGGCGCAACGCCGTGGGTCCTGTGGCGCTCATCCAGCGTACGGCCTGGGAGATTCTAAGCGGCCTGCACCCCAACCTTGAGTACAGCCAGTGGGACTTCTGGCTCCGGCTGGCCCTGGCTGGCGGCAGGCTGACTCAGGTTCCCGGCCTGCTGGCCTCCTGCCCGCCGCTCACCAAGCGCACCCCTCAGCAGGATGGCCGCGCCAAGGCGCTACTGGTGGTGCACTCCCCTGGGGCCTTTGAGCCGGACGTCTGCCGCTGGGCCCTGGCCCTGCTGCGCGGCGATCCCTGGGCCACGCCCTTCGAGCCGGGCGTCATCCCGTCCTCGCGTGACGTGGCCGCCCTGTTTGCGGGCTTGGATCATCCCCTGCGCCCCGGCGGCCTGCGCTGGGACCAGCGCCAGCAGTGGAGCGCCTAAGCGGGCGAGCCGATTCAGGCTAGCCGCCCCGGAGCGCCGCCTTCAAGCCCTTGCCCACGTTCCAGCAGGGCGCCACCTGTGCGCCCAAGCTCCAGTAGTGCATGCTCGCCATGTCGAACATAAGCGGCCGTACACGTGCAAGGTCGACCTTGCCGTCCTCGCGCAGCACGGACTCGTCGGCGTGGGTGGCCACAACCTCACCGATGAACACGTCGTGGGTCTCGAAATCCAGCACACGCTCCAGACGGCATTCCATGCACACGGGACAACCGACAATGAGCGGGGCAAAGGCCAGCTCGCCCTGAAACAGCTCGAACACCCCGGATTTGTCCGTGTTCCTGCCCGTGACCAGGCCCACGTAGTCCGTCTCCACCACCAGGTCCTCGCCGGGAATGCACACGCTGAACTCGCGGTTCGCCACGATGCCCTGGTTGGTGTAGTGCTTCTTGTTGAGCCCGAAGGACAGGTACTGGGGCTGGCCGTGGTTCATGATGCCCACGTGGGCCACGGCGAGAAAGTTCGGCTTGCCGTCCACCACCGCCCCGACGATGGTCGTAAGCGATGGATACAGCGCGTTCACAGGACCCAGGTTGCGTTTCATGTTTCCTCCACTTGTTGTTGCGTGTACAAGCAATAATGTTTAAGCTGATGACCCGGTACAAATGTCCGTGGCCAGCCCTGGCTAGTCTTCCTGGCCGTCAAGCTTGAGGCAGGCGGCGTGGATGTCTGCAGCCAGGCGGTCGGCCTCCGGGCCGAGGATGCCGGAATAGGCGGTGTGCAGACGCTTCCAGGACTTCTCCACGCCCTTGAGCAGCGCCAGCCCAGCCGGTGTGGCCGCCAGCCGCGCCGCCCTGCCCTCGGCCACCCGCGTGAGCAGCCCCTTGGCCACCAGTGCGTCGACGAAGCGCGTCACCGTGGAGGGCGCAAGGGCCAGCTGGGCCGCCAGCTCGCCCGGGCCGATGCCGGGGCTCCCGGCTGCGGTCATGAGCACGAAGGCGTGCGAGGGCGAAAGCCCCGTGGGCCGGAAGGCCTCCTCGGCCAGGCGCGTGATGCTGCGCGCCAGGCTGTTGGCCGTGAAGTACAGGCAGTTGTGCAGGAGATCGCAATTGTCGGCCATGTCGCCCTCGCTTGCATGTACAACTAACCGGATTCTTGTATCCTGTCAACGGGACGGACAAGCGGACGCAAAAAAACCGCGCCCGGCTGCCCGAACGCGGTCATCATGCCTTGAAAGCCAGTGGGTTAGCGGCCGCCGCCCTGCTTCTTCTCGATCTTGCCCCAGGTGTCGCGCAGGGTGGCCGTGCGGTTGAACACCGGCGCCCCGGGCAGCGTGTCTTTCTCGTCGGCGCAGAAATAGCCCAGGCGCTCGAACTGGCAGTGCCAGCCGGGTGCGACCTCGGCCAGGGCGGGCTCCAGCTTGCCGCGCACGACCTTCAAGGACTCCGGGTTGATGCAGGCGGTGAAGTCCTCCTCCGCGCCGGGGTTCGGCTTGGTGAAGAGCAGGTCGTACAGGCGCACCTCGGCGTCCAGGGCGTGGGCCGCGCTGACCCAGTGCAGGGTGCCCTTGACCTTGCGGCCGTCCGGCGTGCCGCCGCCCTTGCTCTCGGGATCATAGGTGCAGCGCAGCTCCACCACATTGCCAGCGGCGTCCTTCACCACGTCCTTGCAAGTGATGTAGTAGGCGTAGCGCAGGCGCACCTCGTTGCCGGGATACAGCCGGTGGTAGCCCTTGGGCGGCTCTTCGCGGAAGTCGTCCTGCTCGATGTACAGAACCTTGGAGAAGGGCACTTTCCGCTTGCCCATGTCGGTCTCGGGGTGCCAGGGAAAGTCGAACTCGTCCACCTGGTCTTCCGGGTAGTTCTCGATGACCACCTTGAGCGGGTTCAGCACGGCCATGGCGCGCGGGGCGCGGGCGTTCAGGTCCTCGCGCACGCAATGTTCCAGAAGCGCGAACTCGACCATGTTGTCGCACCTGGCCACGCCGATCCTTTCGCAGAAGTCGCGCAGGGCCTCGGGCGTGTAGCCACGGCGGCGGATGCCAGAGAGCGTGGGCATGCGCGGGTCGTCCCAGCCGGAGGTGATGCCCTCGGTGACGAGCTGGATGAGCTTGCGCTTGCTGAGCACGGTATTGGTGATGTTCAGGCGCGCGAACTCGATCTGCTGCGGGTGGAGCACGCCGAGCTCGTCCAGGATCCAGTCGTACAGCGGCCTGTTGTTCTCAAACTCCAGGGTGCAGATGGAATGCGTGACGCCCTCGATGGAGTCCGACAGGCAGTGCGCGAAATCGTACATGGGGTAGATGCACCAGGCGTCGCCGGTGCGGTGGTGGTGCACATGCTTGATGCGGTACAGCGCCGGGTCGCGCATGACGACGTTTGGCGAGGCCATGTCGATCTTGGCGCGCAGCACCCGCGCTCCGTCCGGGAACTCGCCAGCGCGCATGCGCCGGAACAGGTCCAGGTTTTCGGCCACGCTGCGGTCGCGGAAGGGGCTGTTCATGCCGGGGTTCTTCAGGGTGCCGCGATTGGCGCGGATCTCCTCGGCCGACTGGTCGTCCACGTAGGCCTTGCCCTTCTCGATGAGCTGCTCGGCATAGGCGTAAAGCCTCTCAAAATAATCCGAGGCGTAGTACAGGCGCTCTTCCCAATCAAAGCCCAGCCACTTCACGTCGCGCATGATGCTCTCGACGTATTCCGTCTCTTCCTTGGCCGGGTTGGTGTCGTCGAAGCGCAGGTTCGTGACCCCGCCGAATTCCTTGGACAGGCCGAAGTTCAGGCAGATGCTCTTGGCGTGCCCGAGATGCAGGTAGCCGTTTGGCTCCGGTGGGAAGCGGGTCATGACGCGGCCGGCGTTCTTGCCGTTTGCGATGTCCTCGGCCACGCGGGCGCGGATGAAGTTCACAGGGGCCGACTGGCAGGTCTCGGCCTCGGAGACCGTGGTGGCCGGGGCCGAGGATTTCTCGGAGGTGCTCATGCGCGTGTGTCCTTCACGTTGAGTGGTGTTGCGAAATGTGGAGCGGCAAGGCGATTGCCAGCCGCAATCGTGATTAATATGCCAAAGCGCCTGCGCGGTCAAACAGAAGACAGGCGCGCAGGCGCAGGCAGGACTCGCTGCTGGCGGGTTATTGCGGGGGCGGCGGGCTACCTGGCAGACCGGGCGGCGGACCGGGTGGCGGACCGGGAGGCGGGCCAAAGGGCATGCCACCCGGCGGGGGGCCGGGAGGCGGGCCAGGGGGGAAACCGGGCGGCATGGAGTCGCGCAGGGCCTTCATGCGCTTGCGCATGTCGGCGAACCTGGCCTTCTGGTCAGGATTAAGCCGGGCGGCGATGGCCTCGTCAAGCTGCGCAAAATTAGCCTCCAGCTCCTGGCGGACGGACTGGTGCACCGTTCCGGCGCGTTCAAGGGCCGCCTTGATGAGCGGGCGCAACTCGGCCCGCTGGGCCTCGGTCAGGCCCACTTCCTCGTTGATGTGCGCCAGGATGCGCTCCTCAAAAGGCTCCGCGGGACGCGCCAGCATTTCCGGCAGGTGCCGGAACATGTACGCGCGCATGCCAAAGGCCCCGGCGACCGCGCCGGTGGCGAAAATCAGGATCACAAGGAGCCAGGCCTTCCAAGACTTCATGAAGCCATCCATACTAGGGCAGCAGCCCGGCCACAAGGTACGCGCCGTTACTGCCGTGCAGGGACAAGGTCAGCAGCGCCTGGCTCAGGACGCGCTCGGACATGAGGGCATAACCTCCGGCGGCCGTTGCGGCCAGCGCGCCCGCGGGAACAAAACGCCGCGCCGCAAAGGCGAAGACGCTCCAAAAATCGACGCGGGCCCCGGCCTTGGCGCGCACCTCGCGCATGACGCCGTCAATGAAGCCCGCAGGCAGCGCAAGAGGCTTCCTGCCCCTGGCGTGCAGCAAAAGCACCTGTTCCAACTGGTCGAGTCTGCCATCATCCATGATCGCAACCTCCTTGAAGTAGTGTCCTCAACATGAAAATCAGCGCTCCAGCAGGTGGCCCAGAAGGTCACGCAGCTTTCGCCGGGCCCGGAAGGAGCGGACCTTGACCTTGGCGAGGCTCCAGCCCAGCAGGTCGGCCACTTCGGCCAGGGCCTGCCCTTCCATGTGGGTCATGGTCAGCGCAAGCCGGTCGTCCGGGGCCAACTGCCCGAGGGCCCAATCCAGCAGGACCCCGGCTTCGTTCTGTTCGGCCAGGACATCCAGCCCGCCTGCGGAGGCGTCCGACGGGATGCTCTCGATCCAGTTCAAGGCCTCCGGGCCGAGTGCGCTGAACACGGTCTCGCGGCGGCGGGCCCTTTCGCGCCAGAAGTCGGCGCAACGCCGCAGCGCGATGCGCACAAGCCAATGCCCAAAGGGGCTCTCGGCCCGGTAGGTGTCGAGCTTCTCGAAAGCGCGCGTGAAGGTCTCGTGGGCCACCTCGGCGGCTCTATCCGGCGGCACATGCCGAGAGATGATGCCGAGCAGACGCGCGCCGTGCCCGTCCACCAGAAGCGCATAGGCGTTCACATCACCCGCCAACACGCGGCGCACGATCAAGGCGTCGTTCATTCCCGCATCTCTTGGTGCCGCCTCCATCCATTGCCTATTGCGCTCCGACTATTCAACCTAACCCTCGCGGGCCGTTCAGTCAAAGAGGGGGACGGTTGACCAGACCGTCCCCCATGGGAGGGAGGACAGACCCTGTCCGTGACGCCCTTAGGCGCTCAGCGACAGGGACTGCGTGTCGCTGCTGGTGCTGAACAGGTCGCTTATGAGCCTGTCCATGTTCAGGTACGAATTGCTGGCCTTCTGCCGTTGCAGATACTCGCTCATGCTCGACGCCGCGACATCGCTCACCGAGGTGCTGGAGCTGCTGCTCGAGCTGGTGTCGTCCGAGGTGGTGCTGGCGAAGAGGCTGGCCACGAGCTTGTTCAGCTCCGTTGCGCTCATGCCGCTCTTGACGCCGCTGGCCTCGCTGGTGGAGCTGGTCGAGCTGGTGGTGCTGCCGGTGCCGCTGACGGCGTCCGGAGGCGGAGGCGGCATGGAGCCGCCGTTCTCGGCCATCATCTCCTCGCGGTTGGCCTTGAGCGACGCGGTGAGCTCAGACTCGCTGACGCTGCCATCGCCGTTGGTGTCCACGGCGGAGAGGTTGTCCGCGCTGACGCCAAGCTCGTCGGCGGAAAGCACGCCGTCCTTGTTGGCGTCCTTCTCGCTGATGATGCCCTTGGACATCTTGGTGTCCATGGCCGACATGTCCATGCCCTGGCCCATGCTGGCCTGGAGCATGCCCATCTGGCCGTCCTGGGCCATCTGGTTCTCCATGGACGCCTGCATCTTCTCGCGCCTGGCCTTGAGCCCGGCCTGCAATTCCTCTGTGCTGATCTGCCCGTCGCCGTTGGTATCGAACTCGGAGAGGCTCTCCGTGCTGACACCCAGCTCTGAGGCGCTCAGGGAGGCGCTGCCGTCTGAATCCTTGGCCTTGAAAATATCCGCTGCAACCTTGGCATCCATGGCATCCTGGTCCTGAGAGCTCATAACGCCGCTCAGGGAGCTCATGGTGCCGCTTGCGCTGTAACTTGTGTTGATCTGCATAGAATTCTCCTCGCAAACCCCCGGCGCGATAGGCACGCTGAGGGCTGTCACGTCCGCTGAAACATTGCCGGTGACAATACCCACGAAGAGGCGACCCCTGGCCGCATGGTTATCCTAACATGGCGTCCTCCATCGTCTCCCCTCCCGAGGGACACGAAAGAGTCCTTACACACCAAGACGCACCTGACATTTGGGGGGTTACACAACCTTCTCAGATAGTTTTTCACCAGCCCGCCCCGGCCCCGGCATCTGGCGAAGCCTCGGCACTTGCCTGATCCTGGGCGCTGGTGCTAGAATATTATATTGATTAAACGAGCGCCCATGGTCCCGATTCAAGCCATAAGCGCGAGGAGCGGACATGACCCCAACCAAGCCAGTGCGCACAGACTTCGACGTGATCATCGTGGGCGCAGGCCCGGCAGGGCTCTTCGCCTCGGCCTGGCTGGGCGAGCACACGAGCCTTTCCGTGCTGGTCATCGAGCGCGGCAAGCCCGCGCCCAAGCGCGACTGCCCGGTGGGCCGCCTGGGCTGCATCCACTGCAAGCCCTGCAACATCCTCTCAGGCATCGGCGGGGCGGGCCTGTTCTCCGATGGCAAGCTGAACTTCATCCACAAGCTCGGCAAGACCGACCTGACCCAATTCATGGAGGAGAGCGAGGCGCGCGTCCTCATCGACGAGACCGAGGCCATGTTCAACCGCTTCGGCATGGATGGCCCGGTATACCCCACGGACATGGCCGAGGCCCAGCGCATCCGCACCCAGGCACGCAAGTGCGGCATCGACCTGTTGGTCATCCGCCAGAAGCACCTGGGCAGCGACAAGCTCCCGGGACTCATTTCGGACATGACCGAGTACGTGAAGTCGCGCGGGGTCACCTTCCACACCTCCGAAGAAGTGAAAAACGTGCTGACCGAAAACGGCGTGCTCAAGGGCGTCGTCACTAGCCGTGGCGAATACACCGCCCGCGCGGTGATCCTGGCCCCGGGCCGGGTGGGCGCGGAATGGGTGGGCAACCAGGCGCGCGAACTCGGCCTCGGGCTGTCGCAACGCGGCATCGAGGTGGGCGTGCGCGTGGAGGTCCCGCGCGAGGTCATGCAGGAGATCTGCGAGACCATCTACGACCCCACGTTCTTCATCCGCACCAGCAAGTACGACGACCAGACGCGCACCTTCTGCACCAACGACGGCGGCTTCGTGGCCCTGGAGAACTACCAGGACTTCGTCTGCGTCAACGGGCACGCCTACATGGACAGGAAGAGCCCCAACACCAACTTCGCCTTTTTGTCCAAGGTGGTGCTGAACGATCCGGTGACCAACAACCAGGCCTACGGCGAGCACATCGGGCGGCTGGCCTCGCTCATCGGCGACGGCAAGCCCATCCTGCAACGCTTCGGCGACCTGAAGCGCGGTCGGCGCAGCACCTGGTCGCGCATCAAGAACAGCTCGATCGAGCCCACGCTCAAAAACGTGGTCTGCGGCGACATCGCCATGGCCCTGCCCGAGCGCATCCTGACCAACCTTGTGGAGGGGCTGGAGAAGCTCGGCCAGGTCCTGCCGGGCGTGGCCAACGACGAGACCCTGCTCTACGCGCCCGAGATCAAGTTCTTCGCCACCCAGGTGGAGACCGACAACAACCTGGAGACCGCCGTGGCCGGGCTCTTCGTGGCCGGAGACGGCCCTGGCGTGGCGGGCAACATCGTCTCCGCCGCCGCCACGGGGCTCATTCCAAGCAAGGAAATCGCCCGAATGCTTGCCGACAGGCTGGCTGGCTGAAAAGGCCCTGATGCGCTGTTCCCGCTGGCTGTGTCGCTGACCGGGGCTTGCCCATTTCTACGCCTGAAACCGTAATCACCAAGAGACTATCGAATGCTCCGAGACACATTGAAATTCGACGCGGATCAAACGCCTCCCCTGCATCTGGCCTTTTGCCTCGCCTTCATGCATGTGCTGTTGATCTTCGACGCCATCATCTTCATCCCCAACGTGCTGGGCAAAACCGCGGGCGTGGCTCCCCAGGCCCTGTCCTTCATCACCTTCAGCACCATCATCATCTCAGCCCTGTTCACCTTTCTGCAAAGCAGGACGACCCTCGGCATCGGCTCCGGCTTCCTGCTGTTCAGCGGCTCCTACAGCGCCTTCGTGCTCTGCTCCGTAGACGCCGTGAAGATGGGCGGGCTGCCGCTTTTGGCGTCCGTGTCCCTGCTCACCGTTCCGCTGGTGTTCCTGTACACCTTCTTCATCCGCTTTTTCCGGCACATCATCACCCCGGCCGTGGGCGGCGTGGTGGTCCTGCTCATCGCCATGTCCCTCGTGCCCATCGGGCTCGAGCTCTGGGCGGGCAGCCCCCTGCCCGGTGCCACGGTGTCCCCGGCCCGCGTCGGCACGGGGCTGGTCACCGTGCTGACCCTCACGCTGCTGATGCTCTTCGGGCGGCCAGCAATGCGCCTTTGGAGCCCGCTCATCGCCATGGCCTGCGGCTATGGCACGGCCTTCGTCACCGGGGAGCTGGCCTTCGACCATGCCTTGCGCGGGGCCTGGTTCGGCCTGCCGCAGTTCTCCGCCTGGTCCGGTCTGGAGATGGACATCCGCAGCCTCCACCTGCCTTTGATCCTGGCCTTCGGCATGGGCACCATCGCCAGCGTCATCGAGTCCACCGGCAACATCATGCTGGTGCAGCAGATCTCCACACGCAACTTCCGCCGGGTGGACTACGACAAGGTGCAAAGCGGCCTGTACTGCGACGGCCTGAGCAAGATCGCCGCTGGCCTCATGGGCACTGCGGTGCCCTCCACCTATTGCGACAACCTGCCGCTCATCGAGATGACCGGCGTGGCCTCCAGGCGCATCGGCAGCATCGGCGCCGCAATCCTGCTCGTTCTGGCCTTCATGCCCAAGGTCAGCGGCGCCATCCTGGACATGCCCGGCCCTGTCATCGGGGGCTTTCTCATCGTCATCGCCGCGCTGTTGTTCCACGCTGGCTTCGGGCTTGTGGCCATGACCAAGCTCAGCAACCAGCACGGCCTCATTCTGGGCCTGTCCCTGGTGGTGGGCCTGGTGGCAGGGGGCAAGTCGTTCTTTCCCGGCGTCATTCCGGCCAGCCTGAGCCCCCTGCTCCAGAACAGCGTGGCGGTGGGCGGGTTCACGGCCTTCATGCTGAGCACCCTGGCCTACCTCGCACCCAAGACGGGGGTGGGCGGCGTGTTCCGCGCGGACGTTGCGGAGCTTGAGGGCCTGCAGCGCTTGCTGACCTCCGGCCGCGCTAGACTCAAACTGTCCGACGAGATGTTCCACAAGCTCTCCCTTTGTTGCGAGGAAGCCTTCAGCCACATGGTCTCCGGTCCGTCCGTGGACACCGGGCACAGCCTGACCATTCGCATATCCCTCACCGAGGATGGCTGCTTCACGGAGATGGTCTGCGGACACAAAATGGACGACATCAACAATTTCGCCTTGCCGGAATCTCTGCTCCAGGCCGACTCCGACCAGCTGAGCAACCTCGGGCTGATGCTGTTCTCGAAGTATGCCCGGGATGTGAAGCACCTGGAAATCTCCGGCTACTCCTACATCTCCTTCCTGGTCTAAACGGACGCAACACGCACAGGCCCTGCTCTCGCGCCTTGTTTATATTTTTTCTAGAAAACGGTTGACATCATGTCATTTCATTGACAGTGAGTGAAGCACGCCTTGCGGACGTCTACAGGTGCGCCCGCGTTCTGGGAGGTTTATCCGGGGAGGAGCAATGGCGCTCAACATCGACGGCATGATCGGCAACAGCCCGGCCCTTCTCGAGGTCTACAAGATCCTGGAGAAGGTCGCGCCCACGGACAGCACGGTGCTCATCACCGGGGAGTCCGGCACGGGCAAGGAACTGCTCGTGCGCGCGCTGCACAAGAACAGCAAGCGCCGCGAGAAACCCTTCGTGCCCATCAACTGCGGGGCCATCCCGCGCGAACTGTTGGAAAGCGAACTCTTCGGCCACGAGAAGGGCGCCTTCACCCACGCCATCCGCTCTCGCCCAGGCCGCTTTGAGCTGGCCGACGGCGGCACCATCTTCCTTGATGAGATCGGCGAAATGGACTTAAGCCTCCAGGTGAAGATCCTGCGCGCGTTGCAAGAGAAGGAGATCGAGCGCGTGGGCGGCACCGTGACCAAGAAGGTCGACGTGCGCGTGGTGGCCGCCACCAACCGCGACCTGGAGGTGGAGGTGGCCGAGGGCCGCTTCCGCGAGGACCTCTTCTATCGCCTGAACGTCATCCCGATGCAGCTGCCGCCCCTGCGCGAGCGCGGGGATGACATCCTGATCCTGGCCGAATACTTCCTGCGCAGCTTCTGCTTCGAGAAGGACCGGCCCAAGATGCAGGTCAGCCCCCAGGCCAAGGCCATGCTCGTGTCCTATTCCTGGCCGGGCAACGTGCGCGAGCTGGAAAACTTCATGGAGCGCCTGTCCATCCTCTGCGAAGGCCAGAAGGTGGAGCCCGCCGACCTGCCGGAAAAGATCCAGCGCGCCGCTGGCATGCCCGAACCGGAGCGTGTCCAGGTCATCGTCCAAAGCGCCGGTTTCGTCTGGCCGGAGCTCAAGCACCTGCGCGACAACGGCCAGGGGCTCAAGGAATTTCTGGACGAGGTCGAGGAACGCCTGCTCACCGAGGCGCTCAAGGAAGCTGGCGGCGTCAAGAACCAGGCCGCTGAGATCCTCGGCATCAAACGGACGACGCTCATCGAAAAGCTCAAGAAACGCAACCTCCTCGAAGCCTGAGGCCCGCCAAGCGGGTTTTGGGAAGCGGGGACCGAGCAGGCCCATGCCATGACCTGGAGACGACTGAAAGCGCCCCTCTGGCTCGTGGCGGCCCTGGCCGCCGGGGTCGTCCTGTGCCCGGCGCATGGCCAGGCCCTCCAGACCGGCTTTCAGCCCGGCGCCAACTCCGACGTCCTCACCGTCACCGCCGAATCCGGCCCGCTGCCCAAATACACCGTGCACCGCACTGGCCCGCAGGAGCTCACCGTGCTCATCCAGGCCGCGCCGGGCGAAAAGGCCGCAGCCGCGCCGCGCGTGGGCGGCTCCAAGCTCGTCAGCGGCGTGCGCGCCATCCCTGGCGGCTTCAAAATCCAGATGCGCACCAGCGGCTTCGGCTACGTGAAGTTCCCGGTATCCGGCAAGGAGCAGCTCCAGATCCAGGTCTTCGCGGACCCTGTGGGCTCGCGCTGGGCAGCCAGCCAGGCCAAAACCGAGGCAAAGGCCGAAGCCAAGCCCGCAGCCAAGCCCGAAGCCAAGCCGAGGGTCGAGGCCAAGGAGGTTGCATCCAAAGCAGTCGAAGCAAAGGCAGCCGTCCCGGAGAAGAAGCCCTCGGCCAAGGAGTTGAAGCTGGCCGAGAAGCAGCGCCAGCAGGAGGCCAAGGCCGAGGAGACCAAGCGCAGGCAGAATGAAGATCTTGCCAGACGCGAGCTTGAGGCCGCAGCCAAACGCGAGAAACAGGCAGCAGCCCATGCCCCGGCCCATACCCAGGCACAGGCGGCGGCTCCGGTGGCGCCTGTGGCTCCCCCCCCTGCCCCTGCGCCCGCCCCTGTTGCAGCTGCGCCAACCGCCCCGGCAGCGCAGACCGCTCCCGCCAAGGTCGCTCCGGCCACGGGCGATGCCGCCGCAGGCCAGCCCTATTTCTCCGTGCCCTATTCCATGCGCGCCCCGGTGAACAAGACAGTGCTCGGCCTGCCCAGCGGCAGCACCGCGGGCCTGCCCCAGGTGTCCCCCCAGGTGCCCGCACAAGCCTCCTTGGCCCAGACTGCGGCCCAGGGCAAACCAGCCCCCGCCGCCAAGCCCGCCAGCGCCGTGGTGGGCGGCAAGCTGCCCCAGGGCGTCACCGAGAAACCCATCCTCCAGGACCAGCCGGGCGCCATGCAGACACCGCTCGCGCCTGAAGCCGCCCAGTCCACCCCACAGCCGTCGGCCCCGGCCGCAATAGCCCCGCCGCAGTCCGCCCCTGTGGACGTGCAGCCCGAGAAGGGCAAGTCCGAGGTGCGCTTCCGCGCCGACAAGATCGCCCCGGAGCAGTCGCGTCTGGCCGAGGTCGTGTCTGGCATGGCGGCCCAGCACACAGCCAGCGGACCAGCCAAGATCGCTCCGGCTGCGGGCCAAGGTCAAAGTCAGTCCGGGCGGCCCTGGGAAATGCGCCAGCAGGTGCAGAAGACCATGACGCCCCTGGGCGGCTCCACCAATGCGACCCTGCCGCCCGTGGCCCAGGCGGGCACGGCGGAGCATGCGCCGCCACCGGCGGACGCCCACGCAGCGCCACCCGCTCCGCCAACTGCTCCGGCACCGGCACCGGCGCAGGGCGCGGCCAACGCCTCGGACCATGGCAAGCCCGCAGAGCCCGCCAAGCCTGACGCCAAGGACGCCCACGGAGAACCGGCCAAGCCTGAGACCAAGGCCGAAGCCAAGGATGCCCACGGCGCAACGACCAAGGAAGGCGGCAAGGAAGGCGGCAAGGACAAGCCCGAAGGTCCGCACACGGAGCAGCAGATCAAGGACAAGTTCCTCCAGGCCCAGTCGAGCATGTCCGGCGGCCAGTGGACGCAGGCCGTGACCATGCTGGAAGAGCTCCTGCGCGAGCCCAATCTCAAGGGCGACCTGCGCGAGGATGTCCTGTACACCCTTGGCGATGCCTACATGCAGGCTTACAAGGACAGCCTGAAAGGCCACTACGACAAGATCGCCGGTGCGCAGCAGACGGCCATGAACGCCAATCAGAAGTCAAGGCGCGTGCCCCGCGCCCTGCTCAACCTCGGCCTCTTGAACCTCAAGGTGGGCAACCTGGCCGAGGCCAAGGCCTATTTCAACATCATCAAGAAGAAGTACAAGAACGACCAGAATGCGGCCCTGGTGCCGTACTCCCTGGGCGAATACTATCGCGGCAAGGGCGACCTGAGGAAGGCTGCGGACCAGTACCAGGACCTCATCCAGGACTACCCGGACAGCAAGCTGGCCAAGGAGACCGCCTACACCCTGGCGCAGACGCTACGCAAGCTCGGCGACTACGAGAAGGCCTTCAAGATCGTGGACTACATCGACAAGCGCTGGCCGCTATTCTACATGGAGGCGCCGGACTTCCTGCGGCTGGCTGCGGAGGTCGAGGAGAAGGTGGGCAAGCTGGCCGAGGCCAAGAACCACTATTGGACCTACTTCAACCTGAACCCCAACGCCGAATTCGCGGACGTGACCCTGGTGCGCATCGGCGACATCTACCTGCGCCAGGACAAGCGCGCCGCCGCCAAAGAGGTCTACCAGAAGGCCGTGCACGACTTCCCCGGCAGCGAAGGCGGGCAGGTTGCGCGCATGCGCATCGCCGAAGAGGGCGTCTACGACGACCCGACCATGAGCGAGATGGTCTCCGTGTTCGGCAAGCCGGCCTCGCTCAAGCCCAACGAGACCTACGAGCTCATCATCAACAAGTACCCGCAGAGCCCGCTTGCGCCCCTGGCCCTGATCAAGCTCGGCATGTGGCAGTTCTTCAACAAGTCCTACCTTGACGCCATCAACACGGCCAACTCCTTCCTGGAGAAGTATCCCAAGAGCCCGCTCATCGGCAAAGCCAAGGAGCTGGGCTTCGAGTCCTTCCTCCTGGCCCTGCCGCAACTGGTGCGCGAGGGCAACTACCAGCGGGTCATGCAGCTCCTCGACTCCGCCTCGTACGTCAAGGAGAACCAGGACAAGATCAGCGACGACGCACGCATGGCCATCGCCGTGAGCGCCTGGAAGCGCGGCGACCCGGAGCGCGCCCTCAAGCTCGCTGGCAAGTTCCTGGGCAAGGTCCAGGTGCCCAAGTACTCGGAAATGGCCCTGGACATGGCCATGAACATCTTCATGGAGCGCAAGGAGTGGAGCCGCATCTCCGACCTGGCGGCCAAGGCCTCCAAGGCCTGGAAGCTCTCGCCCCGGCAGTTGGCCCAGTTCGAGCAGGCCCGGGCCATGGCCCTGGAGAACCAGGGGCTGACCGAAAAGAGCATTCCGCTGTGGACGCGCATCGCCGCCGACCCGACCACGGACCTGCCGACGCGGGCCTTCGCCACCTACACCCTGGCCAAGGACGCCGCCCGCAAGCAGGACATGTACCGCCTCTTCGCCCTGTCGCAGGAGGCCCTGGGCCTGCTCCTGGAGGCGCACGGCGACAAGGACAAGATCAAGGATTGCCTGCTCATGTCCATCACTGCCACGGAGCGCTCCGGCCGCTACACCGAGACCCTCAAGTGGTCCAAGGAGTTCGACCGCATCATCCCGGACAGCGACCCGGACTGGGCGCCCGTGCGCCTGCGTCTCGCGGGCATCTACCGCCAGGGCGGCAAGCTGGACGAATGGAAGGCCCTGCTCTCCGACATCGCAAAGAAGAAGCCGGGCACGGTGTATGCCCGCATGGCCGAGCAGGAGCTGGCGAGCAGCGCCCTGGACCAGCGGCTGCAGAAGTATTTGCAAAACAACCAGAATGGGCGCTGAGCCGCGCCCAAACGACCAGGAGAAGACCATGCCCATGCCCTTTGCCGCCAGTCAGGACCGCCAGCCCGCCGTGGCGGGACAGTTCTACACCAACGATCCCGAGGCCCTGCGGCTTGAGGTGCGCGGCTACCTTGAGGGGGCCGAACAGAAGTCCAGCGTGCCCTCCATCCTGACCATGGCCCCGCACGCGGGCTACTATTTTTCCGGCGCCGTGGCCGGGGCCACCCTGGGCCGCGCCAATCTGGCCGAGACCGTGCTGCTGCTCGGCCCCAACCACACCGGCCTGGGCAAGCCTTTGGCCGTGTGGCCGTCGGGCCGCTGGCAGTACCCGGGCGGAACGCTTGAGGTGGACGTCGAGCTCGTGGAGCACCTGCTTGCCCAGGAGAGCCGCCTTGAGCCCGACACCCTGGCCCACCAGCGCGAGCATTCCCTGGAGGTCATGGTGCCCTTCCTGGCTGAGATGAACCCGGCCACGCGCATCGTGCCCATCGCCGTGTCCCAGCCGGACCTGGGCACCCTGCTGGCCGTGGGCAAATCCCTTGGCCGCGCCCTGCGCGCCTTTGCGCGCCCGGTAAGCATGATCGTCAGCTCGGACATGAGCCATTTCCTGACCCACGACATGGCCCAGGAGCTGGACGCCAAGGCGCTGGACCCGGCCCTGGCCCTGAACCCGACCCTGTTCTACGAGACCGTGCGCGGCGAGAACATCAGCATGTGCGGCGTGCTGCCCATGACCCTGGCCCTGGCCGCCGCCCTTGAGCTGGGCGCAAGCCAGAGCGAGATCACGGCCTACGCCACCTCCGGCGAGATCAACGGCGAGATGCGCCGCGTTGTGGGCTACGCCGGGCTGGTCATCAGCTAGTTTAGCGGCCTGCACCACGCCAAAAAGCCCGGAGCGTTGTGCCCCGGGCTTTTTTGCGCCGGTTGCGATCCGGGATGCGGCTAGTAGCCCCGCAGGCCGTCCGTGCGGATCATGCGTCCGCTCTCCTTGTGCGTATCGCCCAGGGCCCGCCCCTCGGGGTCCACACGCCCGCAGGTCAGCGGAATCTCCGCCCCCTGGGAGCCGCTCAGGTCGCCCACGCACTCCACGGTCCTGACCACGGTCTGGCCCCGCGAGACCACGGGCGACTGGTCCTCGCCGCGCCTTTGCCCCGGGCCGCGCTGGCGCCCCTGGCTGCGCAGGACATTGCGCAGGCGGCGGGTGAAATCTTCCGGCTCATCCTGGGCGGGCCGCCTGATGTCCAGGCGCACGAGCAGGTTGCCATCCTCCACGGCCAGGCCGGAAAGCTCCATGCGGCTCACCAGGCGCGCCTCGCCCACCAGGGTGCCGTACAGGGTGTCGCCGCCGGGCTTGAGCTGGAGGTTGGGATACTTCCGGTTGCTTTCGGTCTCAAAGCGCCAGACACCGGCCAGACGGTTCAGCACCTGGCCGCGGTCCTCCCCGCGGGGACGCGGCTTCGGCTGCTGTGACGACTGCTGCGCCTGCCAGGGCTTGGGCGCGCTGACCGAGGCCTGCTGCCCTATGCCAGAACCGGCTCCCGGACCGGCCACCAGCACGCTGGACGCCTTCTGTCGGGCCTTGGCCGCCTGTTCGGCCTGCATGCGCTCGGACTCCCGGCGCGCGGCCTCCAGAGCCATGCGCTCCTGCTCCAGCTTGCGGCGCTCGGTTTCAAGCACGGCCAACTGGTCGCGCAGGCGCTTGTCCTGCGGGGCCTGGGCCTCGGCGAGCTTCTTGGCGGCCTCCTGGTCCAGCTGCTGCCTGCGGCGCGCCAGCTCCGCGCGCTCCTGTTCCACCTGGCGCTTCTCGGCCTCCAGGCCGGCGAGGTACTGCTGCAGCCGCTGCTCCTGCTGGCGCTGCTGGGCGCTGGGCTGGGCGGGATTGATGGCCAGGGGCTGATGGGGCTGCCCGGCCACGTAGAAATATCCGGCGATGGACGAGGACTCCCAGGGCACCTGCTTCTTGCCCGTCTCGCTCATAACGCCGATGCGCACGCGCTTGAAGACCTCCTCGATGGGGATGCCCGGCGTGGTGATGTTCTGGAGCAGGTACTTGGTGTACATGCCGTTTGCGCCCTTGCCGTCGGAGGCCACGGAGTTGGGCGCCGTGGAATAGGCCACGATGGAGCCCGTGGGCGCGTCCATGCGCGCCAGGCCCTGGTCCGCGCTGCGGAAGCTGCGGGTGAAGGGGTTGTTGCGGCAGGCGTCGAGGATGACGATGTTCAGCTCATTGCCCGCGTCCTCCATCTTGCCCAGCACCCGGCCCGCGTCCACGCACTCGAACTTGGCGTCGGATTCGCTGGAGACCTTGGAGTTCACCGGCACCAGGTAGTTCACGCCCTGCACCTGAACGCCATGCCCGGCATAATAGAACAGGCCCACGCCGCCGCGCTTGAGGCGTTCGCCGAACAGACGGATGGCCTCCTCCATGTCGCGCAGGGTGACATCGGTCTTGAGCTGCACGTCGAACCCAAGGCGCTCGAGGGTGCGGGCCATGTCCTTGGCGTCATTGGCTGGATTCTTGAGCGGCTTGGTCTTGTAGGCCGAGTTGCCGATGACCAGGGCGTAGCGACCCGGCGCCGCCAGGGCCTGGGAGGTGAGCAAAAATAGCGCAGCAAGCGCAAGAATGAGTCTGGTGGCGGTGCGCATAGGATGCTCCTGGCCTCGGCGTATTTGCTTTGATGCTACCCCACAACGCCCCTGCTGGCAACGGCTGCGGCGACAAATGCCCCGCGTCTGGACAAGCTCCGGGCGTGAGGGTAGATAGGCAGATATGGCTACCACTGTCTCCACAGCAAGATCGAGGCCAAAGACGTGATCGCAGGCCGCCTTAAGGCATGGTTCCGCGACCACCACAAGCCGCGCTTCACTGGCCTTGAAATCCTCAAGTACATCGGGCCGGGCATGCTGGTCACGGTGGGCTTCATCGACCCCGGCAACTGGGCCGCCAACGTGGCCGCCGGTGCCGGGTTCGGCTATTCGCTCTTGTGGATGGTCACGCTGGCCACGCTCATGCTCATCGTGCTCCAGCACAACGCCGCGCACCTCGGCATCGCCACGGGTCTGTGCCTGTCCGAGGCCGCGGTGCAGCACATGCGGCCCCTGACCGCACGCTCCCTGCTCGGCTCGGCCATGATCGCCGCCGTGGCCACGGCCCTGGCCGAACTGCTCGGCGCGGCCATCGCGCTGAACATGCTCTTCGGCCTGCCCATCTGGCTCGGCACGCTCTTGACCACCGCCTTCGTGTCCTGGATGCTCTACTCCAACGCTTACCGGCGCATCGAAAAAATCATCATCGCCTTTGTCTCGCTCATCGGCCTTTCCTTCATCTACGAGCTGACCCTGGTCACGATCCCCTGGGGCGAGGCAGCCGTGGCCTGGGTCACGCCGAGCTTTCCGCACGGCTCCATTCCCATCATCATGAGCGTGCTCGGCGCGGTGGTCATGCCGCACAACCTGTTCCTGCATTCCGAGGTCATCCAAAGCCGCCAATGGAACCTCAAGGACAAGGACGTCATCAAGCACCAGCTGCGCTATGAGTTCGCCGACACCCTGTTCTCCATGCTTATCGGCTGGGGCATCAACAGCGCCATGATCCTGGTGGCCGCGGCGACCTTCTTTGCCCAGCGCACGCCCGTGGACCAACTGGAACAGGCCCAGGCCATGCTGCGGCCCATCCTGGGCGACGCCGCAGCCGTTGTCTTCGCCCTGGCCCTGCTCATGGCGGGCCTGTCCTCCAGCGTCACGGCGGGCATGGCCGGGGGCAGCATCTTTGCGGGCATTTTCTCCGAACCCTTCGACATCAAGGACCCGCACAGCCGCCTGGGCGTGGGCCTGACCCTCGTCCCGGCGGCCCTGTGCATCCTGCTCATCACCTCGCCCTTCCAGGGGCTGGTGGTCTCGCAGATCCTGCTCAGCATCCAGCTCCCGCTCACCATCTACCTGCAGTTCCGCCTCACGGCCTCCCGCGCGGTCATGGGCGAATTCGCCAACAGCGCCTGGCACAACATCGTCCTGGGCGGCATCTCCATCGTGGTGGTGGGCCTGAACATCCTGCTGCTCTGGGACACCCTCATCGGCTAGAAAGAACTTGAGCGCCAGTGCCGGAACCTGATATCATCGGGACCGGTTGATTTACCCCGCCGGAACGCATACCTTTCTGGAAGGAAAAAGAGAGGTCCCATGCCCGAGTCCTTCCCCTTTGAGATCACCGAGTACGGCCCAAACGGCCCGGAGCAGAAGCACATCGAGGCCATCCGCGAGGTGCCGCTGACCATCTACCTCAATGACCGCGAGGTGGTGACCCTGCTGTGCACCGGCAAATACCCGCGCCATCTGGCCGTGGGTTTCCTCAAGTCCGACGCGCTCTTGACCGACCCGGCGCAGCTGCTCGGCGTGGACATCCAGGACGAGGACGGACGCATCACCGCACGCGTGAGCGTACGCCACGACCCCTTTGCCGGGGGCCGGGAGATTCAGCGCTCCATCACCTCCGGCTGCGGCAAGGGCACCAATTTCGACCGCAACGTGGCGACCATCTCCAAGCGCCGCGTCACCTCGGACCTCAAGGTCACGCCAGCGCAGATACTGGCCCTGGCCGGTGAGCTCAAGCAGCGCAGCACCCTCTATGGCCGCACGCGCGGCTGCCACAACTCGTCCTTGTGCACGCCCGACGAGATGCTGCTCTTCCGCGAGGACATCGGGCGGCACAACGCCATCGACATGATCGTGGGGGAATGCTTTCTGGAAGGGGTGCCCACCGACGACAAGATGATCGTGTCCACGGGGCGGGTGGCGTCTGAGATCCTGCTCAAGACCGTGCGCATCGGGGTCTCGCTCTTGGCCTCCACCGCCGTGGCCACCAGCTTCTCGGTGGAGCTGGCGCGCAAGATCGGGCTGACCCTCATCGGCAACATCAAAGCCGACAGCTTCTGGGTCTACAACGATCCCGGGCGCATCATCACCTGAAGCACTGGTCCGGAATCACGGGTCCGGATTTACTTGGCCGCAGCAAGCCCGCGCAGCCACTCCACCACCAGCCCGGCAGCCGCAGTGGGCGTGCCCTTGTGGTCGGCGTCGATGACGGCGTAGCGGCTCTTCGGGTGCGTCGGGGCGAGGTCGAAGACAGAGCTCTGGGGTCTGGTCAGGGGATCGCGCGCGCCAACAATCCATAGGATAGGCAGGGGCGGCTTGATGGCTGCGGCGTTCCTGGGCATCACCGCCGGACCGTCCGGGTCGTTGTAGCTTAAGTAGGACTGGGCCGGCACGGTGAGCTCCAGGGGCTTGCCCATGTTCACGTCGTGGAAGCGCGCCGTGTCCTGCCCGCGCCCGGACGCCACCATCTCCCTGGCCAGCGCGATGTCGGCCGCGAAACGCTCGCGCTGGCGCGACTGCTCCGGCGTGTGGGCCGGGGCCAGGCAGACGAGGCCGTCAAGACCGGGATAGCGGACGGCGTAGGCCAGGGCGGCATTGCCCCCCAGGCTGTGCCCGGCCACCACCACCCGCGCCGCGCCTTTGGCGCGCAGCCCGCGCACAGCCACGTCGATTTCACGCAGCGCGACGTCGAAACTCTCGGCGAACTCGCGCCCGCGCGACCAGGGCATCTCGGGTGCGGCCACCATGAAGCCCGCCGCAGAGAGTTGCGCGGCGAAATCCGCCACGAGACGGTCTGGCGCGCCCAGCTTGCCATGCAGGACCACCACGGCGGTTGGACCCGCCTCGGCGGCCAGGGCCGGGGAAAGCGGGGGCGAGGCTGCGGCCAGGAGAAGAAGAAGCATGACGCCAAGGAATCGTGACATGTCGTTCATCCTTCTGTTGGCGCAGACTATTTGACGCGATCACTTCCCCTCAGAAGCGACCCAAAGCTCCTTGAGCCAGATGGCCACCATGCGGGCCGACTCGGCGGGGACCGTGGCATGGTCGGCCAGGAGATCCTCGTAGCGGCTCTTGGAATGCTCAGGGGCCTTGGAGAAGACATAGGAACGGCCCAGGCGCGAGAGGGGATCGTTTGTGCCCACCACCCACAGGATCGGCACCGGGGGCTTGATGCTCTCCACAGTCTTCGGCATCACAGCCAGCCCCTCGGGGTCGCTGTAACTCAGGTAGATTTCCGCCGTGGTGGACAGGTCGTAGTCCTTGCCGTGGCGCATATCCATGAAGGCGGAGCGTTCCGCGCCGCGCCCGGTGAGCACCATCTGGTGCGCCTTGCGCAGGTCGGCGATGAAAACGTCGTGGTTGCGTTCCGGGTCATGCGACGGGGCCAGGGCCACCAGCGCGAACACCCCGGGCCGGGTGGCGGCGTAGGCCAGGCCGGCGTTGGCCCCCAGGCCGTGCCCCACGATGGCGATCCTGGTCGCGCCCTTGGAACGCAGCTCGCCCTCGGACAGGCCGATCTCCACCAGGGACTGCTGAAAGGAGGCATCGAACGCGCGCTTGCGCGACCAGGGCATCTCCGGCGTCTCCACCAGGAACCCGACATTGCGCAGCAGGCGCACGGTTTCGACCAGATACTTCTCGGGCGTGTCGCTCTTGTCATGCACCACAACCACGCCGAGCAGTCCGCCAGCACTGGCGGCAACAGGGAATAGAGCGCCGACGAGCGGCAAGGTGAGGCACAGGGCGAGGCAGAAAGCGAGATGCGACCGGGAGCCAATTCGTGAGGGGGGGGCGCTCGGCATGGACGGCCTCCAGCAGAATTCAGACAGGGCTCACCCCATCCTCACAACTATATACAGAGGCCTGGCAGTAATGGCAACTGGTGGCAAAGGCAGCGGAAATCAGCCCCCGCAGCGCTCCAGGAACTGGCGGTGGCGCTGGTCATAGGGCGGGAAGCCGAAGAAGGCCGAGCCCGACACCAGCACATCCGCACCGGCGCTGACCAATTCGGCGCAGTTGTCCATGGTCACGCCGCCGTCCACCTGGATGAGCGTCTTCGCCCCGGCCTGGCGGATCATGGCCTTCAATTCGCGCACCTTGTCCAGGCAGAAGGGAATGAAGCTCTGGCCGCCGAATCCGGGGTTGACGCTCATGATGAGCACCATGTGAAGCTGCGGCAGCAGGTAGCGCACCACCTCAAGGGGCGTGGCCGGGTTGAGCGCCACGGCAGGTTTGCACCCGGCCTGGGCGATGGCGGCGCAGACGCGCTCCAGGTGGTTGGTGGCCTCGGCGTGCACGCAGATGAGGTCGGCCCCGGCCTTGGCGAAGTCGTCGATGTAGCGGCCCGGGTCGTCGATCATCAGGTGGCAGTCAAAGAAGAGCTTGCTTGTCTTGCGCATGGCGGCAATGATCGGCGGGCCGAAGGTGATGTTCGGCACGAAGGAGCCGTCCATGACGTCCAGGTGCGCCCACTTGATCCCGGCGGCCTCAAGGGCGGCCAGTTCATCGGCCAGGCGGGCAAAGTCGCAGGAGAGAAGCGAGGGCGAGAGGATCATGGGACGCTCCTTCGATAGGATGTCGAACGCGGAAACGGGCCGGGGCTACTCGCCGCCGCCCATGTTGAAATCGACCTTGATCTTGAACAGCGTGGAGGCCGGCAGGTTCATGATGGGCACCCCGGTCTTGGCCGTGATGCCTGCCAGGATCTCCTCAACGGCCTCGGCGCTGGGCGCGATGAGCGCGAACCAGACGTTGAACTGGTGCGCGCGCAGGTAGTTGTGCGTCACGCCGGTGTGCTTGTTGACCTCGGCCACGAAGGCGTCGAGCTTGTCTTCCGGCACCTCGGCACCGCACAGGGTGGAGCTCCAGCCCAGCTGCCGGGAGCCGAAGTTGGCGCCCATGCGCCGGATGACGCCCTGCTGCTTCAGGCGGCGTACCCGGGCCAGCACCTCGGCCTCGGTCAGGCCCACCTGCCCGCCCACGACCTCATACGGCCGGGGCGAGAGCGGGAAGCTCGACTGGATGATGTCCAGGATCTGCTTGTCGTAGGTGTCCATCATTCCGCCAGCCCCTTCTTGGCCTGCTTCGCCAGCTTGATCGGCGTGTGCGAGCACAGGGGCTCCTCGCGCAGGTAGCCGCCGCGCATGGTGGCGGCGCGCGCCCGGCAGCCGCCGCAGACCTTCTCGTATTCGCAGACCCCGCACTTGCCATCGTAGACGGACGGGTTGCGCAGGTTCAAAAACTGCTGGGAATTCTTCCAAATCTCCGGAAACGGCGTCTTGCGCACGTCGCCGCAATTGAGGTCCAGGTAGCCGCAGGGCTGCACGATGCCCGAATGGGAGATGAAGCAGAAGCCCACCCCGCCCAGGCAGCCGCGGCTCACGGCGTCGAGCCCGAAGGTCTCGAAGTTGACCGCAACGCCCTCCTCCTTGGCCCGCTGGCGCAGGATGCGGTGGTAGTGCGGCGCGCAGGTGGCCTTGAGCTGCATGTTGGTGGTCTTGCGGAAGTCATAGAACCAGTTGAGGACTTCCTCGTATTCCTCGGCGGTGATGACCTGGGCGCCCAGCTCCGCCGCGCGGCCCGTAGGCACCAGGAGGAAGATGTGCCAAGCACTGGCCCCGAGGTCTTCGGCCAGGTGGAAAATCTCCTTGAACTGGTGCAGGTTGTCCTTGGTCACCGTGGTGTTGATCTGGAACTCCAGCCCGGCGGCCTTCAGGTGCTCGATGCCCTGCATGGAGGCGGCGAAGGCGCCCTTCACGCCACGGAACTCGTCGTGGGCCGGGGCGTTTGGCGCGTCGATGGAGATGGAGCAGCGCTCAATGCCCAGCTCCTTGATCTCGCGGGCGTTCTGCGCCGTCAGCAAGGTGCCGTTGGGCGCCATGACGCAACGCAGGCCTTTCGACTTGGCGTAGGGGATGAGCTCGTACAGGTCGTGACGCATGAACGGCTCGCCGCCGGTGAAGATGATGATGGGGCTGCCCGCGTCCGGGAAGGTGTCGATGAGGGCCTTGGCCTCGGCGGTGGACAGCTCGCCCTCGTAGGGTTCCGGGTGCGCCTCGGCCCGGCAGTGCTTGCAGGCCAGGTTGCAGGAGCGCGTCACTTCCCAGGCGATGAGCCGAAGCTGCGGCACGCCGTCCGTGGGGCCTTTTATGGGCTGCTCGCCGGGATGCGAGCCGGGATGGCCGGGCCGCATTCCCGAAGGATGGCCGCCCGGATGTCCGCCGGGGTGTCCGCCGGGATGTCCATTGGAATGATCGTGCATGGCTCGCCTATTATTATCTTATTTTTTTAGATACTTGAGGATATCCTCGGCAAAGTACGTGAGAATAATGTCCGCCCCGGCGCGCTTGAAGGAGGTCATCATCTCCATGACCATGCGCTCCTCGTCCACCCAGCCGTTCTGCGCCGCGGCCTTGACCATGCTGTACTCGCCGCTGACGTTGTACACGGCGATGGGCGTGTCGAAGTTGTCGCGCAGCTGGCGCACGATGTCCAGGTACGGCAGGCCCGGCTTGACCATGAGGATGTCCGCGCCTTCGGCCAGGTCGGCCTCGGCCTCGCGCAGGGCCTCGCGGCTGTTGGCCGGGTCCATCTGGTGGGTCTTGCGGTCGCCGAACTTGGGCGTGCTCTCTGCGGCCTCGCGGAACGGCCCGTAAAAGGCCGAGGCGTACTTCACCGCGTAGCTCATGATGGGCACGCCCGAGAAGCCGTTGTCGTCCAGGGTCTCGCGGATGGCCAGCACTCGGCCGTCCATCATGTCCGAGGGGGCCACCATGTCCGCCCCGGCGCGCACGTGGGACAGGGCAGCGCGAGACAGGAGATCGAGGGTGGGGTCATTGAGAATCTCCCCACCCTGCTGCACGAGCCCGCAGTGGCCGTGGGAGGTGTATTCGCACAGGCAGACATCGGTGATGACAGTGAGCTCCGGGAAGGCCTGCTTCAGGCGGCGCACGGCCTCCTGCACGATGCCTTCGTCGGCGTAGGCCTGGGAGCCGAGTTCGTCCTTATCCTTCGGGATGCCGAAGAGCAGCACGCTGGTGAGGCCGTTTTCAACCGCCGCGCCAACGCTCTTCAGCAGTTCGGCAAGGGAGAGCTGGAACTGGCCGGGCATGGAGCCGATGGGCTTCTTGAAGCCCGCGTCGTCGGTTTCCACCACGAAGTAGGGCATGACCAGGTCAGCAGGCCTGATCTCGTTCTCGCGCACCAGGGCGCGGATGCCGGGGCTGCGGCGCAGGCGGCGGCCCCTGTAGAAGTCGGCTTCGAGCATGCTGCCCTCCTTGGTCCTGAATACCGCTGCATTGCCTTGCGGAATGCAGCTCTGGATCTCCGCGTTCGGCGGCGGGGCCTCCAGACGGAGGCCCAAGCGCCGCGCAATAACGCTGCGTTAGTCCATTTTGATCTCGTCGCCTATTTGATCTCTTCATCCGTCAGGTAGCAGGCCGGGTCCTGGGCCCAGATGTCGCCGTAGTAGGCCTCGGCCCGGGCGCGGAAGTTGCCGCCGCAGATGTTCAGGAACTTGCAGGTGGCGCAGCGGCCCTTCACAAAAGGCTTCTTATCCTTGAGCTTGTGCAGAAGCTCGATGTTCGGATCGTCCCAGATCTCGGAGAACGGGCGCTCCAGCACGTTGCCGAAGCTGTGCTGACGCCAGAACTGGTCGGCGTGCACCTGGCCGTCCCAGGAGATGCAGCCGATGCCGCGACCGGTGCTGTTGCCCTCGTTCATCTGCAAAAGCTCCATGACCTCGGCGGCGCGCTTGGGGTCTTCCTTGAGCAGGCGGTAGTAGACCAGCGGGCCGTCGGCGTGGTTGTCCACCGTCAGCACTTCCTTGGGCCGCCCGGCCTCGAAAAGGGCGCGCGTCTCGTCCATGATGAGGTTCACCACGGCTCTCGTCTCGGCGTGGTCCAGGTCCTCCTTGATGAGATCGGAACCGCGGCCGGAGTAAACCAGGTGGTAGAAGCAGATGCGCGGCACGTCGAGATCGCGCACGATCTTGAACAGCGTGGGCACCTCGCCCTGGTTGCGCTTGTTGATGGTGAAGCGCAGGCCGACCTTGAGGCCCTCGGCCATGCAGTTCTCCACGCCCTGGATGGCCTTCTTGAAGGAGCCGGGCACGGCGCGGAACTTATCGTGGATCTCCTCGCCGCCGTCCAGCGAGATGCCGACGTAGGACAGGCCGACGCTCTTCAGCTCCCGGGCCTTTTCCTTGGTGATGAGGGTGCCGTTGGTGGAAATGACCGCGCGCATGCCCTTGCTGGTGGCGAAGCTGGCCAGCTCCACAAGGTCCTTGCGCACCAGGGGCTCGCCGCCAGAGAACAGCATCACCGGAGCGCCGTAGGCGGCCAGGTCGGTGATGAGGGCCTTGGCCTGATCGGTGTCGATCTGGTCGGCGCCGTCGACCTCAACGGCCTTGGCGTAGCAGTGCACGCACTTCAGGTTGCAGCGCTTGGTCATGTTCCAGACAACCACCGGCTTCTTGTCCGCCGAGAACTGGAGCAGGTGCGAGGGCAGCTTGCCGGACTGGCGGTTGTAGCGCAGGGCGTCGGCAGCCTCGACGGCGCCGCAATAGAGCTTGGATATGCCGATCATGAAAACCTCGTTGGTAGCGGAATGTTTTTTATGCGAGGCCCTCCCCTATCACATTCGCGCCCGGTGGCAAAGCCGAAAAAAGGGGCGGATTTCGCCGCCCCTGGTTCATGAATTCGTTTGCGCCAGCGCCTAGTTGTCCAGGCGAACCTCGACCCTTCGGTTGCGTTGCTTGTTGGCCTTGGAGGTGTTCGGCACCAGGGGGCGCGTCTTGCCGAAACCCTCGGTGCGCAAGGTCTGCGCAGCCACGCCATGCTCCACGAGGTAGGCCTTCACAGCGGCAGCGCGCCGCTCGCTGAGCTTCTGGTTATACTCCAGGGAGGCGTCGGAGTCGCAATGCCCGGCGATGACCACCCGCCTGCCCTTGAGGGGCTCGGACTTGAGCGCCTTGGTCAGCTCACTTAAGATGCCGTTTGATTCCGGTCGGATGCGTGAGGAGTCGACGTCGAACTCAACCTTAAGCTTCAGGTTCTTCTTGAAGCGGCCGGTGTTCATCAGATCAGCGGCCAGGCCGCGCGAGGCGGCGTCGTCTTCGTCACCGACCAGGGGCGAACCGCTGGCCAGAATGTTCTGGGCCATGCCAGAGGCGCTGTCGGCAAAGCCCAGTTCCTCGTCCGTGGGCGGCATCCAGGACTTCATGGGCACGGCCATGTCGTGGGCGATGGAAGCCATGGCCTCGGCCAGGGGCGAGTCGGACAGGCGCGTGTGCAGGTCGAAGATAATCCAATCCTGTTTCAGCTTCGCGTTGACCCGCGCATGCTGGTCCATGGACAGGAGCAGGTTGCCGCCCTGGGTCTCATAGACGCGGATCTGCAGGGTCACGGCAGTGCTGTCGATGGAGCCGCCAGTGATGAGATACGGAACGATGCCGACAATCACGAGATCGGCCCCGGCGCGGCGGGCCACGCTCACGGCGGCCTCAGGCCCATGGTAGGCCAACTGCGGGTCGTACATCAGGGTTTCGAACACGCTCTCTTCGGTCCAGGTTTGGTACACCAGCCGGGCCAGCTCGCGGCCCACGAGCGAGCTGTTGGTCATCTTCTGGCTGACGAAGAAGGGATACATGAGCACCTGGGGCGCATCGTTGAGCTTGCTTTTGGGCCTGAGGGATATGGCCAGCTTGCTCTTCTCCACCGGCGCGTCGCGGTAGACCTTGGTGGGGTTGATGATGCTGGGGTCCACGTTGGCGCAGGCGGCCAGGCCAAACAGGGCCAAGGCGAACAGGGCCAGAGCGGCCAGGGTTCGGAAGCTGCTGCTGTGCCGGGTGTGCCGGGTGTGAAAAATCGGTTTCATGGGCGCACTCTCAGAGGGTAAGCAAGTTGCCCGCGCGCGACGGAATTCCGACACGGACGCGGTCCTGTGCCGAAATGGTAGCAAGATGCGTACCGCCCAGCCAGTATTTACAGGCCGGAGAACGCGGTATCAAGGGGATATTCGGGGTTATTGCAGAAGTCTGGTGGGGGCCGTGGCCTGGCCCATGACGCGCAGGAGCTGCTCGCGCGAATTCACCAGACCCCGGCGCAATAGCTGGCGCTTGTCCGGGGGCAGGCGGCGCAGGTCCGGACTGGCGGCAAGGTCGGCCAGGCGGCGCATCTCGTCCATCTCGTCAATCACATGGAGGATGTCCCGGATGCGCGATTGCAGGCGGCGCTCCGGCGGGCACACGCGCCGTGCGGCCTCGGCCAGGGTGCGCACCTCCTCGGCCAGGCGCAACAGGCCATTGGGGTTGACCTCAGCCGCGCTCTTGCGCACCGCGCAATAGGCCCGCCACTTGCGGCGCACCCAGTCGAGCACGGGCTTCTGCGCCACGGCAATCAGCCCTTAAGCCCTGCCTGCATGAGGCCAAGGGCGGCGGCCAGAAGCAGCAGGATGGGCAGCATCACGGCGAAGGTCGCTGCGGAGCCGCTGGTGCGGTGCGCCTCCTTGAGCCCGATGATGGTCAGGCCGATGCTCCAGACTCCGCCAAGCAGGGGGCCGAAGAAGGGGATCACGCCAAGGATCAGCGGCGCTGCGGAATAGCACAGCACGCGGAAGGTGGCCTCGGCACCGCTGCCCTGCCCGCCCGTGAAGCGGAAGATGGCGCGCAGCAGGAAATGGATGACGCCGGTCATGAGCATGAGCCGCAGGATGAGCAGCAGGGGATAGAGCACCAGGATGAAGATGGGGCTGGTGCCGGTCAGGCCCAGGCCCAGGTCCATAAGTTCCTGGCTGCCGCTGTACTGGGACAACGCGGTTATGCCGCTTACGCCCCAGAGAAACTGGCAAAGCACCATAAACTCGGCCAGGAGCAGGTGGAATATCAGCGGCTTGGCCATGCCGCCGGTGACGGGCATGACGCTGAAAAAGGCCGTGGGAGTCTTGAGGATTTCCGTGATGGTGCGCCACAGGCCGGGGAAGAAACCGTGGGTTGGCAGGTTCTCGAAGGGCACGGGGGAGGACACGGAGGCCGGGGCCACGTTCAGGTACGTGGGCGCATCAGGCTGTTGCCCGCCAAGGGCCGGGCCCGCCGCGCGAGTTGCATCAGAAGAAGGGGCATCGGAAGCGGGGGCATCGGAAGCGGGGCCAGCGGAAGCGGGAATGCCTGGCGCGTCGGTTTTCGGCGCCTCGGGCTTCACGCCCTGGAGATGCTTCCAGGCCAGTTCTGCGGCGGCGCGCTGGGCGGCCATGGGGTCCTGACCTGCTGGCCGGTCGGTTGGCGTGCCAGATGCTGCGTCAGAACGGGACGAAAGATCCTGGCCGCTCCGCAAGGGTGAAGATGGCTCGGGGCGCAGATCGGACGGACGCGTGGCCAGGGGCGTGCGCTCGGCTGGCTTGGAATAGGTCGGCGGCAGATCGTCCACCACACGAAAACGAAACTTGTGCTCGCAGCGCGGGCAGGTGGCCATCTGGGCGCGCGGGGGAATCTTCGCCAGGTCTACTTCCCGGCCAAAGCCGCACAGGGGACAGAGAATCCGCATCATTGTCCTTGGGAAAAGGTTGACTAAGGAGTGGAACAATAGCCGTTTTGGAGGCGGGAATCAAGACATGCCGGGACCGGAGACATGCCGGGCTCAGAAGAAGACCGGAATCAGGCGAATTCCGGAGGCAGCAGAAGGCAGCGCGGCTGCCCAGGCCCGCGCGCGGCCAGAAGGCTCCGCGAAACGCTTGGATATTCGGCACTCAGGGCGTGGCGCACACGCCCGGCACCGGCCTCGTCGAAGCCTGCGAGCTTGCGGCGCAGGGCCTCATCGCCCTTGCGCAGGCGGCTTAAGTGCTCGATCTCCACGTCCAGGGCCAGGGCCTGCGCCCCGCCAAGGCCGGTGAGGCGCTCGTGCACCGGGTTCACGAAGCGCAGGCCCGGCGCATTGCGGAACAGCCGCAGCTGCACGTCGGGCCAGAGGCCGAAGCCGGCGAGGGCGTGCTCCGCGTCCGGGTAGGGCGAAAGGCGCGGGAAATGCCAGGCGCAGACATCGTGCGGCGCTGAGGCCGCGCACAGGGCCGGGATCGCCGTCCAGCCCTCGGCTGAGAGGCGCTCGTCAGCGTCGAGGTAGAGCACCCAGTCGCCCGCGCAGGCGCTGAGCATGGCCCCCCGCTGGGCCGAGAAGTCCGCACCGAGCGGCCGGGCCGACTGGCGCACCGGGAAGCGGTCCGGGACGGGGATCTCCGGCACGGTACCCGCGTCCCAGACCAGCACCAACTCGTCCAACCAGTGCGGGAACTGGGCGAAGAATCCGTCCAGATCCGGCTCCGCGGGCGAAAGGATGGCCGCGGCCGACAGACCAGGCCGCTGCGGCAATTCCGGCATCGACAACGGCAACGGCAAGGGCCGCGAACGCGTGAGCAGAAGCTCCAGCGGCCTGTGCGCGGCCTTGGCCTGGGGCGAAAGCTCCGGGTTCGGCAGGACGAGCGCGTCCTGGATGACGACACCGGCGCGGTCCAGCAGGAAAAAGAGCGCCCAGGGCGAGGTGTCCGCCGCCAGGCCAGCCGTGGCACCCGCGTCCGACCCCCGCCACCAGCCAAGCTGCCCGGCCTCGCGCAGGGCGCGCACCAGGCCAAGGTCCTGTTCGCAGACGCAGAGCGCTCCGGCTGGCAGGGCCTCGGCCAGGGCGGCGGCCAGCGCCCCGGAGCCCAGGCCCAGCAGCGCCAGATGCCTGCGGCCCGAGCGCTCAAAGGCCGCCACCACCCGCGCGGCCATGCGCTCCAGGTCAACGGGGTCGGCGGGCGCAGGCGGTATGGCCGCTGGGGCTGCGGCGCCCTTGAAGCCAAAGGCCAGCACCTCGGCGCTGTAGTGGTTGAGCAGGTCGTGGGGAAGCATCATGCAAGCCCCCTGCCCTTGCGGGCCGCGAGTTCCAGGTACATGCCGCCGAGCCTGGCCGCCACGTCCTGGGCGCGGAACAGCCGCTGGGCCTTGTCGCGCCCGGCCTGGCCCATGGCGCGGGCCTCCGCCGGGTGGGACAGCAGCCAGCCTACGGCCTGGGCATACTGTTCCGCCGTCTCGGCCACCAGCCCGGTGACGCCGTGGTCCACCAACTCCAGCTGGGCGTTGTCGCGTTCGCCCGCGGCCGGATGCGTGACCACGGGCAGGCCGCAGGCCATGGCCTCGGCGATGACCAGCCCGAAGCTCTCGCCGGTGTCGTTGGCGTGGGCCAGGACAGCGAGCCCGCCATAGAACGCCGCCAGCTCCGCGTCGGTGGACACCGGAGGCAGGAACTCCACCTGCGCTTCCAGACCATGCTGGCGCACGTATGCCTCGGCCTCGGCTATGCCGCCGATGACGCGGTAGCGGAAGTCCGGCGCGCTGCGGGCAAGCAGGGGCAGGATGTCCAGGGCGAGCCGCGACCATTTGCCGGGGTCGGGCCGTGAGATGCGCCCGACAATCGAGGCGTCAAAGGACGGCCCGCCTGGCAGGGCGCTGGCGAAAAAATCAGTGTCCACAGGGTTGTAGAGCACACCATACTCCGGCCAATGAGTTAGGATGCCGGTGTGCCTAGCGTAGCGCTCGGCACAAAAATTAGAAACAAACAAATGGCAATCGATGGCCCGGCCCGCAGTCGAGGGATCGTGGCGGCCAAAAACATTGGTCTCGACAACGACGGTTGCCGGGCGCGTGGCCAGGTAGTCGCGCAGAGGCCGCAGGAACTCCGGTTCAGGCCAGCCCGCGCGGTGCACGTGAATGACATCCGGCTGGAAGGTCCCCAAGGCGCGCGCAAGAGGTGGGCCCACGTAGGTGGCCAGGCCCGCCTGGCGCAGCTGGGCCGCGCGCGGGCCGTCCTGCGGGCTGTGCACAGCCACCTCGAAGCGCTCCCCGCCCATTTGGTTGGCCAGGTGCGTGGCCAAGAGCTGCATGACCTTCTCCGTG
>Ga0180007_10000355_pt1 | contig 80778 bp, 79 predicted proteins | sample MM_PC_MetaG_FD_121122 | JGI IMG/M metagenome (GOLD analysis project Ga0180007, IMG submission 121122) | Groundwater microbial communities from the Aspo Hard Rock Laboratory (HRL) deep subsurface site, Sweden - MM_PC_MetaG | ecosystem: Environmental > Aquatic > Deep subsurface > Groundwater... | reverse complement strand
TGAACCGGAAGAGTGGTATCAACTCCTGAAACCGAAAGATATGGTTGATGCACTGCTCGACCGTCTTTATCACCGCTGTATTGTCATAAAGATTGATGGACAATCATTACGTGGCGGCTCATCCGACTAACACTTCTCGTTCTTCTTTCCTCACTGAAAATTCCTGCTATCCCATTCTCAAAATCCTTGCCCCCTCTATATGCTTTTTCATTCCGGATAGGTTACTGATTGTAGCGCATGAGGCGGGGCAGTTTGTCATGGAATAAGTGGGTTAGATATTTTAAATCCCAATTTTATTAAAGCATTGGACGGAGTACTCGGGGAATTTCTTTACCGATGGCTAACGTCTCATTTGGAGACCTGTTCAAAGTCAGGATAGGAAATATAAGCATTTGAAAGGTGCTAACGATAAGGTGAAGAAAGAGTTCCCTGGCGTCGCTGAACCAGAAGGCAGGAGTCTTCTATCATTGGCAATGAGGTGTGTTGCCAGCGGTTCGAAAATAGGTGTTGTATGACGTGAGAATATTACGTACGGTGGTGTTCCAGCAAAAAATGGTAGTCCAGCAGGAGACGGGCCAGCTAGGGTAAAAATGATTTGTTAAAGCAAGTGGCCCTCAGGATATTTTTCAAGTACTGTGATCGATTTTTTTGTAGGTTGAATGCGTGGCGTGGAGTTGATTCGCTCTATTGGTTACGGAAAGAAGATCAGCTGGAACGAGGTGATAGCGTTGAGATGTTTTACAACAGCATATGGTGTCACTTTTTTTTGGGGGTCTATCTGAGTCCAAAAGAGTGATGGTTTTGAAAAATGCAGCCTGAGAAACTGTGTCTATTGGTATTGGATTACATCACGTCGTAGCTGATGAACGTGTTGAAACTCCTTCGAAACTTCACTCTTTGTTGGTGGCAGGGAGTGGGGTTTTGGATTTGTATTCACTATCTTCTAAGATAATCTGTATGGCCCTGTTGCTCTTTGGAGAAAAAAGTATGGGAGCTGCCAGGTTGATAGTTATTTTCTGATCCGGCGGTACAGTTACCACAGTTAAGGTGAAACACTCATCGTCTTCATCCATTTGCAGGGTGTGTCTTTCTGAGGTGTCTGGAGTTACTTTGTAATTCAGGAAAAAATTACTCGGGTCAGTGAGAACAAAGGCGATGCCAGTATCATCTACACTCTGGATCCAGAAGAGTGGTCCTTCTTTTTTGTTTGGCATGACGATGAAATGATGAAGGTTGGGCAATCCAATCATTCCAGCTGGAAAACAGAGAAGGTTTGCTTCGTCATATTCAACTTCGCCAAATCGCGTCTGTATCTTTTTCATGGTTTGTTTCTATCTGTTGAAAGGTTCGAACTGATGGCACCAAGGTCGGTCATGCTCCACTGGGATGCTTCGAGGTTTGCTTGGGTGATTTTGTCGTAGAGCTCTTGTCTGTAAATTTTTCGATCTTTGGGGGCTTCAATTCCAACGCGAACACCTCCCCCTTTCAATTCAATGATTTTAATGGTGATATCATCGCCAATGATAATCCCTTCACCGGCCTTTCTGGTCAAAACGAGCATGTGGTGCTCCAAGTATATTACTGCATAACATATCAAAATATGTATCAAAATTTCTTTATGCTATGCAAAAAAAAAGAGAATGTCAATTGGTAGTTTTAAAGTTCTAAAAATAATCAAGAATGGAAATCTGGGAGACTTTGGAGGTGATGCTCAAGGCTGCCTGAAAGGCGGTTTCCTGTTTGATGATGTCGTTAAAGGTCTCAATGGCATCAGCGTCTTCATAGCGTGATAAAATTTGATAAAGATCAATCCTTACGTCTTCCTGGTGAAGCATGGCTGTATCTACTCGGCTCGCTCTGTTTCCTAACTGACTGCGAAGGCGCCTGTTCTGGTCAGCCGCAGTTTCGAGATCATCAATACTGGCCTGAAGGCCACCACCTGCAGCAAGAGGATCATCAATATTTCCAGCGCGCAAGGCTTCTTCAGTGCGAGTGAGCACGCTGAAAATATCAATTCTGTCTGTGTCCGAGGCATAAACAGCAGGAGGAGATGGACCGCCTGCCTGCATGATACTATTACTGATCCCCAAGAAGAGATCATTACCCGTGAGATTGGACTCAAGGTATTCACCAGGTGTGATTTCCAGCTCTGTGGGATTTGCATCTCCCATATAAAGATACGGCCAGGTAGTAGAATCAGCTGGGTCATATGGCGGATTGAGATTGAGTGGGTCAACCGGGGGATTAGGATTGTAATTGGGGTTTTCGATGAATGGCTTGGTGTTTTCAGCGTATCCTGAAAAGATATATTTCCCATCAACCTGGGCATTGGCTGAATCAAGGAGTTCTTGTTTCATATTTGCTACTTCATCGGCAAAAATTGTAAGATCTTGCGGACTCATAGCACCGTTGATGGCATTGATAGATATTTCTTTAATCCGTTGCAGGATATTTTCGATATGGTTCAGGTGTCCGTCAGTGGCTTGCATTTTATCTGAAGTGACACCCATGGTTTCCAGGTATCGATCGGTGTGCATCAGCTGGGTACGAGTGGTCAGTACAGGACGAATGGCGCTGGGATCATCAGAGGGGTTGTTCAGTTTTATCCCGGTAGCTCCCTGCATCCGAAGCTCTTCCAGACGGCTGGTGACTCGACTGAGATTTGTCTGGAGCATGCGATACGTGGTACTTTCTGTGGCTTTCATAGGTGATCTCCAAAAAACTCAGTTATCATTTCAGTCCAATTATGACGTCCATCATCTCATCAACAGTGGAAAGGAATTTGGCTGAGGATTCAAAACCTCGCTGATATTGAATGAGGCTGATCATTTCTTCATCCAAAGAGACACCAGATAACCCGTCGCGCATATTTTGAAACTGGACCATAGCATCTTCCGCTCCTCCCAGAGCAAGTTTGTTCTGATTGGATTCTATACCCACTTCGGCAGTCATTTTTCCATAATAGGCACCAAAGGTGTCACTGCCGTTGATGAGAAAGGTTTCGCCAAGGCTGGAAATAATGAGGGCATTTCTATTGTCCCCAGGAGCAACGGTTGCCGGTGGAGTTGGGGCGCTTGCAGCCGCTACCTGATTGGAATCGGTAAGAATTACTGACATATTACGGGCTGCATCCAGCCAGGGATCAGAGGCTGGTGGCGGTGGCAGAGGATTGGGAGGAGAAAAAAAGTTTCGATCAGTAAGTGAATCAAGACCAGCTCCTGCGTAATGAACAGTATTGACTGCTTCGGTAATCTCATAGGCAAGTCTATCAAGATCGTCTTTCAGTGAAGGAATAAATTGATCCCGGATGTTGACTAAACCTTTGAATTCACCTCCCATTTGGTTCAGACCGATGTCTCTGGTAACACCACCGGTATGGAGGACAAGAGTCAGGTCACTGCCGCTTGTTACGGCTTCAATTTCCATGGCGATGTTTCCCTGGACCAAGGGAAGGCCTCCTGGCAACTGGACGGCAAGCATGCCTTTAGAGTCTTCATATGTCTGGATACCTAGGGATGTTGCCAGGTCTTTGGCTAGCAGATCACGACGATCGCGGGCACTGTTTGCAGTTTGACCTTGGACTTCAATGGTAAAGATCCGTTCGTTGAGTTCAGCGATTTCAGAGATCTGGGAATTGACAGCAGCGACTTTTGATATTAGAGAGTCATTGACATTTTCTTTGACTTTATTGAGTTCATTGGCGGTGAGATTGAATTTTTCGGCAAGCAGTTCGCCCCTCTGGATAACGATGTCTCGTTCTACCAGGCCGGAAGGATTGGCGGAGAGTTCCTGCCAGGAGTCAAAGAAGCGATTTATTTCTGTGGAGATATTTTCTTCACCGATGCTGAAAATTCTTTCCAGTTCGGAAAGTGCATTGGTTTGACCATTCTGGAGACCAAATTCGATGGATTTTTCCTGGAGCATATTGGTGACAAAGATATCATGGTCACGGCTGACATCGGATATAACAACACCCTGGCCAACAAAAAAACTACCGAAGGCCATGGAAGGATAGGGAGAAAGCTCTGCACTCTGACGTGAATAGCCTTCGGTGTTGACGTTGGATATATTGTTGCCGACAATCTCGATGGACTTCTGGTTTACACCGAGGGCGGTTTTACCGGCGTTGAGTGCTGTGAAGAGTCCTGCCATGTCACACCTGTCCTGAGAGAAGTCGACCGTTAATTTTAGAATTTACCATCCCGGCATTGGCTGAGTAGCCGGAGGCAACTGTACGTTTTCCAAAAAATTCCATGGTTTCTCTGATCCAGCCAAGGGTGGCTTTGAAGAGATAGGCGTTGCGTCTGTTTTCGTGGCGGATGATTCCTGCAATTTCCTTATCCTCTTCATCCAGTACCTTCATGTGTGCCAGAATCTGAATAATTTCTTCTTTCTCCTCCATGGTCCTGGCCAAGGCTTCCATGTCCAGGGCTTTGGCATTCTCTCGTTCTTTCAGAATAACGTTATGCAAACGTACAAGGTATTCGTGAGTTGTTCCGGGGCTCATGATCATTTTGTCTCCATGAGGAACTGAAGCAGATTTGAGGCAACTTTATTCAGATCGGGTTCATAGGATCCATTACTGATTTGAGCCTTGAGTTCTGCAACCTTTTCTGCCCTGCCACTGTTGTCGCCACCAGCCTGCATTTTATGCACATCCTGTAAAACCGAGGAAAATTGCACCTGATCTCCTTCCTGCATTGGACCAGTTTTTTTCTCGGTCTGCGCCTTTTCACCTTTTTTTATGCTGCCTATCTGTCCAAGGCCGCCAATTCCGAAAAATTCAACACTCATGTTATCACCTGTATTCGGTCTTGATTTAAGATACCTGTTCCTGGCTGTCCACGTTTGCCCAGGTGTCAAGTTTGTTCATTACTGCATCATAGGTTTCGTAAGAGATGTCAGGAAGTGAGCCGCCAAAGGCGTCAAGGGCTTCGCTGAATCCATTTTCTACCCCTTCTTTAATGGCTGCCAGTCTGGAAGGATCGCCCCCTGCAACAGCTATGGCAAAATCTACAATACGATCAGAAGTTTGTCCAACCCCAAAGTAGCCATCTTCGCCAATAAGTTCTGTGGCCTCTTCCGGGCTGAGACTACTGATGTCAATTTTCTGGGTGCCATTGGCAGCTTGAAATTCGATTCCCTGCTCTTTGAGCATATTAACAACCAACCCTCTTAGCAGGCTATATTGATCCTGCGATGTTTCTGTCTGTATGGTCAGAGAACTGGAGTAGGTCATAGACACTTCCTGATGCCGGCTAATGGTGACTGAATCAGATCCTGTTATCGGCTTGTTTGGATTAGTTGTCTGTTTATCTGCCAGGCGATTCAAATTTTTATTGTTATGTTGTCGAAGTTCGTGAGGATTGAGATGCGCCTGGTTGCTGATTGCATTTGCCATTATTTTCGCCTCCTTGCAGTCTTATTATGCGTCCGTGCATAGAATGTAAGAGATCTATTTGAATTTCTCTTATACTCTATATCGGATTGTTAGAAGGAGAAGTTTAGGGTCTTCGCCTTAACTTCGTAACTTTTTGTAACATAACCTGTTACAAAAAATAAAGTATCTCATCAGAGCTGCTCCTTCCAGTTAAGGCACATATCCTTTTTTGTCAGGGGGCATGCCTTGCAGTTGATAAGAGTTATCAAGGAGTCAGGTTAGGGAAAGCGGAGGAACGAAGCGGTGCTGTGTGGTTTTTTTATCTGGACGCTTGCTTGGAATCTTTAAATTTGGTTTAGGATAAAAACGATATTCTATTCCAATTGCTATTTATTGTTACCAGGAGCAGGAAGTTGTTCTTTCAGTTGGTTGTACATTGCTTCACCAACTCCCATACCTTTTCCGGCTGCGGTTTGTTTTGCCAGTTCCATATCGAGCATTTCTTTGTAGAGCTCACTTGACATATCCTTTTCAAAGAGTCCACTTTCAGGAACAGTTTTACGCATGGCCTTGTACATCTCGTTGATGTAGATGGCTTCAAATTCTCGACATGTTTGACGGAGGGCATGCAGTTCCTTCTCTTTGGGATCGGTTGCCTGGTTTTTTGTGTCGCTGGCTGAAAGCATTGTTCTCGGGTCGATGGAAAGATTCATGTGTTTGTGTCCATATTTTTTGATATCAGAGGACGATGAATTCGCCCTGCATAGCTCCTGCGGCCTTGATCGCCTGGAATATGGCGATAAGATCCCTTGGCGTCGCCCCAATGGCGTTGAGTGCATCAGCAACTTCTCCAATGGAAACACCTTCTTTGACCACCATGATTTCACCATCATCTTCAATGACGTCAATTGTGGTTTGGGGGGTAACCACAGTTTGACCTGGTGCCAGAGGATTTGGTTGAGATACCTCGAAGCTTTCTTTGATAACAAGAGAAAGGTTTCCATGGGATACTGCAACAGTAGAAAGGCGGACGTCCTGGCCCATGACTATGGTGCCTGTTCTTTCGTTAACGACCACTCGGGCATTGGAGTCGATTTTTACCTTTATCCCCTCAATTGAGGCGACAAAGCGAACCGTGTCGTCGAGAAAATTTTCAGGAATTGTCACTTTTATTGTTGCTGAATCGACTGGGAATGCCGTGTTTTCACCATAAATTTCATTTATGGAATTACTCATGTTCGATGCAGTCGTGAAATCGGCTTGCCGTAAGGTATAGGAGAGAAAACCGTTTTCTCCAAACTGGGTAGGGACAACTCTTTCGATGGTTGCCCCACTGGCAATTCTACCTACGGTTGGATGATTTTGTTGAGCCTTGGCAGCCTTTCCGCCAAAAGAGAAGGCCCCTATGGTTAAAGGTCCTTGTGCCACGGCATAGACTTTTCCATCCGGTCCCTTTAAGGGGGTAAGAAGAAGATTCCCGCCAGCAAGACTATCAGCATCTCCTATGGAAGAGACTTGGACATCAATGGTAGAACCGGGTTTGGAAAAAGGCGGCAGGGTGGCCATAACCATAACCGCAGCGACATTGTTGACTTTAATATTTTCAAAATCTGTTGGATTGACTGTGATCCCTTGACGAACCAACATATTATAGAGAGCCTGTCTGGTGAAAAGGACTTTCTTGAGGTCGTCGCCAGTACCGGCAAGACCGGTAACCAGACCGTAGCCGACGAGCTGATTGTTCCGTACCCCACTGATTTCGGCAATGTCTTTAATGCGTGCTCCCCAGCTATTGGAGCTGAGAATAGTCAAAAGAAGAAGTAAGGTGATGGAGAAGTGCATTCGCCGCATTATAATTCCATGGGGTTAGAGGTAATCAACATAAGGTTGTAGGGTCCACAACAGCTCTTTGTTTCCGACGGGCTATTGTAGGCGGACTCTTTGTTAGTCAAAAAACTCAACGTTAAAAATGGCAGTTAGATGCCGGTTGGTAACTATTGGTTGTGCCTCGCTCTCGACTGGGTAGGTGCTTCTGTGACACTGCGTAGAGGTTGGAGTACAGGGCAACGTCTGCGGTCAGAAGGGCCAGACATTATCGAGAACTCGCATGAGCCAGCCTGGTTTTTGTTTGTCACTGATTGCGCCTTTTCCGGTATAAGAAATTCTGGCATTGAGAACATTTTTAGAATCTATAGTATTATTCGAGAGAATATCTACAGGACGAATGATGCCGGTCATGTAAATTATCTGTACTTCATTGTTCACCCGAACCTCTTTTCCTCCTCGAATCTTTAGATTGCCATTGCCATAGACTTTGATAACCTGCGTTGTGAGGGAGGCAACCAGGTCTTCTTTTCTGACAGTGGTGCCCGATCCTTCGAATGTGTTGGCAAAGTTGGCTTCAACCAGATTAGCGATATCGATATTCGGGTTATTGGCCACCAGGGTAGAGTTTTCGAGACCAAGGAGATGAGGGATGCCCGCAGACATACTGGAACTCCGGTCGGTATTGGTGGAAGCCTGTTTGGAGGCACTGGCCTGTTCAGAAATTGTGACGGTTACCAGGTCACCAACGGTTCTGGCCTTATGATCAGCGTACAGCGAATGTTGTTCGCCGGGCCAGAGTGATCCGTTTGTCTGTGGGGTATCTCTACTTTCCTGGATTTCTTCAAGTGGTTCCGGGATTTCCACAACCTGTTGCTCCCTTGTACTGCAAGAGGCGAGGCAGAATATTATGACGAGGAAGTGGAATATTTGTTTCATGTTATATCTTCACCTCCACAAGTCCAGGGGCAAGAACTCGACAGAATACTATTTTTTGAGATCCTGTGTTTTTGACACGAATAACCTGATCTTGTTTTCCATTAGTGATGGAAATGCCAGTTGCTGTGAGTTGTAACGTTTTGTGATTGATTATTATCTTAACGAGTTCACCTTTTTGAATAAGCGGTGGGAAGTCGATGCTGCTGAGCTCTAGTACACTTCCTGAGCGTTGACTATTTATAAGTTTTTTTCCGAGCACTTCACGCAGGTCGGTACACGGTGACCGCAGTGACGAAAGATCCTTGCTTTCCATCTGCACCATTTCAGGACTGAGAATAGCACCACGCTTGACATTTTGGGTAAGAACAACCACTGGGGTCATAGCCGTCAGGTTTCCTCTGACAGAGATGTTTTTTACAATTCTGCCGTCAACCTTATAGATCAGAGAAAATCTTTTGCTGCCGATGATTCCAGGTTTTGCCGAAATGACTTCGAGCTCGAGTTGGCCGGTGGGAATAACAAAAGGAAGGGGGATGTCGTAGGCCGCAAAGGCGTATTCGGCCTGAGGCAGGTTTTCTCTCTGGGAATCTATGTATGCAGCAATAGCTGATTCTATTTCCTTGGGGCCGATGGTGATGCCTGTTCTTTTTAAAAGAATGGAGGGGGATCCGTTCCAGTGTACCTCGTTGTTTTGGGAAATGCTTTGGAGCAGTAAGGTAATGACCGTATCGGCGTCAAGGGTTACGCTTTCTCCGGCCTCTGGTGCGTGGCCAATGCGTTGGCTGGCAAGGGCATTGCTGAGAGGGGTTTCCTGATCAAAAACGGCAAGATCCCCCAAGGTAATAAAGGGGGAGGAAACCTCGGCCGATGCTTTGAAGGAGACTTCCAGTGCAAATCCTGAAATCGGTAAGAAACTCAGAAGGGCAGTGAGAATAAAAAGGAGCTTCGTCATGCCTATACCAGGTTATTAGTGGTTTGCATCATCTCATCAGAGGTCTGGATAGTCTTGGAGTTGATTTCATAGGCCCGCTGGGTAGTGATCATTGCTGTCAACTCTTCAACAATGTTGACATTGGATCCTTCCAGAAAATTCTGCAGTAAAAGCCCATAGCCGTCATCGCCAGGTGTGCCGGCCTGAGCATCTCCTGAGGAGTTGCTTTCTCTGAAGAGGTTTTTGCCAACGGCCACCAGGCCACCGTTATTAGTGAATGTAACGGTCTCAAGGGTACCGATTTCAGTACTTTCAGTATCATCTCCTATTATGGCACTTACGATACCTGTTTCGCTGATAGTGACTTGACGGGAACCGTCGGGGATGGTTATGCCGGGAGAAATGGGATAGCCGTCAGAGTTGGTCACCCGACCATCACCGTCTCGTTTAAGCGCACCGGCTCTGGTGAATGCCGTGACTCCATTTGGTAATTCTACCTGGAAAAAACCATCACCTTCAATGGCAACATCGAGTTCATTTCCGGTTTGAATCAGATCACCCTGGGTAAAGAGTTTCTGCACAGCCGCTGGACGAACACCAAGGCCGACTTGAATTCCAGAAGGGGATTCGGTATCTGCAGAGGTCTGAGATCCTGGAACCTTCATGATTTGATACATAAGATCTTGAAAATCGGCACGACTCTTTTTGAAACCGGTGGTGGAGACATTGGCCAGATTATTGGCAATGACATCAAGATTCAGTTGTTGACCGTTCATGCCGGTGGTGGCGGTCCAGAGAGATCGAATCATGGCTTTCCTTTTTTCGAATGGTTGCGTCTATGAAAAGACTATATATCTGATGAGGGATTAGCCGAGAGTTCCCAGTTCATCTTGTTTCTGTCCTAAGGCCCCATAACTCTTCAGGACCTTTTGATAGGTCTCAAAGGTCCTGAGGGTGTCAATCATGAGCGCCATTTCTTCTGTCATATTGACGTTGGAGATTTCCAGACTGGCACTGGCAAGTCTGGGTTCTTCTACCGGAATTTCCTGACCACCTTCTTCGAGGGAAAAAAGGGTGTCTGATTCTCTTTTTAACAAGTTGTTGTCATTTATGGTGTAGACACCGATTCGTCCTACTACATTCCGTGTTCCTTCAAGTGAGAGAACGGATACCTCACCAAGATTATTTACAGATATTTTGCTGGTATCAATGTCAGGGATGGTGATAGGCTGGTTACCATCATCCAATATCGCCATATTGTTTTTTGTCTGGAGCTGGCCATTCCGGTCAACCTGAAGATCACCTCTGCGGGTATATCTGTCTCCATCTGGACTGCTGACCTTGAAGAAACCCTCTCCATGGATGGCAAGATCCAAGGGGTTGGCGGTTTCTTTGATGGGGCCCTCTGTAAATTCAGTAAAATTTTCGCGAACGCGACTGTAATTAATGCCCTTCGCTTCCTGGGTCTGTTTTTCGCCCCGTAGAAGGGATTCGAAGCTCATACGGGTTTTTTTATATCCGACAGTATTGACGTTGGCCAGATTTGCGGAAATATTTGCCAATCGCTGTTCGCGAGAAATGGCTCCCGCAAGGGCACTGTATTTTCCTGAAACCATGTTTTTTTCTCTCTCTAGAAAGGTAGGAGTCTTTTTCGAAATTTTCTTTCTCTTTTTAAATCGACAGGTTCTCTTTTTTTCTTAAGGAGAAAGACCTCTATGTCCGCTCAGAGAATAGATTCAGTGAACATGACCAGGCTCTATTGCCTGGTCATGTTCACTGTGGTTTTTGCTTAAAGCCTGCTGTCGTCTGGGCAATGGTGGATAGTTTGAGCAGTTGCGAAATTTCATGACCGGACATCCCTAAGGTAGAGGCTATCTCTTCTGTCTGCATGCCGGAACGAAACATGCTTTGAACGTAGGCGTAGCGTTCAGGAATCCGTAATTTTGGCTGATCCTGGTGGAATAATGTCCTTGATTGTTGCAGTTTTGTTGTAACCTCGGCCTGTTTCAAGCTGGTTTGAAAATCCTGGTCAAGAACTATGGTTCGTACTTTGTGGGTAAGTTCTTCATGATATTTTTGCAGGGCGATTTTTTGTTTAGCAATGAGATCAGAGTGTGCCATGGCACGCCTGCGCCAGACGATTGAGTGAATTAAGAGAAGAGAACAGACTAAGAGGCACGCTAAAGTCATGAAAAATTGGTAGACCAGCATAGTATCACCGTTTTAGAGAAAAAAAGTTGTCAGTAGTTGGTTGTTGGCTTATGCCTGCTCTGATTGTTTTACATCTAGATTAGGTCTTTGACCTTGGTCTTCAATTTTAACAGAGCCTGGCTGTGCAGCTGTGATATCCGTCCTTCGGATACCTCCAGAACTTCAGCAATTTCCTTTTGCGTTAGTTCCTCATAATAGTAAAGGGAGATAACCAACCGCTCTTTTTCTGAGAGCTCTTTGAGGACCCCTGCAATGGTCTTTGTCAATTCGTGTTGTTCGAGCCTGTTAACTGGTGATGCATTGTTCCGGGTATCTATCAGGGCATCCTGGAAGGATCGCCCCTGATCGGAGTGATCAAGCGTTTCGTTGAGACTGACACAACCCAGATGACTGACTTGGCCCAGAAGATATTGATACTGTTCAAGGGTTATATTCATTTCCTCGGCCATTTCCTGTTCCTCCGGATATCTGCCAAGCTTTCTTTCAAGGTCCGCCATGGTTCGGCTGAGATTGTTCTGCTTTTCCCTGAGAGATCGTGAAAACCAGTCCAGTTTACGCATTTCATCAAGAATAGCACCCCTGATGCGATATTCTGCAAAGGTCTTGAAGAGAATTTTTTTTTCCACCTGGAATTTGTTTGCGGCATCAATGAGGCCGAGCATTCCAGCGCTCCTCATATCATCCCTGTTCATAAAGGAAGGAACTTGAGTAACCATTCTGCCGACAATGATATCGACGAGAGTGATATGGTCCTTGATCAGGGTTGTCCGATCTTCAGGGAGTTGTTGGGGCGTATAGGTCATCACTCAGCCTCTTCCTCCAATATCAAGAAGTCTTTTCCAGAAAAACTGCACTCCACCTTTAGGCTGTGAGGTCGGCTGCTCGGCACAGATTGTCACTGCCAGAGTGGAAAAGGCTGCAGAAATTTTTGAGGAAGGATAGAGGTCTACGATGACTCGTTGCTTGCGGATGGCATCAATCATCTGCCGGTCCGCTGGTATTGATCCCAGGAAGTCGATGGAAATATCCAGGTAACGATTAGAGACCATGGTTAATTTGCGGAATACGTCCAATGCCTCGTTTTCATGTCGAACCTGGTTAACAACCAGATTGAAACGTTTTTCATGATATTGGGTGGAAAGTAATTTCATCAGTGCATAGGCGTCGGTAATAGCTGTTGGTTCAGGAGTCGTGACGATGAGTATCTCTTGAGCAGCTGTGTTGAAATAGGTGACATTCTCCGATATTCCAGCCTCTGTATCGATGAGGACAAAGTCGAAGTCATTGTGCATCATGTCGAGTGCATCAAGCAGTTTAAGCTTCAGTCGAGAGTCAAGCCTGGTGAAGTTCTGGACACCTGAGCCGGCCGGTAATATTTTGACACCATGGGGACCATCGGCCAGGATGGCGCCTAGATCCTGTTCTCCTGCAAAAAAATGATTGAGGTTATAGCGAGGAGCAAGACCAAAGACCACATCTATATTGGCTAGTCCCAGATCGGCATCCAGAATGAGCACTTTCTTGCCGAGTTTGGCAAGCGATACGCCTACGTTTGCAACCACTGCGGTCTTTCCCACACCGCCTTTGCCACTGGTTATGGCATAGACTCTGGTAGGATACTCCTGGTCTGGGCTGAGAGATCTCGACGGCACTGGTTCACCAAGTGTTCGTAGTGTGTCGGCTTGATCCTGCACTGCAGAATGTGTTCTATTCATAGGGTAATCCTTTACCAGGAGTCATGATAAGTTGAGTCAGTAACTCTTTATCTGCTTCCAATAGGTCTTCAGGCACTCTTTGGCCATTTGTGATGTAGGAAAAAGGAACGTTATCTCGAAACTGAATGTCCAGCAAAAGGCCAAGGCTACTGCATTCGTCTATCTTGGTAATAATGATATTGTCGATATCGAGAATGGAGAAACGATGCATTGCTTCGAACAGTTCTTTTTCGCGCGTAGTTGCGGAAAGGACGAGATGTTTTTGTATGTTTAGATTTGGAGAGAGAAAAGATGTGAGTTCTTCAATACACAGGGTATCCTGGGGACTGCGTCCTGCAGTGTCAATGAGAATCAAATCTTTGTCCCGATGTTTGAGCAGCATTTGCTCAAGCTGCTCTGGGCTGAGCACCACCTCCACTGGCAGGTTCATGATTTCACCATAGACCTTGAGCTGTTCCACTGCAGCTATTCTATAGGTGTCGATGGTTATGAGAGCTATAGATGCCGAGTGTTTACTGAGGTAGTCGGCTGCTATCTTGGCAAGAGTTGTTGTCTTCCCCACACCTGTGGGGCCTACCAGGGCCAGGCGATGTTGGCGTTTGTGTCTTGGGAAAATATCTGTGTTTACTTGGAGCAGGTCACCTATGGCCTTGCTGACGTATTGTTGCTGTCTGAAAAGGTCGAAGAACTCTTCCGGAGCGAGGGCCTTGCCGGCGTTATCGCTTATGGTTCGTGCCGTAGACGTACTGATACCGTAGGTAAGGAGGCGCTCGTACAGGGAACGTAAGCCCCTGTTTTGTTCTGGAGAAAGTTGGGCTTCGGAATCCTGAAGCTCAGGTTGGGGCTCTGTGAACTTCGACTGGGAAGCATTGATTCTAACCATTTCTTGGGCGAGATTTCTGATCATACCTTTCAGTTCATCGACCTCTGTCTGCAGGGCGTTTTGTTCAGGAAAAGGTGGGATGGATCGAGTCGGTTTCTCGGTCTTTGAAACTGGATTTTGATTAAGTCGGAGAGCAGAATTGTAGGTTGGGAATTCTTCTTTTTCTTCACGTGGCTGTGATTCTGATATTATTTCTTTTTGTTCCAATAGAACCGCATTCTTTTTGGCCTCTGTCCGGGAAGCGATATAAAAGTTTTTATCTGGCCATGGCGCATCAATCGCTGCAGTAATCTCCAGCCGTGGTTTACCTAGCAGCCCAAGTTTTCCTGAACGGATTGTTTTGGTGGATAGAATCAGGGCATCAGGACCAAGTTCCTTCTTGATCATTTTCAAGCCAGTTGCCATATCTGCTGATTCAAAAACCTTAACTTGCATGGTAATTATCACTTTTCATGATTAACAATTTGGGAAACCCTCGTAGTGTAATTTTTTGCATAGTTACTTTGTATTGAACGTCACAGTCCCTAATGATTTAATTTTAACATTGGGGAGTATTTCATTGTGGGAGAGGATCACCAGTGAAGGGTAATACCGTTCCGTGAGTTTCCGCACATGAGGACGAATCTGGGGGGCTGCCAGGAGGGTTGGCTGTTGTCCGCCTTCAAAAAGGGGAATAGCCTTGCCAATGGAGTCCAGAATAAGCTGAGCCTTATTTGGGGCAATGGCCAGATAGCTGCCTGTTTCTTTGTGCTGTATGGAGGTTGCTATTTCATCCTCTACGGATTTATCCATGGTAATCAATGGAATAATGCCATTGATGGCCAGATCACTGCTGATCGATCTGGCCAGGGCATGGCGGACATATTCGGTGAGAATATCAGTATCTTTGGTCATGGGTGCCCAGTCAGCCATTGATTCCAATATAGTTCGAAGGTCTCTTATGGAAACGTTTTCGGAGAGCAGGTTCTGAAGAATGCGCATAATGGTGCCAAGTGAAAGAACAGCAGGCACCAGATCTTCAACAAGTTTGGGATAGGTTTTGGCCAGATTGTCGAGAAGGCTTTGTACTTCCTGGCGACCTATCAGTTCATGGGCATGTTGTTTGATGATCTCAGAGAGGTGGGTGGCCATGACAGTTGTGCAATCGACGACAGTATATCCGGCAATTTGGGCCCGTTCTTTTTTGTCTTCGGTAATCCAGATGGCCGGCAGGCCAAAGGCAGGTTCCTTGGTCGGTACACCCTTGATGGTTTCTGTGACCATACCTGGATCCATGGCCATGAAATGGCCGGGAAGCATTTCTGCCTGGGCTACCTGCACACCTTTTAAGGCCAGAGTGTATTGATTGGGAGAAAGTTGGAGGTTGTCCTTGATATGCACAGGAGGAACGATAAACCCGTTATTTGAGGCAAACTGGCGACGGATGGATTGGATTCGAACGAGGAGTTCACCATCCTGAGAGGCATCGACAAAGGGAATGAGACCGTATCCAACTTCAAGTTCCAACAGGTCCACATTAAGAAGCTCTTCGTAATTCTCCTGAGGTTTTGGTGCTGGTTCTCTTGTTACTTCCTCCTCAATTTTTTCTTTCTCTTCTTTTTTCGTTTTATCGAGTTGAAAACCGATAAACCCCATGACCAGTGACAAGAGAAGAAAGGGAATAAAAGGGAGACCTGGAATGAGAGCAAAGATCATGAGAACTGCGGAGACAACCCAGAAAGCGATTGAATAACGACTGAACTGTTGTTGCAGATCAGAACCAAAGTCAGAGTCTCCGGTGGATCGTGTGACCAGGAGTCCAGCGGAGGTGGAAATGATGAGTGCAGGGATCTGACCAACCAGGCCATCTCCAACCGTCAGAATGGTATAATTGGCAGCGGCTTCCGCCATGGGCATCCCTTTTTGCAGGACGCCTATGACAAACCCGGCCCCGATATTGACCAGGGTGATGATGATACCGGCTATGGCATCACCCTTCACAAATTTTGAGGCACCGTCCATTGCTCCGTGAAAACTTGCTTCGTTACTGATTTCCTGCCGCCGTTCTCTGGCATCGTTTTCAGTAATGAGCCCGGCATTGAGGTCGGCATCAATGGCCATCTGTTTTCCGGGCATGGCATCAAGAGTAAAGCGCGCTGCAACTTCAGCGACACGACCGGCACCCTTGGTGATAACCATGAAGTTGATCAGGACCAAGATGATGAAAATAACAAGACCTACTACATAGTTCCCTCCAACAACAAATTGACCAAAAGACTGAATGACCGATCCGGCAGCGGATGGCCCCTGGTCGCCTTGGAGAAGAATTAAGCGGGTTGAGGCCACATTTAAGGAGAGACGAAAAAGGGTTGTCGCCAGGAGAACTGCAGGAAAAATCGAAAAATCTGTGGCCTTAATGGTATACAAACTAATAATAAGAATAAGCAGGGCTACGGTGATGTTCACTGATAAGAACAGATCGAGGAGCAGGGATGGCAGGGGAACGATCATGATCATCAAGATGCCAACAAGTCCAAAGGCCGCCATGACATCTGAGCGCTGGAGGAGCGCATTTAACTGGTGTCGACTGAAGATGTTCCTTGGACTGATCAATTCCATTGTGAGTTCTTTTTCAGAGAATATACGTGTGCAAGTATTTCAGCCACCGCCTTAAATAATTCTTCCGGGACGCTGGCTCCCAGGTCGATTTTATGCAATAATCGAGCCACAGGCGGGTTCTCTATCAGGGGAATATTGTTCTCCCTGGCAATTTCACGGATACGCATGGCTACCAGATCAGCACCTTTTGCCACTACTATGGGGGCATCCATGGTCTGCATGTCATATTTTATTGCTACTGCAAGGTGAGTAGGATTGGTGATTACCACATCGGCCTCAGGAACTTCTGCCATCATGCGTTTTCTGGCCATTTCCTGCTGGATTCTTCGAATCTGATTTTTAATGAAGGGATCACCTTCCGTCTCCTTGTATTCTTCCTTTACTTCCTGTTTGGTCATTTTCATTTTTTCTTCCATCTCGTGGCGAGTATAGAAGAAATCAAGGGCCCCTATCAGGATGAGGAGAGCACACACCTTTGCCAGAATAAGTGCTGCAATTCGAGCCATGTACAAGACAGCGGCCCATGGACTGGTGTCTATCAGGGTGAGTGCTTCTTCAAAGTTGTTGTAAACCGTTGAGTAGGCCACCCAGCCAATCAGGCCAACTTTGACTATGGATTTGATCATATCCACAAAGCTTCGCATGGAAACAAAACGGGCCATGCCTTTTATTGGATCAAGCTTTGATAAGTCTGGGGTGAGTGGTTGGGTTGTAAAGAGCCAGCCTATTTGGAAAACAGTTGTAAAAAAACCGATTATAATAACCAGAAGAAAGAGTGGATAGAGGAGGATAGCAAGTTCCTTTGTTATAAAAAAGAACAGTGTTGTCACTGCCGTAGCCGTACCTTCGAATTCGGCAATAGAATTGAAAATAGAGGCGATGAGTTGGGAAAGACCGGCCCAGAACCGAGGCATGTAAAAGATCCATAACAGAAGGACCATGGTGAAAATAGCAGCGGTCTGTACCTCTTTACTCTGTGCTACTTGACCTTTTTTACGAAAATCATCCCTCCGTTTCGACGAGGGGGATTCAGTTTTTTCGCCGCCGGATGTTGATTCTTCTGCCATGAGAGGAAATGATCAAGTTAGAGAGTGAATGAAGAAAAAAAATCGATGATTTTTTAGTATGTTGTGCTGGAAAAATCAGAAAAAAACAAGTTTACCTGAGTCGATGAAATCGAATCGAGGCTTGACACTCTGCCAGTAATTAGCAAAGAAATATATCCAATTGCGTTAATAGTTTTTTACAGTGCAAATAGTTTGCCATGAGGGGAAGTTGTCAGTTAAGGAGGATTGATATCCTCTGGAAAGTCGAAAATCAGGTGCTTCCATGATATGAGGTTCTGTAATCGATCTTCAATTATTGCAAAAACTGAAGGAGGGTGACGAATCGTTCCCCAAGGTTGTCAAATTCTCGTCTTAAAAGAATGGTAACCAGGGGGAGTGTCAAACCAATGACGGCAAAAGCAGTTCCGATATTAATTGGGAAGGAGAGGAGAAAGACGTTTAATTGAGGAAAGACCCTGGCCAGGATTCCAAGAATCAGACCGGAAAGGAGAAGAATGGCGAGTAAGGGAGCGCTGAATTGGATTCCCAGTGAAAATATCTTGGAAGAAAGGCTTATCAGATAGGGAATGCCTTCACCTGAGATGTTAAGTTGTCCAGGGGGGAGGATTTCGTATGACTTTGCGGCGATATGGAGAAAGATGTGATGCCCGTCCACGGCAAGAAAAATAAGGATAGCAAAGATGTTTTGAAATTGAGAAATGAGTTCAATCTGGCGCTCACTTGAAGGATCAAAGACATTGGCTGCGGCAAAGCCCATTTGGTATCCGATTATGGTTCCGCCATATTCGACTGCAGTAAAAACCATCCTGGCGATTAATCCAATCATGCTTCCCAGTAGAACCTCATTGATCATAAGGAGTAGAAAACTTAAAGGAGGCATGGCAAGAGACGCTATCGCAGGAGACATGATAGGATAGAGTACCAAGGAGAACATGAAGGCAAGTCCTGCTTTGATCCGAGCCGGAGTCTGGTTACTGATAATGACAGGGATTGCCCCGATAAATCCTGCAACCCTGGCGAGGCAGATGAGGAAGGTTTGAAATTGCTCTATGGGAAGAAGCTGGAGATCCACAATGGCCTAGAAACCGGCAATGGAGGTAAAAATAGATCTGGTAAAGGAGGTCATAGTCTGGATCAACCAGGGAGTCATAAGGAGGAGGGTGATAAAGACGGCAACGATCTTGGGGATAAAGGTAAGGGTCTGTTCGTTAATCTGAGTTGCGGCTTGAAAAATGGAAACAATGAGTCCGACAATCATTCCAGCCAAAAGCATGGGGGCCGCCATCATAAGGCTGGTTTGTACTGCCTTTCTGCAGATATCGACGACAAATTCTATGGTCATGGCATCTTCTCGCGTTAGTTGGAAAATGTGGTGTGGTATAGGTTAGTTACTGAAAACTTTGGATAAGTGAACCTACTATTAAAGCCCATCCGTCTACTAGAACAAAGAGAAGAAGTTTGAAAGGCATGGAGATGATCACTGGAGGTAACATCATCATACCCATGGACATGAGGATGGAAGCAACAACCATGTCAATGACCAAAAAAGGAACATAGATCATAAATCCCATTTGAAAGGCGCGTTTGAGTTCAGAGAGCATGAAGGCTGGAATAAGCGTCATGGTGGGAATGTCATCTTTGTCATAGGGTTCGTTGTTCATGGTGATGTTGGAAAGGAGGCTCAGTTCATTTTCATTTACCTGTGAAAACATGAAGTCACGCATGGGGGCCAGGGTTTGGTTGAGTGCCTCCTCCTGAGTGATCTGTTCACTGAGGTAAGGTTGTAGTGCTTTATCATTAATGGCATTTAAGGTTGGAGACATGATGAAAAAAGAAAGAAACATCGCAAGTCCGATAATAACCTGAGTTGGTGGCATATTCTGGGTTCCCATAGCCTGGCGGACAAAACCAAGGACAATAACGATACGGGTGAAACAGGTTGTCATCAGGACAATGGCTGGGGCCACGGAGAGAATGGTTAAAAGAAACAGGACCTGGAGTCCGGTTGAAACCTGTTGCGGTGTATTTGCATCTTCTACTCCGAAACTGATGGTCGGTAAGCCAATAGCAGAAGTTACAGGAGGAGAAAAAAGCAGAAAGAGGGGAAGAAAAAGAAAAAATCCCCTTAAAAGAGTAAGAAGCCGGTTAGATGGAATTTTGTTCATGCTGTTCTGTAGCAGTTTCCAGGGTAGCGGAAAAGTTGTGATTTTTTTCGGCATCAAGTGTTGCCAGAAGTGTGATTGTATCATTGCCCAGGCCAAGGAGATACTCTCGGCCAGCGACTTCAACGAGACAGAGGGACTTTTTAGCCATGAGGTGACGGGTCTCAAGAATTTTAATCTGAGACTTTCTGTTGGAGTGGGCGAGAGAGAGCCGTTTTCTGGCCAGGCCATAGATGATGAGGAGAAGACCAAGAACGACCAGTAATCCCCACAACATCCTTAGACCTGCAGAAGCCAGAGAAGTATCTGTGCCGGCAGCCATTACATGATCTGCCATCAGGACTGAAATAACAGCACAACAGAGGGGGAGTACTTTTGGCGACATCTTTTCCCCCTAGCCAAGTTGTTCTATGCGATCACTTGGACTGACTACCTCGGTAAGGCGTATTCCAAATTTATCACCTACCATCACCGCTTCTCCCTTGGCAATAAGTTTGGAATTGACGAAGAGGTCAAGAGGTTCTCCGGCAAGTTTGTCGAGCTCAATAACATAGCCTTCTCCCATTTTTAAAAGATCTTTGAGAAGAATTTTACTCCGTCCAACCTCCACTGAGATTTGTAGTGGAACATCATAGAGAAACTCAAGACCACGTTGCCCTTGAGACGAAAAAGGTCCTGAAGATTTTTTTTGATACTCTGAGGGATCCGGAGTATCTGTTTCATCACTATTCAAAAGTTCTTTGATCTCATCTGGGTCTGGTTTGGCGTTTTTTTGTATATTATCTGTTTTCATTATGTTCTCCTGAATCATACACACCGGTCAAGTGGATAGCTTTTTTTCCGCTGATGGTCCCGGGAATTGCGAAAAATTTGAGATTGTCTTCAACGAGTATTTTTAGAGGTGCATTCGGGTCGTAATCAATGTTGATGATGTCGCCTTTCTTGAAATTCATTATCTTCTTGACGGGTAGGGTGATTGTTCCTGATTGTGCTATAACAGTTGTAGACATCTCTTGCAGTTTAGAAATCAGGAGCTCTTGCCACCCAGATTGGCGAATAGTCTTAATGGTCAGGAGATCTCGTAGTTGTTCCCGGACCGGATCGAGTGTTGTAATGGGAAAGACAATATCGAACATGCCGGAAAGACTTCCAACTTGAATTTTGAAGTGCCCGATGAGGACTTCTGCATCCGGTTCTGCAATGGAAACAAGTCTTGAGTTGCTTTCTATTTTGACAATGGAAGATTTAATTTTTATGACCTGGGTAAAGGCCTTGTCAATGTCTAAACAGGCCTTGGCAATGATTGATTTGAGGACATTGAGTTCAATGGTGGTTGGCTTGCGCTCCAGATGTATGGGGGCGAGTTCCGTTGAGGCACCGAGCATAATTTCAATAAGAGAAAAACAGAGTTCTGAATCAAGAGCTACGAGGGCACCATTTTTAAGGGGCTCGAGATTCAAGACACTTATCGCTCCGGAATTTTTCTGGGACATCAGATATTCTTGGAACTCAATGGTAGTGATTTCTGTCCTGGTGATGGTGAATGTTCTCTGGAGGTGGTTGGTCAGGGTGATGGCAAAATTTTGGGCAAAGGCATCCAGGATAATATCGAGATTAGGGATGCGATGCTGTTCCTCTGACGATCTTGCCATCTGAAAGAGATTCAGGGCGGTGACATTTACGTTGGAAAACCTTTTATCGTCACCTTGAAGGTCCGTAGATACCTGGCCGCTTTTTATGGCAGCCAATAATTCAGCAATCTCTTCCTTTTTCAGAATTGGTTCCACTGATTTTTCCTGTTTTTGTCAGCTAATTGAAATGGCTCTGTGGTTCCGATACGTTTATTGGACAACAAAATCTGTAAAATAAATGGCTTTTATCTTCCCATTTTGCAGAAACGAGTTGATTTTGCTGACCAGTTCTGCCTTGAGTTGTTTCTTGCCTTGGAGATCATGGAGTTCTTCATAGGTCTTATTGCCAACCAGGAGAAGGATCGCATCCCTGATCTGGGGCATACGTTTATTCACCTCTTCAAGTGCTTCTTCTTTGTTCAATTCAATGGTCAGTGCCGCCTTGACATAATGGCTTTCGTCTTCGCTGATGATATTGACGATGAACTCTTTGATATCGACCATTGGTCCAATGTCACTATTCTGGCTGATTTCAGGAACAGGTACTTTTAACCCTGGATCCTTTTCCTCTTCCGGCACTGGTTGAGTCTTGAAGACGAAAAAATAGAGCACAGCTGCGATGACAAGGAGAAGGACCAGAGCAGCCGACCCGATGATAATAAGTTTTTTCTTTTTATTCTCGGTTTGTTCAGGGGCATCTTCTTTATTTTTCTTTTTTTCGGCCATGGTTATATCTCTTGTTGTTTTTTAAGACAAATAATTTAAAAAGAATACTACTCCTATGGATAGTATCTATCACCAACTCACTGCATTTTCGTATAAAACCTGATATGTTCTTTTGCTCTACTCTTCAGAGTCAAGTGAAACTTTTTGTACAGAGAAGAACTGGTGTGCTTACTCGTGTTGCTGTAAATTGTTTTCAATCGACAGGGTATGTTTTTCAGGATGAGGACCTTTTCTGACAGCTTATCAGAGAGGAACTTCACCAGGCTTGGCTCCCGTAGGGCCGATACCGATGAGAGTATTGGCTCGGAGAACGAAGTCAACTCTTCTGTTTTTCGTCATGTTTTCTTCACTGGTGTTGGGAGCAACAGGCCTTTCTGAACCATAGCCAATGGCAGCCATGCGATCCAATGGAAGAAGATCACTTTTTTTGAAAAAGCGCATAACCGAAACGGCTCGTTCAACGGAGAGGTTCCAGTTGTCAATTTTGCGTGTGGAAACCGGACTGGAGTCCGTGTGTCCCTCAATTCGTAAACGCATGGGTAATGGCCTGATAATATCAGCAATTTTTCGTAATAGAGGGTAGGCCGTGGGAGATACTGTGGATTGTCCTTTATTAAAAAGAATTGAATTATTGATTCGAAGGATGATGGTGTCATTATCTTTTTTTATCAGTTCAATGTCCTCAGGGACTTTTGATTCTTTAATCTGTGATTCGATTCGTTTATAGATCTTTGTTGCCATCTCGTTCTGGATTGGAGCAAATTTGGATATGGGCACACTGGGAAGAATCGGTAGAGAAAAGTCAATCCGGGCAGGTTTGGAATGGACACCAAAGGCATCTCGGATGGAACTTGAGGCAGCAGTAAATTTCACCTCATCCATACTGGCCATGGATAAGAGAAGAACAAAAAAGGTGAGAAGCAGGGTCACCAGGTCGGAATAGGTTACCATCCATGCCGGTGCACCTCCGCTGCAGTCACATTTCGGGCATTGTTTCTCTTCCTGAGGGGCCTTATCTTGATTGTTGTTTGACATAATGCGAGAAATCTATTTGTTAAAGGTTGATTCTCGAAGTTTCGGTGCAATAAAGGCATGGAGCTTTTGTTCCATGATCCGTGGATTTTCTCCTGAAAGAATAGACTGCATGCCCTCAATGATTAAGGTCTTGGTGAGGACCTCAGATGCTGATCTGTTTTTTAACTTGCCCGCCATGGGTGAAAAGAGGACATTGGCGAGAACTGCTCCATAGAAAGTGGTCAGAAGGGCTACAGCCATCGCAGGACCAATGGCGTCTGGATCGCTCATGTTCATCAGCATTTGGACCAGACCGATCAAGGTGCCGACCATACCCATAGCCGGTGCATATGCGGCGAGAGAAACAAATATCTCCGCACCCTTGTCGTGTCGTTCTTTGATATATTCCACTTCCGTATTGAGCATGGAGCGAAGGGTGTCTGGTTCCTGGCCGTCAACTGCCATCTGCATAGCCTTAAGAAGGAAATTGTCTTCCACAGCTTCCATCATTCCCTGCAGTGAAAGGATCCCCTCTTTTCTTGCTTTGTTCGCAAATCCCATGAGTTGTACTATCAGAGAATTTGGAGATTCGTCTACACTGAGAATAGTTTTTTTGGCAACAGCCATGGCCCCGGCAATATCTTTAAAAGGATAATGGACCAGGGCTACCCCGGCTGTACCGCCAAAGACGATAAGGATGGAGGGGGTGTTGATAAAAATGGAGAGGGGGCCACCCTGTATAATAGCCATAAGCATCAGGCCAAAGGCAATGGCGACTCCTAAAATTGTTGCGAGATCCAAAAGAAAATCCTCCGCTTCACAAAATGATGTATGTTAAGTTTTTTTCATCATATAATCTAGCGTCCTTAAAAACAATGCAAAATGTATTCCCAACTGTTTTGATTCCTTTCAAATATCTTTGTTGCTGATTTGTTGAGTTTTTGACGTTCTTGTCCAAGGGGGAAGACAATGTGGAAGAAAAAAGGTAACAACGTGTGTCATAAAAATGACAGACGTTGACTGAGAGGAAAAGGGAGACAGAAGAGTTGAATTAAGAAGCTAAGACAAGAAAATATAAAAAAAGCGATTTTATCAAATTGATTTTGAGGAGAAGAGCGATCCAATCTCATGGTCTTGCTTGAATGAAGACCATGAGATTGGAGGGGAGGGAGAATGGGGGACCTATTGTTTGTAGGCGTTCGGCAAGAAAAGAATCAGTTGTAACTCGTCCTAACGTTTCAAATTAATCAGTTCACCCAGAAGTTCATCAACCGTGGTGATAATTTTGGAGTTGGCCTGAAATCCCCTTTGGGTGGTAATCATTTTAACGAATTCCTGTCCCATATCGACATTGGATTGTTCAAGGGAATTGGTAAAAATTTTCCCTAGTTCTGGACCTGGGATACCGCTACGGGGGACACCAGAGGTGCCTGTGCTAATAAACATGTTTGAACCGACCATTTCCAGTCCGCCCGGGTTGTTGAATTTTGCGAGAACCAGATTGGAAACTTTGACCTGTTCGCCATTGGAGTAGGAGGCAATAACGATTCCCTCAGCATTTATGCCGACATTGGTCAGGTTGCCTGCCGCAAATCCGTTCTGGTCCTGAGAGATAACCGTGGAGGCACTGTTGAACTGAGTTGTATCAAAGGTGACATCTATTGCCGTGGGGGTGGAACCATTGAGCCAATCGATAACTGGAATCTGTCCGGTACCGTTGCCGACAATGGCATCATCAAGGGTGCCATCTTCATTAAAGACAATTTGGGTGGCACCAGCACCTCCCAGCGCTCCCCCATCACTATCTTCGGCACTCCAGTTCCAGTTCCAGGTGTTGTCAACGGCATCTTTCACGAAGTAGATCGTTACGAGATGCGAGCTGCCGAGGGTGTCAAATACCGCAGTTGATGCTGAATAATTATAGGTTGCTGGAATTGTTGGGTCAAATGCTGCTACAGGAGGTACTTCGCTGGCATCCAGATTGGTGTTATAGGTTATCATATCTGTGACCTTGGCCGGTACCAGGCCTACATTTTCTACCTGGATATCGGTTGGGTCACCCGGAAGGATAGCGCCATTCTCGTCAAAGGCTTTTCCTAGAACATGGTACCCTTCAGGATTGATCAGGAATCCATCTGCGTCAAAGCGGAAGGCACCAGCTCTCGAGTAAAACGTTGTGTCATTACCCTCTTCTTTGAGCATGAAGAACCCTTCGCCCTCAATCGCGACATCGGTGTTTGAGGATGTGTTTTCAAAGGTGCCCTGGCTGAAAATGTTGTCAACTTTGGAGACATTTACACCACGTCCGACCTGGGAATTTCCTCCTGAACCGGAAATGTTGCTGGAAAGGAGATCAGAAAAAACGGTTCTTGCCCCTTTAAAGCCGAGTGTGTTGGTGTTGGCAAGATTGTTGCCAATTACGCTCATTGCCTGTGAATTCGTGTTGAGTCCACTTACTCCGCTGTATAGTGCACTGGTGATACCCATAAGTAAATCCTCCCGTTTGGTCTGGATGGTGAAATCAGTTTGATGGTTCTATCTCTCTAAGTAGTACTGGAGTTGTTCTAATGCGATCTGATCTTCATCCTTGGGAACAGATTCTGTCACGTAGGGCGAGGTCGCCGTCTTGGCTACCTTGTTGATATCATTTATAGAATACCCTGTTTTGTTGATGGCGTTGCCGTCTGCCTCATAAGCGGCAAGAATGTTTGCTAAGCTGATTTCTCCGGCTTGGGTGTAAAGGAGTGCCCCCCCTGTAGTGGAATCAAAGTCTATACCTGTAACCTTTGAGCGAATGAGGGGAGAGATGGCAACGGATGTCTCGTTTCCACCTGCGTTTGCCTGGAGAACGATATGGTATTTGCCATCTGGTACACTGTTCCCTCCACTGTCCAAGCCATCCCATTCTAAAAAATGGTTTCCTGCTTCAAGGTCTGTTGGAGTGAGTGTGGCGAGAGTCGTATTGTCTTCATTTTGAATAGTGATTGTGACTGAGGATGCGGTACCGTCAAGTTGATAGCCTATGTCCACAGGATTCCCGGAAAATTCAAATACACTTTCCTGGTAGACAACTTCCTTGCCTATGAGGTCTATTGAGGTGAATCGATCAGACTTTATCTGGGCATCAGCCAGTTCTGTCATGCTGTCGTTGAGGTTTACTAACTGTTCCAGAGAACTGAACTGGGCAAGCTGAGCGGTGAACTCAGTGGGGTCGTCAGGGTTTAAGGGATCCTGATTTTGGAGCTGGGCAACGAGCAGAGTGAGAAATTCTTCTTTCCCCATGATCTCATCATTCTTCGAGGTGGAAGAAGTCTCTGTCTGTGCAGTACTGGGGAATTGATAGATTTCTGAAATTGCACTCATTGTTTTTTTCCTTTCCCTTGAAATTCGCTAAGAATTATGGGACGGCAATCCTGCTTGCATTATCTTCATGCAGTTACATTGATACTTGCACTGTCTGTGGTGGGACTCCCCGGAACGTCAGTTTTCTCTAATATCAGGTCAAAAGATTTTGTCCCTTTGGCAGAGGATCTGGTGAAGGAATATTCCTGTTGTTGGGAAGAGAAATGTTCCTGGAAAAATTCTTGCTGTCTTCCGCCCTCACCATCCATTGTTATTTTGAAGGAATCGACTGTAAAGCCTTGCTGCTCAAGTATCGTACGAAGTCGCGGCATGTTCTTTTCTAGTGTATCAAGTACTTGCTGGCTTTGGGCGACAATATTTGCTTTGATCGAGCCTTCTTTTACCAAAATGTCTACCTTTAATTCACCTAATTCTGCAGGGTGAAGCTGCATGGTAAGTTTACTGGTCTGTAGTCTTGGGTTGACACTGAATCGTTGGATTAGATGATTGACTATTTCCGGTTCAGGGACAGTTAGTTGGGCACCAGGCGCAAATTTTCCTTCAATACTGGTGTGGCCAGGGGCAGCAGGGTTTAGACTGAACTGGGAGCCGGGCATGGCTTCCAGTCCTGAACTTGTGGGCGATAGAGAAAAACTGGCAACACCGGTTGCAGGTTGAGGTCCACTCTTGTTCTGCTCTCCAGCAGGTTGTTGCTCGGAACCGGATTGTTGAGATTGGTCTCCTGTTTTAGTACCGTTGCCAGCGGTATCCCCCATTTTTGCGGAGAGATATTGTCCAGTAATATCTTGACGGTTTCCCTCCAGTTTTGCAGATTTGTTTGCCTCAACTCCCTTTCCTTCCTCAATATCGAGAGAGACCAATGTCTGCTGGGCCTGGATTTCACCGTTGCTGGTCCTTATTAAGGCAGGACTCGTCAGCTTCTGCAGTTCTTCGGCTTGTGTTTGACCAACAGTGGTTGCTTGTGGTGTGGTTTGAATAATTATTGGGCCCTTATTCTTCCCTTCATTCAGGAGTTGCTGGATCTGCTGCAGGAGCAATGTCTCCGCTTGTTTAGGAGGGGTAATGGTTTCCCCTGATCCTTGTTCCTGTAAGGGGAATAAGGTTTCTCCTTTGGAGCGCCCGTTTTCCTGTATGGTGGCTATGGTGAAAACTGGAGATTGAGACGAGTTTTGGTGAAAGACCGTCACCTGCTCGGCTTTGACGACCCCTGCCTGTTCTGGAGAAAATTTTGCCTTGACGACTCCTGCCAGCTGTGGAGAGGACTCCTCCTGGATGACTCCTGCCAGCTGTGGAAAGGACTCCGCCTGGATGACTCCTGCCGGCTCTGGAGCAAATTCTGCCTTGACCATTCCTGTGGGCTGTGGAAAGGATTCCCCGGTGATGAAAAGCGCTGTTTCCGCATTGCGTTCTCGGAAAGAAAACCAATTATCGGCAACATTGGTCCCGTCTGGGGAGGATGTTGCTGCATCTTCCAAGGGGTCTGTTAATAATTCAGGATGAGGGCGGTTTGTTTCCTCGCCTTGATCAGTTTTCCCCGCTACAACGTGTTCTTTTTGTATTTCTTGGCCTTCCTGGCTTTTCATCGTCTCATTGAGAAGGGGGGCGAATCCTCCCTTCTTGGTTTGTTTTGTTTCTTTGAGATCCGGCGCTTGAATTGGATTCTGTGCAGGAGTCTTTGGGGCTAATAGGAAGGCTTCCATATATCGTTTACTCCACCTGTAGGGTAGAAAATGTAGTGCTAAGTTGTGAGGCTTTGGCCTTGTCCATCTGATCAAGAATTTTGGCAGCTGATTTCACTTTCATATTCGCCAGGAGATCAGCAGCGAGCTGTAAATCAAGGCTTGCCATGGAAAGAGCTGCCTTATCAGGATCCATTTTGGCATAAATGAGGCTCAACTCTTTTATTTTCTCAAGCTCTTTAGCATCTTTTTTTGCCAATGCGGTCTCAATGTTTTTCTGTAGTTGTTTTAACTCGTCTAGCTTTTTGTTCATCTCTTCAAGTTTCTTATCGACTTCCAACTGAAGAGTCTTTAGTTCCTTTTCCTTGAAGACCAGTACTTTTTTCTCTTCTTCAAGGTTATCGCGTTCATTTTGAAGAAGGGTATATATTCTTCGTTCTTCAACTGAATCAAATGTTTTTTCTTTTTGTGTCATGACGGGTTGGTCCACAGCAGCCCCTTTTTCGGGTTTTTCTTCGGAAGCGAAGCTCCTGAGTGGGAGGAGTCCAGTGCAAATAAAAAAGAAGGAGAGTGCGGTAAGATAGATCATTTTATTCATAACAATTCCTTATGGGAAATAACTGCCGCCTCATTTTTTACCACCAGGGCGGTTGATAACGTTTTTCACAAGATAGGTTGGGAGCAGAATCATATTATTATCCACATCCGTTTTACTCTGGGGCCTGTCTCTACATGGCTCGCTTGCTTGGCTTTTCATTGGCCAAAAAAAATAATCTCTTGAATATCAGATTGATACATGTTGCTAAGTTGTGTCTGTGTCTCGACGAAGATTAGAAAATCTCATTTATTGATGGACACTATCAAAAAAAAGTGAGCAGAGCGAGGTTAGGGGGAGTGAGGATGGACCTTTGCCTTTCATTTGTTGTCCGTGTCATTTCTTTCGTGACGGAGAACAGCAATTTCATCAAGCATGGCTGCTTCTTTTTTGTTTTGATAATTTTGCCAAGCGATATTCTGATTTTCCTTTAGTTTTTCAAGTATCTTGTGTTCCTTGCTTTTTTTTAATAAAATTATCTTCTTTTGTTGTGCTATCTTTTTTTTCCGATCGAGTTCACCCTTCGTAAGGGTTATCTGCTGACGAAGATAGGTGATTCGTTCTTCATAACGCGCTAATTCTAAGGTCAGTATTCCAGTTTCCTGCTTTTCCTCTAACATTTGAATAAGAGAACTTAATTCTTGTTGGAGTGTATCAAGGCGTTCCTGAACTTTCTTTTCTTCAAGTCGAGCCAAAAAAAAAATCTGTCTTGCTACATCCTCTTCTCGTTTTCTAAACTGAAGGATAGAATCCAGGGAAAATTGTTTTATTGCCATCAGAGATACTCACATTAAGGTCAAGGTGTGTTGGTTGGGGCATCACTTTCTCTTCTGTTCAGCCGTTTTACGCCATCTTTTTCACGTTCACTGAGGAGTTGGCCAAGTTCTTCAACGGTCTGCTTGAGGGGGGTCACCTCATCATATCCTTGGCGAAGGAATTCATTGATAGCGTCAATTTTACTGATGGCAAAGTCAATTCCGGGGTTGGATCCTTTGGTGTAGGCTCCGATGTTGATGAGGTCTTCGGCTTCTGCATAGGTCGCAAGTACTTTTCGTGCTTTTCCGGCAAGTTCTATGTGACGAGGAGTGCTGATTTCTCGCATGATTCTGCTGGCAGAGTTCAGTACGTCGATGGCAGGATAATGGTTTCTGGCAGCTATTGCTCTGGAAAGGACTATGTGCCCATCCAGGATGGAACGTACCGAATCTGCAACGGGTTCGGTCATATCATCTCCATCAACAAGTACGGTATAGAGACCGGTAATAGAACCCTGCCCTTGGAACTGTCCTGCACGTTCAAGAAGCTTAGGAAGGGTTGCAAAAACAGAAGGGGTATATCCTTTGGTGGTTGGAGGTTCACCCACGGCCAGTCCGATTTCCCGCATGGCCATGGCAAAGCGGGTAACCGAATCCATCATGAGGAGGACATTCTTCCCTTGTTTACAAAAATATTCGGCGATGGAGGTGGCAACAAATGCACCCCGCATGCGTAAAAGCGGCGATTGGTCGGAAGTGACAACGACTATGACTGAACGGGCCAGTCCCTCTTTACCAAGGTCTCTTTCTATAAACTCGCGAACCTCTCTTCCACGTTCACCGATGAGGGCAATGACATTGACATCGGCTCGGGCATAGCGGGCCATCATGCCAAGGAGAACACTTTTGCCCACTCCAGACCCTGCCATAATTCCCATCCTCTGGCCGGTGCCACAGGTGATGAGTCCATTGATTGCACGAACACCAAGGTCCAACGGTTCAGTAATATTTCTTCTCTCCATTGGTCCTGGAGGATGGGAGTAAATTTGTTTTTCTTCTTCGAGAAGAGGGATCGGTTTTCCGTCAAGGGGTGTTTCCATGGCATCGATGACCCTGCCCAGTAAGTTACTGCCAACCTTAATGGTTGCACTGGCCTTAACGACACGGATTCTGCTACCGGGGCCAAGTCCTCTCAGGTCTCCAAGGGGCATGAGAAGGGCTCGGGAATCTTTGAAACCAACTATTTCTGCAAGGACAGGTGGTGTGTCGTCAAGTGGGGTGAGTTCACAGAGTGAACCAATAGAGGCGTAGGGACAATACCCTTCAACAATAAGTCCTACAATCCGTGTGACTTTGCCCCATATGCGGATGGGATTGATGGATTTAAAAGATCCTGAGTAAAGTGACATAAGATATGAAGGGGTTGCTGACGTTATTTTCAGGTAATTACTCAGAGGTCATAATCGAGTTGCGTATGACCTTGAGTTGACTGGCCATGCTGGCGTCTATTGTGCATGAGATAGATTCTATCTTGCAGCCGCCACGTTCTAGAGTGGCGTCTGGTTTCAGGGAAATGTTGTCCAGGCCACTTATCTGGTTAATGATTTCACTCTTTTTTTCCTCAACACAGGCTAAATCTTTAGGGTTTAGTTGAATTTGAAATTCGTCTGATTTAACTGCTAAATGGATAGCCTCTATTATGGTGGCGGTTATGGTCTCGCTTTGTTCTTCCACTGAATGTCTGATGATTTTCTCGGCAATGGCCAAAACCAGCTCTCTCATTTCTCCTATACTGTTCTGAAGAATGGTTTCTCGAAGACGATCCAGTTCGTTGCAGATGCAAAGCAGGGTCTGGGCGCCATTTTCAAAATCTTTTTCGGCCTGTTTCCTCCCAGCTGTTACTCCAGCGTTAAAGCTCTCTTCGCGAATATCGTTAATGTTTACTACAGGTTCTGGAGGAATGTCTTGCGGAATGGATGTCGGGGGTTGAGGTGCAGGGGGATCGTCAATCAGATTTTTGGGTTCCTTTGTTTCTGGTATGGGTTCAGGAGAGGGAATACTTTTTCGTCCTTCCTGATTTGGTTGTGAAACAGGGGCAGTGATTTTTGCTCCAGGTTTTGCACTATCCAATTTTACAATCGATTCCCATACAGGTTCACTCTCAGAGGTTTCACGTTTCAAAACGACAACCGGTTTAAAATCACTGCTGGCTTTGTAAAATTTAGACAAGCTCATCAGCGCCCCCTGAACCGATTACCAGTTTTCCTTCTTCTTCAAGTTTCATAGCAATTTTAACAATGGCCTGCTGCATGGCTTCCACTTCGGAGAGTCGGACAGGACCCATAGCGTCAAGGTCATCGCGAATCATATCTGCAGCGCGGGCGGACATGTTGGCAAATATTTTCTCCTTTATTTCATCGGAAGCGGTTTTTAGGGACAGGGTAAGAGAATCATTGTTTACCTCGCGCAGTATCATCTGTAGTGAACGACCATCAAGTGCCACCAGATTTTCAAAAGTGAACATGCGTTTGCGAATTTCTTCAACCATGTCTGGGTCATTTTCTTCGATGTCGTCCAGGATATCGACATCTATGTTGTTACTGAGGTGATTGAGAAGATCAACGACCTTATCGATGCCCCCAACCTGTTTCTGCTCTTTTCCTGCCACCAGACCGATTTCACGATGGAGGGCGTCCTCGATTCTGGCAATGACTTCAGGAGATACTTTTTCGATCTTGGCAATACGATAGACAACATCTGCGCGTATTTCTTCTGGTAAATGTGACAGAATTTCACTGGCATGCTCAACATGCTGGGTGGAAAGTACCAGGGCAACAGTCTGGGGATGTTCCTTTTCCAGGAGGCCAGCTACCATCCGAGGTTGCATGAGGGCAATGGTTTCCAGGGAATGGGTTTCTGTGCCGGAGATAAACTGTTCCAGCAATATATCCGCCCGTTCTTCTGACTCCAGTGAAGAAATAGCCTTTTTCGCAAATTCGTCACCTTTGATAAAAAGTCCTGCATATTCTTGCTGTGCCTCATGAAAGCTGGCAAAAACCCGTTCTTTTATATCCTCTGGGATATGGTCAATGGTGGCGATGGCACGAGTAACCTGACGAATTTCATCATTACTCAGTTCAGAAAATATTTTTGCAGAGGCATCTTCTCCCAGGCACATCAGGAGCACAGCCGCTTTATTTACACCGGTTAAGGTCATAATGCTCATATCTCAGCCTTCCTGAATCCAGTTTTTGATAATGTAGGCGGTTGGTACATGATTGCGCATGATTTGCTGGCGCAGAGTGACGATTGAATCTGGAAGGATCTCTTCTTCTTCAATCTCTTCTTGGTGTTCTTCACTCTGTTTGGCTTCAAGGGCTTCGCGTTCAAGTTCTGAAATTGTTTTGTTGTGCTCCGTTACTTCTCTCTTCATGGTTTTGATAATCGGCCTGATAAGAAGAAAGTAGAAGAGGAGGGCTCCAACAGATAACAGTCCAATTTTAACCAGTGGGAGATATTCGTAGAGCAGATTTTTGGGTATCCCCTCCGCAATTAACTGTTCTTCTGCTTTTTCCATAAACGGCATGGAAGTGACATTGATGATATCCCCACGGGCAGACACCAGTCCCAAGGCACTGGCCACCATGGTTTCGATGGCTTTCAGTTCATCTGCGCTTCTAGGAAGAGTGGCTGTTTCTGTTTTCCCATCTTTTGAGGGAAGAACCTTATCTGCGATCAAGACCGAGACAGAAAGGGTTGTGATGGATCCCACAGGGTTGATTATTTTACTGATGGACTTACTGATCTCGTAATTGATGATCCGAGAAGATTTGTTTGATACAGGAGTAGAGGATGTTTGTCCTCCACCATTTCCTTCAAGGTTTGATTGAACTCCGGGGATTCCACCAGTTCCCTGGGTGCCGCTACTCTCTTGCTGCAGCTGTTCACTGCGGACAACTGGTTCTTCTCCGTCAAATAATTCTTCTGTCTTCTCCACCTTGGCAAAATCTAAGGTGGCTGTGACTCTGACCATGGCCTTGCCGTAACCCATTGTTTTGTCGAGAAGGTCTTGGGCTCGCATCTCCAGACGATGTTCCACCTCCTGTTGATAGGCAAGCCTGTCAATGGGGATTCGTTGTTCGTCTTTGTCTATCTCGGTGCCTTCAAGTATCTTTCCGTTGGCATTGATTACCTTCACATTTTCTGGGGTAAGGCCAGCCACAGAGCCGGAAATGAGATGGATAATGCCTTGAACCTGTTCCTTGTCCAGAGCCCTCCCTGGAACCAAGGTGACGATAACAGAAGCAGTGGCCTGTTTCTGTTGGTTTTTAAAGAGGCGTTTTTCTGGAAGAGCAAGGTGTACCCTGGTTGACTCAACAGGAGCAAGGGAGGTGACTGTCCGTGCCAACTCTCCCTGCAGGGCCCTGGTGTAATTAACCTGTTGCACAAAGTCAGTAAGGGCGAAAGACTGCTTGTCAAAGACTTCGAATCCAACACCTCCTCCGGAGGGAAGATCAATGGCGGCCAGATCAAGTCTGCTTTCATAGATTTTGTCAGCAGGAATCCAGATGTTTTTGCCATTGTTTTTCAGTTGATAGTCTATTCTCTGGCCTTTGAGCCAGGAGATGACAGCAGAGGCATCTTTTTGCTCAAGATTTGCATAGAGCAATTGATAGTCTGCGGTTCTAGCCTGAATGATGAGCACAGCAAAAAGGGCGATTGAAATAACAGCCACTGTGGCCAGGGCAATTTTTCTGGAGAGAGGCCATTCTTTCAAGAGGGTGAGCAGATCTTTCCTTTTAGGAAGAGCTGGTTTTTCTCCTGAGTTCTGTTCTTGGATGAAGTCTTCTTCAGCCATGAAAAATTCCTTTTTCTAAAGTTGGTTGATGGGAGCAGGCCGGGTTGTTATTTTTGAACCGATTCTGTGTTGGATGCATACCTTATATTTGCAGTCGCATGATATCATCGTAGGCCTGTAAGGCTTTGTTACGAAACTGGACAAGCATTTTGAGTGAGATATCCGCCTCTTCAACCGCTATCATTACTTCGTGCAGGTTTTTGGCCTCACCGCTGTTCAGTTTATTGATGGCGGCATTGCTTTGCTGTTCAGCATTGGTAGCCATATCGATACTGGACTTGATCATTTTTGAGAAATCTGATCCGGCTTTGGCCACCGGATGCGAATCAGGTTGGGCCAGGGGAAGCGGGGTCGAATTGATTTGTAGAGTTATTGGATTCATTTGTTTTTATTTCCCAATTTCCAGCGCTTTGAGAGCCATGCGCTTTGCTGATTTAATAACTGTGGTATTTGCTTCATAAGAACGTGTGGCAGACATCATATCCACCATTTCCTTGAGGACACTGACGTTTGGCATTTCCACATAGCCGTCTTCCTTGGCATCAGGGTGTGAGGGGTCGTATATCTTTTTAGGTTCTTCAGTATCTTCTAAAATCTTTGTTACTTCCACACCCTTGATGGAGGCATCCAGTTCTTCTTTAAAGGAGACCGGGCGGGTCTGAAAATAAACGGATTTTTTCTTGTAGGGTCCGCCTTCAGGAGTGGATGTCGTCTCCACATTTGCAAGATTTGAACTGATTGTATTGAGTCTGATCCGCTGGGCCTTAAGGGCTGAGGCGCTGATGTCGAATGTGGTAAAGATGTCCATGCTGTTTCCCTCCCTTTTTTATTTGCCTTCTGAGATCGCGTAATTGAGCATAGTGAGTTTTTTCTTTAATAACTGGGCTGCTGTTTCGTAAAGGAGTTCATTTTCAGATAAGGCGATCATCTCCTCATCGACGCTCACGCCGTTTTGATCGCCAAGACCCGTTTTATCCTCTATGTAACGAACGGTACCGGTCACGGAATCAAGCTCAGGTCCCCCAAGTGATATATGCTTCTGGTGGGTGGTGATCAGGGGAGAGCTGTTGTTATTGATTGCCTGCTGCAATTCTTCCTCAAATTCAAATTGAGCCCTGGCATATCCTGGGGTCTCGCCATTGGCGATATTTGTTGCAATGATACTTTGATTTGTAGAACGTAAATCCATAACCTTTTGGAGGAGTTTCATGTTGGAATCTAAAGGGGTTAATGGGTTCATGGTCTCTCCTGTATTGTATAAATGATATCAGGTTATTGGGTGACGTTGGCATATTCTAGCTCTTTCTGTGCCATTTTTATCCAAAGGGGACTGCTACCTGTTTCGACAAGTTCTTCGTATATTTTTAGTGATGCTTTACTATCACCTCTGGTTTTGGCAAGTTCGGCGAGTCGGTAAAGCGATTGGTCATAATGAATGGAGTCAGCCGGAATATTCGTATAAAATTTTTCCGCCTTGTCATAAACATTAAGCTGATAAAGGCTTTCGGCAAGCATGAATTCGCTTCGGGAACGTGGCTCACCAGTTGCCACAAGCGGTTGTTCGAGAATTTCAATGACTTTTGGATAATTATTCTCGTGAAAATAGAGTGAGGCTGCAACGAGTGAGAAATCCCCAGTGTTGGGTATGGGGTGCGGAAGGAGGGCAATGGCCTCTTGATACGCTTCTTCTGCGATAAGACTTTTTATGCGCAGGAGTAAAATGTCATTCCTGTATAACCCATTGGGGTAGTGGTAACTGTATTGGTCGGAATAGTCTTCTACTATCTTGTAGTCTCCATGGTCATAAGCAGCTGAGATAAGGGGCAGGTAATACTGCTCTTTCTGGTCTTCAGAGGAAATACTTATGAGATAAAGATAGAGCTTTGACGCTTCATTGTAAATACCAACCGCATGATATGATTGCGCTATTTCTGTTAACAGGTTGATGTCTACCCAGTTTTTTATAAAGAGTTTCCGGTTTTGCTTGGCAATAACCAGTGCCTCCACATACATTCCCTTCTGGACATATTCTTTGATGACTTGAGGAAGGAGTTCTATGAGCAGGGCCTGGCCTGTTTCGTAAAGCTCACCTTTTCTGAAATTTCTTAGAAACTCCATGAGCAGGTTGACACTTTTGATTTTTTCATTGTTAAGGCTGTAGGCCAGGGCCTCTTTGAAGCTTGCCTCTTCCCTTGTTTCTCGGGAGACAGATTTTTCCGCAAGAGCCTTATAGTAGAGCAAGGCTTCCGGGGCCCAGTTTTTGAGATTGAGGTATTTTATATCAGTTTTCTTCAACGCCCCTCTGAAGCTGGCCTCAGTACCGGGATAGGTGTTTTCGATTCGAGCAAAGTAATCAACCATTCCTAGTTCGGACTTGTAATGGAGTTCTGCCATGTGTTTCCGGTAGTTGATTATTCCCAGTAGCTGTTTGTCATTAATATGATTGGCTAACGTATTGTAATAGAATGCTGAATCATGGAATTGCTTGTGTTGGTAGAGGGTGTCGCAATAGCCGTTTAGTGAGAAAGTTTTGTCGAGGAGAATTTCATGCTTTTCAAGTAACTGGTAGCCCACATAGGCTTTAATTAAGTCCCCGGTTGCATACCAGTAATCCGCCTGTCGAAGTTCTTTGATGAGAAGTGTCTGCTCAGGGTAGGGAATATCATCTCGCTGAAGAAGCTCTTGCATACGCTCTAATTGATCCGTTGCCAAGGCGGTTTCAATCTGGGTGATGAGGAAATAAGGTGTCAAGGGATTGGCAGCGGTCATGAAGGGTTCAAGATTCCGTAATTCATAGTCTGCAATATAGGGATCTTGAAATTTCGCTCTCAGTAGTGCGAGAAGGTAACGGGCCAAAACACCAATTTCTTCTTCCTCATATTCTTCAGCAAGGAGATAAAATTGTTTGTAGGCGTCGGGAAAATTTCCTTCCCGCAATAGGCTGTCTCCATAGGTAAGAGCAAGCTTTTTCTTCACTTCCGGGTCTTTTTCCCTGGCAATGCTTTCGAGAAGGAGGACCTGCGTATCACCCCACAGATTTTGCTCGGCAAGGCTATATATTTCTGGATTTAGAAGAGAGCTGTTTTTTTCTTTTTCGGGAGGAAGAAGGGCTATGGCGGGAAAGGGAAGCACCGTGTTTTGAACGGGAAGCGAAATGGTAACCTTGGATTCATAAATCCGAAAGAAACTCTTCCAGTCCGCTGCATAAGGTGAGGCGATCAGGGGATTGGAGTAGTCTTTAGTTGTCCTTTTGACTAAGGTCAACCCCTCAAGTCTTGCGGAAAAGTCTGGTAATGCGCTACTGTATGGATTTCCCAAAAGAATGTTGACAGTGATCTTCTCTTCTTTTTCATTAGGAATCACATCAAATTGTTGTGGCGGATAGCGAAAATAGAATGAAAGAATGGTCTTGTTGTTTTTATTGACTGACAAAATTTTGACTATTTTGTCATCAGGCTTGAAGTAGGTGAAATCGGGCGTTACTGTTGTGTTTTCAAGGATGAAATCTACTCTTTTCTCCCTGATATTGGTGTGATAGGTTGGTGTTTTTGTGAAAGAACAATATAATTCTATTGTATTATTTCCGTCTACCCTGTTCATGCGCGTAAGAATACTTTCGGCCCGAGTCTGACCAGGAGTCAGACAGAGAAGGATAAAGAGAATAAGAAGTGGTGTTTTTATTGTATTATTCATAGGCATTGGTTTGTTTTGTTGATGCAAAAAACGGACCAAGTTGTGCGGTATCCCGTGTTGGCGTTATTTTTTTTGTTGCCGGGGGAGCTTGAATAGTTTTTTTGAGAAAGATGTTTGATTTTTGTTCTTGATTATTGATATGATTTATTCAAATATCTCCACAAGGTAATCTTAGATTCTCGAAATTAGTACTGTGCTATTTTAATATAATGCGTTACGGGAGGTAACGAATGGGAAAAAATGTATTGTTGGTCGATGATTCCAGCACAATGAGAAAAATTGTTGGCAGATCGCTTCGTCAGGCCGGAATTGATTTTGATAATATTTTTGAAGCTGCTGATGGAATAGAAGCCTTGGAAATCCTTGAAAAAGAGCACATTGATATCGTTCTCAGTGATATTAATATGCCTAATATGGATGGCATCAGTTTTCTTCGTGAAAAGGCAACTCGCGACAACATAAAGGGGATCCCGGTACTGATGATTTCAACTGAAACAGGAGATGATATTATTGGGGAAGCTAAATCTCTTGGGGCTGTCGGGGCCATAAAAAAGCCCTTTACTCCGGATAAGGTCAATGAGGTTCTTGGGCCGCTTCTGTAGAGTGCTTTGGAAAATTCTTTTTTTTGATCAAGCTCGGATCAGCAACATCGAAGTCTCCGGTTCTCCATGGGACTTCGATTTTTTTTTCGGAATGTTGGCACAGGTGTCATGTGGGAAAATATGTTTGGGTACATGTCGCTGTTTGTGGGATGATACCATATTTTCCATAACCGAATTGGTGTGTAGCCGGTCAAATGATTCCCCGAGGTTTAGGGATCATTTTTTTCAGATGGCCTGAAACAACAAGCAAAGAGGGTTGTGTGAGTATTGAAGAGAAGGTGATTGGGTCGACCAAGGAGATTTTTTCTTCTATGGTCATGATGGAAATTAGTGTTAAGAGGGTGATGGATTATAGCGGCCCTCTTAATAACACTATTACCGGTATGGTTGGGCTTGCTGGTATTTATAGAGGAGTTTTGGCCATACATATTCCTTATCCTGTTGCAATGGCCATTACCGCCAGCTTCCTTGGCATGGACGTGGACGAAATAAATGAGGATGTTCATGATGCCATAGGCGAACTTGCCAATATGCTGGGTGGAAATGTGAAAACGATTCTTTCAGAGAAAGGAAGAGATATAGAGTTGTCACTCCCGTCTACCATTTCCGGGAGTGAGTATAGCTTCCAGTTGGATAAGGAGGTCGACACGGTGATAATAGAGTTTGATACTGGTCAAGGACAGTTTATGGTCGAAATGGTATTGGAAAAATAAGTTGACTCCTTTCTGCTTTTTTCCAGATGTGTCCTCCTTCATTAGCTCTAAAGAAAACTGTTTGCCCCCCATTGTAGATGAGTCTGCTAACATTATCTGCAACATTTTTTGAGAACAAACTGACATATTCTGACAAATGAATGAAACGGAAATAAATATTGGGCAGGCTATCATGGACAGTACTCGAGAAGTTTTCAGTACCATGTTGATGGTCGAGTTGAAAGCAGACGAACCGATCGAAGGACAAGGCGGTGAGGTCGATTCGAATATTACAAGTATGCTTGGGCTTGGTAAAGATATTAGAGGAATGCTGTCTGTTCATTGCCCAGGGGAGGTGGCAAAGGATATTACCGGGACATTTCTTGGTATGGAAGTAGAAGAGATTGACGAGGATGTAAAAGACGCCATCGGAGAAATTGCTAATATGGTAGCTGGAAACCTGAAGGTGTTTTTTCAAAAACACGGTAGAGATATAGAGCTAGCCATACCGACTTCGGTTGTCGGAAATTCTTTCCGAACCAGTGGTATGTCCGGTGCACAACGAGTTGCTGTGCCCTTTTCCATGAATGGAAGAACCTTTCTTGTTGAGTTGAAGTATATGGAAAACACTTAACGCAGGGGTTAGTTTTCTCATCTCTTTTCAATAACCTTGTTGATTATCTTTTCTCATGTATTCTTTTGTGTTCTTCTTAAGAAATTTCTCGTATTAGTCGATAGTTATTTAACTGGAATGTTTTTTCTATGATCCTTCTGCATCTAGTACACTCATATGTCCGATAATAAAGCCCAAAAAAAAATAGACAAGATCCTCGAAGTTATCCAACCCCGCATTGGAGAGGAGGTGGGAGGGCTTATTGGTGCAACCCTTTCCCTTTCAAATCTTTCCACTCGAATTGTCAGTAAAAATGATTTTTTTGCTGAACCAGCAGGGAAACTTGTTTTGGCAGAAATTGAAGTGGCGGGTGAAGTGGAAGGGAAGGGATGTCTGCTGGTCCCGATCAAGGCTGCCATTCGACTGGGTGGCGTTCTCATTATGCTTCCGGATAATGAGTTAACTACCATTATTGCAGCGGAAGAATACAGTGAGGAATTAGCCGATTCGTATGGGGAGATTGCCAATATTATAGCTGGCGCTTATTCCTCTACATTTGAAGAGATGTACTCCAAGCCCTGTCGGTTCATTCGTAAGAAACTAGAAGTTCTACCATCTCCAACAGCAGTCCTTGAATCTGACGAACTCGTTCTTGAGCAAAATTATTATCAAGTCACAGTGTCAATGTCTTTGAATGACAAGGCCATGGGTGATTTGATCATGCTTATGCCTGCAGCGCCGTTTGGAGTGGACGAAGAAGCTCCTGGCCTTGCCAAAGATACCAAGGAGCAAGACGTGCCCTTGGTTGGCGCAGCTAGTCCGGAAACTGCTGCTGTGGCCAATGAAGGAGCGGAACGTCCTGAACAAATGGCAGACCCTGGAACACCTCCGGTATTTGGCATGTCAGCTGATAAAGCAAAAGGGAAGTTAGATGCTGTTCTCGAGGCAGTTCGGTCTCGTCTTGGAGAGGAGGTTGGGGGGCTCATTGGCGCAACCCTCGCCTTTACTGATCTCTCCACTCGCTTTGTCAGTAAGAGAGACTTTTTTGTCGATCCTTCTGCTAAGGTTGTTTGTGCCGAAATAGATGTTAGTGGCGAACTGGTAGGAAAAGGGGGGGTATTGGTGTCGCTCAAGGATGCCATCCGATTGGGCGGAACACTCCTTATGATTCCGAATAGTGAGTTGAATGAAATTGTTGCAGCGGAAGAATACAATGAAGAATTGGCCGATTCGTATGGGGAAATTGCTAATATTTTAGCTGGTACTTTTTCCTCTACACTTGAAGAACTGTATCCCAAGTCCTGCCGCTTTATTCGGAAGGAGCTGAGCCTTGTAACGCCAGGACAGGTTGACATTGAATCTGATGAGCCAATTCCCAACCAGAATTATTATCAGGCTTCAATGGCTATGGCCATGAATGATAAAGATATTGGCAGGTTGGTCATGCTCATCCCTGCCGCAACATTTGGTGTTGAGAAAGAAGTTTCTGCTTTTGACGATGCTCAGCCTTCCACTGCATCAGCAGGGCTTGCCAATGCCACAGAAAATGGTGAACCTGTCGCAGATTCTCATCAATCACCGGAGTTCGTTACACCTCCCAAGCTGGCAGAGGCTGGGCATGCCGGGAAGTCTTTTGATATTGATAAACAGAAAAAACGTGTTGATGCTTGTCTGGCAGAGTGTCGAAAACGTATGGCTGATGAAGTTGGTGCTTTGCTTGGCAAAGACGTGAAGTTAACAGAACATGAAGTCCGTCTTGTCAGCAAAGAAGATTATTTTTTTGATGAGGCGTCTGGGAAGCAGATCCTTGTCAACATGGATGTAGTAGGAGAAATTGAAGGTAAAGGGTATCTTTTTGTTGGCTTAAAGGATGCTATATATATAGGTGGAACGCTTATCATGCTGCCGCCTTCCGAGTTGGATCTTGTCGTTAACGATGAAGATTTCAGCGAGGATACTGAAGATGCTTATGGAGAAATTGCAAATATTATATCAGGTGTCTATACCGCAGTTTTTGAGGAAAAGTATCCTCAAAAATGTCGGTTCATAAAAAATGGTCTTGAGAAGGTAATTCCTCTTAAAGTAGATATTGCCTCTCAGGAGCCGATGCCTGATCAACTCTATTATATGGATAGCAGCAGATTAACCATCGGAACATGTGAGCTGGGGAAAATACAGATGCTTTTTCCTGCAACACTCCTCCAACTGGAGCAATTGAGCCAGGTGGCTGCCCATGCAGATGAACGGAGTGATGAATCCGGAAGGACAGCTGCCCCTGGTACTGGAATTGCTGTTGGGGCAGAAAGTGAGGAAATTGGTGCATCGCTGCAAGCGAATAACAACGGTTCTCGAGATCCAGAGTTGCTCATCGTCAGTAATAATAAACAGGAGTGTGTGAAAGTAACAGCTGTTTTGAATGAAAGGAATATATCGTACAGAGTTCTCAACTACAAAGACAGTGTCAGCGATTATTTGCCTGGAGAAGTCAGGGCAATTTTTCTTTTGATGGCAGATGTTGATGAGAAGGGATTAGGTGTAGCCATTAAAATCTCCGGTGTCAGTCAAGTTCCATTGATAGCCGCAGGACCGGAATGGACACGGACAAAGGTGATCAAAGCGGTAAAATATGGGGTGGATGATATCCTCCTTACTCCTGCCAGTTCTGATGATATTGGCGAAAAAATCGATTCTATCTCGGCTCAGATGGCCGCTTGATCAGCTGATACTTCAGTATCGCACGTGTTTCTACGGAGAAGAGTGGGAGTTACCTCCCCTGGTCTGGCAGACAGGATTCACCGTCTTCAGATGGCTCGTCTGTGTTATATCTTGATCAGGATTCCTCCCACATCCCCTGGAGATCTTTTTTCTTAATTTTTTCAAGCAGGGTTGTCCTTTTAAGATTGAGCAGCTTTGCTGCCTCTTTTTTGTTCCCGCCGCTAAGTTTCATAGCTTGGATAATAAGCAGTGTCTCGTAATCATTAATCAGCTCATTGAAATCCACCTCTCCTGCTTCCAGTTGACTGTCAGTGGGAAGTGTTGTCTGGAGTGGTTGAGAGGTCTTGGCGCCAGGTTGAGAAAAAGATGTTCCTGTAATAATGTTGGCAATCTTTTCCTGATCTATTGTACTTGGGTCAAATTCTTCCAGAAAACGTTCCGGGATATCTTCCATCTGGATTTCTCGGCCGCTACAGAGAATGGACATATGTTGGACCATATTCTGCAATTCTCGTACATTGCCTTTCCAGTTATAAGCAAGAAGGACGGTCATTATCTCGTGTGGAATTGAAAATCGTTCTCTCCCTCGTTGAATAGTATATTGATCAATAAACACATCGAGGAGAAGAGGGATGTCCTCTTTCCGATCCTTCAGCGGTGGAATGTGCAGGGGAATGACAGATAACCGATAATAGAGATCTTCTCGGAATTGTCCTTTGGAGACAAGCTGTTCAAGATCACAGTGGGTGGCCGCAACAATACGGGTATCTACCGGAGTTGCCTTTAATCCGCCAACTGGTTCAAACTCTTTTTCCTGGAGAACTCGGAGTAATTTTGCCTGCAACGAGGGCTTCATGTCACCTATTTCATCAAGAAAAAGGGTGCCTCCATCTGCATACTGGATGCGGCCGATTTTGTTTTGAACAGCCCCGGTAAAAGCACCTTTGGTGTATCCGAAGAGTTCACTCTCGAGAAGATCATCCGGAATTGCCGCGCAATTCACGGGGACAAAGTGTTTATTCTTGCGCCTGGAGTGGAGGTGGATAGCTTTAGCTACAAGTTCTTTACCGGTTCCTGATTCACCTCTGATAAGAACTGTTGCAAAATCATCTTCGGAAATTTTGGTGATCAGGTCAAAAAGGTTTTTCATGGCTGGAGTTGCACCAATAAGACCATAAAAATCGTTCTTTGATTTATTATTGCTTTCTGGAACAGAATTATATTGAATGCCGAGCTTTATGCAGGCCCGTTTCAGGGCCAGTTGAATTTCTGCCTCCTGGTATGGGATGTTGATATAATAAAAAAGATTGTGGTCAAGAATTTCCTGCTCAAGTTCCAGATCGTCTTGAGGTACGGCTGCAACGATCAGAAGATCGGGGAAGCTGCTCTGGATTTCGTCGAGTAATGTTATCCCGTTGATTTCAGGAGAGAGGCCAAGATCCAGAAAAAGAATGGTAATATTTTTTTCCTGGAGTGTATTTACCAAGTCTTTCTGGTTGGAACTGACATGGAAATTGCCTGGGGAGATTTGCTCAAAGAGTTCTATGCAGGTCATCTGCGTCTCGGGAGCGCGACTGGCAAAAAGTATAGTGGGTACTGCTGGCATAGGTATCAATACAGGTAGAACTAAAATTCCAGGTCATCTTGTAACAATATTTTTTTGTTCAAGCTCTGGGTTATGGGAAAAAGAGTATCATTGGAGTATTCCTTGACTCCATTTCAGGGATTCGCACCCGTAGTATGGCTGATTCCTGCGGGGGACCTGCGCTAACATGTTAAACATGCCTTGGGTCTTTCCTTGCCTGACCTTGTCCCCCAAAAAACCTCATAGTTAATAATATCCTCTAGCCTATTAGGAATAGAAAAAAATGTCATCCGATATTCGTTTGTAGCATGTCAGCGAGCTTACTTGATGTTCGCCGCATGTTGAGGCTGAGCAGTCTGGCTGTTTTCTGAATGATTTTCACACCAAGCAGCGGAGATTTTTCGGTGAGTCGATCAAAGCCTTTACTCGTCAATGTTACCATGGTCGTTGGCTGTCTGCTGACAACTGTGGCTGATCGTGGGGATTTATCAATGAGGGCCATTTCACCGATGGAACTTCCCTTGGTCAGCCTGGCGATGACAATATTTTCTCCGGTTGCTGATTTCTTCAGGACTTCAAGGATGCCACTGACAACAAAACCCATGAAATCTCCTTTGTCGCCCTCGACGAAAAGAAATTCTCCTCTCTCTAGATGGATAAAACTCATGTGCTTGGCTAGGATTGTGAGTTCGTCAACGTTAAAACTGTCAAATAGGGGGAGGTTGAAGAAGAAATCCCTGGTTTCCTCTTCTGAGGCAGTCAGCTTTTCTGGTTCTTGTCCCATATGGTTTCACTGCTAACAAAACGACTTGATTCGAGGCATTAACTAAAATAGGGCAAGAGAGTTACAAAAAATAACACAGTCTCTTCCCTTCTGAGATAAGCTTATCATAGCGAAGGAAAAAATAACAAGGAGCTTTTCTTTCTTTTTTTCAGTTAGTAAGCTGGTATCTAATCTAACACCGGTGATGAACGGTAAGCCGGTATTAGTACCTTAGAAATTCTTTTCAAAAAAACACGAAAAGAATTTCTAAGGTACTAATCAACCAGTCTTTGTTCCTGTTGTAAACACTTTATAACTGAGAAAAGGGAAGGGCGTACGGGGTAACGGTTCCATTTTAGGAATGTATCCATAGATAAACACTCATTATTGGATCTCTTATAATGCAGATAGGAAAAAGAAAACGAGCTGCTTTTGTTACCAATATTGTGGGGGTGCTGCTTACTGTGCTCCTGGTTTTCTGTGGTGTGGCAAGAGGGGAGGCGGGGCAGTATATTAAGGCAACCGTGATAAAAGTTGTTGATGGAGATACTATTCAGGTCCTGTATAAGGGGAGGTCCATTCGAGTGAGATTATGGGGGATTGATACTCCTGAATGGAGGCAGCCTTTTTCAAAAATTGCTAAAAAACATACTATAAAGCTCCTTGCCGACCCAGAGGTAGAATTGGAAGAAAAAGATTGGGATGATTACGGTCGCCTGGTGGCGATTGTTATCACGAAGAAAAAACAGTGTTTGAATGAGGAATTATTACGAGCTGGTCTGGCGTGGGTCCATATCTATTACTGTAAAGAAGCAATATGTGACAGATGGTATAAAATTGAACGGGAAGCACGGGGGAAACGATCCGGTCTTTGGCGTGATAACTCACCGACACCTCCTTGGGTTTGGAAGCGACAAAAACACTCTTAGTGATATAGGTGTCGACCATTTTCTTCACTCGCCAGCATCCCCATCCTCTCTGACCAGACAGAGAAACAATCCTTATACCAAGGAGCTCCCTGCCAAGATTTTGCAACTCAGGGTAATTTTCGGCAAATTCCAAAAGTTCAGAAGCTCAAATAAAGGTGACATCAGCGGGGTAAAAGCAGAGACGCATCCAGTTACCGTGAAGATCTGAAAAGGACCTGTTTACAAATGCACCCTGATGGCTGATCATCATCACGCCTGCCATCTTATTTTCTGTTTGTAATCTTAGGTACCCTCTTTTGGTAGTTGACCGTCGGCCGGTCTTCCTCCTTTTACTGGGTACAGGGCACAGTGGCTTTTTCTACCAGGGAAGAATAAAAAAAACTCCTGAAGGGGGCGCGTTACAGAGGGAGGAAAAAAAACCTTCTGTTCTCCGATAGAGATAGGTAGAGAACAGAAGGTCGGGGGGGTGGGTGTTGTTCTATTACTTGCGTTAATTACTTTATTGCCTTAACTGTTTTGGGCGCCTTGTTTATATATTTAAAGAAGACTGGGAAGGCCACGAAAAAGGCGACACAGATAAGATATTCGATCCCTTTGATATGGGTGTAGTAATCAACCAAGGTGTGCAGAGGTTTGATCATACCGACGGCTGTCATGTATTGGCTTGCCAGTGTGCTTATAGACCAGTTGGTGTGGTAAAGGGCACCAGTAAGTGCTGCTGCAACCCAGAGACACATTAATGAACCTGTTGCCAGGATAAGCCTGCTTGCTGTTGTTGGAGTGTTCTCCGGCATGGTGTTCTCCTTCGTTTGTTGTCTTAGTGGGTAGAGTAGATAGTATTAACCGCTTATTGCGACAAAGTAGTTTTTCAGTACATTTACAGTTCCTACATTAGCAAGAGCGCTGATGAGACATGTCATGCCCCAGAGACCAACGAGGGCCGCCATGCTGATTCCAACACCGAGTGCGAATTTAGAAGTTTCGTATCCTGTATCTTCTTGAGTTCTGGTTGTGGTCTGGGTGTGAGTGGCCATGATTGCCTCCTTATCGATTCGGATTCATGTTGTTTTTTGTATCCTTTGCCTTTTGTTTTGCATCTATGATGCCAGTTCGTGTGTTCTGACGGGGGAGGTTTTTTTTGTTCTTTAACTACATGATATGATGTGATTTGTTTTTTTGTTCTCCTGGTCTGGTCATACTACACTTCTGGGGTACGGGAGTGTCGTATGACCAGATGCGTGGCAGGGGATCGAAAGAGTGTGGTTTTTGTCCAACGCAAGTGTTGCAAACTTTAGCAGATAGGTGGAAGGCAGTTGCTGGGTGGTTGCTGTGTTGGGAAATGGAACAGTTTGTAGAAAAAAATGATTGCGGATGCGTTCACTTTTAAAAATAAAGAAGATATCGAATTGTTGCAGCGACAAATCTCGTCCGCATTTCTCATCAGAATCTCCTGCAAAGGCGGTAAGCTGAGCATCTCCTTCGTTGCAGAAGCAAAAAATACTCTCTAGGAGCCTGTCGGACTTAGACATAAATCTGCTGCAAATTTGACAAATCAGCCCATATTGCCATGGCTTTTCGTTAAATAGGCCTGCTATTCGCCTCAAATCCATGAAAATCTGGTCTCGATTTCTCTAATTTTCGCTACGATTCTCTAAATCCGACTCACTCCTAGAGTGACAAGGTTGTCTGTGAGTTTTTTTTTTGGGTCTTGAAATACGGTATGTTCCAGTTTCTGATAACGACCTTGATGAGAAATGTGGGCTCGAGATAACTAGCTAATGCCCAGGAAAGGGGAGCTATTGATTCAGCCAGTGGTTTTTCCATGACGAGGAATAGATATCGTACAGAGATTTAATTGATCCTCTTCTCTGATTACTTCGAGGTTGCCGTTAAAGGTTTGCAAAAATTGTCTGCAGAAATTCATATTATGCCACGGTCTGTTGGAACTGTTTCCGTGAAGAGACTTTTCTAATTTCCAAGGGGCACCGTTGTCATAAATAGGGATGATAATGTGGGATTCGGTGATGCAATCATCATTGATTGTGATTTCTATTCTCTTTTTGCCTGACTCACTGTTTTGAAATCGTTCATTCAAGGCCGTTCTGCTGCTTTGAATGGCTGACAAAATGACTAGTTGTAGATCGCTGACATGGTAATTGAGTGAAATTTCATTATCTGTCAAGGTGATGGTCAATTCAATATTATCGGTCTTAAGGGTTCCTCGGGTGAGGGTTGCTATGTGGGCGAAAATCTCTTGAAGGGTCAGAGCCTTGATTTCACCACTTTCACTGCTGCTGGTAAACAATATCATTTGGGTCAGAATCTGGGACATTTTTTTCTCTTCTGAAAAAAGCTTTTGCAAAAGATTTTTAGAATCGCTATCTAACTGTAATTCGCCAATGAGATCAATAAGGGCCTGGGTATAGTTTATAACGCCATTGGAGAGATTGGTTAATTCATGACTCAGTCCACCTAAGAGATGGCCGATGCTGCTGTATCTGTAGAGACGGGCCAGTTCCTGCACTGGCCATTGTCCATCAAGAGTAGCTGCAGTTTGATCGTTCTTTTGCGACTGTTGTGAGGCCAGTGATTCAATTGCTGAGTTGAGAGTAAAAAGAGAGATTTCACCAGACGATTTTGTTGGGAAAAGGGATCGGCAATAGTGAATGATAGGAGTGGTTATGTATCTCGTTAACACCAGAAGCATGATGCTGACTGTGGCCACGACAAGGGCGAGCATCCCAACTAATGCACGATGGAGCCCCAGGAGTTGGGTCTGGGTGTACCTGGTAATGAGCTGATGGAACCCAGTGAGTTTTGCACTGATCGATCGCAGTTGGGTTGAGAGTGCAGCAAGTTGAGCGGTAGTTGGTGCTTCAGGCGTATTTTGCAGATTGCGGAGGCTTACCGTTATATTTACCAAATCCACCTGGGTAATAAATGCAAGTTTGAATTCTTCAGGAATAAGAATATCACCCAGAACTTTCGCTAACTCCTTATCCAGGCCATTGATTTCTTTTATGAGTGTGGCGCTGTTCAGTGTTTTCTGGCTAAGAAGGGTGTCATTAATGTGCTCTTTCATTCCAGTGAACTGAAAAAGAAGGTTTTGACTGGAATTTACAATCTGTTCGCAATGATGATAGAGGAAATACTGTTTACTCGCAAGAAAGATGACAATAAAGAGGAGGCAGACAGTCGAACTTGTAAAGACATAAAAAACACTTTTTAATGTGATTTTTGAAAAAATTGCTCTCATCTTTTATCCTACGGCCTAGAAGGATTAACTGAAAAAAACAAAAGCCCTCAGAAAAACTGAGGGCCTTTGTTAATTGTACTCTATTTCTCACCTTTCCATCCATAGACGATGGGAAGACGATAGACGATGAAGCGGTAGGTCAAGAAATAGAGGGAATAAACAGTAATAGTAATCCAAACTTCCTTCCAGTGGGGTATTTCCTGGTACATCTGCCAGTTATAGCAAATCATTGAAGTGTTGAGACGATTCCAGATAATTCCTAATGCAGCGATAAGTGCTGCAAATCTGATCAGGCCAACATAGCGATGCCTGATGCCAATGGCAAACATGAACATGGGTAACACAACGGCTACTCCTAGTTCCAGCATGTAGTAACTTCCCCAACCGGTAAGAAGGTAGGACCATTCTTGGTCATGGGCGATGGCGACGATTTTGATTATCAGGTAGGTGATCATGGCATAGGAACAACCTTTTGCCAGTCCTATGGTTATGTAGTCCAGATTGTCTTTAAACTCATCATCACAACGCCATGCCATAAAATTACGGATCAATGTCGAGGAGATGATGACCATGGAGAGTCCAGCAAAGATGGAAGAACAGAAAAAGTGAATCCATTGAAAATTGACTGATAGCCACAAGGGGTGAACCTTTGATGGTGCATAGGTAAATAAGGCCCCCAATGCTCCTTGGTGGAGGGTAGAAAGAATGATACCAGCAATGGTCAGGCCCAGAACCATTTTTCTGATGACCCGTTTTCCCTTAAGCCAACCAATCCATTCAAAAAATGCAGGGAGAACTTCTGCTATCTGAACGGAGAGGTATGTTGCCACATGCCAGGCAACAAGGAAAAGGACTGCTGCCGGTCCCAGGGAGACAAACATCGGATAGGGGAGTCGCCAGGGCATACCAAGATCGACTTCGAGAAAAAGAACTGCAAAGAAATATCCCAGAAGTCCGTTGAGCAGGGCCAGGCGTTCAATTGGGTGAAAATCTTTTCTGCCAAAGAGTTCTACCGTGGTGCCCAGCATGAATCCTGATGCAGAAAGAGGAACCATTCCGAAGAGGCCGAAACCTAGAAAAAGTCCCCAAGGATAATCATTGGAAGCGTGGGTTACAGCACCCAGGCCATAGATATAGCGCTGAAGGAGAAGAGGAATACCCACTGCAAAGATGGCAATCATCAACCAGTTCACAGGATTTCTTAAAAATTGTTTCTTGTATTCACCAAGGGATAGCCCTAGCCATAATTTTTCCTTTATAGTCCACTCTGTCCCATCTGCTTTCAGATGATTAACAATTGGAATTTCAGGTCGTTCCTTTGAAAAGAATTTCATGCTTTCTCCTCCTTCTTTTCCATTTCTTGTTCTTTTATCTTTTCTTTTCTCGTTGCCAGTAAGTGAAATCCAGCAAAGAGACCAGGCCAGATGGTGAGAACCATGGGGACGATAGCTAAGAAATCTTTTACGGAATTCAAGATCGGTTCTTGGGGAACATGGGTGTCAAAACCAACCTGGTCGAAGGGCACACTGGAGAGGTACATCCAGGCCGTGCCGCCCACTTCTTTTTCTCCATAGATATGCTCTACATACTTTCCAGGAGTTTCACGGATACGCTGACGGCCCATGGTAATCAGGTCATTCCGTTTACCAAAGGTCAGTGCTTCCTGAGGACATGCTTCCACGCAGGCAGGTGGTTTGCCATCTTTTAAGCGAGTATCGTAACAGAAGATACATTTCATGATACGGGGATTAAAGGCACTGGAATATTTAAAGGTTGGAATATAAAATGGACAGGCGATCATACATGTTCTGCAACCGACGCAGACTTTTGAATTATAGATAACTGCGCCTTCCGGTGTCTTGGTGTAGGCATTGACAAAGCAGGAAGTCAGACAAGCTGGTTCCTGGCAGTGATTACATTGGATCTTACGAAAAAGGGGGTGGTCCAGTTCGGGAATATCGTATTGATTTACAACCGTATAGGCCGTTTCATCGGTGCGTCTTTTCTCCCCATGTTTTATTTCTTGAAAAACGGAATAGTCATCAAAAGGTTTGGCTGGTGTTGGGAGGCCCTGTTCCTTGTTACAGGCAGCTTCGCAGCTTCTGCATCCTACACAGCGAGTGAGGTCAACCAACACACCCATTCCATCAGGATATCCTTCGAATGAATGCGCTGCCTGCGTCTCTTTGCTTTTCATCACCGCAACAGTTGCAGTGCCTGCAAGCCCGCCTTTTATAAAATTTCTACGGCTTACTATTTTTTTCATTTTCTTTCCCTCTCTTGAAGAACATGTCGCTTAGTACCTTGGAAATAATTTCTTAACTCGTTTGGATAGAAAATTATTGGGAATAGGTAGTTACACTGGTCCTTCGTTCCATTTACCTGTCTACCATTTAATTAGTGACCAGGAGCCGAGTGTCCTTTAGCTGGTGTGTGGCTACCGGTATCAAACATTTTTTCACCGGCCAGCGTCATTGTGTGGCAGTCTTGACAACCGGTTGGCCCGGATGTTGTTTCATGGCAGCTTATACAGTTGAGATGATAGGCGCCTTTGAGTCCGGGCTTGTCTATATGATAAAGCTCAGGAGCTTCCAGGGTTCTAAGGTAGGTTTTGTTAAAGCGATCCTTTTCATGACATCCTGTGCAGGTGACCTCATCAGCTTCTCCACTGTTACTGTGGCAGCGGGCACAATTAGGATTAACAACCGCTCCTCCGGTGGTGTGGTGATGACATTCTTGACAACTCGCGTATTCGACATGCATGGCGTGATTAAATTCAACACCAGTATAGAGATTCGCCAGGCTATCAATAATTACAGACTCGGGAGCATCTTCTGCTTCCATGGACCAGATTTGGGTAGGAACCATCAGGACTCCTCCAAATGCTATGGCTAATGCAGTCTGCATTATTTTCTTTCGTGTTTGCATTCCTTTTCCTCCTTATGAAAACTTCTTGGTAATCTTGAACACCATTCCTCTTGTTTTTCTTATCCCTCCTTGTGATTTTTCATAAATTTTTTCTCAATTCTTTTTTCATTCATGTAACAATAATGAACGATATCCATTTCTTCCCCATCTACGGTTTCGTTGACAAGCAGAGCTTCGGCAAGTTTGTGGAGAAACTTGTTGTTCTCAGTAAGGAGCTCTACTGTTTCTTGGTAGCATTCTTCTATGATTCTTTTGATCTCACGATCGATATTCTCCGCCGTTTTTTCGCTGTAGGGCTTCGTTATGGTGGATCCACCAAGAAATCCTCCCTGTTCCTGTATGTAAGCAACGGGGCCAATGGCTTGACTCATGCCAAATTCGCAGACTAAACGGTTGGCGATGTCAGTTGCCGTGAGGATATCATTGCTGGCACCAGTTGTCTGATGGCCAAAAACAATCTCTTCAGCGACCCTTCCCCCCATAAGTATTTTTATCCTGTTAATCAAATAGTTACGTGAATATGTGTATCGATCATCAAGGGGAAGCTGCTGGGTAAGACCTAAAGCCCTCCCCCGAGGAATAATGGTTATTTTATGGACAGGATCGGTCTCTGGAAGCAGTTTGGCTGTGATTGCATGGCCAGCTTCATGATAGGCGGTGACACGTCTGATTGTTTCATTGATAACGACATTTTTTCGCTCAAGACCGAGACTGATTTTGTCTTTGGCTTCCTCAAAATCAGAAAGTTCTACAGCAATTTTGTTGTGTCGCGCCGCCATTAATGCTGCCTCGTTAACAAGGTTGGCAATTTCAGCCCCACTGAATCCCGGGATGGACCTGGCAATTTCAGAAAGATTAATTCCAGGTTGCATGATAATTTTTTTGGCATGGACTTCGAGGATTTTACGTCTGCCTTTAACATCGGGGAGATTAATGGTCACCTGGCGATCAAAACGACCAGGACGGAGAAGGGCAGGATCAAGCATGTCAGGACGATTAGTGGCCGCAATGATGATTACAGTTTGGTCTGAATTAAACCCGTCCATTTCAACAAGCAGGGCGTTTAGGGTTTGCTCCCGTTCATCATTGGAACCCGTGGCATTGCCTCCACTACGTTTCCCGCCAATGGCATCTATTTCATCGATAAAAATAATAGCTGGCGCATTTTTCTTTGCCTCTGTAAAGAGTTCCCTTACTCGAGAAGCTCCAACACCGACAAACATCTCTACAAAGTCTGATCCGCCTATGGAAAAGAAGGGGACTGAGGCTTCACCTGCAATCGCCTTAGCAAGAAGAGTCTTCCCTGTCCCTGGAGGACCTTGCAGCAATACGCCTTTTGGGATATACCCTCCCAAGCTGCTGAATTTGTCAGGGTTTTTTAAGGATTCTACTATCTCTATCAGCTCAGATCTGGCTTCGCTGATACCTGCAACATCCTCAAAAGAGACCTTCGTGTTTTTGCTTGGTACAAAAGAGCTGTATTTGTTTTTTCCAAGACCTGCTGAGCCGCTGCCTTTTTGGGTTCGACTGAAGATCAGATATCCCCCAAGAATGAGAAAAACAGGGACCATGGATTTGAGAAATCCACCTATGTTTTCATTGTCTTTCTCAGCTGTTATTTGAACAGATTTTTCTTTGAGAATAGTTATTGTCTCTGGGACATCTGGTATATAGGAACTGAAAGATTGCTTGCCAATATCTTCACCTTCTACGGCCCCGCCTCTCAGGTGGACGCTTTTAATTTGACCTTTTTGCAGTTTATCCATGAATTCTGTATAGGAAATTTCATTGGGTGTTATTTCCTTGAGGTAAACGTTGTAGCCAACAACCCCTAAAAGGGTAAGGAGCAGTAAGAGTAATCCTATTTGAATTTGAGACATAGAATCATTCCGTAGTAGTGTGAGCAGTTAAGTTCTTGTATGATCGAGGTTTGTGTGCAAGAACCCCTGAGAGAAGTAGATTAAATATTGCCTCATTATCTGAAAGCATTGTCACATTACTGCGAAAACAAAATTCATCGAGATAGAGCTGGAGGTGTTTGCCTACCACTCCTCCTCTATGGATCTTGTTCAACCAGATCTCAAAACTCTGTATGATTTGTTGGATACGAGCAGCTGTTGCACTTTTTGAATCGGTAATAGTTGTATATGCGTCATGGTCTATTCCCTGATAAAGAGCGCTGTCGGGGACAATAAGTGATGATCCGGTGGTCACATGCCTGTTCAGGAAATCGCTTACTATGTTCTTGGGGAGATCGCTGATCGATTCCATTTTAATTCTTCCGGTAATCCCTGATGGGAGTATGATTTCTGCTGCGGCAAGAATATGTGAGTTGCTTCCCTTCTCTCCACCTAATAATATGGTATTCGAACAGAGTTCAACGGTTCCACGACAGGGCTTGTTATCGGCAACTGCCATAGCCATGCGAAGTTTCTGGAGCCATGTCCATGCCGTTTGATAGCTTGAAAGGTGTAACAGGCGTTGTAAATCTTTGGCACTATGGCCTCCATCGGTAGAGGCCAGCCACCAGATACACATCAGCCATCCCAGCAAGGGCTTTTTGGTTCCATGCATGATGGTATTGGTTGTTATCGAGGTGGGATGTCCACAATGACCGCAGGTGATGGTCTTAGTAGGTTCTTGGTCTTTTTTTTTCCAGTTGCAGTAAGGGCACACAAATCCTTGTGGCCACCGTTTGTAAAAGAGGAAGTGGAGGCAGGTCGCTTCGTTATGAAACTCTTTTATGAATTCTTCTATGGTTTTTGGGAATCTATTTTTAGGAGCGAGAGTGTCCTGCATGTGTTTTCCTCAAATTGTTGAACTTATCCACTTTAATTTGAGTAATTGCACATACAATGCCAGAGGGGCTATCTCTTTTGTCATGCCGCTAATTATTTGAAATATAATGTTATTATGTGTGGCAGGGCTAAGGGGGGATACTTTTTGGCCGAGGGGAGGGAAGGGGGGAAATAAGAAAATAGGGATTGTTTTTTAGGTTATATATACTGTGAATACAGTATGTTGTGGCGTTTTGTCGTTGTCTCTTTCTGAAAAGAAGGGCTACCACACAAGTGTTCCCCATGCCACACTTGTGATTCCACACAAGTGTGGCATGGGGAAGAGGTTAGATACCGATGGTGTTGAGATCGATATTCAGCTCTTTTAGTTTTCTGTACAATGTTGATCTGTCCATACTGAGGAGTCTGGCTGCCTTAGCTTTGTTTCCCCCTGTTTTTTTTAATGCGGCAACGATGCTACTTTCAAAAGAATGATATTGGGAGGGGGATGTAATTGAGATTGAATTGTCCAATTGCTGGACTGGTTCCTCTGGTAGAAGAGGGGCTTTGTAACCGGGCTGATCATAACTATGCTGGATTTCCAGAGGAAGCTGTTCGGTGGCAATGGTGGAGCCGTTGCAGAGCACACATGAGCGCTCAATAACATGTTCAAGTTCTCTGATATTTCCAGGCCATTGATATTGAGAAAGCAATGTCATGGCCTGATCGGAAATACCGGTAATGGGTTTGTTCATTTTTTTGCTGAACCGCTGGATAAATAGGTTTACCAGGAGTTCAATATCTCCATTCCGTTCACGGAGGGAGGGGAGGATGATATCGATAACTCTGAGACGAAAATAAAGATCTTCACGGAAGTTTCCCTGTTGTACCTTTTCACGTAGATTCACGTTGGTTGCCGCAATGACCCGCACATCTACCTGAATGGGAGTATCTCTGCCCACAGGATAAAAGGTTTTTTCCTGAAGAAAGCGAAGAAGGCGAAGTTGCATCATGGGCGAAATATCACCTATCTCGTCAAGAAACAGAGTTCCTCCATCTGCTTGTAGAATTCGTCCCATCCTGTCTTGATCGGCGCCGGTAAAAGAACCTTTCTTATGTCCAAAAAGTTCACTTTCGAGAAGGTTTTCTGGAATAGCAGTACAGTCTACTTTAATCAGCGGACGGTTTTTTCTATGACTTTCCAGGTGCAGGGCCTCTGTGGCCAGTTCTTTACCTGTTCCACTTTCTCCGGTGATAAGGACAGCTGAATCGACTTTACCAACATTTTCAATCATGGCATAGACAGTTTGCATTGCAGGACTGGCGCCAACCATTCGATGGAAAGAACTCCGTTGTTGAGAGTTGCTTTGTGCCTGGCATGACATATCACGGATGACAATGACAACGCCATGGAACCCCCCCCGGCCGTCTTCTAAAGGAGAAATATAGAGACTGAACACCTTCTCAGTATGAGAGGCGGTGATATACTCGATCCTGTGTTCCTTGATTTCAATACCGGAGCGCAAGACTTTTTCTGCGTCTTCTTTAAAAAAACAACTGTTTTTTTCACTGCAGGCCTGAGAGAGGTTATTTCCTTCGCGAATGTTTGGATTGATTGAGCCAAACAAGGAACGGGCTGCCTGGTTCATTTTGATAATATTCAGATTCTCATCAATTGTCATGATACTGTCGGAGACACTTCTGAACAGGGTGACCAGGTAGCTACGCCACTTGTCTTTTTCTTGTTTTGCCAGTTGTTTCTCTTGCTGAAGTCGATGCTGCTGCAGGGCAAGGCGGGTGGTTTTGAGGAGTATCTCCTTGTCAACCGGTTTCTGGATATAATCAAAGGCGCCAAAACGTACTGCTTCAGAGGCTGTATTGACCGTAGGGTAACCAGTTATCATGATGACAGGGCTGAGGATACCAAGCTCGCGGATTCTCTTTAAGAGATCAATGCCTGAACTCCCTCCAAGGACGATGTCGCTGATAATTAAATCAAAGGGACGGCTGGTAAGTTCACTCACCGCCTCTTCAAAGTTGGAGGCCATTACAACTGGGCCATATCCTTCCCGTTTGAGAAAAATTTGAAAGGTGTGGCGTAGGCTTTCCTCATCGTCAACGATGAGGATTGGCGTTTCAGTGGTTGATTCATTGTTCATTCTTTCCCCTGTGCATAAAGATCACGAAAAGGTGGTGAGATCCCGAAAGACCACCACGGCACCGGTTAATTTTCTGCCTTCGATAATGGGGGTGGACGTGTACTCAACGGTGAAACTGTTTCCGTCTTTTGCCCAGAAGATATCATCGGACTTGAAGTGGACCTTCCCGTCTTGGCATGCCATGTAAATAGGGCAATCTTCTTCTTTGTAATGGGTTCCATTGATGTGACTGTGATGGACAAGATCATGATGTGACCTACCGATCAACTCTTCCTGTTCCCAACCAAGCATGATCGTGGCTGCCTTGTTCATGAAGGTCACTTTGCCATCAATGTCTAGGCCAAAAATACCTTCTCCTGCAGAGTTGACGATGAGTTCAAGCTGTTTTTTGAGTTTTTTGGTCTTGCCAATATCTTTAAACACCACCACTGCTCCTGTTACCTTGTCGTCATTAAGCAGGGGGGTGGATGTGTATTCTACTGAAAAACTCTGCCCGGATTTTTTCCAGAAAATATCATCAGATTCAGAATAATCCATTCCATCTTTAAAGGCTTTGTGGATCGGGCATTCCTGTGCCGGAAAATCAGTACCGTCCTCATGTGAGTGGTGGACCATGTCATGGTGGATATTGCCGATGAGTTCCTCTGCGCTCCATCCCAGTAACTCAGTCGCCTTCTGGTTGACAAAAGTAACTTTACCGTGAATGTCGAGACCCACAATTCCATCGCCGGCGGAATTAAGGATGGCCTGTAGTCGTTTTCGGAGCTTTAGTCCTTCTGCTTCAGCCTGAATACGTTCAGCTATTTCTCTGTTTAAAGAGCCATTAATTACGGACATTTCAAAAGTTTTCTTTTCAACGGCATCATCAAGACTGGACTGGACGTAGGTTAAAGATTCAGTGGTTGAATGGAGTGTCTGCTCAAGTTGGAGTCTCTCTTTGTTATAGGAGTTAGCCATGCTGAAAAAAATAAAAAGAGTGAAACCATAGAGGGTACAAATGGTCACAAAAGACCAGGATTCATATGGAATGTAGGATACTTGGTTGGCATTTGCATTAATTTTGAGATCAAGAAAATATAAGATCATTGCCACAGAAAGAAACGACAAAGAAAGCCATAGCGTAAAATGAAATTTTCTGGTCATGTAATGCTCCTTGTAACAATTCACCAGTGACGTGTTTCTTTGGTCTCTGAAATTGGCAAATCAACAATGATTGAGGTAAATGAACCGAACTCGCTCTTAATTCTGAGGTATCCTTTGTTGTCTTGAATAAGGCCGTGGCTAATGCTGAGTCCTAGCCCCGTACCTTCTCCTTTTGGTTTTGTTGAATAAAAAGGATCAAAAACACGATCAATAATATCCTGCTCAATTCCAGTACCGTTGTCTGTAATGGTGAGGCGAATATAGGTCTTATCTTCAATTTCCACCTCTTCGCTGGAGATGAAAATTTTCTTCTGTGGATGTGCTTTTGGGAAGCGTTTGTTCAGTGCATACCTGGCATTGGAGAGTATATTGAGCAGGACTTGTTGGATCTGTTGCGGGTTGCAGCGAACATTTGCTAATCGTGTTTGCCAATGGAATTCGAGCAGGGTCTGATCTTTCCTGAACTGATGGCCGACCAGTTCAAGACAGCTTTGAGCAATGTTGTGAATGGAGACATCTTCCAGTTCTTCAGAATTTTGTCTGGAAAAATCGAGAAGATTATAAACGATGCTCGCCACTCGCTTCCCTTCCTTGATAATTCGTTTAAGAAGATCCGGAGTGTCAGAATCACCAGGGTCGTCAAGAATTATCTGGGCATAATTGATAATGCCATTAATAGGGTTATTAATTTCGTGAGCAACGCCGGCAGCCAACTCACCGAGTGAGGCCAGTTGCGCAGCACGGATGGCTTCTGCTTTCATACGTTCTTCTTCTGACAGATTTCGAGCCACGAGAAGTGTTGCTTCAATGTCGTTGTCCAGTTGTTGTAAGGGACTGATCGTCAGAAGGTAATTCCCGTGCAGGCCGCGAAGTTCTGTTTCTATGATACGATTTCGTCTTGTCTCAATTTGTTGTTCCAGAGGGCAGGAGGATCCAACTGTTCTCCCATTGTGCAAAATTTCACATACTTTGTGGCCTATGACATCCGATCTGTTTTTTCGGGCAGCAGTGAAGGTGGCAATATTGGCATCGAGAATGATAGCATCGCTGGAGACGATCAGAGCAGGATCCTGAATTGCTGAAAATATATTTTCCCATTTAGCAATAGCCTGATTGAGATCTTGTCCGGCCTGTATTTGACCGGTAATATCCATACCAAAAAGAACAAGTCCGACTTTTCCCTGTTCAATGTTTTGCCGAAAAGAGCCATGCCAGTTGATTGTTCTGGTTTGTTTGTCTTTGGTGAGGAGACAAGACTCAAAATTTATCTGCAGTTCTTCCCCTTTAAGGAGGTTGGCTAGAAGCTGTTGATTTGATTTCCGATGCTCTGGGGCCATCAGTACATCGACCCAGTAGAGATCAAGCACTTCTTTTTCTTTGTATCCTGTTATTTCTTCAGCCTTATGGTTGAAAGAGAGAATTTGTCCGCAAGGTGAGACGGAGACAAGCAAGGCCTGCATTGTGTCAACGATTTCTCGATTGAAATCACGTTCCACCTGCATGCGCTGCGTCATTTCTTGTGAATAGAGGGCCAGAGAAATATCAGCAATGACTGTTTTTAAAAAGGAAACCTCTTCTTCTGTAAAACAGTTTATCGTTTCGGAGTGGATATTGAGAACACCGAATTCTTTTTCTTTGTATTTCAATGGCCATGAGGAACAAGATCTGAACCCTGTCTTCAATGAGATGTCTAGTAATGCTTTAGAATTGCTTTGTAAACGGACATCCTGATAAATAACGGGGCTCCCTGAAAGAAGAGCCTTGGCTGCTGGGTTAGAGGCGTGCATGTCGGTTATGACTTGTTCGACCAGATACATACACTGTTGGTTTGAGATGTTTGCTGAAGTCAGGGCAACTAAAGGGGAGATTGCTGCATTATCGTCATCGCGTTTGCCGGCCCATATAAGACAATACTCCTGATTGTGCATGAGAATTTGGCAGCATTTTTCAAGTAATTTGTCTTTGTTGGTTTTCTTTTCCTCATCAGAGGCTGCAAGCTCATTGATAGCGAGCAACATGGCATTTCTTCTGGAAAAATCCATAAGCAAGGTCAACTGTTAAAATTTTAAAAGTGACAAAACATAGCTGACATTGGCGGGCAATTACCACACATATGTGGTACCGGAGCACACTTTTACCACACTATTGACACACAAGTGTGGTAAAAGTGTGCTCTGAATAGGGCTTGTAAACAGAGTTGCACAGCTTGTGCCTGAATTGTCATCGTCACCATGAAAAACCAATTGAAATCATAAGAAATTTAGTCGGAAAAGAAGCTTATCTTATTGACAACTATTGGTATTATGTATGGTTTATAGGAACCTCGACAAGAGAATTTTATGCTCTTTTTAATAAATACCTTGACTCCTAAAAAAAAAAGTGTACTTTGCACGATTATAAAGTGTTGCATAAATGTGGCACAGCATATATGATACATAAAATTCCATATTAAATCAACATATTATTGAAAATTGACTTTTGGTTAATATTCTGTAATGAATGAAGTTTTATGTGTAATTGTCGGTTTTTGTCCATCTGAACTACCGGCTCATTTGAACACATTTACGTGTTTCAAGTATTAGGAGGGGGAGAATGAACATTAAGGACTTGGAAAAGGAAAAAAACGAAGGCATTGATTCACTGCCTTTGAAACAACGTCGTGAATTTCTAAAAATAGGACTGGCAGTTACAGGTGTTTTTTTCGGTGGCTCCGTGCTGTCATTGACTTCGGTAAGAAAAGCCGAGGGAGGAATTAGTGATTCTGTAATACCTGTTGAAGGGGAATATCCTTACACCAAACATTACGGAATGGTGATGAGACAGAATAACTGCGTTGGTTGTGAAAAATGTGTCGAGGCCTGCAGGGAGACAAATCATGTTCCTGTCGGTCATGGCGCCTGGCGAACTGCTATTCAGGAACGTCTGACCACTGTCGATGGGGTGGAAAAAAGAGAATTCCGACCAATCCTTTGTAATCATTGTAATCGTCCCCCCTGTGTTCGAGTATGCCCTACCAGAGCAACTTATAAAGATCCAGAAACCGGTATTGTTGTCATGGATTACAAGAAATGCATTGGTTGTAAAACCTGTATGGCCGCATGTCCATACAATGCCAGGTATTTTAACCATGACAAGTACGCCATAGATAAGTGTAACTTTTGTCTCGATACAAGATTGGCAATGGGCGAGAAAGATACCGCTTGTGCGAATGTATGCCCAGCAAAAGTACGAATTTTCGGTGACATAAAAGATAAAAGTAGTGAAATCTACCGATTGTTGCATGAGCCTGACAATAAAATCTGGGTGTTGCGTCCTGAAACTGGCGCCTTACCAAACGTTTTTTATATGAATGCATAGGTAAGTGTCTCGTTACAAATGTTCACTTGCATTCATGCAGACTCGTTTACCTGCATGCTGTCCTGTGATGTTTGAATGAGGTTTTGGGCTATTTTATTCTATGCACCTCAAATCTTTTTTTCGGGGGAGACTGCATTTTCATTTTCAGGGGACATCTTGAGGCGGTTTTTTTTCCTATAGCATTATCTCCGCCAGGAGAGTGAAGAAGGTGTTTAGACTTACCTGCAACATACCTAACAAATACGTTTTTTAAAAAAGATTAGGAAAGTCATCCTCCAGGGAAATGATGCTACATGGAATGAAAGTGATTGAGATTCTTATTAGCAACCCAATAGTCGTATCCCACTCAGATTCTAGGAGATCATTAAAATGAATATAAATTTAGTTACTACTTTTGGTGTCACCGTACTCGCAGGAATGTTTTTGTTTGTAAACAATGTCTCTGCTTCGGAAGAGTACGATGTAAAGGCATTTGGCCCCAAAAGTCCAATTGTCTGGAATAAGCCGGTCAAAGTTGTCTTTGAACACAGAGTACACACGGATGATATTGGTCTTGAATGCAGTGCTTGTCATGGCGAGATTTTTGCCATGCAGCGTGGTGTCGCTCCCAACACAGGCCAACTGAGCATGGCTTCCCTTGCGGAAGGAAAATTTTGTGGTGCCTGTCATGATGGAGATAACGCTTTTGCCTCTGATACGAATTGCGGTGCCTGTCACATTGTTCCAGAAGACTTGATCGTCTGGACCAAACCTGTTGAAGCGGTGGTGTTTTACCATCAGGTACACACAGATGAATATGGTCTTGACTGTGATTCCTGTCACAACGATGCGTTTGCCATGAAAAAAGGTACAGCAGAGGCGTCAGCAAATTTCACAATGAAATCCCTCTATAAAGGGCAATACTGCGGTAAGTGCCATGATGGCGATACAGCTTTTGCCTCAAATACTCTCTGCAATACATGTCACATAGGAGCTAAAGGGTACAACCGGATGATGGGTGTCACTCCTCACGCTGAGAAGAAAAGTAGTCATTAATTCATGAAGGAGGTTTGGCGACCTCTTCAATAAAATGATTTGCAGGGAACTATAGTAAACGCACAGGCCAAGAGCCTGAAAAATTAATTGCGCAGGAGATTGAAATGGCGAACAATTCATTGGCAAATATATTTGTCGAGACGCAGGATACCCGTCTGGCAACTCCCGGTATAAACCGGGCAACGATATTTTTCCTCCTTACTGTCATTGCTGGACTCAGTTGTGGGGTTGCTTCTTTTATCTTTGGACATGAGGCTATATATAATAACAGCCGTGAAGTACCTTGGGGGATGTTGATTTCCACGTATGCCTTCTGGGCGATCACTTCCACCGGTCTTTGTATGTATGCCGCTATTTCGCACCTCTTTGGTGGTACCAGAATGGCTATTGTCAGTAACAGGATGGTATGGATGTCCATCGTTTGTATCCTTGCCGCATTCGCAACCATCGGCGTGGAGATTGCAAGTCCTCACAGGATGATCATTTATAATATTCTATCTCCCAACCCAACCTCTAATATCTGGTGGATGGGAACCCTTTACGGTTTAGCCGTTGGCTGTATGATCGTAGAGTTTTTTGGTATTGTGGCCGGGTTGGCACGCATTGCGGTTGTCCTGGGAACTATGGGTGCCGTGGCTGAGGTTCTTGCCAACAGCTGTCTCGGCGGCGTGTTTGCAACACTGCCGGCAAGACCGTATTGGTATGGTGGTCAGCTTCCCATTTATTTCCTTACCGCCGCTTTTCTCTCAGGGGCAGCCGCTACGATTCTTTTTAATTATCTGGCCTATAAACTCCGTGGAGAGAAGATGAGTGAAGCGGTCCATCTTGGCATTAAGAGTGCCGGTAAGGCCATGGCACTTGTACTTATTCTTTATACCGTCGCCACCTTCTGGCGTTTGATCATGTATTATGTTGGTGGTGCGGAACTTGGACGTATTGCCGCTGGTGCTTTGATTAACGGCCCTCTTTCTATTAATTTTTGGGTTTTTGAACTCGCCATAGGGTTGGTCGTGCCACTCATACTTGTTATTTTGTCTCGTTTGGAAAATGTTGGAATGATGGCCTTTGCTGGAATTCTGATTCTCTTGGGGCAGTTTGTTGCTCGCTATGACCTGGTAGTTGCTGGTCTGATTGTTCCATCTTCTCTTGGGTGGGATAATGTTCCTACTTATTTAGATTACGTACCTTCAGTCTTCGAATTTGGGGTGATAATCGGGAGTATCAGTCTGGTTTGTTTCGGCTTCCTCATGGGGGAAAGGGTTTTTGGTCGAATTTTTGATCAGAAAGAACATCATTGATTAAAAAGATCGTTAAAGGTCGCTCCATGAGCGACCTTTTTCTTGGGTGTCTTTGTTGGATGTATTAGGTTAAGATCATATTGATTTCCTTATGAACCTTATTACAACACAGTCAGTTACTATGTCAGATACAAAAGACAATTTTGAAAAACAAATTATCCATCCAGAATGCCCCGATTCCCAATATTTTTACTTGGATCGGAGGAAAGCGGGAGCCAATGGAGGAGGGAATGAACTTTTTCAAGCCATCCAGGACCCGGTTTTTGTCGTTACTCCTGATGGAATTATTGTTGGCGCCAATCACGCTGCCTTAAACGCTGCCCAAAAGAGTCGTTCGGAAATCATTGGTGAAGGTATCTGTAAGATTATTCATGGCGGTAGCTTTCCCCACCTCCAATGTCCTTTAGAGGCATGTTTGTTGACGTGTTCTCCACGAGTTGAAGAGAGTATACTTCCTGGCCTCTCCGGTGAATATCTGCTTACGATCTCACCTGTTAAAAATCATGATGGAGTTGTACAAAAGATTCTCATTGTAGCAAGGGAGTTGACCTCCGATGAGATGAGAAAAGAAGATTCCCTGAGAACTGCTCAATTGGCTGCCATAGGTGAACTCGCTGCCGGGGTAGCTCATGAAGTCAACAACCCTATTACTGGCATTATAAACTATGCCCAGTTACTCCTTGATGACAGTGAAAAAAATTCATTACAGGAAGAACTTTTGGAGAGAATTGTTAACGAAGGGGAACGGATTGCTGCAATCATTAAAAAACTTCTTTCATTTGCCCGGGAAAGTGAAGATGACTACGAACCAATTGATATGGTTCATGTGATTGAAGACAGCCTCTCTCTAGTTGAGCATCAGTTTAAAACTGATGGTATTAAGATTACTACCGACTGTTCTACCGAGCCGTGCAGGGTGTTGGGTAATTTCAGGCAATTGCAGCAAGTTATTCTCAACTTGTTGAGTAATGCCCATTTTGCCTTAAAGGAGCGATATCCAAATTCTTCCTTACAGAAGAAAATTCATATCAGTTGTTATTCATTTGTTCAGGAGGAAGGTCGATCGATAATTCAGATTTCGATCAGAGACTCAGGAACTGGTATCCCTCAAGGCATTCTCAATAGACTGTTTGATCCATTTTTTACAACCAAGCCCTCGGGGAAGGGAACAGGTTTAGGTCTCAGTATTAGTTATGGGATTATTCGAGACCATGGTGGCATTATCAAGGTTGATTCAATAATAAATCAATATACGGAGATGATATTAGTTATTCCGTCTTTAGGTACTTAACATGGAAAATCAAGTTACTCCGGAAAAAAATACTCCCATCCTGATAGTAGATGATGAAGCAAGTATTCGTCTAACTTTCGAGATGTTTTTGACTCGTGCAGGATATGGACCTATAATAACCGCTTCGACCTTAAATGAAGCTCTGATCGCAATCAAAGAAAATGAGTTTGATCTTATTATTAGCGACATAGTGCTGGAAGCAGAAAGGGGAACTGATCTGCTCTGTAAGCTTAGAGAATCTGGTGTGAAATGCCCTGTGGTTATGGTTACCGGATTTCCTAATCTGGATACCGCAGCAGAGGCTGTACGATATGGTGCCTTTGATTATATTTCTAAACCAGTGAACAAGGAAACATTGCTTAAATTTGTGCGACAGGCTCTGAAACACTGGGAACTGGAAAACGAAAGAAAGCAACTATTATCCGAAAATGAAAAGTTTAAACGTTATCTTGAGGCAATTTTTCGTTCAGTTCGAGATGCGATTATTACTATAGATAATGAAATGAATATTGTTCAGCTCAATGATACTGCTAAACGATGGCTTCAATATTCTGAAACGGATAATCTGATCAGTCTTGCTTCCTACCAAAGTGAAATGGGTAAGGCCTGTCTTCAGGATGCTCAACAGGTATTATCCAGTAGACAGGAAGTAAGAGAACACCAGGTTGAATGTAGAAAACGTGATGGGAATATTAGAATTATAAGTCTTAACGCTGCACCATTGGAAGATGGATTTGATGAATTTAATGGTGTTGTCATTGTGGCAAGAGATATCACACTCCCTGAACCTGTCAGTGGCAGTAATACCAGAAACAAGTTTCATGGCTATGTAGGCTGCAGTCAGGTAATGCAGAATGTCTATAACTTAATAGAAAATGTAGGAAAAGTCGACACAGCGGTTTTGGTGACCGGAGAGTCTGGAACCGGTAAAGAATTGGCTGCTGAAGCATTACATGCAGAAAGTCAACGACGTGATATGCCTCTTGTTAAAGTTGATTGTGCAGCAATGCCTGAAGAATTGCTGGAAAGTGAGCTTTTCGGGCATCGCAAAGGATCTTTCACCGGCGCAGATAGAGACCGGCCCGGTAGACTTTTGCAAGCAGACAACGGTACCCTGTTTCTTGATGAGATTGGAGATATTTCACCTCGTATGCAACTGCGTTTACTTCGTTTTCTTCAGGAAAAAACATTTACTCCGGTGGGACAGGATACCCCGATAGCTGTGAATGTCAGAATCATTGCTGCGACTAATGTTAATTTTACAGACAAGGTAAAAGATGGGAGTTTCCGAGAGGATCTTTATTACCGCTTAAAGGTTGTAGAGATAAAATTACCTCCTCTCCGTGAGAGAAAAGGGGGGGTTCCAATTCTCGTCCATCACTTTCTCTCGATGTTCCGAGAAAAACTCAAACGCAATATTCATGGAATCTCAGATCAGGCTATGGAGGCTCTTGTTCGTTATTCATGGCCAGGTAATGTCCGTGAATTAAGCCATATAATAGAGAGAGCCTGTGTTTTATGTGATGGCCCAACGATCTCATTGGAGCATTTCCCTGAAGAAATTCAAAAACCTGTGAGTTCTATTCCTGGTCAGATTGAATCTCCTGATCATCTCATGAGCATTGCAAATCTCCCTCCTTATGTCAGTGAAGAAGATGAGATTATAGAAGCATTGAAACATGCACGTGGTAATAAATCCAAAGCTGCCCGTATCCTCAATATTGATCGTTCTACTCTCTATCGGAAAATGCAACGAATAGGTATTGCCAGTGATATAGCTAAGGTGAATAATAAATAGCTTATTTCATGTTGCGTAAGTGTTGCGTGAGACAGATATGCAACACAAAACAAGCGAGCGACACACAAACGCAACATCTTGGGCTTTCCCACCTTGTGCCTTTTGGGAAAGAGAGAAAGCTCAATTCTGTAAAGCATTATCCATGCAACTCAGTAAGTTAGCACCTGTTTGAGTTGATTCCCTGTTTTGTTTTGTTTCTTGGTATGATTCGTGCATATTGATGGTACGATGTGGCGTAGGAATGAATACAGCATAATTTAACTATTATAGACGGGGGAATGATGAAAGAGCTAACAGTACTTGCAAGGGAGAGGAGCGGTGTTCGGGATAGTGTCACTTTTGAACTCAATAAAGTTGGGGTGTGGGTGGTCGGAACTGCTTCGGCATTCATTGGCTGCTGGGCAGTAATTTGCCTTGTTTCCGGTGTGGCCCATAGTGGTGGGCCAGTGAGCTTTGTTCAAAAAATTGTTTCATCTCTGGTGGGATGATAAGTTGAGAAGAGCGATTGTAACAATGGAAATCAGCTTGAACGCTGCACAGACAATGGAACAAGCAGACAGATATGTACGGGAGAAGACTGCTGCCTGTGGTGAAATTTCGAAATAGGTTTTTCAGTCTTGACTTCCTCTGTTGCCATGACTGCTTATTGGGCAACTCCCTCTGGTTTTGCGGGTTCTTTGAGAGGAGGGGGAAAGCTTATAAGTAATTTAGTAAAAGCAATTGCAGGATAAACTGATATGTTGTTTAATGAGTGGTAACAAACTCAGCCTGAATACTTAGTGGAAGCAATTTGTAGGTAATAGTTAACTGACACTGATCTCGTGATAATTTAAGAGGTATCGCCCATGGAAGAAAAGGCAATTACCAAAGTTAAGATTAAGTCTACTCCGGCTGTTCATCAAATAGAACAGACCGATAGCGAACTTTATAAAGTTGGAACGTCTGTTACCGCAGTTTTTGCTCTTGGAGCGGGTGCGTGGGGAATTATTTGTCTTTCAAGTTCTATCTTTAATAGTGGTGGACCTATAGAGATGCTGAAAAACCTATATCAGGCTATTGTTGGCATATAGAAATTTCTTCTAGAAAAAATTGTTAAAAGGACCATTGAGTTGTGCTCAATGGTCCTTTTTTTTTGATTTAATCGGCTGCCCCTCTCTTCCTCTTGGTGGGTATTTGGTTAAGTGCTTGCTTTTTATGTGAAGGTATCCCTCGGTTACCGGCTTCCTTTCTGGTGGATTTTCTCTCAAGAGCGCAATTGCCCATGCTTCCCATTGAGATCTGTTCTCTTTCTTCTCACGGTAAAAACCTGTCGCGTTACTGTTGCAAGGCAGTGTCGCGCCTTGTTGCGTTGCTACAGTAATGCAACAGTGTGTTTTTGTAAGATTGTGATTGTCTGGAAAGATACGATTGCGTGAATCTATAAATATGATGTTATAACAATGGAATAGGATGCTCAATGATGGTTTCCTTAACAAAAACACAATCTGGCACTGTAACTGCAAGACAAGGGTAACTGAGTTAAAGGGAGCTACTCTCATTACAGGGAGTAGCTCCAAGGAAAAAAAGAAAAATTCAAACATAATTAGCAGACTAGCAGGAACTGACATGAAAAACATTCAAGCCTCAATCAGAGAAAATACAGTAATAAAAAGCAGTGCCGGTGCAGAAATCTCCAGAGTTGCAATTACGGCCATAAGTATTTCTGCCGCGGTTATTGGAATCTGGGCAGTAGCTTGTATGGTTGCAGGCATTTCAAATAGCAGCGGCCCTGTAGGTTTGTTATCCAGTTTATTGAAAGCAATTATTGGTTAAGTTATTTCCTCTATCCACTCATCAAAACAAAAGGATTACACCATGAGAAAGCCAGAACTCACTAAACAAAATGTAAAAACCACTGTTCACGAAGCTGTAAACGCAGATAGCGAATTGTATAAAGTGGGAGCCATTTTAACAGCTGCCTTTGCAGGAGGCGTTGGAGTATGGGGCGTAATTTGCCTTTCCAGTGCCTTTATGTCTGCTGGTAGTCCGGTAGCTCTTGCCAAAAGTCTGATTGGAGCGGTGACTGGCAGCATGTAACGGTAGCTGCTGGTAGTATGACAGTGACAACTCTTTCTTAGTCCCGTATCTTTATTATGAGCCAGAGAGATTATATCTCTCTGGCTTTTTTTTGACTTATATATTGGAAAACAAGTATAACAACTCCAACTAACTGAGGAAAATATTTTTTTGGGAAAGCTTTTTTTAAGACTTGGGTGCTCCCAAAACAGTTATTTGGGTTGTCGAATAACTTACTGATATATAATAAAATAAAGATAATAAATAGGGCAAGAAAATGGCAATTCTGATTCGAAATCTTTTCATCTTTTTTCTTTTTACTGTGCTTCTGGGGGGAGGGTATGGCCTCTGGACGCTTGAGCACAAATTACGCAATGTGAACTATAGCGAATTTCGTCATTGCCTTAATAATCATGAACTTAAATCCATTGTTTTTACCGGAAACAAGGTTATTGCTCAACATAAGGCAGGAGATAGTTATGAAACCACTGTCCCTAATGCTGAAAAATTAATTTCTGAACTTCAAGATAGAAACATTCAAATTATCTTTAAAAAAGATCGTTCCGAAGAAACATTTCACGCTGTCTCCCTGATCTATGTTGTTCTACTCCTTTTAACGGTCATCATTTCGTTGAGTAGGAAAATGAAAAATGAAGAGGAAGAAAATAAATTTGCCTCAGATAAACTGATATTGCCGGATAGTGGCCATAAACTTGTCACCTTTGATGATGTGGCAGGTATTCCTGAAGCACTGGAAGAGCTGCAGGAAATTGTCAATTTTCTCAAGAATCCGAATCAATATAGTAAAATTGGAGCAGTCAGTCCGAAGGGGATACTTCTTCAAGGTCCACCAGGAACCGGAAAAACTTTGTTGGCAAGAGCAATAGCAGGTGAAGCGAAGGTTCCGTTTTACAATTTTAGTGGATCGGATTTTGTAGAAATGTTTGTAGGGGTCGGTGCTTCTCGAGTAAGGGATATTTTTAAAGAGGCAAAAACAAACGCTCCCTGCATTATTTTCATAGATGAAATCGATGCCGTAGGCGGCATACGTGCAGGGGGAGTTACTGCCAGCGGTCAGGATGAAAGAAGTCAAACCTTAAATGCGCTGCTCGTTGAGATGGATGGGTTCAGCAGTTCCGATACGATTGTTGTTTTGGCCGCAACAAACAGACCAGATATTCTGGATCCGGCATTAAGACGTCCTGGTCGTTTTGATCGCCAGGTTAACATCTTACCTCCAGATATCAGAGGAAGAAAAAAGATTTTGCAAGTCCATGGAAACAAAGTTGCTCTTTCACCGGAGATCGATCTTGATAAAATTGCTCACATGGTGCCTGGCTTTACCGGTGCTGAGCTTGCCAATCTTGTAAACGAAGCAGCCCTTATGGCGGCCAGGAACGGAAAAGATTGTGTGGAGCATCAGGATTTTGAACTTGCCAGCGATCGTATCCTTATGGGTGTTGAGCGTAAAGGAATGATTATTTCAGAAAAGGATCGTAAAGTCCTAGCGTTACATGAGGCAGGGCATGCCATCATTGCAAAAACACTGCCGCATACGGATCCGATACATAAAATCACAATTATTCCAAGAGGCCGTGCTCTTGGCCAGACGCAGCAACTCTCCGTCACTGATCGGAATAGTTACAGCTACGATTATCTTAAAAGCAGGATTACCATTCTCATGGGTGGGAGGGCTGCAGAAGAAATAGCTTTTCAGCAGAGGACCACAGGAGCGCAGGGCGACATTAGTCAGGCAACTGAAATTGCCACCAATATGATTTGCAAGTGGGGGATGAGTGATATCATCGGTCCGCAGGCGATGGTCATGGAAGATTCAGGTTTCATCAGAGGCACTGCCCAACGTTTGGAAATGAGTGACCGAACCTCTGAGTCCATAGATAACGAAATTAAAAAACTGCTTGAGCAATGCAACAACGAGGCCGTTAAAATTCTCAAAGAGCAATTTTATCTTTTAAAACAACTTGCTGAAATCTTGCTTGAAGTAGAGACTCTCGATGAGGAAGAGTTTGAGATCATAATGGATTGTCGTTTCACCGAAAAAATTGCGGCTGGTAAAAATGAAACTAATCAATGTCAGACTTGTCCGGCAGCTGAGAGTTGCATTCATTCAAAATTAAGAAAATAATCTATGCGTTCAATAAGAAAAACAAGCTACCTGGCTTTTATGGGAGTTGCGGCTCTGCTTATTTTTGTCATGGTCCTCAGCTTTCGTCAATATCAGCTGAGTGAAAGATACAACGCAATTATCACTCAGAGTGAGAAGGTGATTTTTCAGTTTGCAACAATACGGGAACTGATTACCACCTCGCTGATAGAAAAAGACTGGGAAAAGATTGTTAGTGCTGCAGATCAACTCAACAACCTCAATTCGACGCTGGCCAGATTACAGGAAAATACCCTTATCCCTGGGGAATATCGCCTCGATATGGCAAAACAGGTTGATCTTTCCGGCCTCGTGATTTCATTGAAAGAAATTCTTTCTGTTAGCGATAAAGTGGCACATAGTCGTAGCCTGCAGAATAAAATGCGGGACTTGGCAGAGTACTTGATGAAGTTTGATAGGATTATTGTCAGTCAGATGAGAGCGAAAGTTGTACAGTTTCAGGCAACTATGATTGGTGCCCTAGGCGCTGTGATCTGCTTGATAAGTTTTTCGTTGATCCTTCTTTACAAGAAAACCATGCTTCCTTTATTGCGACTTTCCGAACAGACAGAAGACCCTGAGGTTTTTGTCAATGGATTCAATTACGACCATAATGCCTGTGTTGAACTTACAGATTTCACAAATTTTGTAAATGATCTTATCAGGAAGAGCCATGAAACTGACGGGACTGATGAGACAATTCGATATCATGATGAGCAACTTGCCAGGATCATCAATGAGAGTACAAATTTGTCGAACGGTATCATTAATTACGCTCAATTACTCGTGGATTCATATCGAGAGGTAGAGGTAGGTGAAGAAGAAATTAAAATTCTTTACAGTGTCATCGACGCTGCTGAACGAATCGCTCAACTGAACAAAGAGATCTGAAAAAGCTACTTATGTGCAAATGTTGATATTTGTACATTGCTTAAATATCCATAAGCACATAACTGGCTGAAGCATCGTGTTAATTTAGCTGTAATTTTAATTGATAACAAAGAACGAAATAGAGTTTCGTGTAGTCTTTAAGCATTTTATTAATTACGGCATTGAGGGCAATTTTTCCTTGACAGTCTTTTCTGATGCAGGTAATTCCTCCCGTCAATCAAAAATGAAACTTCAAAATTATTGATAATTGCTATCAGTAAGTTGACTAGATTTATCAAAAAAACGAAAGTTGTTTAACTTGGGGGTACGTTGAAAACATATGCAATTCTATAGACATAACCTCTAAGCTTTATTGGCATTCATTTCACTCTGACTAAAATTTTCTGGAGCACAACAATGATCAAACATCCAGTATTAACAGCAAGTTTTATGACCCTAGCGGCTTCTCTACTTTTTGCCGGCAATGGCCTGACTGAAGAAGAGTACGATGTTAAGTTGTATGGCCCTAAAACCACCATTGTGTGGAATAAACCAATCAAAGCCACCTTTGATCATAAAACGCACACAATGGAAGCTGGACTTGAGTGTTCCTCCTGCCACGATGAAGTGTTTTCCATGCAGCGTGGAGTTGCGGTAGCATCCACTCAATTCACCATGGAGGCCATGGCCGAAGGTCAATTCTGTGGCACCTGTCATGATGGCGATACAGCATTTTCGACTGCTACCAATTGTATGGCCTGCCATGGTGTTGCAGAAGATCCAATTATCTGGGAAGAGCCCACTAAGGCAGCATTTAGTCACGCTTCTCACGTCGAAGATTTTGGTCTTGAATGCGACAGCTGTCATAGTGGAACATTTGCCATGAAAAAAGGTGCAGCAGCAATGAATAATGATTTTACAATGGCTTCCTTTGCGCAAGGAAATTATTGTGGTTCTTGTCATAATGGTGACGATGCCTTTGATTCTTCAACTCAATGTGAATCTTGTCATTTTCCGCCCACCGAAATAATCGTTTTTAATCAACCCGTGAAGTCAGTTGTCTTTGATCATGATATTCATGTGCAAAAAGAAAAATTGGCCTGTGATTCCTGTCATAAAGAAGTTTTTGCTATGCAAAAAGGCACTATTGAAGGTCAGGAATTTATACTTTCTGAAGATCCCGCTGAGAAAAGAAAATACCTGGTGAATCTTCATAGTAAATACTGTGGTACCTGCCATGATTCTGCCCAGGCTTTTGGCTATCTCACCAGGTGTACCGTTTGTCATATTGGTGTAAAAGGTTTTGACAGGATGACAGGTGGAGACAAGAAAAATGAAGCACATGGAACGGGTCACTAAAAAGTGATTCACGGTCAGGAATATCACCCTATTTCATGTAGCTAACAGATAGACTCTATTTTGTAATTTTAAGAGGAGAAAAGATGACTGGAAGGATGGTTAATATTTCAAAAAGGTGGGGGTTTCATGGTGTTGAAGCCTTGAGAAACGCTGGCACCGGATACAAAATGGTTATGGGGTTTTTCGTTCTCCTTACCTTGGCAGGCGTAGCGGTCGGTCTCCATGGTTTATTGGTCGGGTATCATCATGTATATGGTGTAACCCGAGAGATTTCTTGGGGATTGCTTATCTCTGCATACATTTTTTGTGTTGTTACCTCAACAGGTCTCTGTATTGTATCTTCAATAGGCCATGTCTTTGGTGGTGAAGCATTTATGCCCATAGCCAAACGGGCAGTATTTATGTCCATTATGTTCATGTTTGGAGGCTTCTGTATTATTTTCTTTGATATTGAAAATCCGTTCCGGATGGCTATCTGGAATGTCTTTTCACCAAATTTTGTCTCTAATATGTGGTGGATGGGAACCCTCTATGGGGCCTATTTGGTTTTCATGGTCATTGAGTATTACTTTCTGCTCGAACAGAACCATACTCTCTCTCGGCTGATGGGATTTTTTGGATTGGTGGTTGGTATCGCTGCCCATAGTAACCTGGGCGCTGTTTTTGGCATGTTACATGGACGCCCATTCTGGTACGGCCCTTACCTGCCGATTTACTTTATTTTCTCTGCTGCAATGTCAGGTGGATGTGCCATCCTCTTTTTTACTACCCTCGGTTGGAAGATCAACCCTGAAATTATGAATCAGCGTATGGAGCGCGCTGTGAAAGCTGTTACCCAGATTACTATTTTCCTCATTTCAGTAATTATATTTTTTACTATTTGGAAAATAATTACCGGTATGGTCTCTGAGGGGAAACACCTGGTTATAATGTCCTTTTTAACTGGTGATTACGCTATCAATTTCTGGGTATTTGAGGTTTTTCTCGGTATGTTTCTTCCTCTGTACCTCTTGATCCGTTCTCGGGGAAATAACTTCAATCTGATCATGATTGCAACCGGTCTTATGATGATTGGAATCTTCTTCATGCGCTACGATATTGTTATTCCAGGACAGATGGAATCAGTTTATCACTCTATGGGAGTTGTGGAAGCCGCCGATATGTTGACGTATACCCCATCATTCCATGAAATCATGGCCTCTCTCTTTGGTATTTCTTTTATCGCCTTTTCCTATTTTGCCGGCGAAAAGATGCTCAATGGCCATCAGCTTGAAAAACATGAAATCGTTCCGGAAGGTGGTTACATTTGTCCTGGTTGTGGAGCCATTCACTTTATGGAAGAAGGCGAGACAGAAGAAGATGCTATGAAACGTCATCACAGGATCTGGTAATTGAACTGGAGATGTCTCTTTTGCCACCTTGGAATCCGGTCGGCATAAGAGACACTCATATTGAACGAATATTTGAAAGGATATTATTACATGAAATTTCCTAAAATTAATTTTGATAATCTGAAGAACGAGGGGACAGGGTCAGTTACCGCTCAGGAAAGAAGAAAATTTCTGAAACTTGGACTTGCAGTAGCTGGTGTCTATGCTGGTGGAAGGATTCTTTCTCTGACCTCTCTTATTGGTACAGCACACGCATCCGGTGGTGTGGAATTTATTGAAAAATATCCATACAATCCGCACTACAGTATGGTTATTCGTCAAACACTCTGTATTGACTGTGAAAAATGTGTTGATGCCTGCAAGAGCACAAACCATGTGCCCGATTATGGATATAGAACCCGTATTTTAACCAAAAGATATACGGGGACACTTGACAAACAGGTGGAGTTTATTCCTGTACTCTGTAATCACTGTAATGATGCCCCATGTGTCAGGGCATGTCCGACAAGGGCTACCTATAAAGACCAAATTACAGGTATTGTTCGTATGGAAAGTAAGAAGTGTATTGGCTGTAAAACCTGTATGCTTGCCTGTCCCTATGATGCCAGATACTTCAGTGCTGCAAGACGAGCAGTTGACAAATGTGACTTCTGCTGGGAAGAAAGATTATCTAAAGGGAAGACGCAGACGGGTTGTTCAGCCGCTTGTCCGACTGGTGCCAGAACCTTTGGCAACCTTACAGACCCTGAGAATATAGTCTACAAACTTGTTCACCAGCTTGAAGAGAAGGTGTGGGTATTACGGCCAGCAGATGACACAAAGCCAAATATTTTTTATATGAAAGGAAATATGCGTTCTGTAGACAATATACTCAGAGAACACAAGCTTAAATATCTTGATTCTGAGAAGAGTTAAGGACGTTTCCGTCCCGGAATGGGATATGCACCTCTCACTCAAGGGCTTCCCTATAGCCTTAGCCTCAGGTCTAACGAATCTGGTAGAGGGTAACTTTTTTGAATAATAAAGAGTTTAAAAGGTATTGCCATTTGTAGAAAGGGACGCGAGAGTCAAAATTAAATAATTTTTTGCCATCTGTTTTTCAATGGTAGGGAAAGCCAAAACAAAAAAAGGGACGCTGCATGGCGTCCCTTTTTTTGTTTGTCGCTGGTAACGTACTTGACTCTGTTTTAGAGAATGGAGTATGTTTTTGCTTTATGATTAATCCATCTTTACTAACTCATCTTCCCAGCAGGAGAATTCATGTTTGGAGTAAAACGATATCTGTTTTCCGGTTTTGCCCTGTTACCATTATCGATAGCAGTTGGTTCAGCATTTTGCGGACAGCTTTCGACCTCAACAGAGGTGCAGAGAAATATTGCTACCCTGCAACAGACAAAGAGTTGTCCTCAGTGTGATTTGAGTGGCGCTGATTTAAATCGAATGGATCTTTCAGGCGCTAACCTTGAAGGGGCCAATTTGTCACGAGCCAAACTGAATCTTGCCAATCTTACAGGAGCCAATCTACGGCATGCTGATTTGCGAGAGGTAGGATTTGGGGGGGCAGACCTTGCAGATGCAGACCTCCGTGGTGCAGATCTTCGAGGGACCTCATTTGCCGGTGCTTATATGAATGGAGTGCTTCTTGACGGTGAAATGGTCACCACGAAACCTTATGTTCAGGAGCAGATTAGTAATGTGGAAGAAACTATTTATGTGGAAGATACAGTAAAAGCAAAAACAGTGTTCAAAACAGACGAGATGAGTATTGGTCCACGTCGTGATTTTGAAGAAATACCACCAGTGCTCCCCGTTCCAAATGAAGACCTTCTACCAGAGAAGAGAGCTGCTGAAAATGGAGCAGATACAGACTCTCTCAGTGACGATGTGATATTAACTGAAGCAGTTGTCCCTGAGCAAAGCGCCGCTGCTCCTGAGGCTAAGACAGCACCATCAATTCAACAGGTACGCATGCCTGTTCCAGAGGAGAATGCGACTGTATCAATTGCTCAGGACAACAGAGATGCTCAGGTGGAAGGCTTAACAGAGGAAAAGATAGAGGGGGAAGCAGAGGTTCTCGCTACACCCTTGAGCGAGGATCAAGACTCCCCAGCTCCTCCAGAAAAACAAGAAGTGGTCGAGAAGGAATATTTATCAGAAAAGCTGGAGTCTGGTACCGAAGTTTCCCAAGACGTTTCCCTAAAAGTGACCGAGGAAGAGGGCAGGGCAGATTTGATGCAGAATAGTAATGCCTCGACTGGGGAACAGAAGAATGTGCTTTCTTTGGATTCAGAAGTTTTAGGTAATGTAGAGCTCTTATTGGAAACGAATCAATGTTATGGCTGTAACCTGGAAGGGGCTGATCTCAGTGGCAAAAATCTTGAAAAATCTGATCTTGAAGGAGCAAATTTACGGGGGGCTAATCTCAAGGCAGCTGATCTGGAGGGGGTTAATCTGAAAGGAGCAAACCTATCAGGAGCCGATTTGCGAAAGGCCGATCTGGAGGGGGCCGATTTGTATAAGGCCGATTTGTCCGGAGCAGATTTGACTGATGCCAGTCTTGATAAAGCATTAATGGATGATGCGGTTTTCAGCGGGGTGAAAGGGTATCAGCAGGGATTGATGCTGGAGGAGTAATTACAGGGAATGGCAGGGGGATGTTTAACTTGTTATTTGTCCAGCAAAGAGATTTTTTGATCTTAGCTCTGAAAATGTATTCTTTAAAGGGATATTTTTAGTTGAGGAGAATATTCAGGGCCTCACCAATCCTGCTGTCTGAATCGGTAGCATCGTCTCTGAGGATAGATTCAATGGTGTCTATTTTCTGTTGGAGGTCTCTTACTGTAAGTTCTAGGTGTTGAATTGTTCCACTGGCATTGGTTTCAGTGACATCCATTGCTTGTCTGAGATCTTCTGCACTGCGGAGGATGGCACGCATGGTGGCAATTTTTTCGAGTCTGAGAAAGAGTTCAGTAAAATTTATCGGTTTTTCAAGATAGTCAACGGCCCCCTTTTTCATCGCTTCTACAGCAGTATCAATCGAGGAATGAGCGGTAATAAGGATTACCTCAATGTTTCGATTGAGGTTTTTTGCCATATCGATCACTTCCATGCCACTGATCGTTCCAGGCATCATCAGGTCTGTAAGGACCACGTCAATATGACTTCCTTTAAGTATTTTTTCCGCTTCGGAGCCATCGTTGGCTAGCAGAACAGAATAATTTTCTTTTGCAAGGCGCTGTTCAAGAAGTCTTCTGATGACTGGATCATCATCGACAACAAGTATTGTTAGATTGTTCATCACAGGATCTCTGTTATTTTTTCTGATAAAAAATGGCACGCAGATGTCTTTTGGGAACGAAGCGCGAGCAAATACCGGTAAGTGATTCGGTTGAACCGATAATAAGATAGCCGTCATCGGCAAGGCTGTCCGCTATTTTATTGAAGAGTTTTTTGCGATCTTCCAGCGTAAAGTAAATGGCAACATTGCGACAGAAGATAATGTCAAATTTTCCCAGACCAGTAAAGGGATGCATGAGGTTGAATTTACGAAAATTGACCATTCCCCGAAGTTGATCTTTGACCTTCCAGCTGTCTCCGAAGAGGGTGAAATATTTTTGCAGTGTCTGCCGGGAAAGTCCCCGTTCTATTTCAAACTTGTTGTATTTTCCGTAACTAGCTTGTTTTACGACATTATCTGAAATATCAGTTCCCAGCAACTGGAAGTTGAAATTTTTTATCTGTGCACCCAGGAGTTCGTCAAGGGTCATAGCAATGGAATAAAGTTCCTGGCCGGTGGAAGAGGCTGAACTCCAGATCCTGATGTTGGATTTTGTATGAGGTGAGCGAGGTGCTCGTGCATCTATGATATCGGGAAAGATTTTGTGTTTAAGGAGCTCAAAGGGACTTGTGTCTCGGAAGAAGAGTGTCTCATTGGTAGAAATTGCATCAATGATTTGCCGCTCGATTTTTTTGGCTGGATCTCGTCTGGCCTTATCGTAAAGTGCCCGATAGGATGTGCAGCCCAGTTCTTCTGCAATAGAACCGAGTCTCGTTTCAAAGAGATAGGACTTGCTCTGATCCAGAGAAATTCCAGATATCTCGTGGATATTTGAGCTATAATTTTCAGCTCTTCAGCTGCAATCTTTAGCATTTTTTCCAGATGCAAGGTTCTTTTAAGAAAACGGGTGATGAGTATGAATGGATCATGTTAGCGGACGGTTTTCATGATTTCATCAGCAATTTTATTCAACGGGGCAATAACATCGGCCATACCTGTTTCAATGGAAGCTTTAGGCATGCCATAAACTACGCAAGTCTCTTCGTTTTGGGCAATGATTATTGCTCCTTTTTGACTTAATATGTTGAGGCCTTTGGTTCCATCAGATCCCATTCCAGTCATGATGACTGCTGTGGTCCTGCCAACATAATAATCACCAACTGACTTGAAAAGATAGTCAACAGAGGGTTTACAAGAATTTTCAGGTGGATCGTCAGTGATTTTTATCTGTCTGTTCTTCCCATCAGCACTGGCAACGAGTTTCATTTGCTTGCCGCCAGGTGCAATATATACTGTATTATTTGATATTATCTCTCTGTCCTCAGCTTCTTTTACCTTCAGTGCACATTTGTTGTCAAGGCTTGTGGCTAAGGACTTGGTAAACACAGGAGGCATATGCTGAACGATCAGAATGGGAACACCGATATTTCCAGGCAGCATAGGGAGCATCTGTGTCAGTGCATTTGGACCTCCTGTGGAGATTCCGATGGTCACAATTTCGGATTTACCTCGGTGGACTGTAGGCCTGTTCTTGCCGGAAAACGGAGAATAAGATTGGGTCGGTAGGGATTTACGGAGAACAGCTTTCGTCCCTTTATTGAACTGGCCTTTGTTATGTAACAGAGAAGTTGCATTTCTGGAAAGTTTAAATTCTCTGATAATTGGTACTAAGGTCTCTTTTAATAATTTTTTACTCTCAACAGGGCTTTTACTTTGTGGTTTCAGGATAAAGTCGAAGGCTCCGAGTTCCAGAGCTTTCATCGTCATCTCTCCTCCATCCGTCGTCAGTGTAGAGACCATTACTGCGCCAATATTCGGGTGGTTTCGTTGTAATTCTGCAAGCACCTCGATACCATTCATTTCAGGCATTTCAATATCGAGGGTAAGCATATCTGGTTTAAAGAGGGCAATCTTGGACATGGCTATTTTCCCGTTATGGGCAACACCAATCACCTCCACACCAGGAATTTCAGAGAGGATATCGGATACTGCTTTACGATAGACTATGGTATCGTCAACAACAAGAATTCTAAGTTTCTTTCCAAGTAGCATTAGGTTGTCTCTTCTACTCGTAACACCTTTTCAACATCCAGGATACCGATAAGTTTATCCTCAGTTTTGTATACACCGGTAAAGAATTCCCCTTGAATTCCTCCCATATTGGATGGAGGGGGTTCAAACTTTTCTTTGTTGGCCTGCACCACATCACTGATCTTGCTGACGAGCAGGCCGATATGTTCACCTGGGGAGTTGACAATGATATTTCTTGGGTCCAGAGAGAGGTCTGTTTCTCCAAGACCAAGCTTTTTACCCAAATCAATACTTGTCACGATCTGGCCGCGTAAGTTTAAGATACCGAGCACGTAACTTGGTGCTTGCGGTACTGCTGTCATATCGATCAGTTTGTTGATTTCCTGGACCTTGAGAATGTCCATGCCACAAAGAGCATCACCTACCATAAAGGTGGTGAGTTCGATGAAATTTTTATTAATAGCTTGATCTTCTTTTTGCATGATTGTTTCTCCTGATGGGGAAATTCCTGCCAGGAGTCTGTCGGATTTAGAGAATCGTAGAGAAAATTAGAGAAATCGAGACCAGATTTTCATGGATTTGAGGCGAATAGCAGGCCTATTTAACGAAAATCCATGGAAATATGGGCCGATTTGTCAAATTTGCAGCAGATTTATGTCTAAGTCC